>Ga0070698_100003872_pt1 | contig 16458 bp, 14 predicted proteins | sample KBSK1502metaG_FD_65477 | JGI IMG/M metagenome (GOLD analysis project Ga0070698, IMG submission 65477) | Corn, switchgrass and miscanthus rhizosphere microbial communities from Kellogg Biological Station, Michigan, USA - KBS K1-50-2 metaG | ecosystem: Host-associated > Plants > Roots >...
CTCGCCCAGCGAGCCGAACACCTCAGCCTCCGGCCAGTCCGCCCGCGCCTGGGCGACCCGGTCGGGAGCACGCGCAACGACGCCGGCGAGCTCTACTCCCTCGGCGGCCGCGATGAACGGGGTGTGGAACAGCCGCCCTCCCCCGCCGTACCCGACGACACCGAGCCGCAGGGGTGAGCTCAGCCGAGCCATCTGACCTGGCGCTGCTTCGCCTCGTCGTACGACGTCCTCCCGGAGAGCCCGCGCGGCACGCCGGTCTCCCACCAGGCGCCGGCCTCGGTCCAGGCGGACTGGTGCACCCGGCACACGACGATCGCGGGACGCCTCTCGGTGCGCGCCGCCTCACGGGCCCGCAGGTACGCCGCGCGCAGGTCCTCGACGGAGTCGCTCTGCCGCACATCCTCGACGTACGCGCCCAACGCGGCGGCGTGTGCCGCGAAGTCCACGTGGACACTCCCGTCGGCTCCCGGTCCACGGGAGTCGCTGAGCAGGTTGTTGAACCCCTCGGCGCCCTGGTTGGTCTGCAGGCGATGGATCACCGCGAAGCCACCGTTGTCGCACACCACGGAGACGTACCCGTGACCGGCGAACGCCGCGGAATAGATCTCCGAGTTCAGCATCAGGTACGAGCCGTCGCCGAAGATGGAGGTGACCAGTCCCTGCGGGTGCGTGAGCTCGCGTGCCATCGCCGCTCCCCAGGGCGCCACCACCTCGTAGCCCATGCAGGAGAAGCCGTACTCGAGGTCCATGGTCGCGCCCGAGGTCGGACCCGCTCCGTGCTTGACCTCGCCGGTGCGCCACCCACCGTGCAGCTCGCCGGGCATGCCCCCCGAGGCGCCGAGCACATAGTCGTCCGCGGTGCTCGCGTCGTTGACGATCCCGGTCACCTGGGCGTACGTCAGGGTGCCGTCCGGCGTGTGGCCGCCCGCACGCAGGCTCTCGACGTGCGCGTCCCAGCCGGCCTTCTCGGTGGCTGTGCGCTGGGCCCACGCGCCGGGGGCCGCCCAGTCACCGAGTGCTGCGCCGAGCTCGAGCAGCGTCTCCCGAGCGTCACCCACCACGGCGTGCCCGTTGTGCTTGACGGCGTCGAAGCGTGCCGCGTTCACCGACACGATCCGCACGTCGGGCGCGAAGCCGGTCCACGACGAGGTCGTGAAGTCCTGCAGTCGGGTGCCGACAGCGAGGACCACGTCGGCCTCGGCGGCCAGGGTGTTCGCAGAGGCCGAGCCGATGATGCCGAGCGCGCCACCGAACAGGGGGTGATCGTGCGGGACCAGAGTGCGTCCGGCCACCGTCTCGACCACGGGGATTCCGTGCTGCTCGGCGAAGCCGAGCGCCTCTGCTCCGGCCCCGGAGTAACGGACCCCACCGCCGAGGACCAACAGCGGTCGCGCGGCCGAGCGCACGAGGCGGGCTGCCTCCTCCAGGGACTCGATGTCGGGACGCGGTCGCGGCACCCGGTGCAGGCGAGGCTCGAACATGGCCACCGGGAAGTCGTGCTCCTCGGCCTGCACATCCTGCGGAAGAGCCAGCGTGACCGGGCCGCAGTCGGCTGGGTCGGTGAGCACGCGAGCAACCTGCGGCAGGCTGGAGATCAGCTGCTCGGGCTTGGTGATCCGGTCGAAGTAGCGAGACACGGCACGGAACGCGTCGTTCACCGTGGTGCCCGGGTCTCCGAAGTGCTCGACCTGTTGCAGCACCGGGTCGGGCGCGCGGCCGGTGAAGGTGTCGCCGGGCAGCAGCAGGACAGGAAGGCGGTTGGCGTGGGCGACGCCGGCCGCGGTCACCATGTTGAGTGCGCCCGGCCCCACCGACGAGGTGGCCACCATGACCTGCCGACGGTCGGTGGCGCGTGCGTAGGCAACCGCAGCCAGGGCCATGCCCTGCTCGGTGGAGCCTCGCCAGGTCGGCAGCTCGTCGCGCACGTCGTACAGCGCCGTGCCCAGGCCGAGCACGTTGCCGTGCCCGAAGATGGCGAAGACGCCAGGGAAGAGCGGGACCTCGGTGCCGTCGATCAGCTGTGAGCGCTGGGCGATCATCCAGCGCACGAGCGCCTGCGCGGTGGTCAGGCGGATCGTCTCGGCCATCACTTGCTCCCTTGCCAGGTGTCCCGGATCCACGCGTGGGCCGGGTCGTCGCAGAAGGCCATGGCCCGTTCGGCGCCGGGCCCGGCCATGACGTTGAGGTAGTACATCGGGTAGTCCGGCGCCGCCATGCACGGCCCGTGGTAGCCGTAGGGGACGAGCACGACGTCGTGGTCGCGCACCTCGAGGGTCTCGTCGAGCGGTGCCAGGCCGACCCGGAGATGCTCGGGTCCGGTGTAGGTGCGATGGAAGCCGAAGCCGTCGCGGCTCGGGGTGACCTGGTCACGCCCGGCGATCCGGTAGTAGTAGATCTCCTCGTTGACCACCGGGCACGGGGCCGAGGCATCGTGCTTGTGCGGCGGGTAGCTGGACCAGTTGCCCGGCGGCGTCACCACCTCACAGGCGATCAGCTTCTCGGCGTGGTCCCAGACCCCGGGCACCCCGAAGTTGCGGACGTGCCGCAGGGCCTGGCCAGCCCCGCGCTCCTCCACGGGTACGCCGTACACCTCGCCGTAGCGGGGCTCGCGCCGCTCGATGCATCGGGCGGACGGCAGCGCGATCTCAGCGGGGGCGTCGCTCGTGAGGGTGAGCGTGCTGTCCCGGCCGACGTAGGCGAAGTCGGTCGGTCCGGCGAAGACGCCCTCGCGCCCGGTCAGGTCGAACTTCGACCGACCTGCGCTCGACGTCACTTCGGCTGCAACCGAGCCCGCGAGAGGCAGCACGAAGCACTCGCTGTCACCGGTCTCGAGCGTCTGGCTCAGCGCGGGCCCGACGCGCACCACGCGCAGCCCGGTCCAGTCCCACGACGCGTCCTGCGGCGTCAGCCGCACCACCTGACCGGGGGGACCGATCAGTGACGGGTAGGGCCGGTGCAGGGTCACGTCAGTCCTCCGCGTGGGCGGCTCGCAGGACCTGGGCAGCTGCGTCGACCGCGCGATACACGTCTCCGTCGGGCGGATAGAGGAGCGCGCGACCCACGACGAGGCCGCGCACGGAGGACTGCACGAGGGTCCGGCCCCAGGACAGCAGGTCCGCCGCGGGATCCGGTCCGGGGACGCCGCCCAGCACCACGCAGGGCAGCGTGGTCGCGCCGAAGACGACGTCGGGCTCGTCGCACGACGGCATCTTGAGCCAGGTGTAGGCGCTGGTGGTCCCGAGGGCCGACGCGACGGTGATGGCGCGGGCCAGAGCGGGAGCGTCCTTGCGGAGGCTGAGTGAGCCGTCGTCGTTGCGGTGGTACGGCAGCGGCTCCACCATCGCCATCAGCCCGCGGTCGGCCAGCTCCGCGACGGCCTGGGCGCAGCCCTCGAGGGTCCCGGCGGTGCTCGGGTCGCGGTCGTCGATGCGGAGCAGCATCTTGCCGCCCTCGAGTCGGTACCGCTCGATGCTTGCGGCGTCATACCCGGTGAACCTGTCGTCCATCGTCCAGGTGGCGCCGTCGAGGCCGCCGCGGTTCATGGAGCCGATGACGACCTTGCCCTCGAGCGCGCCCAGCAGCAGGAGCTCCTCGACGACGTCCGGCGAGCCCAGCACGCCGTCGACGTCGGGGTGCGACAGTGCCGCGACCAGTCGGGCGAGCAGGGAGCGCCGGTCGGCCATGGCCATGGCGTCACCGCCCGTGCCCAGCGCGCCGCGGGCCGGGTGGTCGGCCGCGACGAGGAACAGGGTGCCGCGCTCGGAGAGCAACCGTTCGGGACGGGTTCGCTCGGCGTACGCGCGGCTCACGGCGGCCGGGTCGGTGGCGCGCAGGGTGAGCAGCCGCTGCCACGCGGTGTCGTCGAGCTCCGGCCCTCGCTGGGCGGTGGTGGTGGTCACTGCAGTCATGCTGGAACTCCTCGGGAGCTGATCAGTGCCTCGAGCTCTTCGAGCGTCGGCATGGCGTCGGCGCAGGCGAGCCGCGATGCCACGAGGGCACCGGCGGCGTTGGCGTACTCCGCGGTCTTGGTGGGGGCCCAGCCGGCCAGCAGGCCGTGGACCAGCGCTCCGCCGAACGCGTCACCGGCACCCAGGCCGCAGACGACGTCGACGGGGTGGGGCGGTACGACGGTGCGGCTCCCCGGGGTCGCGACGAGCACGCCCTCGCCGCCCATCTTCACCAGGGCGAGCTCGACGCCGTGCTCGAGCAGGCGGTCGGCCGCTTCGAACGGGTCGTCGGTGCCGACGGCGACCTCGACCTCGGCCCGGTTGCCGACGACGACGTTGACGTTGTCCAGCATCAGGGCGTACTCCTCCCGGGCCTCCTCCGGCGACGGCCAGAACATGGGCCGCCAGTCGAGGTCCAGCACGGTGTGGTGTCCACTCCCGGGAACTGGTCGGCCGCGACGGGCCAGCATCTCCAGCTGGGTGGTCCGGGATGGCTCGACGCTGACGCCGGTGCCGGTCACCCAGAGGACCGGGATGTCGGTCACGAGGCCCCACGGCACGTCGGCCCCGTCCAGGGTCAGGTCTGGCGCGACCGGCTGGCGGTAGAAGAGCAGGGGCGGGTCCTCGGGCGGGTTGAGCTCGCAGAACACGATCGGGGTGAGCAGGTGCTCCGCGGTCCCGACGTACGACGCGTCGACGCCGAAGTCCTCGAGCGCCGAACGGACGTACGCGCCGAAGCCGTCCGGGCCGACCTTGGTCAGCACGGCCGTGCGGTGGCCCAGCCGAGCTGCTCCGACCGCGACGTTGGTGGCCGTCCCGCCGAGGAACTTCGCGAAGCTGGTCACCTCGGCCAGCGGTACGCCGGACTGCTGCGGGTAGAGGTCCACCCCCACGCGTCCGACGGTCAGCAGTTCCAGAGTCATCGCCCCGTCACCAGCCGCTCGTGTACTGGTTGATGGTCTCGCGCATGAACCGGGACGACTCGACAGCGCGGTCCTCCCAGGCGAAGACGCAGGAGGTCATGACGGCGCGCTCGTTCGAGCCGAAGGCGAGCTTGTTCAGCGTGGCGAAGAAGTCGTCCCAGGCGACCTCGCCCTGTCCGATGTCGAGGTGCTGGTGCACCCGGACGGTGTTGCCGGGCGGGTTGGTGATGTAGCGCAGCCCGGACGAGGCAGTGTGGTCGTAGCAGTCAGCCAGGTGCACCTGCGTGAGCAGGTCGCCGGCGTACTCCATGATCTCGACCATGTTGCCGCCCATGTGGAAGGTGTGCGGGGCGCAGTAGAGGTACGACACCAGCGGCGAGTTGATCCCCCGCACCATGTCGACCGCGGTGAGGCCGTCCTCGACGAAGTCGTCGGGGTGGGGCTCCAGCCGGAGCTCGACACCTTCGCGCTCGAACACCGGGAGCAGCTCCTCCATCGACTTCCAGAACATACCCTCGCTCGTCTCGGCGTTCTCGGGCCGGCCGTTGAACTCGGAGTTCATGACGTTGCAGTCGAGCTGGAGGGTGATCTCGATGGCTCGCTTCCAGTAGCGCACCGCGGCCTGGCGCTGGTCCTCGTCCGGCCCGGCCCAGCGGTAGAGCGGGAGGTTCGCCGCGATCTTCACCCCGGCACCGTCGAGCGCCTTCTTGAACGCCTTGACCTTCGCGTCGTCCGCCCGTGGCATGAGGAAGAACGGCATGAAGTCCTGGCGGGGCGACAGCTCGATGTACTCGTAGCCGAGATCGGCCACCAGGGCCGGCAGCTCGAGCAACGGCGTGCTGCGGTGCATGTACGGGTCGAGCGCGATTTTCATGCCGGACCTTTCGAGGAGGGTGACGACGTCACTTGGAGGTCGGGAAGTGGAAGCTGGCGTCGCTGGAGTGGCTGGAGTGCGGCCAGCGCGCGGTGACGACCTTGGCGCGGGTGTAGAAGCTGACACCCTCGGGTCCGTGGATGTGCTTGTCGCCGAAGAGCGAGTCCTTCCAGCCACCGAAGGAGTAGAACGCCATCGGCACCGGCACCGGCACGTTGATGCCGATCATCCCCACGTGGACACCGCGCTGGAAGCGACGTGCGGCCTCACCACTGTTGGTGAAGATGGCGGTGCCGTTGCCATAGGGATTGGCGTTGATCAGCGCGATCGCCTCGTCGACGGTGTCGACGCGCACCACGGAGAGGACCGGGCCGAAGATCTCCTCGCGGTAGACGTCCATGTCGGTGGTGACCCGGTCGAGGACGGTGGCGCCGACGAAGAAGCCCTCCTCGTGTCCCGGCACGACGTACCCGCGACCGTCGACGGTCACGGACGCTCCCTGGCTCTCGCCGGTGTCGACGAGGCCGAGGATGCGCTCCTGTGCCGCCTTGGTGACGACGGGGCCCATCTCGCTCTCCGCGTCGCGACCCGAGCCGACCTTGACCGCACGCGCCCGGCCGTTGACCGCGTCGACGATCCGGTCGCCCGCGTCGCCAACGGCGACGGCCACGGAGATCGCCATGCACCGCTCGCCGGCCGAACCGAACGCGGCCGCAGCGAGGTGGTCGGCAGCGAAGTCGATGTCGGCGTCCGGCAGGACGATGGCATGGTTCTTCGCGCCGCCGAGCGCCTGGACGCGCTTGCCGCTGGCGGTGCCACGCTCGTGGATGTACTTCGCGATCGGTGTCGAGCCGACGAAGGACACCGCTGCGACGTCCGGAGAGTCCAGGATCGCGTCCACAGCGGTCTTGTCACCGTGCACGACGTTGAAGACCCCGTCCGGAAGCCCGGCGCGTTGCCACAGCTCGGCGATCAGGAGCGAGGCCGATGGGTCGCGCTCACTCGGCTTGAGGACGAAGGTGTTGCCGCAGGCGATGGCCACGGGGAACATCCACATCGGCACCATGGCCGGGAAGTTGAACGGCGTGATGCCGGCCACCACACCCAGGGGCTCCCGGAACGAGAAGGTGTCGACGTCGGTCGAGACCTGGTCGGAGTAGTCCCCCTTCAGCAGGCTCGGGATGCCGCAGGCAAACTCCACGACCTCGAGACCCCGCTGCACCTCGCCGAGGGCGTCGGAGAGGACCTTGCCGTGCTCGTCGGTGATCAGCTCAGCCAGTTCCTGTGCATGCGCGTTCACGAGCTCGCGGAACGCGAAGAGCACCTTGGTGCGCTTGCTGATGGAGGTCTCGGCCCAGTCCGGGAACGCGTCCTTCGCCGCCGCGATCGCGGCCTCCACGTCGGTCACGCTGCCCAGCACGACCTCGGACTGCTGTGCGCCCGTGGCGGGGTTGAAGACGGCCGCCGTCCGCTCGGAGGTGCCGCCCGTCAGCTTCCCGGCGATCCAGTGCTCGATGGTCCTCACGCGAGGCCTGCTTCCTGGGCAGCCTTGATCAGGTTGGTGGCGGCGTACTCGAGGCCCTCGATCTGGCCGAAGGTGGCATCCTCGTGCTCGATGTTGACTGCCCGCACGGGCGTGTGCTCCTGGAGCGCGGTCAGGAACCGCGTCCAGAAGTCGACGTCGTGCCCGCGTCCGACGGCGACGAAGGACCAGCCGGGTACGGCGGGCCAGCGGGTCACCGTGTAGTGACCACCGAGACCCAGCGGGTTCTCCTCCGCGGGGATCCACTCGAACCGGTCGTCGAGCACTCCGTTGATCGCCGCGGTCTCGTGGATCAGCGTGTCCTTGGCGGCCGCGAAGAACACCAGGTCGCCAAGGTCCTCGACGGCCTTGACCGGGTCGATGTGCTGCCAGAACAGGTGGCTCGGGTCCATCTCGGCGCCGACGTGGTTGACCCCGCCCTCAGGGGTGGTGAGCTCCACCAGTCGCTTCATAGTGGCCGGGTTGAAGACCAGGTTGTGCGGGTGCATCTCGATGGCGACGCGTACGTCGTTCTCCGCGGCCAGCAGCTGGATCTCCTTCCAGAACGGCACGGCGACCTCGTTCCACTGGTAGTCCAGCGTCTCCTTGTAGACGCTGTCCCAGGGGATGACCGTCCACGACGGGCGGCTGCCGCCGGCCTCTGCCGCCGGCAGACCGGACATGGTGATCACGGTCTTGATGCCCAGCAGGCCGGCGAGCTTGATGGTCCGCTTGAGGTCGTCGTTGTGGTGAACCTCCGGGTCCGGGTGCAGGGGGTTGCCGTTGCAGTTGAGTGCGGTCAGCTCGATCCCGTGGGCGTCGAAGACGGCGAGATACTTCTCGCGGGCCTCCGCGCTCTCCAGGAGCTCCTCGACGGGCAGGTGCGGGGTGCCGATGAAGCCTCCCGAGTTGATCTCGGCGCTGTTCAGGCCGAGGTCGCGCAGGATCGTCAACGTCTCCTCGAGGGTCTTGTCGTGCAGGCAGGCGGTGTAGGCGCCGAGCTTCATGAGGTGGTTCCTTTCGAAACGGGTGTCCCGGCAGGGGTACGCCGGTGGGGGGGACGAGGTCAGGCGAGGGTGACGGCCTGGCCGCCGTTGAGCGCGGACTGGGTGACCGCGGCGAGAATTTCCATGTTGTGCAGACCGTGGGCCAGCGACGGGACGGGGGTGAGCTTGCCGATCCCGGCGCACTGGTCCAGGAAGGCACGGGCCTGCCAGGCGAACAGGTCGTTCTGGCCGTGGCCGACGGACGGGAAGTCCATCGGGATGCCCTTCTCGATGCCTGGGTGCTGGGGACCGATCAACACTGACCGGTAGCCGTTGGTCTTGCCGTCGGGGCCGTGGTCGGCGAAGGTGAACTCCCCCGGCCGGTTCAGGTCGAACGCTGCGGCACCGTCTGCGGCGTACACCTCGAAGCCGAGGCCGTTGGGGAGCCCGTGCGCGATCCGGCTGATCGAGAAGGTGCCGACGGCGCCGTTCGCGAAGGTGGCGGTGAAGGTCGCGATGTCCTCGTTCTCGACTCGCTCCTTCACGTCGCCGACTGCGCCGGCCGCGTGGCCGACGACGGCACCGAGGGGCACCGGACGCTCGGTGGCGAAGGTCTGGAAGACGGCACCGCTCACGCTGTGCATGGGGCCGCAGAGGTATTCGCCGAGGTCGATCATGTGGCTGCCGATGTCGGCGAGCGCGCCCGAGCCCGGGCCGCCCTTGTAGCGCCAGCTCATCGGGTTGTTCGGGTTCTGTGCGTAGTCGCACCAGTAGTGGCCGTTGAAGTGCCTGACCTCGCCGATCGCGCCGCTCTCGAGCTGCTCGCGGATGGCGTTGATGCCCGGGGTACGCCGGAAGGAGAAGCCGACGCCGGACTGGGTGTCGGCAGCCTCGGCCGCCGCAACCATGGCCTTGGCGTCCTCGACAGAAGGCGCGAGGGGCTTCTCGCAGAGCACATGCTTCCCGGCAGCGAGCAGCGCTTCGACCACGGGCCGGTGCAGCTCGTTGGCGATGGCCACCGAGACGACGTCCACGTCAGGCGCGTCCACGATCGCCTGCCACGAGGTCTCGGCGCGGTCGTAGCCGAATCGTCTAGCGCCGTCGACGGCGAATGGTTCGTGCGCGTCCGCGATGGCGACGAGACGGACTTCGGGAAGGTCGAGGTCGTAGAGCTGGCTGGCGGTGCGGTAGCCGGCGGCGTGGGCTCGGCCGACCATGCCGGCGCCGATCACGGCCACGCCGAGAGAGGACTGAGTCATGACTGTGGTTCCTTGGGTGAGTGGCTGGAGTCAGGCTGTGGACTGGTTGGCGGGGAGCTCGGAGGGGTCGGGCACATGCCCGTGGTGGGCGACCTGGTAGGCCTCGAGCTCGGCCTCGAGCTCGGCCATCGCCTCGCCGCCGGCCATCAGGTCGGTGATCTCCTCGCGCGTCCTCTCGCCCTTGCGGAAGTCAGCGGCGAGTGCGCCTCGGATCAGTACGGCGAAGTGGTCGCCGACGGTCATCGCGTGGGTCACGTTGTGGGTGACGAGGATGACCGCGACGCCCTTCTGGCGCGCCTGCATGATGATGCGCAGGACGTGGGCGGCTTCCTTGACGCCCAGTGCCGCGGTCGGCTCGTCGAGGATCAGGATGTTGGCGCCGAAGTAGACCGCTCGCCCGATCGCCAGTGCCTGGCGCTCGCCACCGGACAGGCCGCCAACGAGGCGGCTCCCCTCGGTGATCCGGGTGATGCCCAGAGCCTGCATCTCCCGCACGGCCACCTCTCCCGCGAACTTGCTGTCGAGCCGTTTGAACGGCCCCCAGCCCCGGGTCGGCTCGGCCCCGACGAAGAAGGACCGACCGATGGTCATCAGGGGGAAGGTGCCGCCGAACTGGTGCACGGTGGCGATGCCCCGGTCGCTCGCGTCGCGTGGCGACTTGAACAGCACCGGCTTTCCTTCGATCTCCATCTCGCCCGAGGTCGGCTGGTGGAAGCCGGAGAGGATCTTGATCAAGGTCGACTTCCCGGCGCCGTTGTCGCCCAGGAGGCAGAGCACCTCGCCGGGGCGCACCTCGAGGTTGATGTCCATGAGGACGTCGGTGGTGCCGAACGACTTGTTGATGTTGGCCAGCTTGAACAGTGGCTGGGTCATTGGCTTCAGCCCTTCTTCTTGCGCGGCCCATAGGACAGGGCCATCCGACGGAAGGTGTTGTTCATGAGGACCGCGATGAGCAGGAGCACTCCGAGGAAGAGGCTGGCCCAGTCCGGGTTCCAGCCGGTGAAGTAGATGCCCTGACCGACGATCGAGAAGGTGAGCGTGCCGAACACCACGCCGACCACGGATCCGTAGCCGCCGGTGAGCAGGACGCCGCCGATGACCACGGCGATGATCGAGTTGAAGACGAACGCCTGGCCGTTGGCGACCTGCGCGCTGTTGTAGAGGATCGTCTGGATCACGCCCACGAGGGAGGCACCGAACGCGCTCCCCATGAACAGGGCGATCTTGACTCGGTCAGTGGGGATGCCCGTCGCCCGGGCGCTGACCAGGTCACCACCGACCGCGAAGATCCAGTTGCCGTACTTCGACATGTGCAGGATCCAGCCGACGACCACGATGACGCCGAGCCACCAGAAGATCGCGACCTCGAAGGTGCCGCCGCCGAAATAGCTGCCGAACACCTTCTTCGCCCAGCCGTCCGTCTCGATGGCCACGCTGGTCGAGCCCGTGACCGCCCTGGTGACGCCGAGAGCAAGTCCGGCAAGACCGAAGTTCGTAGCGAGCGTCACGACGAAGGAGGGGACCTGGGAGCGGGTGACGATCAACCCGTTGACGAAGCCCGTCAGCAAGCCGAGCGACAGTGCGACGACGACACCGAGGACGATGGGCTGGCCCCAGTGGCCGGACACGAGCGCGAGCGTCATCGAGCTCGATGCCAGTACCGAGCCGACGGAGAGATCCAGCTCGCCGGCGATCATGAGCAGACCCACCGGGATGGCGATGATTCCCAGCTCAGCGGCGGGGTTGAGCCAGGTGGCCGTCCCCTTGCTGGCAGTGAAGAACTCGCCGCCGTTGATCACGAAGAAGATGTAGATCCCGACGGTCGCGATGAGAGCACCGGACTCGGGCCTGCGGAGCAGGTTGCTGAGCGAGAAGGAGGACGGGGTCTGGGTCGCTCTGGTGCTGCGCTTTCGTACGTCGGGCTCTGTCGCGTGGACTGTCATGAGTTTCAACCACCTCTGCTAGGGAAGTTCGTCCCCGGGGATGGGCGGGTGCCGTCGCCTGCGCGCGTCGGCACCCGCCTCCGGGCTATCGGACGCCGGCCTCGGCGCCCGCCAGAACGGTGTCGACGTTGTCGGCGTTGATGATGGCCGGACCGGTGAGGATCGGCTTCTGCGGCAGCTCGAGGCCCCAGTTGATGTAGTCGTAGAGCATCGACACGGCCAGGTATCCCTGCATGTACGGCTGCTGGTCGATGGCGAACAGCTGCGTGCCGCCCTTGATCCGGTCGAGCTGAGTCGGGTCGAGGTCGAACGTGCCCAGCGCAACCGAGTCCTGGACACTGGCCTGCTGGATCGCGCTGGCGGCAGCGTTGGCGTCACCGGTGCTGATGGTGATCACTCCGTCGATGGAGTTGTCCTTGAGCAGGGCTGCCTTGATGGCTTGTGCCACCGCAGTCGGGTCGCCGAACTTCGACGAAGGGAGCGGGAGCTGGGTGCTCTTGCCGCCGCTCGCCGCGATGCCCTCCGCGATGCCCTGGCAGCGCGCCTCGGTGTTGGCCGCACCTGGGAGGGTGTTGACGCACAAGACGTTCTTCTCGCCGTCCTGACCGAAGAACTCGCCGCCGGCCTTGCCCGCCGTGAGCTCGTCGCTACCGACGTAGTTGAGCGCACCCAGCCTGTCCGCTGCCTCGATCCCGCCGGCGTTGTAGATGACCAGGGGGGTGTCGCCGCCGACGACCTTCGTGAAGGCCTCGTCCATGGCGTCGGGCTCCCAGTCGGGACCGACGACGCCGTCGGCATCCTGGCTGAGTGCGGTCTCGATCAGCTTGGCCGCATCGGGGCCCAGGTTGTCGTAGTTCTTCGGTCCGAGCCAGGTGACGCTGCCGCCACCGGCCTTGACGACCAGGGCAGCGTCGTCCACACCGCGCTTGACCCGCGACCAGAACGGGTCGTCAGCCTTCCCGCCGACGACGAAGATCTTGGGCCCGTCGCCGGAGGCAGCGGGCTGGTTCGAGTCACCGTTCGCCGAGTCGGTGGAACTGTCCGGGCCACACGCGGTGAGGAGGAGGGCGCCGGCCGAGATGGCAACCGCGGCTGCCCGGCTCTTCTTGGTGTTGAACTTGAGAGACACGAGTCGCTCCATTTCTAGGAACCGGCCCCGCGTCGTCGACAGCGGGCGGCATCTTCCGAATTCTCGTCGCCGGTGTGGCGCCTGTCACAGGCTAACTAGAGCGCTCTAGTGCCGTCAAGAACTTTGTCAGAACATTTGAGAGCGCTCTAGAACTCCGGGTGGACTGGAGCGCTCAAGTGCCCCAGACTTCCCCCATGCCGGGTCGCGACTCCTCCCCCTCTGATCGCCGAACGACGCTCGCCGACGTCGCGGCGCGAGCCGGCGTCTCACGCGCCCTGGTCTCCATCGTGATGCGGGGCGCCCCGGGGGCGAGTGCGGCCACTCGTGAGCGCGTCTTCGCGGCTGCCACCGAGCTCGGGTACCGGCCAGACCTTCGGGCCCGGTCCCTGGCGAGCACGAAATCCCGCCTCATCGGGGTGCTCTTCGGGACCGCGCGTCGCTTCCACTTCGAGCTGCTCGAGGGCCTCTACGCAGTCGCCGAGGAGCGGGGCTACGGCCTGATCCTCAGCGCCCTGACCGGCGACCGCGACGAGAAGCGAGCCGTCGACTCCCTCCATGACTTCCGGTTCGACGCGCTGGTCATGCTGGGTCCAGCCACCTCGCGTCCGCTGATGGCGGGCCAGGTCCCTCTCGTCGCCATGGGCTGGCATGTCGACGACCCGGCCGTTGACGTGGTGCGCACCTCGGACGCGCACGGCATGGCGATGGCCGTGGAGCACCTGGTGCAGCTGGGACATCGCGACATCTGGCACGTCGACGGCGGCCAGCACCTCATCGCCGACGCACGCCGGGATGGCTATCTCAAAGCAATGCGGGCGCATCGTCTGACAGGGCGCGCCCGCGTCGTCCCTGGTGGAGAGGACCAGCTCGACGGTCAGCTGGCTGCCCAGTCGATCCTGGGAGGTTCTCGCCTGCCCACAGCGATCGTGGCTTACAACGACGACGCCGCGGCCGCGGTGATCAGTGTCTTGGCCCAGCAGGACATCCACGTGCCGAAGGAGATCTCGGTCCTGGGGTGGGACGACAGCGCGCTGGCCCGGACACCCGCGTTCGACCTGACCAGCGTGGGCCAGCGTCCGCAGGAGATGGCCAGGCTGGCCATCGAGCGCCTGGTGACGAGACTGGAGGGCGGCGAGGTGGCCGACCGGGAGATCATTCTCGAGCCGCACCTGGCCGCACGCGGGAGCACCGGACCGGCCGCGGGCGTCGCCGTACCGTGACCTTGACCGAGCTCAGCCCGCTGGCCTGGGCCCTGCTGGCTGTGGGAGCGATGCTCGTCGGGTTCGCGAAGACGGCCGTGGGCGGTGCCGGCGCCGTCGCCGTCGTCGCCTTCGCGGCCGTCCTGCCCGCACGCGAGTCCACCGGCGCGCTACTCCCCTTGCTCTGTGTTGGCGACGTGGTGGCAGTGCGCGCCTACCACCGCCACGCCAACTGGCGGCTCCTCGGATGGATGCTCCCAGGAGTCCTGCCCGGATTGGCACTGGGCGTGTGGTTCGTGGACTCCGTCGACGACACTGTGATGCGGCGCAGCATCGGAGCAGTTCTGCTCGCGATGTGCGGTGTGCAGGTCTGGATGCGTCGTTCTGCTTCCGTCCTTCGCGACGAGGGTGGAACTGGGCGGACGCAGGTGCACCTCATGGTGACGCTGGCGATGGGGGTCGCAGCCGGCTTCGCCACCATGACCGCCAACGCCGCGGGTCCGGTCACCACGCTGTACCTGCTGCTGGCGGGCCTGCCCATGCTGGAGTTCCTGGGCACCGCGGCCTGGTTCTACCTGGTGGTCAACGCCGTCAAGCTGCCGCTCAGCGCCGGTCTCGGCCTGATTTCCGCGCACGGTCTCATCATCGACGCACTCCTGGTCGTTCCGTTGCTCGTGGGCGCTGCGGCCGGTGTGCTCGTCGTACGCCGCATCGACCAGAGCCAGTTCGAACGGGCGGCGCTCGCACTCACCGGCGTAGCGGCACTGGGACTGCTGGTCTGACCCAACGGACCGAACGTGGCGTCTTGGTCCTGACATACTGACAATGTGCCCAAGGCCGCGGATCTGTCTCTGCAGGCGATGCGGCATTTCACGCTCGACCGCGCCAGCCCGGTGCCTTTGTACTTTCAGGTGGCCCAGCGACTGGAGCAGGCCATCGACGAGGGGGAACTGCCACCCGGGAGCCTGCTTCTCAACGAGGTCGACTTCGCCGAGGCGCTGAGCCTCTCCCGGCCCACGATGCGCCGCGCCATCCAGTGCCTGGCGGACAAGGGTCTGGTCGTACGACGCCGCGGCATCGGCACTCGTGTCGTCCAGCCCAAGATGCGTCGGCCACTTGAGCTCACCAGCCTCTACGACGACCTCGTCCGAAGCGGCCAGAAGCCGTCCACCGAGGTGCTGACGTTCACGCGGCATCCAGCGTCCACACAGATTGCCGAGAGGCTCGCCATCAACGAGGGTGACGAGGTGCTCGAGCTGGTGCGGCTGCGTTTTGCCGGGTCCGAGCCGATCGCCGTGCTCACCAACTTCCTGCCCGCCTGGGTCGTGCGCTTCGACGAGGAGGACGTCGCCACTCAAGGGCTCTACGACCTCATCCGCGGCCAGGGCATCACTCTGCACTCGGCGACCCAGACGATCGGAGCGCGCACTGCCAGCCCCGCGGAGGCCAAGCTGCTGAAGGAGCCCCGCGGCGCCGCCTTGCTCACCATGGAGCGGGTGACCTTCGACGACCACGGCAAGGTGGTCGAGTTCGGTAACCACCTGTACGCCGCCAGCCGCCACACCTTCGAGATCGACCTGCTGACTGCCTGATGGGCTGGCAGGAAGTGCACGACGCGGGCAATCTCCTCGGCACGGCCCAGGCGCCCGCAGGGGATCTGGCTGACGAGCCGGTCGAGCACCTTCTGCGGGATGTGCTCGAGCATCTCGGTGGCGACCAGTCCCGGTGTCACGGCGTTCACGGTGAGCCCGATGCTGTCGTCGGTGAGCTTGCCGGCCTTGGCGAGCAGGAAGGAGCTCTCGCGCGCCAGGGTCTTGGTCAGGCCGATCAGGCCGGCCTTGGACGCGGCGTAGTTGGCCTGGCCGACGTTGCCGGTCTCGCCCACGATCGAGGAGATGTTGATGATCCGGCCGGTGCCGCGCTCGAGCATGTGCCGAAGCGCACCCTGGGACATGTGGAAGGCACCCGAGAGGTTGACGGCGAGCACCTTCTCCCACTCCCCCGTGGTCAGGTTCAGGGTCAGGTTGTCGTGGGTGACGCCGGCGTTGTTCACCAGGATGTCCAGGCGACCGTGCTGGTCGATCACCTCCTGGACGACGCGCTCGCAGTCCTCGGGGTTCGCGACATTGCCCTGGTGAACCGTGGCGCGGACGCCTCCGGCGTACTGCTCGGTGATGTCCTTGGCGAACATCGCCGCACGTTCGCTGTCGCCGCTGTAGCCGGCAGCCACCGAAGCGCCCTGCCCGGCCAGGCTGGCGCAGATGGCCGCTCCGATGCCGCGGGTCCCTCCGGTCACCAGAGCGACCCGGCCGGACAGCTTGTCCCCTGCCGGCGGGGCGCCGTGTGCGGCGGTCACCGGTCAGGCGAGGTGTCGGGCGGCCACGCGCAGTCCGACCAGCGGGACCGCGAGAGCGAGGACGAAGAGGGCGATGAGTGAGACGAGAGCGATGGTGGTCATGGCGGGAGCCTTTCGGTGACGGGACGAGCTGATGGGACCAGCGTGTTCCGCTGCCGCTCGCGCCACATTGGGCTCGTCAACCGAAGTCCAGGAGGAACTTTGGTCGCTAGTCTCAATCGTGTGGGGCCGACCTCCGAGCAAGCCGAGCCGTTCGATCTGGTCGTGGTGGGGTCGGGCCCGGCCGGCGAGAAGGCCGCGGCGAAGGCGGCGTACTTCGG
>Ga0070698_100003873_pt1 | contig 16457 bp, 12 predicted proteins | sample KBSK1502metaG_FD_65477 | JGI IMG/M metagenome (GOLD analysis project Ga0070698, IMG submission 65477) | Corn, switchgrass and miscanthus rhizosphere microbial communities from Kellogg Biological Station, Michigan, USA - KBS K1-50-2 metaG | ecosystem: Host-associated > Plants > Roots >...
TACACCCACGCCGGAGAATTTCCCACGCGGGGCCTTGGGGTCTAACCAAGACCGACTATCTTTGGGCTGTGCGATCCACCGCTCTCCCGACAGTCCGAGGGGGCGAATAGGCGAGTTCTTTGCTAAGTGGCGCGAGCGGGCCAGACCGGCTGGTTGTAGCCGAGCGGGACCGACGGTCGAGCCCAACGGGGCGGGGTCTCGGAGAGACGCACGGTGGGGCCGAGGTGACGCAGGCGCCCGACGGGGGTGTCGCTCTCAATCGACCAGCGGTCGATCTCGGTTTGCGGGATGTCCTTTGCGACGTCCTTCAGGGCAGATTTGGGCGCCTCGCCGCGGTCCACCAGCCAGCGGCCGGTCTGCGCCAGCGAAATGCGCACGAGCCAGCTGCCGCCTTCGCGGGCGCGTCGCGCCAGAGCGACCATCGCGCCAAACGCCATCAGATAGCCGGTCAGGTAGTCGATCGCCGACACCGGATAGAATTGCGGACCGGGCTCGGCGCCGGGGAACAGCTCGCCCTGGCGGGTCGTGATCCCGCTGACGTTCTGCACCACCGTGTCGAAGCCACGACGCGACGCCCACGGCCCCTTGTGACTGAAGGCACACAGCGAGACATAGACGACGCCCGGCCGCAGCTGCGCCAGCTCTTCCGGGGAAAGGCCGCGATTGCCAAGCGTACCGGGGCGGTACCCTTGTGAGAACACGTCGGCCTCGCGCACCAGATCTTTCAGCGTTCCGAGCTCCTGCGATTGACGCAGATCGAGCCGCGCCGACAATTTGCCATGGCCGGTATCGTATTCCTGATCATCACGCGCCGCGATGTGCGACGCGGTGATCTTCAAAACGTCGGCACCGTGCTCGGCCAATGTGCGGGCGCATGTCGGACCGGCGAGCACGCGGGTCAGGTCGAGGACGCGGATGCCCGACAAGGGCCGGCTGCCGTCGGGTAGCTTTTCCGGCGGGCTGTCGCCGATCTTCAGGATTTCCATCAACGGCAGCGAGGCGATCGCCGCAGCTTGCGGATGCTGCGCCCAATCGGCCATGCTGCGCACCATGCCGCCGGCCCCGCCGGCGGCTATGATTGCCTCTTCGAGCTCGAGCGCGTCCCAGGTCGCAACCGCTTGCCGCACCGCCTCGCGGTTTTCCGCGCAGCCAAGGACGCGCAACGCGGCGGCGCGGTGGTTCGGGAAATTGGCATGGATGTAGCTCCAGCGGCCGTTCTTGGCCGGATACATGCCCATTACCGGATTGCGATCGTTTCTGACCTTAGCGCCGTTCACTTGCAAATAATGGCCGCTGCGCAAGGAGGCGACGGCCTGCCGCAGATCGACCGCGACGTCCTGGCGGCGGCCGGTGCGCAATTCCCAGAGGTCGGCGGCGGCGAGACCGGTAGCGGCGAGAGCGGCGGTGCCGGCGGCCCCGATTCGGAAGGGCGTCGGCAATACCGGGTCAGCGCCGCCGGTGATCTCGACCGTGCGCGCCCGCTCTTCAGACCAGCCGGCGACCGGCAAAATCGTGCGCAATGCGTCATGTGCCATGATCGAGATCTCCCTACATTTGCCGCAGGCGCTTGCCCGGCCCCGGCCGATCACCGATGATGCCGCGGAATGAGCCCGGAGGGAATGCCGATGAGCCGCATTATGATCGTCGTCGAATTCGAGGTGAAACCCGAACACCGCAATCAGTTCATCGAGCTGATCAAGGGACACGCGCAGCGTTCTCGCGCCGAAGACGGTTGCCAGCAATTCGATGTGCTGTTGCCGCAAGAGGATCACAGCCGCGTGTTTCTGGTCGAGGCATGGCGCGATCAGGCGGCGCTCGACGTCCACTCGAAGACCCCGGCAATGGCCAAGTTGCGCGAGACCTATCAACCCTGGCTCCTCGGCCGTAAGGCGACGCGCTGCACCGCCGACTGACGGCGCCAGTAGGGGCTGCGCGCAGGGACTGCGCATCCCCGAATCCTGGCAAACAGCCAGCATCGACCCCATATAACTTCTATGCTTGCCGAGGCACAGGAAGCTCGCCGCAGCGCCGGTGCCGCGGTCGGCCGCGTCGGCGTAACGCGGCTCTCATTGACAGATTTCCGCAACTATCGCGAAGCGAGGCTGACACTCGGCACCGAGCCGGTGGTACTGACCGGCCCCAACGGCGCCGGCAAGACCAATTTGCTCGAGGCCGTCTCTTTTCTGGCGCCGGGCCGTGGGCTGCGCGGGGCGAAGCTGAGCGAGATCGATCGTCGGCAGATGCCCCCGGACAACCGCCCGCCAGGGCGGGCGTTCCGGGGGTGGGCCGTCGCCGCGGTCGTCGCGACGCGCCGCGGTACAGTGCGTGTCGGAACCGGCCGTGATGTTATGGCCGGCGAGCGGCGCGTCATCCGCATCGACGGCGATCCAATGCGCAGCCAGGCGGTGCTGGGCGAGAGGCTCGGTGTGGTGTGGCTGACCCCGTCGATGGATCGCCTCTTTACCGAGGGGCCCAGCGGCCGCCGGAGATTCCTCGACCGGCTCGTGCTCGGAATCGAGCCGGCCCATGCCTCGCATGTCACGGCCTATGAACAGGCGCTGCGCGAACGCGCGCGGCTGTTGCGCGACGGCCCCGCCGATCCGGCGTGGCTATCGGCGATCGAGGGAGTCATGTCCGAACGCGGTGTCGCGGTGGCAGCCGGCCGGTGCGAAGCGGTGCAGCGACTCGATCGTGTATGCGCCGAGGCCGAGGGCCCGTTTCCGCGCGCGCGGTTGACGCTTGTCGGCACGGTCGAGGATTGGCTCGAAACGATGCCGGCGCTCGCCGCGGAAGAACGGCTCGCTGCGGCGCTTGCTGCCAATCGGCACGGCGACGCGCAGGCCGGCGGCACCTTGATCGGGCCGCACCGTTCCGATCTCGCGGTCAGCCTGGCCGAGAAAGGCATTGCGGCCGAGCTCGCCTCGACCGGTGAGCAGAAGGCCTTGCTGATCTCGATCCTCCTCGCACATGCGAAGCTGCAGCGGGCGGTGCGCGGCGAGCCCCCGCTCCTCCTGCTCGACGAGATCGCCGCACATCTCGATGCGAGCCGGCGCGCGGCGTTATTCGAGGCTCTGCTCCAAGTCGACAGCCAAGCCTGGCTGACCGGCACCGACGAAGCGCTGTTCGCGCCATTGCGATGCCAGGCGCAGTTTCTGTCGGTGCACGACGGAAACGTGGCCGCGACCTTCTCCTAAACCTGGAAACTTCATATCGACGATATGGCGAACACGACACCCGCATCCAATCCCCGTGGCCCCCTTGACGCCGCTGCTGTACAGCGAGCGGCGACCACTGCCGCGCCTCACAATGTGACCACCACCGGTGCTATCGATAACGGCGCCGCCAATGGCGATGATGCAACCTACAACGAGCAATCGATCGAGGTGTTGCGCGGGCTCGACGCCGTGCGCAAGCGGCCGGGCATGTATATCGGCGACACCGATGACGGATCCGGCCTGCATCACATGGTCTACGAAGTCGTCGACAACGCGATCGACGAGGCCCTCGCCGGGTATTGCGATACCGTCACCGTGACGTTGAACGCCGACGGCTCCGTCACCGTGACCGACAACGGGCGCGGCATCCCCGTAGGCATCCACGAAGAGGAGGGAGTCTCGGCCGCCGAGGTGATCATGACCCACCTCCATGCCGGCGGTAAATTCAACCAGAACGCCTACAAGGTCTCGGGCGGGCTGCACGGCGTCGGCGTCTCGGTCGTCAACGGCCTTTCCTCCCGCCTCGAGATGCGGATCTTTCGCGGCGGGTCGGAGTGGTTCCTGCGCTTCCGCGACGGGGTGCCCGAAGCGCCGCTCGCCGAAGTGGGGCCGGCTCCGGCCTGGCCGGCGGGATCGAACCGCGAGGGGCCGGCCACCGGCACCGAGATTACCTTTCTGCCGAGCACCGAGACCTTCACCAAGACCGAGTTCGACTTTACGACCTTGGAGCATCGGTTGCGCGAGCTCGCCTTTCTGAACAGCGGCGTCGCGCTGGTGCTGAGCGATTTGCGTGGGGTCGAGCCAAAGACCGTCACCTTGCATTTCGAGGGCGGTCTCGAGGCCTTCGTGCGCTATCTCGACCGCTCGAAGCAGGCGCTGCACGCGCCACCGATCGCGATCCGCGGCGAGCGCGACGACATCCTCGTCGAGGTCGCGATGGAATGGACCGACAGCTATCACGAGACGATGCTGTGCTTCACCAACACCATCCCGCAGAGGGATGGCGGCACACATCTCGCCGGCTTTCGTGCGGCACTGACCCGCACCGTCAACGCCTATGCGAGCGACAGCGGCATCGCCAAGAAGGAGAAGGTGACATTGTCGGGCGAGGACATGCGCGAAGGGCTGTCCTGCATCCTCTCGGTCAAGGTGCCCGACCCGAAATTTTCCTCGCAGACCAAGGACAAGCTCGTGTCCTCCGAGGTGCGTCCGGCGGTCGAAGGCATCGTCGCCGACAAGCTGACGCAATGGTTCGAGGAACACCCGGCCGATGCCAGGAAGGTCGTCGCCAAGGTCGTCGAGGCGGCGGCGGCGCGCGAGGCGGCGCGCAAGGCGCGCGATCTGACCCGGCGCAAAGGGGCGCTCGACATCGCCAACCTGCCGGGCAAGCTCGCCGATTGCCAGGAGCGCGATCCGGCGAAGAGCGAACTCTTCATCGTCGAGGGCGACAGCGCCGGCGGCTCGGCCAAGCAAGGCCGCGACCGGCGCTTTCAGGCAATCTTGCCCTTGAAGGGCAAGATCCTCAACGTCGAGCGCGCCCGCTTTGACAAGATGTTGGGCTCGGCCGAGATCGGTACCTTGATCGCCGCCCTCGGCACCGGCATCGGCCTCGAGGATTTCGATCCGGAAAAGGCGCGCTATCACCGCATCATCATCATGACCGACGCCGATGTCGACGGCAGCCACATCCGCACCCTGCTCCTGACCTTCTTCTTCCGCCAGATGGCGAGCCTGATCGACAAGGGGTTTCTCTACATCGCGCAGCCGCCGCTCTACCGCCTGCAGCGCGGCAATGCCAAGGCGGTCTATCTGAAGGACGATGCGGCGCTCGAGGCCTATTGCATCGACGCGGCATTGCGGGATTCGGTCTTCACCCAGCATGACGGGGTCGAGCGCGCTGCCAACGATTTGCGTGACTTGTTGGAGCAGGCGCGGGTCCACCGCCGCTGGCTGCAGCCCTTGGCCGGCAAGGTCGGCAATATGGAAGTCGTCGAGCAGGCGGCGATCGCCGGGGCGCTCTCGCCCTCACTCCTCGCCGACCCGAACCGCGCGATCGAGGCGGCCCATATGACCGCCGAACGCCTCAACCGCCTCGCCCCCGAGCACGAGCGCAACTGGCAGGGCGAAGTCATCGCCGGTGAAGGATTGGTGCTGAGTCGCACCCGTCAGGGTGTCGACGAGCGCCGGCTAATCGACGCGGCCCTGTTGCGCAGCGCCGAGGCGCGCCGGCTCGACACCGACAATGCCCGGCTGCGCGAGGTCTACGACCGCCCCGGCATTCTCACCGCGCGCGACAAGAACTACCCGATCGCCGGCCCCGTGAGCCTCGTCGAGGCAGTCATGGAGCTCGGCCGCCGCGGCATCGACGTGCAGCGCTATAAGGGCCTCGGCGAGATGAACCCGGACCAGCTCTGGGAAACCACGCTCGACCCCGAGATCCGCGCGCTCCTGCAGGTCAAGATCAGCCACGCCGACTCGGCTGAGGAGACCTTCTCGACCCTGATGGGCGACCTCGTCGAGCCCCGCCGCGACTTCATCCAAACCAACGCCCTCAGCGTCGCCAATCTCGACGTGTGAGCCATGCCGGCTGGTCAGCGCCGGTGCGAATAGGGGTACCGGCAGGCGACGACCTTATTCGTTGCTCGTCGCCGCTGCTGCAAGCGCGATAGATGAGCCGATGGTCCTCGGTGATCCGCCTCGACCACCAACCGGTGAGATCGCCGCGAAGCGGCTCGGGTTTGCCGATCCCCTTGAACGGGTTCCGCCGGATGTCCTGCAAGAGAGCGTTGATCCTAACGAGGACATCGCGGTCACCTTCCTGCCAACAAAGATAATCCGCCCACGCATTCTCGCCCCAGAGGAGCTTCATTCGTCGATTTCATGCTCGGCGAGCTTCCCCGCCTCCGCCTCCTTGATGGACCGGAGCAGTCGCTCGGCATTTGCCGGATCGCGGAGCAGATGCAGGGTTTCCTCCAGGCTCTCGAACTCCACCAGAGACAGCATGAAGACAGGCTCTCCGTTCTGGCGCGTCACGACGAGCGGAGCTCGGCTCACAGACCCTGTCCAAGTGCTTTTCAAGTCCCCAAGACAGCGACGGAGAGTGAGTTTTTCATAAAACCAAGTTATGCGTCTTTGACATGTAGATCACCGATCGTATGGCGAGCGGTAAGCCCCCGACCGGCTATGGGCAACCACGCTGGACGCTGAGGCCCCCTCCCTGTTGCGGGTCAAACATGCGGGCCGACTATTTCGGCGTCGGCCCCACCTCGGTGCGTGATCTTCGCTAACCGGTCATTTGAACCCGGGCAGCACTGGCGTTCCTTCGATCCGCACCCCGTCGAGTTCATCGGGATCGAGCCCGAGAACGTTCAGGATGGTCGGCGCGATTTGGGTCGTGGCCACTGTTGCGTTGATGCTCTCTTGATCGAAGTCGGGATGCGAGATGAGCAGGGCGACGTGGGTGTCGTCCTCATTGAAGCCGCCATGCTCGGCGATCTTTGATCCGCCTGTATAGATCACGCCGACCCTGGCAATGCCGATGATGTCCGGGGTGCGCGCATCGTGAGAGGGATCCTGATAATTCAACGTGAGCAACGGGCCGGAGAGCCACTCTACGATGCCGGTATCGCCCTGGTAACCGTTAAGGGCCGCGACGGCGTCCGCAGTCTTGCTGCCACTATTATCCTTCAGCCAGATCAGGACTCCGTCGTCTCCAATGTCGAACGCGAAGTTGGCGCCGATCGGCCCGGCGATCACCGTGGCGTCGTCGAGCGCCGTTCTCTTCGAGACGTCGATCGGCGACTGGCCGTGTTTGGCGCTGACGATCACCAGAGTTTTCTCCAAGAGATCGCGATCCCCCAATGCATCGATCATCTGCCCGATCGAGCGATCGACAAAGGCGATCGCGTTGGCCAGTCCGGCGCTCGGTGTACCGCTCGTATCCGCATAACCGTCGCCCTTGAGCTTTTGCCCGACGCTGACCGACTGGAAGTTCATGCCAAAGATTGCCGGCATGCTCAGAAGGGTTTTGCCGGTATGGTCGAAGCCATTGATCTCGTTGAGAGTCGCCCGCACTTTGAGGCCGTCGTAAAACTCGACGGCATCGACCGCACTGGTGAAGTCGCCGCCGCGCGAGGTCGGATCGGGCGCCGTCGAAAAATGGAGACCGAGGAGAGTGTGGGCCAATGCGATATTGGCATCGCTCAGGTCCGAATTGATCTCGGGCGCGAAAAAGTCGTCGATGTTGGTGCCCGGCCCATTGGTGGGCTGGGTGGCGGGGTCGTTGCCGTTGACGATGTCATAGGCGGCATGCTTGTCAGTCCAGGCCGTCCGCAAATGGTGCTTGTGGATCACTCCAAAGATGCTGTTGGTGCGCACGAAATTATGCGGCCATACCGGCGAGCAGTGGCCATTGACCGACTGGCCCGGCAGGTTGTTGGGATCTATTGCCACCGCACTGTTGAGCCCGGTCAGGCTGGCGTTGACCCCGCCATCGATCGAGTGCAGGTTCGTGTCGATATTCTCGGCGAGGTTCGTCTCGGTGCCGGGCCCCATTTGGCAATTGCTCCCCGGCGCGAATAGCGTACGGTCATAGCTGTCGTCGTAAAAGACGCCGGTCGACTTCGATGTGCCACCCGTCACCTGCGCCAGGAGGCCAGGGAACGAATCCGAGGGCTTTGTCGTCGAGGCGTTGGTGTAGTTGATGCCGTGATGTGTCAGCTTTGCCAGGTTCGGGCATGCGCCCGTCGCGACGCACACCTCCAAATCGACGGCGTGGAACCCGTCGATGCTTACCAGCAAGACATGCTGAACGCCCCGGCCGCCCTCGTCGGCAGAGCCGGTCGCCGGCATCGTGCCAAGCAGAGCGCTCGCGATGGCTGTTGTCGTCAGCAACTTCGTAAGCATTGCTATCCCCCTTCTAGTTTAGGTGTCGGGCGCGACCCTAGAGGGGAGGAATGACGGATTAATGACGCTTGCGTGACGATTGCCTGCAGATAGCCGCGGTTGCGACGCCCAATTCGCCTATCGGCGGGACCGCATTCTCGCTTACAGCCCAGCGCTGTTTTGTGTTGGCCTCTTCCAGCCGCGCCGCCACATTCACGGATCAGGGGATCTCGTAGACGGCGACCTCATCGGTGATGCCGCGGAGAGCGCGGCGCTGTGATGCCGGCTTGAGGCCGCTCGTCGCGAGCAAGGTGGAAGCCTGCGGATGGGTAACGACCGGTCCGGTTGCCAGGATCGCACGCGAATCCGCGAGAGCCTGGACGCGCGCTGCAATGTTCACCGTAGTTCCGAAATAGTCCTGCCGGTCATTCAGCACGACCGCCAGGCAGGGCCCCTCATGGATGCCGATCTTGAGCAACAGGTCCTCGCGGCCGCGCCCGTCGTTCAGCGCGGGCATCGCCTCGCGCATGCGCAGCGCGGCGGCGACCGCCCGGTCAGGGGTCGCGAAGGTCGCCATCACCGCATCGCCGATGGTCTTGACCACGGCCCCAGCCTCGGCGGCGACAATCTCGTTGAGAACCCGGAAATGCGCTCTCACCAGGTCAAAGGCGGCGAGGTCTCCGACCCGCTCGTATAATTCGGTGGAGCCTTTCAAGTCGGTGAACAGGAAAGTCAGGCTGGTGATTTTGAGCCGCTGCTCGACATCGATCGTGTCGGTACCGTAGAGATCACGAAAGACTTGGTTGGTCAGCAGCCTTTTTGCCGTCAAAAAAGGCCGGCGTCTGCCGAGGAGCTCGTGGAGCTTGTCCCCGGCGATCCATAGACTGGGCAAGAGCCGGGTGTCGGTACGGTTCTCGAGCGAGAGACGCAGAGGCCCAGGACGCAGTGTCAATGTGCCGGTCGGGGCACGCAATCTGTCGAAGACCAGCGAGATACTCTGGCGTTCGCGCGTCGGTTCGCCCTTCACGTCGAGAAACTGGGTGCCGTGCGTCACGGGGTCCATGATGATGACGAACTCCGCCGGCAGCTGCAGCGACAGCAGGGCCTTTTCGCCAGCCGGAAGCTCGACCGAATCGAGCACGATTTCTTCGATCAGCTGTTCGAAATCATTCGGGACATCAATGCCGGAACCCCAGAAGATCTGGCGAAAGTACTCTGCGAACGGCAGCTCGTGGGGATCGTGCGCGGCGATCCTGCGCACCCGCCGGCTGACCGTGAACGTCACTTCGACCATCTCGTCGAGGGTAGGGCGATAGCCGGCCGCGCATAGAGCGCAGTCGTACTCGTCCTTGTTGACGCTCTTCAAGGTCGTGCTGGTATCGAGCACGCCCCCGCAGCCCGGGCACAGCACATTCCACGACAGCTCGAACAGCCCGAGCCGGGCGGCGTGCAGAAAGGCCGCCACAGCACGCTCCTCATCAATACCCGTCTTTGCGGCAAAATCAGCCACGTTCACCCGGCTGAGGGCGCGATCGGGAGCGTCGCGCACGAGCTCCTCGATGGCGGCCGCTGCGCGCGGATCCGCGGACTGCCGCAGAACCGCAAACAAATTCCTGGCTTCGCTCATCGGAACATCTTACCCCTAGGGGATCTCGTAAACGGCCATCTCGTCGGCAACGCCGCGAAGCGCGCGTTGGTGCGCCAGAGGTTTGAGCCCGCTGCTTTCGAGCAGGCTGGAGGCTTTCGGGTGGGTAATGACGGTTCTCGTTGCAAGGATCGAACGCGAGTCCGCGAGAGCCTGGACGCGCGACGCAATGTTCACGGTTCGACCGAAGTAATCTTGTCGGTTGTCTAATACGACTGCCAGGCAAGGCCCTTCATGGATGCCGATCTTGAGCATCAGCCGATCGCCGCTGCCGGTGTCCCGGAGATCGCGCATAGCATCCCGCATGCGGAGCGCGGCAGCCACCGCCCGATCGGGGGTCGGGAATGTCGCCATCACCGCATCGCCACTGGTCTTGATCACAGCGCCGGCCTCGGCGGCAACGATCTCGTTGAGGACCCGGAAATGTGCTCTGACAAGGTCAAAAGCGGCCAAGTCGCCAACTCGCTCGTAAAGCTCGGTCGAACCCCTGAGATCGGTGAACAGGAACGTCAGGCTGGTGATCTTCAGCCGCTGATCGACATCGATCATGTCGGCACCGTAGATATCTCGGAAGACTTGGTTTGTAAGCAGCCGCTTTGCGGTCAGAAATGGCCTGCGCCTGCCGAGAAGCTGTTCGAGTTCATTGCACGCGACCCACAATCCCGGCAGCACGCGGAAGTCGGTGTGGTTTTCGAGGGATAGCCGCAAGGGGCCCGGGCGCAGCTCGATCGTTTCGGTCGCTGCGCGCACTTTGTCGAAGACGAGCGAAAGGTTCTGGCGTTCGCGTGTCGGCTCGCCCTTGACGTCGAGGAATTGGGTCGTATGCGTCACGGGATCGAGGATAATCACGAGATTCGCCGGCAGCTGCAGCGAGAGCAGAGCCTTGTCGCCGGGCGGAAGCTCGACCGTATCGAGGGTAATTTGCTGGATCAGCCGATCGAGATCTTCGGGAAGATCGATCGCCGAGCTCCAAAATATCTGACGAAAGTATTCGGGGAGCGAAAGCTCGTCGGGATCATGCGCAGCTATCCTGCGCACCCGCCGATTGACCGTAAAGGTCACCTCGACGATCTCGTCCAAGACCGGTTCATAACCGGCGGCACACCAAGCACAGTTATATTGGCCCCGGTTCACGCTCTTGAGCGTGGTGCTCGCATCGAGGACGCCCGCACAACTCGGGCAAAGCACGTTCCACGAAAGCTCGAAAATTCCGAGCCGGGCGGAATGAAGGAAGGCCGCGATCGTGCGCTCTTCGTCACGCCCTGTCTTCGCGGCGAAATCCAACACATTGACGCGGCAGAGCGCGTGATCTGGGGCGTCGCGCACGAGATCTTCGATGGCGGTGACGGTGCCGGGATCGGCCGACTGCCGCAATAGCGCAAACAGGTTTCTAGCTTCGCTCATAGCGATAGGTGTTCGCAGTCCTCGACCACGATTCAGGTGTGAACGATCACCCCTTTAAGCAAGCAAGATTGATGGTTGGGCACGGTCACCGTGATTTTCCATGTCGACGACGGCGGCTACTTCCGGCGTGACGTCGCAGGCCTGCGCCGTTATCCGGCGCGCGAAGCCGCCGAGGCCGAGCTGCGCACCCAATCGAGCCTGCGCGGTAGCTTAGTTCTGAGAATCTATAAGATTTTTCTTGCGCGGCTGGCGGATGTTGGCTATTTTTGCGATTAACTCGCATTCGCCCTCGCAACACCCCCCCCCGGAAACCTCTGGATGTTTCGCTCCGCTCTTCTTCCGCTCGCCGTGGTGCTCGCGCTAGGAGCAAACGCCGAAGCACAGGAGTCGACCTATTCGCTTGTGATCAAGGACCACAAGTTCCAGCCGACTGAGATCGAGGTCCCGGCCGGGCAGAAGATCGCTTTGCTCGTCAAGAACGACGATCCGACACCGGAAGAGTTCGAGAGCACCGAGCTCCGGCGCGAGAAGGTGGTCGCCGGCGGCGAACAGATCACGGTCTATATCGGCCCGCTGAAGCCTGGACGATACGAGTTTTTCGGCGACTTCAACCCCAAGACCGCGCGTGGCCACATCGTCGCGAAATAAGGCGGAATAATCGTCATGCTCGGTGCAGCCATTATCGTCTTTCGTGAAGTGCTCGAGGCGGCGCTCATTGTCGGCATCGTGCTGGCGGCGAGCGCCGGCGCGCCGCGTCGCGGGTTCTGGGTTTCCTGCGGCCTGGCGGGAGGTGTTGTCGGCGCCGCAGTCGTCGCTCTCTTCGCTGCCGAGATTGCGGCTGCCGCGTCTGGGATCGGACAAGAATTGCTGAACGCGGCCATCCTGCTGCTCGCGGTGGGTATGCTCGGTTGGCACAACGTCTGGATGTCGCGTCACGGGCGCGAGCTGGCGGCCACCGCCCGAAAAGTCGGTGACGCGGTGATCTCCGGCGCTCGACCTCTCTATGTCCTGGGAGTGGTTGTCGGGCTCGCTGTGCTTCGCGAGGGCTCCGAGACTGTCTTATTCATTTATGGCATTGGCGCGAGCGGCGGTCTCACCGCGGGTTCATTGATCGCCGGTGGGACTCTCGGCCTCGCCGGCGGGGTCACGATCGGTTCGGTGCTCTATTTTGGCCTGCTGCGGATTCCCACCCGACGGCTTTTCACCGTCACCAGCTGGATGGTGCTGCTGCTGGCTGCGGGAATGGCGGCGCAAGCCGCCGGGTTCCTCGTACAGGCCGACTTGCTGCCGCCGCTCGGCGACGCGGTCTGGGACACGTCGGCCGTGCTGTCCGAGGACAGTGTTCTCGGCAAGGCGCTGCACACCTTGATCGGCTACGTCTCGCGGCCGGACGGTATCCAAATTCTGTTCTACCTCGCCACCATCTCGGCGGTATGGCTGCTGACGCGATCGATCGGCCGGCCCCTGCCGCCGCCTCGGGCGCCCTCGCTAAGCCGGGGAACCGCGACGCCGCTGCTCGTCATCTTCCTGTTCGGAGGGCTCGGAGCGGGGTCCATCGGGTTCGCCGATGAACTTAAGGTGCGCTACCCGATCGTCGATTACCGGGAATTCGAACTCGAACACAACGGCGTTACCACCTTCGACAGTCCGAAGAGCGGCAAGAGCAACAACCAGTTCTACACGACCGAATACGGGCTCGGTGTTTTGCCGTACTGGTTCGTTGAACTCGAAAACGAATTGGCCGCGCCATCCGGGGAGAACATCACCTACGAGGCGACGACGACAGAGAATTACTTCCAGCTGACGCCCACTGGGAAGTATTGGGGCGATCTGGCGCTGTTCGCGGCGTACTCGCAGCCGGCGCACAAGGCCGACGCCAAGAATTTTACCTTCGGGCCTCTCGCCCAGACCGAGTTCGGCGAAATCGCCGGCTTCGGCGCCCTGCATACGCTGAACCTGCTGTTCACCAGGGAAGTCGGCAATAACGCCACCACCGGCACGCCGTTCTTCGCCGCCTGGCAGTCGCGGCTGCTGATCAACACTTATCTTCAGCCCGGGTTAGAATATTACGGAATGATCGACAACCTCAGTGCCCCGGGCAAGCTGGCCAACCAGCAGCACCGCATCGGGCCTGTGCTGGTCGGCCTGCAAAATTTCGCCCCTTACGGCAAGCTCAAATACGAGGTCGGCTACCAGTTCGGCCTGACCCAAGCCACCGAGCGCGGTGCCATACGCTGGCGCGTCGAATACGAAATCCCGTTCTGACATAAATTCAATAGGAGTTGCGGGAATGAACCGCCGGTCATTCTTGCTGGTGGCGGGCGGGGTCGCTTTGCTGCCGGGGCGAACCGACGGGCTGCGCCGAGCCCTCGAAACCGCCCCGCAGCCCCGCAGCGGCGGCCGCACAGCCTCCGCCCTTTGCCGCAGCCCCGCAATTCGCGCGGTAAACGCCGCGGCTCAACCGGCGCCGACAGCCCTTCCCGGTCAAGCCATCCCCAAATATGTGGACCCGCTGCCGACATTTGCTGGAGCTCGCGTCTCCGCCACCGCCGTCAATGTCTCCATCGACGAGATCCAGCAGCCGGTGCTGCCGACCTCCCTCTATGACCCGCTGGCCGCACCCTTCCGACAAGGGACATTCGTCTGGGGGTACAAGGTCGGCGACAGCCCACCCCACTATCCCGGTTTCACTATTGAGGCCCGGCGGGGTATCCCAACGAGGGTGAGTTACGACAACGCGCTCCCGCTGGCGCCGCGCCTGCAAAAATACCTCACGGTCGACCAGACGCTACACTGGGCCGATCCCCTTCATGAAATGGGGTCCTCGTCGCCCTATGAGGGCCCTCCACCGGTGGTGACGCACCTGCACGGCGGCGCAGTGCCTTCGGCTTTTGACGGAAATCCCGATGCCTGGTTCACACCAGGGTTGGCCATCACCGGGCCGGGCTATTCGACCAACACCTATACCTATCCCAATGCGCAGCAAGCCGCGACCTTGTGGTTTCACGATCACGCCTTGGGGATGACGCGGGTCAACGTCTATGCCGGTTTGGCAGCATTTTACCTGATCCGGGATGCCCACGACACCGGGGTCGCCGGCACCGGGCTCGGCCTCCCTGCGGACCGCTACGAGATCGAGATGGCCATCCAGGACCGGCAATTCGATGCCAATGGCCAGTGGTTCTTTCCGGCCGGGGATGCTTCCGGACTGAACGGCACCCCGCCCAACCCCGAGGCTCATCCATTCTGGATACCGGAGTTCTTTGGCGACGCAATGGTCGTCAACGGCAAGACCTGGCCATATCTCAGTGTCGAGCCGCGGCGCTACCGCTTGCGGCTGCTCAATAGCTGCAATGCACGCTTTCTCGAGTTGCGGCTCGCAAATGCGTCTTCAAACGAGTCCGGGCCGCTGTTCTGGCAGATCGGGTCGGATGGCGGGCTGCTGGATCGGCCGGTCGGGATCAGGGATCATGGCAAAGACAGTGCGGGAGTGCTGCTGCTGGCTCCCGCCGAGCGCGCCGATATCATTGTCGATTTCGCTGGCTGCAATGGCCAGACACTGCTTCTGCTGAACGGCGCCAACGCGCCATACCCTTCCGGTGACGCGCCCGACCCAGAAACCAACGGCCAAATCATGCAGTTTCGGGTCGAGCTTCCGCTGCAAGGCGCTGATTCGAGCTACGATCCCTCTCTCCCCGATGCGACCTTGCGCGGCGGCCGGCATCAGCCAGCCGCCATTGTTCGACTAGCCTCACCCGAGCACGGCACCATCGCGCCGGGGGTGACGATCTCCAAGCGCCGTCAACTGACACTGATCGAGATCGAGGGCGACGGCGGACCGCTCGAAAGCTTAGTCAACAACACTAGGTGGGATGGCAAACGCGAGAGCACCGGGCTTCCAGTCCCCGGCTTCAAGCCGGACGGGCGCGGCAGCTGGCTGTCCGAACTGCCGCAAATCGGCTCCACCGAACTCTGGGAGATCGTCAACCTGACCGAGGATGCGCATCCGATCCACCTCCACCTGGTGCAGTTTCAGCTCCTCGATCGCCAGAACATCGACGCCGATAGGTACCTCGATGCGTGGTCGGCGGCTTTTCCGGGCGGCAGCGTTATCCCGGGCTATGGTCCCCCTCATCCCTACGACAGACCGAATGCCGATTTCGCTCTCGGGGGCAACCTTGCGGTCTCGCCATTCCTCCAAGGCCCGGGGAAGCCGCCCGCAGCAGACGAGGCCGGCTGGAAGGATACGATACGGAGTTTCCCCAGCGAGGTGACGCGCATCGTGGTGCGCTGGGCACCAACAGACGTTCCGGTAAAGGCTGTCAGCGCCGGGGAAAATCTATACCCGTTCGACCCCACTGCGGGCCCGGGCTATGTCTGGCACTGCCATATCCTCGACCATGAGGACAACGATATGATGCGGCCATACTCTCCCACCTGGTAACGCCACCCGCAGTAAGATCAGCAAGCTCAACCGGCTATTCGGCGGCTTCGGCCTTCTCTAGCGGGAGCGGCTCGGTGCCGGTCCACGGATGCTCGGCGATGTCGAAGAGAACGCCCTCGGGGCCGTGGAACTTCGCTTCGAACCCGCCGGCGCGCTCGCCGTTTTGGTCCATGTAATGTCTGCCGCCCAACCCCTCGAGCTTCTTCGAGAACGCCTCGACGTCCTCGACGAGAATGCCGAAATGGTGCAGGCCGGTGTAATCGAGACCCTTGCCGATCTGGTCTGTCTTGAACCTCAGGATTGCGAGATCGATCGTCCCGTCGCTCAGATGATAGCCATAGGCGAGCGGCCCGTCACTTTTGCGGACCTCCTTAAAATCGAACGCCTTCTTGTAGAATTCGGCCATCGCGTCGGGATCCTTCGCCGCAATCGCGATGTGACGCAGCTTTGCCATGCTTGGTTCCTCTTATTGAAGTGAATTTGTAGCCTTGAATATCGTCACCCCCGCGAAAGCGGGGGTCCAGGACCGGCGTCGTAGCAGTGGCCCCGGATTCTCGCTTTCGCGAGAATGACGATAGAGAGGTGGGTTACTCCGCGGCCTCTTTGATCTCGGCGGGGAGTGGCTCGGCACCGGCCCAGGCATGCTCGGCGATGTCGAAGAGGACTCGTTCGGGACCGTAGAATTTCTTTTCGAAATACCCGGCGTTCGGCTCTTGCTGGTTGCGCTCGACGTAGTATTCGGCGCCGAGGCTTTCGAGCTTTTTTGAGAATTCGGCGACGTCCTCGACCAGCACGCCAAAATGATGGATGCCGCGATAGTCGAGGCCCTTGCCGAGCTGGTCGGTCTTGAATTTGAGGATCGCCA
>Ga0070698_100003874_pt1 | contig 16457 bp, 13 predicted proteins | sample KBSK1502metaG_FD_65477 | JGI IMG/M metagenome (GOLD analysis project Ga0070698, IMG submission 65477) | Corn, switchgrass and miscanthus rhizosphere microbial communities from Kellogg Biological Station, Michigan, USA - KBS K1-50-2 metaG | ecosystem: Host-associated > Plants > Roots >...
GGGCGAACTCTGACCCGCCGGGAGATCTTGCGACTAGAGCTTCGGTTCGTGGCAGACCGGATCAAACGGCGGCAGTCGTCGGGAATATGAGACCGCCAGCGCTAACGGGGGTGGGAGGGTGAACGGGAGCATGGAAGAGCAAGGGGACCATCGCAAGAAGGGAGCCGCCGACGAAGTGGAGGCCCAGCGGCTCGTGTACCGCGAGCTCAAGGCGAGCGGACGAACGGCAGAAGCCCACGCCGCGTTGAACCGCCTGGTCGAGCTCGATCCGTCGGGGGGGACAGCCACGTTCGCTCATCGCGAGCGAGCGAAGCTCGGCGAGGTGGGTGAGCGGCCGGTCCGCATCGCGATCTTGAGCTCGTATGTCCTGGACCCGCTCGTGCCGTTCCTCGACGTCGAGTGCCGGCGAGCCGGTCTCACGCCGGCGTTCTACGTAGCGCCCTTCAACCAGTACACTCAGGAAGTACTCAACCAATCGAGCGGTCTCTATGCCTTCGGCCCCGAGATCGTGTTCGTGGCTCTGGATCTCGAGGATCTCTTTCCGGCCGTCCGCCGGGTGCCCTCGGTCGACGATCTGGCCAGGGGCCGAGCCGAGATTCGCGGAACGGTCGCGGGGCTCGTCCAGGAGCTGCACGCCCGCTCGACTGCGCTGATCGTCGTGCATGAGCTCACGTTCACAGGCTCGAGTCCTCACGGTATTCTCGACAACCGGCGTGGCGATGGCCTCTCGCGGTGGACCGAGGACGTGAACCATGATCTGGCGGAAGACCTCGGCGCGCAAGCCCACGCCTTCCTGTTGCCGCTGCGTCAGGTGCTCGGTCGGGCGGGGAACGAGCGGGGACAGAGCCGCAAGCTCTTCTACATGGCTCGCATGCGACACACCGATGGTGCGCTCCGAGAGCTCGCGAGCTATTCGATGCGCTACGTGAAGCCACTCAAGGGCTTGACGCGGAAGTGTGTCGTGGTCGACCTGGACGGCACCTTGTGGGGCGGGGTCGTCGGTGAAGTGGGCCCCGATGGCATTCAACTCGGGCCGGTGGCTCCCGGAATCGAGTTCGTCGACTTCCAGGAGGCTTTGCTGAACCTGACGAAGCGCGGCATCTTGCTCGCCGTTTGCTCGAAGAACAACCCGGACGACGTCATGCCCGTCCTGCGCGAGCACAAGCACATGGTGCTGCGCGAGGAGCATTTCGCCGCAGTCCGGATCAACTGGCGTAACAAGGCCGAGAACCTGAGGGAGATCGCCGAGGAGCTCAACATCGGCCTGGATTCGTTCGTCTTCCTCGACGACAACCCGGTCGAGCGGGAGCTGATCCGTCAGATGCTGCCGCAGGTCCTCACGATCGAGCTGCCGCGGGACGCGTCACAGTACCGCCCGACGCTCGAGAACCTGTCCGACTTCGAGCTGCTGGCGCTGACGAAGGAAGACGAGCAGCGGGCGAGCCAGTATCGAGCGAATCGGCAGCGCCAGGCGCTCGAGCTCTCGAGCGGGTCCCTCGACGACTACCTGCACTCGCTCGAGATCCGCGCGGAGATCGCGCGAGCGGAAGGGCACCACGTGCCCCGGCTCGTGCAGATGCTCAACAAGACCAATCAGTTCAATACCACGACACGACGGTACCAGACTCCCGAGATCGAGCGGTTCGTGGCGTCCCCGGACCATCGCGTCTACGTCCTGGAGGTAGCGGACCGCTTCGGAGAGCACGGGCTCGTCGGCTCGGCGATCGTGCGCCGGGAGCGGGATGCCTGGCGCATCGACAACGTGCTGCTGAGCTGCCGGGTGATGGGACTGTCGGTGGAGACCGTGCTCTTGAAGCGCATCTACGACGCGGCACGCCTGCACGACGCGGCGCGGCTAGTCGGGGAGTTCATCCCGACCGCCAAGAACGGCCCGACCGCCGACTTCTATCGGCGTCATGGATTCCAACTCGCCGGAGAGGTCGATGGGGCGCAGGCCTGGACCCTCGATCCTCGCGTCGACCGGATCGAGGACCCGGCCTGGATCGCGGTGAAAACCACCGGGGAATGAGCAAATGAGGACCCTCGAAGAGGTCGTGTCCAGGGTATTCGGGGTCGAGCCGCAGAGTCTCGACGAGAGCTCGTCGCCCGAGAGCGTGGAAGGCTGGGATTCCATGGGGCACGTGAATCTCGTCACGGCGCTCGAGCAGCACTTCAACGTGAGCATCGACATCGACGACGTGATGGAGATGGGCAGCGTGGGGAAGATCAGAGAGATCCTGGTCGCATACGGAGTCCGGGCCTGAGCGACGCAGCACCGGCGACGACCAGGGAGACCTACGCCGTGCGGCTCTACCAGCCTGAGCTGGATGGGGCCTGCGAGCGCTTCATCCAACGGGTCTGGCCGAAGACGAACGATCACGCCAGCGCCGGCGAGCACGGAAACGCGGAGGCACTGGCACCACGCGTCCTGTTTCTGAAGGGCGACGAGGTCATCGGGCATCTCGCAACCGTTCCGGTCCGGCTCGCGGTGGCAGGGCAGGTGGTGAACGCCTCGTGGGCGGTCGGGCTCATGGTCCTGCCCGAGCACCGCAACGGGCCGGTCGCGCCGCTCTTGGTGAAGAAGCTCAACCAGACGGTCGAGATCGGCCTGACGCTGCACGTGGAGGAGGCAGCCCTCCGGATCTTCAAGGGGGTGGGCTGGCGGCATCTCGGCGTCATCCCGCAGTACATCAGGGTCCTGAACGCGCGAGCGTTCGTGCGGACGTTCGCGCGGCGCGGTGAGCAGTTTTTGTCAGGCCCGTCGGCCCGGTTGTGGAGAGCTCTCGCGTGCGTCTCGGGGCCCTTAGCCGCGCTGGTGAGTGCCGCCTTCGCAGGACGTGCGCTTCTGGGGGCGGTGCGACACAGACCTGTTCCCGGAGCCACGGTCGTGGAGGAGCGCGCGTTCGGTCCGAGCTACACGCGGCTGGCCGAGCGCGTGAAGGACAAGTTCGCGGCGTGGGTGGTGCGGGACGTGCCCTATCTGACGGCGCGCTACGGACGCCAGATGGGGGCCTACCGGCTGCTCGCGTGTCGGCGGCGAAGCCGGCTCCTCGGGTACTGCATCGTGAAGCTCCGTCAATTCCAGAACGATCCGCGCATGGGTGATATCCGGATGGGCACGATCGTCGATTGCGTCTTCGATCCGGCGGCTCCGGAAGTCCTGGACTCGCTCCTACAGTCGGCGGTCGCCCTGTGCCGGCGTGATGGCGTCGACGTCGTCTTCTGCAGCGCGTCCCTTCGTGGGCTCGGCCAGTGCCTTCGGCGCCACGCGTTCATGCCGACACCAGGAACCCTGCACGCGGCGTTCCACGACCGGACCGGTACGATCAGGGAGGACCTCCCGCTCGAATCGTGGCACCTCATGCGGGGCGACTCCGATGCCGATGCGAACTGCTGAGAGCCGGAGGGAATTCTGATGTGCGGGATCGTAGGGATCGCGGGCTCGTCGGGTCGCCCGGTGGACGACGCGGTGGTGCGGTCGATGAACGACGCGCTGTGGCACCGGGGGCCCGATGACGAGGGGTACCTCGTACGGGAGCAGGTGGGGCTCGGGATGCGCCGGCTGTCGATCATCGACGTCGCCGGGGGCCGGCAGCCGATCCATAACGAGGACAAGTCGGTGTGGGCGGTGTTCAACGGTGAGATCTACAACTACGACGAGCTCCGCGACGAGCTCCAGCGGCTCGGACACCAGTTCTACACAAGGAGCGATACCGAAACTCTGGTGCATCTGTACGAAGAGTACGGCGACGCCGGCGTCGCGCGCTTACGCGGCATGTTCGCCTACGCATTGTGGGACGAGCGACGGAACCGCCTGGTCATCGCGCGGGACCGCCTCGGTATCAAGCCGCTGTACTATGCCCGAATCGATGGACGGCTATTCTTCGCATCGGAGCTCAAGGCGTTCCTCCGGGTGCCAGGCTTTCCGCATGACCTTGACGGGGCAAGTCTTCAGCGGTACCTGGCGTACCTCTACGTGCCAGGGCCAGCGACCATCTTCCGAAACGTGGTGGAACTTCCGCCGGCGCATTATCTCGTCTGCGAGGGAGATCGGATAACCGAGCACCGCTACTGGAGCATCCGATACGAGGGACAACGCCAGTGGGCGGCTCCGGAGTGGCGCGATCGCTTCCTATCGCAGTTCCGAACGAGCGTGAAGAGCCATTTGATGAGCGAGGTCCCCTTGGGAGCCTTCCTGTCGGGGGGCATCGACTCGAGCGCCATGGTGGCGGTCATGGCCCAAGAGTCTGGCACTCGCGTCAAGACGTTCTCGATCGGGTACGAGGGTGCGGGTTCGTTTCAGGACGAGCGACGTTACGCGCGGATCGTGGCGGAGCGGTACGGGACCGAACACCACGAGTTCGTCGTCACGCCCGATGTGAAGGCGCTACTCCCCGACCTGGTCGCGACAATGGAGCAGCCCTTCGCCGACTCCTCGGTCATTCCGAACTACTACATCAGCAAGCTGACCCGGCAGCACGTGACGGTGGCCCTCTCGGGTCTCGGGGGCGACGAAATAGGGGGAGGATATCAACGGTACCTCGGCATGCTGTGGGCCGAGCGCTACCGTCAGCTCCCCAAAGCGCTCAGGTCCCGTCGGCTGGAGTGGGTCGTGACGCAGCTGCCGGACGTGCGGTCGGGCCGACGCTGGATCGACCGCGCGAAGCGATTCTTCGCCACCACGAGCCTCGATTCCGCCGATCGGTACGCCGCGATGGTGACGACGTTCTCACCGGCCGAGCGGGACCGACTGCTCACGCCGGATTTCCGCACAGAGTCCGGTGCTGACGACGCGGCAGATTTGGTGACCGGGATGTTCGAGTCGGCAGAGGCTGACGGCGTCCTCCATGCCGCCATGCTGGCCGATCTGCATACTTATCTCCCGGGGGACTTGCTGACTCTCGCCGACCGGGTCAGCATGCGCCATTCGCTCGAGGTCCGGGTGCCGTTCTTGGACCATCCGCTGGTGGAGCTCATGGCGTCCGCGCCTAGCCATCTCAAGGTGGCGGGCTGGACAACGAAGGTACTCATGCTGGAGGCCTTCCAGAAGCTCCTACCGGCGAGCATCCTGAGGCGGCGTAAGGTTGGCTTCTCGGTGCCCCTCGCGCTGTGGCTTCGGACCGACCTCCGCTCGACCATGCACGAGATTCTCTCGGAGGCGGAGGTTCGACGTCTGGGATACCTCCGCTACGCCGAGGTAGAGCGCATCAAGACGGAGCATCTCGCGGGACGCGCCAATCACGAGAACAAGCTCTGGGCGCTCATCAACCTCGTGTGCTGGCATCGACAATGGAAAGGCAGCGCCGCGTGAGACGTTACGATCCGGAGACCGGCCCTTCCCGAACGGCGGGCTCGGCAGGCGCCCCCCGGCGCGTTGCCAGGGCGCTGCAAGAGAACGACGGCTTCTTCTTCCTCCTGCTCGTCGCGTACCTCTTTTTCGAATACGGCAAGCCCGCACAGCCGTTGAAGATCCCGATGATCATCTCGATCCTGTCTCTTCTAGGGTGGCTCACCCGACGGGACAAGCGGTGGGGTCCCCAAACCACTGGCTTCGTGGCCTTCCTGGCACTGATGGCCATCGGGATCTTGATGGCGGTCAACAACTACTGGGCGTTCTGGACGACATATAGCATGGCCATCTGGCTCCTGTGTATCTGCGCGCCCCTGCCGTCGGTCCTGACATCTGTCCGCAGGATCCAGATCTGGATCTATATGTTCGTGGCAGTCGCAGTCTATGTCGCCGGATTCGCCGCTCTTCACTCTGGGTACGGGCCGTCCGGCTCCGGTGGTGCCCAGGACGAAAACTATGTGGCCACGCTGATGGGGATGGCGCTTCCGTTTGCCTACTTCTCGATCTCTGCCGAGACACGCGGCGTCCGCAAGGTGCTGTTCACGGTCGCGATCCCCGTGTTCTGTGTCGCCCTCATCGTTGCCGAGAACGCCTCGAGGGGCGGGTTTCTCGGGCTCTGTGCCGTCCTTCTATACTGTGTGGCACGCTCGCCACGAAAGTGGATGGGGTTCGCGGTCATCGCGCTGGTCGGTCTCGTTATCTTTGGGTTCGCCGGCCAACAGTTCTGGGATGAGATCGTCACGATCGAAGATGTTCATGAGGGCACGGCCGATGAGCGTCTCGAGCTCTGGACGATTGGGATGCGAATGCTCGCTGCGCATCCCCTCTTCGGCGTGGGGCCCGGAAGCTACCGCTGGGCGATCGGGGACTACCAGTCACTGGAGCAAAAAGCGAAGTATGGACGAGAGCTGTCAGGAACCAAGGTCGCACACTCGTTGTTCGTGGAGTTGCTCGCAGAAATGGGCCTCACCGGCGCGATCGTGGTGGCTGTGCTCCTTTGGCGCACATCGAGCGACCTCTGGCAGATCGCACGCAGCCACACCGGTCGACGGGGTGCGTTCGCAGCGGACGGCGACTCCCTCCGACTTGCCCGCTACGCCGACGCCGTGATCGGGAGCATCCTGGCTTGCCTGGTGAACGGGGTGTTCCTGTCACTTCTGTACTTTTCCTCCCTGTGGATACTGCTCGCGCTGGCGAGCGCAATTACCCAGGTTTCTCGCGCTCGGACCGCGGCGCAACAGGCCGCCTAGAATACGCACCTGCGAATTGGTGTTGACACGTTGATCGCTCTCACGCGGCGCGGCAGGCCCTCGAATGAGAGGGGGAGCGGCCGGTTGGGAGTCTCCTTACACAGCCAAACCTGGGCGGGCGAGAGCGAGGGCCGGCTTTGAAGCGGACGAAAGGATGGCTCGGCGTCGGACTCCTGACTATCGGAGCGATCGCTGTTGGCGTGCTCCTCGGCGAGGCCGCGCTTCGGTTCTTCTATCCTCAGCAGCTAGGGGTATGGCATCAGGACCGTAACGGTCTCGCCCTGCACTGGCCCGGACTCGTCACCTATTTGCCTCAGTTCGGCATCACCGCGTCGTTCAACTCAGTCGGGATGCGAGACCGAGAGCACGCTGGCAGGAAGCCAGAGGGAGTATTCCGGGTGCTGGTGCTCGGCGATTCGTTCATGGAGGCACTGCAAGTTCCCTTCGAGAAGTCCTTGCCGAGCCTCGTGGAACGCGCCCTCAACGAGCGATCCGGCAGACGGGTCGAGGTCGTGAACGCAAGCGTGAGCGGATGGGGGACCGACGACGAGCTGCAGTACCTGACGCGTTATGGCATGCAGTTAAAACCGGATCTCATTCTCTTGGTCATGACCCTCCATAACGACATTAGCGATAACCTCCGGCAGCAGTTTCACACCATCCGCAATGGCGCCCTGGTCGAGCAACCTCCGCCGGGCGGATCTGCTTTCAGATACGAGCTCCTCCAGCTGAAGGCATTCCTGGCGACGAGGTCTCACACCTACCAACTTCTGCTCCGTGCGCGGCGGGCACGCGAGGTGAGAGACACCGCAAGCCAATTACGTTCGCACGTCGTCGAGCTGTTCATGCCCTCCGACACTGCGCAGATCTCGAGAGGGCTGGAGTTGACCGCCCTCTTGCTGGAGCGGGTGCAGACGCTCGCATCTTCGGAGCGCAGTCGCGTTGTGGTCGTGTTGCTGCCCCTCGTGGTGCAACTGTCCGACGAAAGGTTTGCCGCGTTCAGTCGCTCCGCGTCCGGTTCGGCGCGAGATCTGGAGATCGACAAGCCGCAGCGAATGATGAAACGTGTAGGCGATCGACTCCGACTGACGATGATCGATCTGCTGCCAGGTTTCCGGGACTGGACGGTTCGTGGCGGGCGCGCTCTCTACCTCGAGCGCGATGGCCACTGGAACGAGGAGGGCCACAGACTCGCGGCGGACATCGTCGTCCACGAACTGATTGATCGGCACGTGATGTCGGGCGAGTACGCAGATTCGAGAGCGACCTTTCCGCGTGTTCACCGAACAGAATGAGGGAGATCCGTCGATCGCGCAGAATGTAGTGCTTATCGCCTATCACTTTCCTCCAGATCCCGCCGTCGGCTCGCTACGGGCGGTCAAGGTGGCGCGCGCATTTCGCACCGCGGGTCACCGCGTCGACGTGGTCACAGCACGGCTGCCAGGGGAGTCGGGCATTCGGCCCACGGAGGATCCGGCGTTGATCGTCCATCCAGTGAGGGTGCTGCCTCACCCAGGTGAGATCTTCCTTCGGGCCAAGGCTCTTCTGGCTAAGGCACGCCGAGGCCGACAGGGCACGGAGGGGGCCGGAGGGGCCGGCTGGGCTGGTCCGACGCGGGTCGTGGGCTGGAAGCGACTGCTGGGCTCCTTACAGTGGCTACCGGACGACAGGCAGGGCTTCATTCTACCCGCATGGCGGAAGACGCGCGGGCTGGTCCGCGGCGGAGCACGGCTCATCTACAGCACCGCACCGCCGCACTCGACCCACCTCGTCGGCCTGGCGCTCGCGTCCGTCAAGGGCGTGAGGTGGGTCATGGAGCTCCGGGACCCCTGGGCCGACAACGACCAGAAGCCGTGGTGGGTGCGCACCCGTGTGACGGACGCGCTCGACGCTTACCTGGAGCGTCTGTGCCTGAGGCGCGCCGACCTGGTCGTGACAGTGTCTGATGGGATTCGGAGACGGCTCGCCGCGCGGCTGCCGGACGCGTCGCGAATCCTCGTCGTACGGAACGGGATCGAGCGCCTGGCAAACGCCATCAATTCAGAGCGGCGCCCGGGCCCGGTCCGCCTTGTCTATGCCGGAACATTCTATTACAGCCGGGACCCGCGGCCATTTCTGCGGGGACTCGCCGCGGTGTGCCAAAAGCACCGCATGGGACCAGAGCAGGTACGCGTCGACTTTATCGGCGCATGTCGGACGATCGGGGCGGTCTCAGTGGAGAAAGTCATCCAAACACTTGGACTGACCGACATCGTGCACATCCAGGACTGGGTTCCCCACGCTGAGGCACGGACCCTCATCGAGAACGCCGACATTCTCCTGCTGCTCGCCGAGCAGCAGCCGGACCAGGTGCCAAACAAGCTTTACGAGTACCTAGGGACCAGACGCCCGATTCTGGCCTTCGCAGACGCAGACGGAGAGACCGCGCGGATGCTCCGGCAAGTCGGTGGGCATCACGTCGTTACAAGCGACGACGATGCCCAGGTGGCGCACGCGCTCGACGAGATCCTCATATCGGCGCACGGCGGGGTGGCCGCCAAGACGGACGACACGGTTCTAAAGGAGTGGACGACCGAGGTCCAGATGAAGAGATTGCTCGTGGCCGTGCATGGGTAGCGGCGTGAGCTGGGAAGGCCTGGTGGAAGCGGCCCGGCAGGGTCGCGGTGTTCTCCGTTACGCGCGACCAGCCCGGAGGGCTCTTCGTGGGATCCGGTTACCAGTGATCAGACCGGTCGTCGGCACGCTCTATGCCCTGACACAGATCTTGCGCATCCTATGGCACTTCGTCGCCAAACTCCTCTATCGCGAGCCGCTGTTCCGCTATCGTTGCGCGCGCGTCGGACGGCGACTCAACCTCGAGGGAGCTCCGCCCCTCATCATCGGCAATGGCCGGATCGAGATCGGAGACGATGTCCTCATCGGGAGTCCTTGCACTTGGGACGTTGCGCCCCACGCGGAACTGATCATCGGAAACAGGGTCAGCCTCAACTATCGAGGGATCATCAGCGTAGCCAAGAGCGTGTCGATCGGTGACGATACGCTCCTCGCGGGGGACGTGGCGATTTTCGACAACACGAATCATCCCGTGTCGCCCGCGCGGCGCCTGGCCAGGGAGACCGTCACATCCGCTGAGGTGGCGCCGGTTGTCATCGGCCGCAATGTCTGGATCGGCATCCACTGCATCATCATGCGTGGCGTCACGATCGGCGATAACTCGGTGGTGGCGGCGGGTTCAGTGGTGACGAAGTCTGTACCCCCGAACACGCTGGTCGCCGGAAACCCGGCAGCCCTGGTCAGGCAGCTGACCGCTGATTGAGGCAATGCAGGAGGTCGACATGACGAAGCCGGGGAAGACCCGGGTATCGGCGTGAACGATGTAGGCTCCCTCGGGATCTGGGCTGCCGGAATGCTCGTCGGGCTACGGACGCTGCGGCAAGAGCCCGTGCTCGGGCTCAAGCGGCTAGCACTTCCCGTGGGCTACTGGCGCGCCGTGGAGTTCGCGTATGTGTGGCGTCAGCTGGGGCAACCAGCGGGCGCTCGCGTTCTCGATATCGGGAGTCCCAAGGATCTCGCTGCCATGCTCGCCTATCATCGCGGCTATGAAGTCGTCGCGACGGATATCCTTCCGACGGCGGTGCTCTTGAGCCGCCGTTATGGGAGCGCCCAAGGGCTCGAAGGGCACGGCCGCGGTCGAGTGCATTCTGAGGTGCAAGATGCTCGCGCACTGACGTATGCCGACGACTCGTTCGACGCGGCGTACTCCGTTTCGGTGATCGAACATATTCCCGACGATGGCGACTCCGCAGCGATGCGCGAGCTGATGCGGGTTGTCCGGCCTGGGGGTGTCGTGGTCGTCACTGTCCCTTATGACCGACGATACAGAGAAACATTCGTCGACGGCCCCGTGTATGAGCGCAAGCCCCTCGGGTCGGAAGCCGTCTTCTTTGAACGGCACTACGACCGGGAGTCGCTCACCCAAAGGCTCCTGGGCCAGGGAACGGCTGAGGTCGTCGACTTGAGTTTCTGGGGTGAAGGAGCTGTCCGGATGGAAGCCCTTCTAGACCGCCTCGGGCCGCTACGGCTCCCCCTATCACCGCTTGAAGCGTTCCTCTCGACCGCGCTGCTTCGACGGGTCGACCCGGATGGCAGGGCGCATCCCATGGCGGCGTTCTTCACCCTGCGACGCCATTTATGAGCCTCGACCGCGTGGGCTCGTCTCGGCCCCTGTCGATCTGCAAGGTCTGGGATGCCGACTATCCGTGGGATATCCGTGTTGAGAAGGTCAGCGCATCTCTGGTCGCGGCCGGCCACACGGTCCATCTCGTGTGCCGGAATGCCGCGCGCCGACCTCGCCGTGAGACGGACGGCCGCTTCGTTATTCATCGTCTGCCAGCCATCCCGCGGGTTCTGGGGCCGGCGCATGCCATATGCAACTTTCCCCATCCGGCAAGTCCGATATGGGCCCAGGCGATCTGGCGTGTGGTGCGTGACGTAGGCGCCGATGTCATCCTCGTCCGAGACCTACCGTTGGCGGTCCCTGCGGCGTTGATAGGTCGGCGGCTGTCGGTTCCAGTCGTGCTCGACATGGCCGAGCACTATGCGGCGATGCTGGAGGACCGCCTTCGCTACACGCCGACCGGCTTTCTCGACAGGCTGGTCCGCCGGCCGGGGTTTGCACGGCTCGTCGAGCGACTGGCTCTCCATCTGGTCGACCGGGTGGTCGTGGTTGTCGATGAATCGCGCGACCGCCTGCTCAAGGCCGGAGTGGCGCCGGATCGCCTGACGGTCGTCTGCAACACGCCGCGCCTCGATCAATGGCAGGCGACGGAGGTGCATGATGTGGCTTGCGCCAGCCGCGGCCCAGAGGGCCTTCGCCTGCTCTATCTCGGGAACCTGGACGGGAGCCGTGGTGTGGATGTTGTCATTCGGGCAGTCCGGACGCTCAGGGAGCGCAGCTGGCCCGCCGTCTTCCACGTCATCGGAGAGGGGCCGAACGCGGAGGCGCTACGGGCGCTGGCCCGCGACCTCGGCGTCGCAGACTCGGTACACATTTACGGGCGGCTTCCCTTCGGACGCGTACGCGAGTTGATGGCCCAAGTTGACGTGGGTGTGATCCCGCACTATGCGACGAATGCGTGGAACAACACCATCCCGAACAAGCTTTTCGACTACATGCTGGCCGGGCTGCCCGTCGTCGTCTCCGATACGCGTCCCACGGCCAGGATAGTAACGGCGGAGAGATGCGGAGAGGTGTTCCGGGACCGCAACGTCGAGGACCTTGCGCGATGTCTCGTCGCGCTTAGCGATCGGGCCGTGCGCTGCGAAGCCGGCCGCAGAGGCCGTGATGCCGTGCGCCAGCGTCTCCACTGGGGCGTCGATGCGCAGCGCATGCTCGACACGGTGGAGGCGGCAGCTAGGCGTGAGGTGCCAGATGCCGCCATCCTCCGGGGATAGCCAAACGAGCCAGCGCTCAGTGCATGGGACTGCCGTATCCTCACGAGAGAGACTTCGAGTTACTGTCGTCTTACTGTAGTCCCACGGACCCAGGGGGACTGGGACTCGGGCCAGCGCCACCCTCAATCTCCGCCGCCGCACCGATACGCTGGCCCGAGTCCGTGCCCCACGCAGCGACGAGGAGATACGAGTAGGCGCGATAGCCAGCACAGGAGCCGTTCGTTCCCGCGTTGCGGAAGAGGTTGACCTCGATGGCGGTCAGCGGGCTGCCGCCCGGTGGTGTGAGCGTGGTCGTCGCGCCCGAGCCGCCAGTCCAGTCCTGGGTCGTGCCGCACCCGGCACACGCCACGGTGGTGTCGATGATCTTGACCTCGGGGGTGTTCGCCGTGACGTCCTTCCGGAACGCTTGGAGAATCGCTCCGGGCGCGCCGGTCTGGTTGCGAAGAACCACCTCGTACCGATACCAATGTCCAACCACGGTGAACTGCGCGAGGGGATCGATCGACGCCTGATTCGCCCAGCCCGGTCCGAAGTTGCAGCAATCCAACGATGGCGTCCACGCAGGACCGCCACTCGTCGTCCAGGCATAGATGAGCGGCACTGAATTCGCGCCGTTCGCCGTGTCCCACTGCGTCGAGTTGCCGGCCGAGTGCCAGACCGAGAACCACTTCGCGCTGTTCTGGCAGGCTGCCGGGTTGCTCTTGTCAGCGAACTCGTAGTTCGGCGACATGTATACGTACCACCGCACCGCCACGCGGGCCCGCGGATCGCCGCTCGCCAGGTTGTGGTCGAACTGAAAGATGCCGGTGTGGCCGTCGGCCCCGCGCATGTAGCGCTGCACCGTACGGCCCGGCGGCATGGCGGCCAGCACCAAGGGATCGTTGCCGACCATGGGCGCGGACCCGTTGCGCTGGATCACGCCGTTGTCGTTACTCTCCCCGGAGCATTGTTTTGTCGTCGAGTCGTTCGGGTTGTAGTGGAACCCGCCTCCGAGGACTGTATAGTCCGTCATCTCCAACGGCTCGGAGCAGAGGCACGCTGCGCCGAGAGCGTTGCATCGCTGCTCGGGGGAAGCCGCGTAACCCCTGGACGGCATGCCCAACGCCAAGGCGATGAAGACCACGGCCACGATCGAAAGACGCTGCTGCCTGGACAACCTGAAGCGAAGTGCCATTAGCTATGCCCCCTATATCGCGTTGGAACCTCTCCGAGAGGACAACTCATGTCGTCCCGAGTTCCACGTCCGGCAAGAGGCATGCCGTCCGTGATCTGCCACGGCTGTACACCAGAGTCCGCTGGTTTTCCGGCCCTTTCCGGCTCTTCCGAAGTGCTCCCGTCGAGCGGTCGCACATTTACGTGTCAGCTGAGTGTCGGATTGTTCGTATCCGGTGCCCGCGCATCGACACAATGAGCCGTACGAGGACGACCCACATCAATGCACACTCAGCGATGTTGGTGCCGCGGGCGGCGGGTTGCTAACGCTATTGATCGGGCCAATGTACTTCTTCGCGAGAACCACGTGATCCCACCACACCTTCCCGACGAAGCCCGACGGATCGCCCGTTGTGTAGTGCTGAAGCCAGATCCAGTTGAGCTTGAGCAGATCGATGGCGCGCCAACGAAAGCCCTCGAAGGGAGCCCCTGTAGGACTAGGAGTGAAAATATTGAAGGCCCAATTCCCGAGCGGCGAGCCCTGCCGCAGGTCAATGATCTGCGTCCCGTCGATCCAGAGCGCCAGCTCTCCATTCCGCTCGGACAGCGGGTTGTTCATCTTCACCATGACCTCGACGCACATCCATTGGTCGGTCTTCGCGAGAAGGTTCGGGTCGCGGATGAATGTGTTGCCCCAGTAGTTGACCCCGTCCGGGCTAACTCGCATCTCCATCCAATACGTGTACAGGTCGAAGTGGAGGGCTGAATCTACCGGTTCGGGTCCGATCGAGAATCGGTCGCTGCCAGTTGGCTTCTCGCCGGCACCGCCCTGGGGCCAATCGGTTGGCGGATTGTAACCGCCAAGCCAGCCGCTCGTGTGATGGTAGGTACCCGATGACGAGTATTTGATGTAATACCGCAGATAGACTTGATCGTATCCCGAGCCCAAATTCTTGTAGAGAGCGCCGCCCGTGTTCGTTCCCCCCACGGAGGTCATGAGGAGCGACCGCGTGCCGCCGCTCGCGGCGGGGACGTCAGACGACAGCGACATCCCCGCGCTGTTCTGCGCCTGGTTCCACCGACTGGCGATCGCCGCGATGCTGTCTTCGAACATCTCCGTCAGGATGACGTCGGGGTCGCTCTCTATGCCCACATCGCGCACGTACTTCGCGGCGATGCCCTGGCCACTAACCAGACCCGGCGACGAGAGAAGACAGCACGCCAGCAGGAACGCAACCCCTGCTCTGATGACGAGAGTCTCCACTCGCTCTCCTCCCTCAGCTGCTAATCGTGCAACAGATGTGCCGACGGGTTGTGGCCGATGACATATCGTAATTCATGGTGAATCTTGGCCGGTAGGCGTTTGAACAGGTGTCCGTGGCCCGGCACAGGGTGTCAACGCTCGGTCACTTCGGCATCGTCAACGCTTTCTCAACCGTGATCGTTCATGTGCCCTTAAGGTGGCTCGGTGCACTGTTTCACTCTACATGCCCAACCCGCGAGAAGCCCGGCGAGTGCGCCCGCGACCTCAGCCCCGGGGGTTGGCAACAGGGCGATGAAAGGCGGTAGGATCAGCAAGCTGGCCAGCGAGAGCGCAGCCGCCGCCAAGAACGCCCAAGCGAATCGCGCCCACAAGCCGATCGGGAAGAAGAGGGCGGCAGTCCAACAAACGTTGAAAACAGGGTGAAGCCAGAGGGGAACAGGCTGGCCACCCAGGAGCAGGGCCCACCCAATGCCTATCGTGTAGCCGAGCCCACAGCGCTCCGTAGCGTTCACGTGGACGCAGTAGCCGGGGTCGGTTCCGCGCACGACGATCGAGAGCGAGTCTCGCCAGGCGACTCCGTGAAGCGCACCGCGTGCTCGGATGTCGGGTTCGATCAAGCCCCAGGCGACTGCGCGCCGACGATACCGAAGGACGATGTCGTCTCCGTCCACACCGAGGAGCAAGATCTCGCGCTGGTGTCCGTCCTGGATAGTGAACAATGGGGCGAGCCCGGGCGGCCGCGGCCCAGCGAACGCAAGCACATGGACGGCGGCGCCGGAGCGGAGTTTCTGACGGACCCGTAGCGAGTTCGCAAGCATGCCGGGTGGGATCTCCAGCCCGTCGAGCGACGCCTGCAAAACACGGCCCCCATACCACTCGAGGTGACCGAAACGCGGGGTCCATCCTCCGTAGTACGAGTCCTCGGGAAATGCGGGGCCGAGCAGGACGCCGGTCAGGGTGATAAGAGATGCCGCGCCGAGTGCTGCCATGATGCTTAGAACTCCGGCCACGCGTGGCCGAGGGCGCCACCATATGAAGCTAGAGCGGGCGAGGGCGATGCCGAATGCAACACCTAGTGTATTGAACAGGACGTCCGAGAGGCTCGGATCGCGACCAGGGATCGCGAACTGGGCGGTCTCAACGCTCACGGAAAGAAGAGCACCCAGGGCGATGGCGCGCAGCGCTCGCCAGCCCGCGATGCTGAGTGCCGCGCCTAGGGGGACGAAGAGGACCCCGTTCAGGACACCGTCCGCTAGCGCCCCGTCACCGCACAGCACGCAGAGGAGCCGGGGCGTTTCCCCGGTGGGCTCGAGCGGAATCAGCGTCGCCCCGAGGATCACACACAGCCATAGGATCGGGAACCAGCGGCGCACTCCGATGCTAAGATAGCCGAATTGATAGCCGAATTGAGGCCGACAGAGTGACGGGCCCTTGAACGGTAGTGGTTTGATCGGGCGGGGAAGTTATCGAGGAGGCGACTACGTTCTCCTCGGCGAGCTTTGCCTGCTCGGCAGTTTCGGCGAGGTGTCGCAGTTCCTCTTCCTTTGCTCACGCACTTGACGGGCGGGAGCAGGAGGATTGCGCTGCCCGAGTGGCAGCGAGTGCAGGACGACTTGAGCACGATGGTCAGAGCCGAGCGCCCATTGCGCGACAAGGTTTCGCTTCTCGGCGCGCTAGCTTTCCAGACATGCCGCCGCCGGGAGCGCCTCCTGCGCGACGCAACCCGCGCCTTGCGCCAGCCACTGTTCACACGATGACAGCCGTCGCCACGGGCAAGCGCCTCACGAGCTGGGGACGTTCGCTCCGGAATGTCGTTTCCAACTGGGCCTCGTTCGTGGTCAGCGTGATGATCAGCCTCGTCCTGTCGCCCTACATCGTGCATAGTCTGGGCGACGGCGCCTACGGCGCCTGGGTGCTGCTCAGCTCCTTGGTCGGCTACCTCGGGCTCCTCGATCTCGGGACGCGCGGGGCGGTCACCAGGTACGTC
>Ga0070698_100003875_pt1 | contig 16450 bp, 10 predicted proteins | sample KBSK1502metaG_FD_65477 | JGI IMG/M metagenome (GOLD analysis project Ga0070698, IMG submission 65477) | Corn, switchgrass and miscanthus rhizosphere microbial communities from Kellogg Biological Station, Michigan, USA - KBS K1-50-2 metaG | ecosystem: Host-associated > Plants > Roots >...
GAAACGCTTCGACATCGCGACGCCCGCCGATCAGGCCCTCGCGCGAGCCGGGCGTGTGGCCGGTGAGCATCTCGTAGAGCACGACGGCACTCGCGTAGACATCGGCGGCAGGTGACAGCTCGCCGCGGCGCTGTTCGGGTGCCATGTATGCGAGCGTGCCGACGGCTTCGGCGCGGCGCTTCGTCTGGCCATCTGCCGTGGCCTGGCCGGTTGCATCGGGCAGGTGAGCGACGCCGAAATCGCCGAGCATGACTTCGACGCCGGGCAGGTCGGCATCGCGACGGAACATCAGGTTGCCGGGCTTGATGTCGCAATGGACGATGCCGCGGCGGTGTGCGGCGGCGAGCGCGGACAGGATCTGGCCGTGGCGCTCGAGAGCGCGGCGCAGCGTGCGCGGGCCGCGTTCGCGGAGGAGATCGCGCAACGTGCCGCCGGCGGCGAGCTCCATCACGATGCGGCGCGACGCTTCATCCATGTCGAGCACAGCGACGACATTGGGATGGCGCAGCGATGCCATCACGCGCGCTTCATGAAAGAAGCGGGCGAGCGCGTCAGCGCGTTCGGTGCCGGCGAGGTGAGGGTGGAGCAGCTTGATCGCGACGTCGCGATCGAGCTCGGCATCGCGCGCGAGATAGACGACGCCGGTGGCGCCGCGCCCGAGCTCGCGGATCAGCCGATAGCGAGCACCGGCCTGAACGCCCGCAACATCGCCGGCCGCGATCGTCTCGCCCGCGATCGGTGCGGCGCGACCGGTGAGTTGGCGCAGCCGCTCGACGCGCACGCGCACGTTCGGATAATCGACATCGCGGCCGAGCACGGCTTCGTAGTGGCGCAGCGCTCGCTCGTGATCGGCGCGCTTACGCGCGTACTCGGCGAGGAGATAGTGCGCGCGCAGCGCGTGCGGTTCGCTGTGGACGAGCAGCTCGAGGTGGACGATCGCCGTGTCGAGCTCGCCGCGCTGCTCGTAGCGCTCGCAGAGGGCGGCGCGCAGCGCGGCCGTGCGGTCGACGGGAATTTCCGGAACGCTGAGCAGCTTTTCGCTCCATTCGATTGCGAGGCGCTCGTGGCCTGATTTCCAGAGTCCGTCGAGCTTCGCGAGCACGTCGGCGCTGCTGATTTCATCGCGCCGCTTGCCATCACCGAGGTCTTGCACGAGCTGCGCGAGGAAGACTTCTTCCTCGCTGCCGAGGTGTTGCGGCTCGGGGATTGGCGCAGCGATCACCATCGGCTGCGTTTGCCGACCGAAGAGCCGGCGCCACCACGAGGGCTGGGCCATACCTGACTCTACCCGACGTCGATCTCGTCGCCATCCGCGAGGATTCGATCGCCGCGGATCAGCTGAACGCGGAGATCGGCGAGTGGCTCGTCGTTGAACATGACCTCGCGGCAGCTGCCGCGCCCGAGCATCGGGCGCCCGCGATGAAACAAGACGTCGAGGCCGATACCGAGCGGCGCGAGCTCGATGCGCTCGCCTTCGGCACTCGCGCTCAGCGCGACGCCGCGATCGATACCGTTCGTCACGCGCAGCGTGAGGAGCGCGCCGCTGGTTTCAAAGTCCAGCGTGCACTCGTCGCCGAGCGCAAACCGCCCTTCACCAGCAAGCGGCACCTTGCCGACGAGCGGTAGGCCGGCGACGGACGTGCCGTTGCGCGAGTCGAGGTCGCGCAGCAAGAAGACGCCGTCGGGCGTGCGCTCGATCTCGGCGTGCTGGCGCGACACGCCGCCGGCGCGCAACGAGAGATCGCAGAGTGGATCGCGACCGAGCACGATCTTCGTCGCGGCGCACGCGACGATCACCGGTTTGCCGCGGCGCTTGAGCTCGACGCGCCCCGCGGTGAGCAGCGCAGTGTCGAGCTGGTCGAGCAACCGGCGGTACTCGCCACCTTGCGATGCTGCGGCGATGGCACGCGCGAGCTCGTTGCGCGCATCGTCCCGCCGACCGATGCGCATGTTCGTTTGATATGCGGAGAAGCTATCTGCCTCTTCGCGCTCGCGGTGGTAGCGCGCGTCGTCTTGCGTCAGCGCCTGCTCCATGCGCTCGACGAGCCCGCCGGCGGAGTAGGCGAGGGCGGCCGCCTGATGATCGCCGATCGCTTCGAGCGCTTCGCCGGCGGTCGAGTGGTCATCGCCGGCGACGAGCATGTCGGCCGCTTCGCGCACCTTCATGCGATCGCGCTCGGTCGCGATGCCTTCGGCGCGGATGTTTTCCCAGAGTGCGCGGCCGAGCGCTTTCGATGCGCGCTTTCTGAGCTCGGGATCCTCGCCGGCCCAGCGCAACGCATCGCGCAGCGCCGCGATTTCTGCCTGTCGCGTTGCCGCGCGCGCGGCACGCGCGAGGTGCATGCGCACCGCGCCTTCGTGCTCGCCCGCCAGCGCGTAGCGCTCGGCCGCGAGGTCGACATTGCCGGCAGCCTCGGCCGCTACCGCAGCGCGGTAGTCAGCAGAGAAGAACCGGCGCATGAAACTCACGACGACAGTATAGAAGAACTACCGTTGCTACTGCTGCGGCAGCGGCTGACCGAACTTTGCTGCGTAGTCTTTGGCGAGCTGGTCGAACGCCGCCTTGTCTTTCGCGCGCGCGTACGCTTTGGCGAGCGTGCGCCACGCCTGGCCAAGCTCGGGGTCGACGGCGATCGCCTTCTTGAGCTTCTCGATGCCGGCCTTCGTGCCGGCCTGCGTCGTGTCTTTGAGCGAGATGACGCCACTGAGGTAGAGCGCCCACGATTCGTTCGGATCGGCGGCGAGTGCCTTCGCGCACGCAGCCTTCGCCGGCGCCAGCTGCGCCTGGCGCAGCGCGAGGTCGCAGCGCGCCGCCGCGAAGCCGGCCGCGCCGGGCCACTTCTTCTCGCCCGCGGCGATCGCTTTTTGCGCATCGGCGTATTTGTTCGCGTAGACGAAATCGAGCGCACCGCGCACCGCTGCGACGAGCGCGGCTTCGTCCTCGGGCTTGACGAGCTTCGTTCCCTTCGGAATGCCGTAGCGCGCGCGGTCCTGCGCGACCTTCGCTGCGGCCGGATCGTTTTCGAGCTTCGCCGCGACGACGGCCTCCTCCGTCCACGTCAGCGCGCCCATCCCGGCGTAGAGCGCGACGAGGCGCTTCCATTGCACATCGGCGCCGGTCTTGAGCGCCGCGATCTTTGTCGCCGCGAGCTTGAGCTCGGCACGCGCGCCGACGAAGTCGCGCTCGCGCGCGAGGGCTTCGGCGACCGCGAAGTGCGGCGATGGATCGCTCGGTGCAAGCTCGGCGACGCGAGCGCACGCAGCACGCGCGGCTTTGTCTGTGGGTCCGCCGAGCATCGCTCCCTTCTCGGGAGGATTTGCGGGCGGCTTCTCGGGAGGTTTTGCGGGCGGCTTTTCGGGAGGTTTTGCGCGCGGCATCTTGGGCTGTGGCGGCGCCGGCGTCGCGGGGCGCGGCACGAGCATGAGCTCGCACTTGAGCTGATAGATCGTCGCATTGCCGGGATACGCGATGAGCAAGTTCTCGAGCTCGGCGAGCGCGGTCGCAAACTCGCCCTTACGTGCGATCAGCTTGATCCGATCGAATTGCTCCACGGCGGCGATCGGCACGTCGGGCGCGGCCTGGCCGGCTTTGCCCGCCGTGACGAGCGCGTGCAGCGTCGTCACGACTTCCTGTTTGCTCGGCGCGAGCCAGCCGCCCCAATCCTCCTTCTCGATTTTCTCGACGAGCTCGTGCGCGATCGCCGGCTTTGCGTCATCGCTCAGCCGATGGTCGACCGAGGCCTGAAGCAGCTCGCGATTGCGATCCGAGAACGACGCTTGCTTCGCTGAATAGCTCGGGTGCTGGATCCACGTCGGGTCCGCTTCATCGATCGCGCCGAGCGAGCGCGCGAGCATGTGCAGCAGCACGACCGTTTGCTTGTGGCGCTTGTGCGCGGAGAGCACCTCCGCTTTCTCGGCCTGCTTGAGATCGGGCAAGCTCGGCGTCAGCGCGTCGGTCTCCTGCTTCTCGGCCCAGCCGCGCACGACGACGTGGCGGCCGAGGATCTCGGCATCGCCGAGCTCGCCCATCGCTTTGCTCGCCTTGTCGTTTGGCGTGACGTAGCCGATCACCCACGCGGCTTCTTTGCCGTCGTCGACCTTCGCGAGCTCCTTGAGCGCGTCGTGCGGATCGCCCGTGCGATTCCAGTCTTTGAACCCATCGATCTTGAGCCGCACGCCGAGCAGCGGTGTGATCAGCTGACCCGCGTAATCGATCTGATCGGTGATGTCTTCTTTCCACCGCGGCGTCGCGCGAATCCCGGGGTCGACCCAGATGCGAACTTTCGCTTCGCGCGGCTCGCCCTCTTTGGGCTGGCGAGCTTCGAGCGTGGCGGGGCCGAGCTTCGTCAAGTCGGCGGCCTTGCGTTCTTGGATCTGCGGACCGCCGCACGCGACGAACAAACAGAGCAGCGCGAAGCGCATGCATGGACTTTCCCCGTTGATCCCAGGCCGTGCAAGCCGCACCATGCCGCGATGACAGACCGGCTGCTGCTCGACGAGCGCATTCTCGGCGATGGCACGGCCGCGCGGACCTACGCGAGCTTCGTAGACGGGCACGTGTGGATCGAAGACGAACAAGCGGCGGGCACGCTTTCGGTGGCCGCCGTCGATCGCGTGATGGTGCGCTATGGTCTGCCGCTCGACAGCGGCGTTGCGCTCGACGGCGATGCGCTCGAGCTCGGCGAAGGCCGACGACTGCGGCGCCTTCGTCATCACGCGCCCGTCGATGCAACCGGTCGCGACTACCTCGTCTGGGAACGCGCCGGGCACGAGCCGCTCGCGGTGATCGCCACGCACGCGACCGCGGCGCTTCGCTACCTCGTGCTTCGCCTCGACGCCGAACGCTGACGGGGCAATGTGCCCCGACGACAAACACCCACTCAGGAAACTGAGGGTCGAGGATGTTACAGATTCACGATCCGCCGGATCGCTGCCAGATGAACCGAGCGGTGTCGCATACTTGGCCGTGGCATAGGGGGTGCTATCTACTAGGGCCGTGCTTCGGAGTTTGTGGCTGACGTGCGTCCTTTTGGTGGCTTCGGTCGCCGGGGCGCAGCCTGCTCAAACGGTCGATCGAGCAGTCGTTAACGTCCGCACAAGCGAGCAAACGTACGTGCAGCTGACGCGGCAGCTGGTGCAGCTGACGCGCCGGTATCAAGAGCAGCTCGCGGCGATGGAGCGGCTCAAGAAAGAAAAAGCATCGTGGCGCAAGGACCGCGAGCTCAACGCCGCGCGGGCCGATGCCGCCGACACCGCGAAGCGAATGACGGTGGTCGATGCGCAGCTGCGCGCCGCACAGCAGCAGTGGACGAACGCGCGCCTCGCCGCGGTGCTCGCGATCGATGGCGAGCTGCCCGCCGCGACGCCCTCGCGCGCCGCCGAGCTCACGCGCTTGCGCGCGCAGCTCGCACCGGCTGCGCCGGCGCCGAAGAAGATCGTGATCCCAAGCGCCGAGATCGATCCGCTCGCGGATCCCGAAGAGCTCGAGCGCCAGGTCAAGGAGCTTCTCGAAATCGAAAAGCAGCTCGATGCACAGCGCCGCGGCCTGTCGCAAGTCGAAAAGGATCTGCGCGAGCAAGTCGCGCTACGTCAGGCGCACGAACGCGCGGGCGAGCTATCGACGCGCGAGGATGATCAGCCGCATCGCGGCGCGGCGCACTCGTCGGGCCGCGCGGGGGCCGAAGACGCGGCACCGGCGGGCAACACCACGACGGGCGGCAGCGGCAGCTTCGGCAGCGACAAGTCGCAGTCGCTCGAGTCGAGCGCGTTCGTGCTCGGCGAGGTCGTCGATCGCTCGACGGTCGATTCGCTGACCCGCGCATCGAAGTCACCCGATCCGAAGACGCGCGCCGATGCCGCCGCTCGCGCGGCGAAGGCCGTCAACGATCGCCTCGAGCAGCTCAAGAAGAAGCGCCAGATGATCGAGCAGCGCGCGCGACAGCTGCGCGGTAAGTGATCACAGCTCGCGGCGCAGTGAGAACTGGACCTGCGTCGCAACATCGGGCGATGCGGCGAACACGTTGTCGGCCGTTGGCTGCGCCACCCACATGTTGTTCGGATCGAGACGCGCGGGGTCGTAGTCGAAGTTGCCCATCACGAGCGCGCGAAAGCTCGTGCCGAAGTACGTCTGGCGCCAGATCTTGAGATCGAGCCCGAAGCCGACGAACCCTTCAGGCATCACGAGCGTGTCGCGAATGCGCTTGTCGCCGTACGGCACCGACACGCGCGCGACCTCGAGACCGCCGCCGAGCTGCACGTAGCCGCGCAGCCACGACGTCAGGTTCGTGCGTGCGCCGATCGCGCCCGAGAACAGGCCGCTCGTGCGATCGATCGGCAGGTCTTCGGGATGCGTGCGCTCGCCGGAGCTGTACAAATCGATGCCCGCTTCTGCGACCAGCGGTCCGCGCAGCGCGCGCGTGCCGAATACGCCGAAGCCACCCATCGGGCATTCGTCCCACGCTTGACCGGCCTCGCGACGAAAGCCGTAGCCGCCGACGCGGGCACCGACCTCGTAGATGTGTGGGGCAGGTGCCGGAGCAGGCGGTGTTTCCGCGGGCTGCGCTGCGGCAGACGTGGCGAGAAGTAGGAGCGAGGGAACAGCGAAGATGCGCATACTCGTGCCTTCAGCACGGATCGCGCCGTGAAGCGGCGTTCTCACCCCGTGAACGCCGCGTCTCGTCCAGCTCCGGCGATGCCGGGTTCTGCGACAGCTACTTCGCGCGCTTGAAGACGAACATCACAACTTCCTCTGTGTGCTCGTCGGACGGGCTCTCGTCGCGTGTCGTCGCGACAAGCTCCCACCCTTCAGCACCACGGCGATTGAGCTCCGCCTTGATGCCCTCGGTGTTGCCACCGTGTCCCCATGCGACCGTGTAGATCTCGTACTCGAATTTTTGCGCCATGCGCGCGACGGGAACACGGCCTGCGTGCGCGTGTCAATGCGCGGCAGGCATCCAACGCACGCCGGCACCAACGACGATGGCGGTTCCGCCGTAGCTCGCCGGCATCGTGTCGACGCTCGTCGTGTCGCGTCGCAAGAGCCACATGTGCTCGCCGAACATGTCGGCACTCCACGCGCGCGCGAATCGCCAGCTCACTCCCGCGGTCGCGGCGATGCGCGTCGAATCGGGCGACGACGGCGTCAGGTGCTCGGCCGGCACCGGCGATGGATCGAAGTAGCCACCACCGCGGAGCGCGATCGATTCGAGGCGATACTCGGCGCCCGCGCGCACGGCGAGCGTGTCGTGCCAGTGGTTGTCCTGGATCGCATTGGGCGTCGCGTCGTTCGCGAAGTCGACGACGGTCTGTTCGTTGACGCTCCATAGCGTGTACTCGAGATCCGCGACGGCAGTGACAGCGCCGCTGCGCCAGCGACCGCCGAGCACGAGCTGATCAGGCATCGTCATCGTCGTGTGCGCGGTTTGATCGGGCGTCTTCTCGCTGAACGCGTCGGGCGCCGTGAAGTTCGCGTTGCCGTCGAAGCTGATCGTGCTGCGGCTGCGATAGGCGAGTCCGACGCCGAGGTCCGCGCGCGGCGCGTAATACAGCGACGCATCGCCGCCGAAACCATTGCCGGCGAGATCGAGCCGAACATCGCCCTGCGTGTCGATGAAGTCGAGGTTGCGCTCGATCTGCAACCGGCCGCGATCGTAGTGCACGCCGGCCGCGACGCGCAGATCGCCGAAGCTGTATGCGAAGAACGGCGCCGCGCGCAAAACGATCAGCTCGCTGCTCACCGCTTGCGTCGCGCCGGGCCACGTCGCTGGCCACGCGACGCCGCCGCCGAACGGCACGCCGAGCGCGATGCCGGCCGCCCACCGATCGCGCGCGTAGCTCGCATCGAGATGCGGCGGGGTCGACCATTTGCTCTCGGTGCTCCACGCACCATCGTTCGTGCGCGCTTCGAGCGATGGATGCGCGAACGCGAGCGACAGCCCGACGCGCCAATCGCCGCCATCGGCGAGCGCGGCGGGGTTGTGCCACGCAGCGCCGGCATCATCATCGCGCGCTGCACCGGCGCCACCGGTTGCCGCCGACACCGCGTTCTGTTCGCCAACGGCGAGCCCGCCGGCGTACGCGGAGCTGCTCAACAGGACGAAGATCATCGTCTTCATGGCGTCAGCTCCCCGCTGAGGAACGAGGCGAGGTCACGCGTGCCACGCAGGTACTCGGGCTCGACCGGGATCGTGAGGAACGCGTGCTCGGCGACGTAATCGCGGCGCGGCGCGTGCGTGACTTGTTCGAGCGTCTTGGTGTTCGCGTTCGGGATGATGAAGTCCAGCGTCGCCATCTGCAGCATCAGCGCGCGATTGCCGGTGATGTTGCCGTAGTGCTGCGGATCGACGGCATCGGTGAACCACTTCGCGACGGAGATGAAGCGGCGGCCATCGAACGAATCGCGATCGATGTGCTCGCGCGTGAAGAACGCGTCGAGCTGCGCCGAGAAGAACGTCGAGTCATCGAACATCGGGACGAGGTTCGCGCCGGGCACGTTCAGCACCGCGCGCGGGATATTCGGATCGGTGCCGAGGAAGATCGCGCCGAGGATGCCGCCGAGCGATTGCCCCGCGTAGTAGATGCGCGACGTGTCGATCGGCCGGCCGATCACCGCTTGCCAGTTGCCGAGGCGCAGCGAGCGATCGAGCGCGCCGAGATCGATGAGGCCTTGCTGGAAGTGATCCTTCGTGTTCGCGATGTGCTCGATCTCGAGGAACACCGCGCCCGACGCGACCGGCATGTCGATCACGCCCCATGTTGCGAGATGGTTGCCGCTGCCGGAGCTGTCGACGCAGCGGCCTTCGTCGTTGCACGTGTACCCCGACGCGCATGGCTCGAGCGATGCGAGGCTACCGTCGAGCGGATCGACGACAGAGATCGGGCCGCCCTTCGCGCAGTACGTGCGCGAGCCGTGATACGGAAAATCGATCGCGATCGCGGCAAAGCCTTTCGCGGCGAGCGCGTCGCCGACGGCGAGCACGAACCGTCGCTCGGTGACGAGGCCGTGGCCGAAGATCACGACAGGCACCGGGCCGGTCGAGCTGCTCTTCGGCATCGTCAGCGTGAACTGGATGTCTTCGTCGACATGCCCGCCGTCGCCGCGCCACGAGCGCAGCTTCGGATCGAGAAAGTTCGCTGATTTGATCGTGCCGTAGTAGACGCGGTCGACGTTGAACAGCGAGCCGATGCCGAACGGGAAATCGAGCAGCGCCGAGCCCGGCGACTTGCTCGTGACGTTCGCAGGATCCGGCGACAGCGCGAGGTTGCCGGCGAGCTTCGGCAGCTCGGCGAGCGGCGCGGTCACGCTCATCGTCGTGAACGGCCACGCGGCGAGGATGTGATCGCGACCGAGGCTATCGAGCGCGGCGACGAGCTTTTGGCGCGTGGTCTCGAGCTTGAGCGCGTCGCGATCATCGATCGCGCGGATCTGGCTCTTGCCATCGACGAGCACCGGCGTTTGCGAGCGCAAGAAGTGGCCGATCGGCATGATCGTGGGCACCTGGCCCCACGCATCGCGCACGCTGCTCTCGAGCACGAGCGCGAACGTCGTGCGTTCGGGCAGTCGGCCTGATTTCGGCGTGACGACGAGCGAGCGCCGATCCGCGAGGAGCTCGACGGTCGCCGGCACGAGCGTCGGCGCAGCGCCGAGCTGATACAGCTTGACGGTGCTCTCGGAGAGCGTCGTCGCGTCGAGCTGATCGGTGAACTCGAACAGCTGGCTACCCGAAAGCGACATGCCGTCGAATTCGGCGAGTCGCCCCTTCGCCTCTGCCTCGACGGGGCGATCCCATGGCGCAATCGGCGCGTCGACTTTGCCCGTCGTCGGATCGATCATCAGATCGATCGGCAGCGGGATGCGCTGCGATGGTTGATCCATCGCGAGCTCGGTGCGCGTCGTGACCGTGAACGCCCACAGCGCGGCGACCTCGCTGCGCGGCAGCTGCTGCTGGTTCGCCATGAAGTCGAACGCAGTCGCGAGATCGAGCCGGATCTGCTCGAGGCGGCTCGCGTTTGAGACGCGCTCTTCGTGATCGGCGCCCGGGAACGCGTGCTCGTGCTCCGCCGTGTCGAGCGCTTCGGTTTGCCGCAAGAAGTAGAACGCGGCGTCGCACTCGACCTTCTCACCGGCGAGGCCCTTGACGCCCTTATCGCCGCCGCGCACCACGGCGAAGTAGCGATCGCCCTGCAGCCATCCGGTGCGTGGCGGATCGATCGTCAGCTTCTTGCCATCGGCCGACAGCGCCATGCGCACGTCGGTCACGCGCTGAGGCACGACGCCCCAGTGCCAGACCTGCACGGTGCCATCTGCGATCGATCGCGGATCGATCGGACCGGTGAACTCGACCGTTGCCGACATCAGCGTCGACCAGCCATCGAGCGTCTCGAGGTACGAGTAGAACTCGGCCTCGGTGGGATTGAGCTTCGCGCGTTCGACCTCGGTGTCGTTCGGCAGGTTCAGCCGGCCTGCTGCGGCATCGCGCAGCACGTCGGTCGGCATGGGAATGACCGATGCGTCCGGGTCGAAGCGCGCGTGAATGATCTCCGGCGCTGGGTCCAGCTCGAGTGACACACAACCGACGACGAATGCGAGTCCAGCGAGCGCGTAGTGCTGCACGAATCTCCCTCCCTCGAGTGACCGCGCACGTTTGTCGCTCCTTATTGAAATCGAGTCAAGTGATTCATTGTTGACAAATGACTCACGCTCGATCGAATGTAGAATTCGTGCGCTCGACTCCACTTTCGCGCTTGCTGGATCAGGAAGTGAGCCCGAAACGGGTCACGCCGCTAGACGCGTTCAAGCTCGCGCGCCGCAAGTTCCTCGCCGGCGAACGCCTCGATGTCGGCAAGATCGCAAGCGAGCTCGGCGTCGGCCGCGCCACCGTGTTCCGCTGGGTCGGCACGCGGGAGAACCTGTACGGCGAGATTTGCTCCTCCCTGTTGCAGAAGCAGCTCGACAACGCGATCTCCGGAGCGAGAGGTCACGGCCTCGCTCGCACGCTCGATACGATCGAGCGGCTGCTTCACGCGCTTGCCGGCGCCGCGCCGCTGCGCCGTTTCGTCGCCGAGGATCCGGAGTTCGCGCTGCGCGTGCTGACGTCGCGGCACAGCCCCGTCCAGCATCGCTCCACGCTCGCGATCAAGGAGCTGATCGACCAGGCCGAGGCCGCCGGGCACATGCAGCCCGCGCTGCCCGCCGACGAGCTCGCATATATCGTCGTCCGCATCACAGAAGCGTTCCTGTATCGCGACGTGCTCACCGGCGCCGAGGTCGACATCGAGGCTGCGATCCAGGCGATTCGCATCTTGCTAACGGCGGCACCGCGCAAGCGCACGAAGACGCGCCACTAAGCTTCAGAAATCGCCAAGGCGCCGCAGAGCCAAGACGCCACCAAAGAGAGGGGTCGGGGCCGAATCAAGCCGCGGCAATTTGGGCGCTTCGAGCTGCTGGCACATTAGTACGGCGACATTGCCGATGACCTGCTGAGCGCAGTCCTTAAACCCCTCTGTCTGGCGGTCTTGGCTCCGCGGCGGCTTGGCGATTCAAAAGCACGTGGCGATGCAAAGGCGGTCAACGTTACGTGAGTGGTATCGGATCTAGCGCACGAGGCGCGTCCACTCGGCGCGCGCGCGGCGCAACGCGAGGATGACTTCGTCGTACGTGCGCGCCGCTTCGACAAAACGCCGCGCCTGCTGATTCCACGCGTCGAGCTCGATCCCGCCGGAGCGCAGCGCTTTGTCGAGCAGCTGCACCTCGCGGTCGAGAATCTGCGGAATGTCGGCCGCGGCGGTCGCGGCTTCGACGGCGGCGACGAGACGCGCACGGGCCTCGCCGAGGTCGCTGTGGATCTCGGCGCGAATCTCGGCGAGGCGCGCTTCGGCTGCGAGCACCTCCGCATTGGCGTTCGCGCGTGCCGCGCGGTTTCGATCGATCAGCGGCAGCGGCACGCTCAGCGAAACCGCGAGCTCCCATTCCTGCCACGCGGCGGCGACCGGCAACACGCCCATCGGAATCTCGTGCCGCGCGCGCCCGACCTCGACGCCGAGCGTGAGCTCGGGCCGCGCCGACTTGCGCTCTGCATCGGCCGCGTGGCGAGCCGCTACCAGATCGGCGCGCGCGGCGCGAACGCGCGGGTCTCGCTCGATCCGATCATCGACGGGCTGCAGCGCCGGGACGGGCGCGAGATCGATCTCGTCGGCGGCGGTCAGCGCGGAGGCGTCGCGGCGCCCGAGCAAGCGCGCGAGGCGCGCGCGAGCCGCTTCGAGATCACCGCGCGCGTTCGCGCCGTCGATCTGCGCGCCGCGCAGATCGAGTAGTGCGGCATCGATCTCGAGCTGCGTTCCCGTGCCGGTTGTCTTCGCGCGTTCGGCGGTACGCGACGCGAGCTGGCGCAGCTCGACGAGCTTTACCGTGCGCGCGACTCGGCGTTGCGCATCGGCGAGCTCGGCGAGCGCGATCGCGACCTCGACGTCGAGCTCGAGCAGCAGCGCCGCGCGTTGCTCCGCGGCTGACGTGACAGCGGAGCTCGCCGCGTCGCGCCGCGAGCGAAAGCCGCCGAACGGGTCGACGGTCCACTCGAGGCCGACCGCCCAGGCGCGATCGTCGGCGTCGCCCTGTTGGTAGCGCGCCGTCACGCTCGGATCGCGAACGGCGCGACCCGCGCCACTCGCACGCAAACGTGCGGCTGCGAGCCCGGCCTCGGCGCGCACGCTCTGTGGCGCGCGCTGACGCGCTTCCGCCTGCGCTTGCGCGAGCGTCAACGGCGACTGCGCGTGCGCGCTGGAGATGGCCACGATGACGAACACGAGTACTCTCACGTGACCTCCTTGCGAGCGCGCCGCCGCGCGATCCACACGTAGATCGTCGGCAGCACGATCATGTTGAGCAGCGTGGACGTGACGAGCCCACCACACACGATCACCGCCATCGGCGCCTCGAGCTCGGCACCTGCCGAGCCGAGCGAGAGCGCGAGCGGCAGTAGGCCGAAGCCGGCCGTCGCGGCGGTCATCACGATCGGCAAGAGGCGCTCTTCGGCGGCGCGCAACACGCGGTCGACCGGCGCTTCGCTCGGTGCCTCGCGCTCGAGATGCTTCGTGTGGGTCACGAGCATGATGCCGTTGCGCGCGATGATGCCGAACAGCGTGACGAAGCCGACGAAGCCCGCAACCGAGAGACCCTCGGGCAGTAACAGCGCGCCGGCGACGCCGCCGATCAGGCCGAGCGGAAAGTTGAGAATCACGATGAACGCGTCGCTCGCACGGCCGAATGCCGATGCGAGCAACACGACGATGCCGACGAGCACGAGCACGCCGATCACGATGAGCTGGCGTGCCGCGTGCGCGCGTGCGATCGCTTCGCCGCCGACCGCGATGCGATAGCCTGTCGGCATCTTGACGGCGCGCACGGCATCTTCGATCCCGCCGCTCACGCTCGAGATGTCTTCAGGCTCGGCATCGACGGCGATCGCGATGCGTCGCGCGCCGCCGACGTGCGTGATCGCGGCAGGGACGGCGACGTCGTCGATGCGCGCGATCGCCGAGAGTGCGACGGCGCGGCCATCGCTCGTCGTGATGAGCAGATCCGCGAGCGCGCCGCGGTCGCGCGCGCGTGCATCGCCTGCGACCGCGAGTACGATCGTGCGGCCATCGGGTTCGAGCACGTCGGCAACGCGCTGGCCGAGGCGCCACACGCGCACCTGTTCGGCGACGTCGGCCGGCGTGAGCCCGTAGGGCGCGAGCGCGACCGGCTCGGGACGCACGCGGACTTCGGTGATGTCGACCTGCGCTTCGATCGAGAAGCCGCGTACGCCATCGAGCTTCGCGATGTGATCGGCGACCGATGCCGCGACATCGCGCAGCGGCTCGAGCTCCGGGCCGATCACCTCGACGACGATCGGCGCGGTCTCGCCGCCGAGGATCTCGTGGATGCGCTCGCCGAGGAAGCCTTCGATCGAGAACGTGACGCCGGGGATGGTTTCGAGCTGCGTGCGCAACCGTGCCGTTTTTTCTTCGAGGTCTTCGCTGCCGATCACGACGTCGACTTCGAGGCGGTTGACCGGGAACGGATCCTCGCCGAGCTCGGCGCGTCCGGCGCGCGATGCCACGTGCGTGCCGATCGCCGGGCGCATGAACGCGTCGACGCGCGAACCGAGCCGCATCGTCGCGTCGAGCGACGTGCCCGGTGCCGCGTTGACATGCATGATCACCGATTGCTCGTGAAAATCCGGCAGAAAGCTGCCGCCGAGCAGCGGCACGGCGATCGCGGCGGCCGCCACGCATAGGAGGGCAGCACCGATCACGGTGCGCGGGTGCTCGACGACGCGGCGAATCAGCGAGCGATAGCGAGCTGTCATGGCGAGCGCAAGTCGACTCGGGCGTGCCTCGGCGGTGGCAATCCGCGGCAGCAGCCACGCGCACATCGCGGGCGTCACGGTGAGCGCGACGACGAGCGAGGCGACGATCGCGAGCACGTAGGTCTGCGCGAGCGGCGAGAAGATGCGACCGGCGACGCCGCCGAGCACCAACACGGGTACGAGCACGAGGCACACGATCGCCGTCGCGTAGACGACGGAGCCGCGGATTTCATGGGACGCATCGCGCACGACATCGAGCGCGGGCCGCGGCACGGCGAGCCGCGCGTTCTCGCGCAGCCGTCGCCACACGTTTTCGACATCGACGATCGCATCATCGACGACCTCGCCGACGGCGATCGCGAGGCCACCGAGAACCATGCCGTTGATCGATTCGCCGCGGATGACGACCACCGCCGCGGCCGTGATGATCGAGAGCGGAATCGCAGTGAGGCTGATCGCGGCGACGCGCGCCGAACGCAGCATCGCGATCAGCACGACGACGACGAGCAAGCCGCCGATCGCCATCGCGCGCGTGACGCTGGCGAGTGAGGTGTCGATGAACGATGCTTGCCGGAAGACCGGGGGTTCGATCCGCACGTCGGCCGGCAGCTCGCGACCGAGCGCGGCGACAGCGCGCTCTACGGCCTCCGTCGTGCCCATCGTGTCGGCCCATGGCAGCTTCATGACCTGCAGGTAGACGCCGGGCCGGCCGTCGCATGCGGCGTCGCCGACGGGCGGTATGGCGCCGGGACCGAGGTCGGCGACATCGCCGAGGCGAATCGGTGAACCGTTGCGGATCGTGATCGCGGTGGCGGCGAGACGTTCGGCCGCGGTCGCGAGCGAGAGCCGCGCTTCTGTCGCGACATCGCTGCGCGTCTCGCCGACGTCGACGGCACCGGCGCCGATTGCAGCCTGCGCGCGTCCTGCGGTGCGCACGATCTCGTCGAGCGAGATGCGATGCTCGCGCATGCGCCGCGGATCGGGCCGCACCTCGAAGCGTTCGACCAGACCGCCGTGCACGATCACCTGCGCGACGCCCGGAATGCCGGCGAGCCGCGGCCGGATCTTCCAATCGGCCAACGTGCGCAGCTCGGTGCGTGCGTTTGGTGTCGTGCTCGTGATGCAGAACTTGAGCAGCGAGCCGATCGGCGGCGCGATCGGCTCGAGCCGTGGCGCGTCGGCGCCGTCGGGGAGGCGCGCGAGCTGAAGGCGCTCGCCGACGAGCTGACGCGTGCGAAATAGGTCCGCATCGTCGGCGAACGTCATCGTGATCACCGAGAGGCCGGTGATCGACGACGAGCGGATCGATGTCGTCTGCGGTGTTCCGAGCAACACGTTTTCGAGCGGCCACGTGACGCGCTCTTCGACATCCGACGTGCTCATCCCCGGTGCTTCGGTCTGGATCACGACGCGCGGTGGCGTAAAATCGGGCAGCACGTCGAGCGGTGCACGCGCAGTGACGTACGCGGCTGCCACCGTCACCGCGGTCGCGATCGACAACACGACGGCGCGGCGCCGGATCGACCAACCGATCAGGATGTCGAGTGGCGTTGCCACCGTCAGTCCTCTTCGCCGCCGAGCGCGGACCGGAGCGCTTCACCGCGCAGCGCCGCGGCACCGCGCACGACGACGGACTCGCCTGGCTTGACGCCCGATGCGACGCGGACCTTGCCACCGAAGCGCGCCGCGATGCGCACGAGGTGCGGTTCGAACGTGCCGGCGCTGCGCTCGACGTAGACGACGTCGCCGCCCGCCGACGGCAGTACCGCCGACTCGGCAACAATCACGCCGCGTGCCGAGGCGAGCGCGAGACGAACGGCGACGGTCGCGCCGAGTAGCGGCTCGGCACCGGCATCGAGCTCGAGGATGTCGTGGCGATTGCCATCCTCGCCGATGCTCGTGCCGCGCGAGACGAGGCGCGCCGAAACCCATTGCTCGCCGACGCCGACCTCGTACGCGGTTGCTGTCGGATCCGATGCGCTCACCGCAAGATCGATCCGGCGCGCGCCCGCACGCAACACCCGCGCGACAGGTTGCCCGGTCTCGACGGGGCCGCCGATCACGGCGTCGAGCGCGACGAGCGTGCCATCGGCGGGTGTCTT
>Ga0070698_100003877_pt1 | contig 16447 bp, 14 predicted proteins | sample KBSK1502metaG_FD_65477 | JGI IMG/M metagenome (GOLD analysis project Ga0070698, IMG submission 65477) | Corn, switchgrass and miscanthus rhizosphere microbial communities from Kellogg Biological Station, Michigan, USA - KBS K1-50-2 metaG | ecosystem: Host-associated > Plants > Roots >...
GTTTCCATCCAGGCGCAGATCCTCAATTTGTTGATGGATCTGAAACAAAAATTGTCACTGACTTACCTCTTCATCTCGCACAACCTTGCGGTCGTCGACTATATCGCGGACCGCATCGCGGTAATGTGCGCGGGCCGTATTGTGGAGATCGCCGATCGCGCAACATTGTTTCGCAATCCCGTTCACCCCTACACGCAAGCCCTCCTTGCCGCAGTGCCGGCACCGGATCCCGCGCAACGCCTGAACTTCAATCAGTTGATCGCCGACAAAGCCTCTGAACCGGAGGCGTGGCCGGAACCATTCCGCCGAGATCCCCAAGAACCTCCGCGACTGATCGAGATCGCTCCGGGTCATTGCGTAGAAGCAAGAGCGCCCCCCGCACCGACGGCGCTCCGGGCAATCTACCGTGCCCGGGCGTGAGCCGCACGCATGCGGATAGAAGAGAAGAAGCCGCATCGGCGGGAAGTTATGCAGGGTGGATTCGCCCTGCTCGCAGCTGGCGCTTCACTGGGCGAGGGAAGGGGTGAGTTACAAGAGACTCCGGCCCTTAGGGACGAAGTGGCGGACGGGAAGCTGCCTGAAATCGAGGAGAGAATCCCGATAGAACCCGCCGTTGCTGATCTTGAAGCGATTGGGACACCTGGCGGCGAGCTTCGGATGCTGATGGCTGGCCCTAAAGATACCCGGATGATGGTGGTGTACGGGTACGCAAGGCTGGTCGGATATACCCCCTCGCTTGTCCTCGCACCAGATATTCTGAAATCAATTGATGTTGAGGACGGCCGGGTTTTCACTCTGCATTTGCGCAAAAGACACAAATGGTCGGATGGCCGTCCCTTTACCTCCGAAGACTTCCGCTATTGGTTTGAGGACGTGGCGCAGAACAAGAACCTGTCCCCTTCCGGTATGCCCATATCAATGATGCCGCAAGGTGAAGGACCCCGTTTTGAGGTATTGGACGAAACGACGGTCCAGTACAAATGGACACGCCCTAATCCTCTGTTTCTGCCTGATCTCGCTGGACCGAGCCCTCTCTTTATCTATCGGCCAGCTCATTATCTTAAACAATTTCATCAAAGATACGCCGACAAGACCGCCTTGGAAATTTTTGTAAAACAGGCGAATCAACGAAACTGGGCCGCGCTCCATAATAAATTAGACACGATGTACCGAGATGATAATCCAGATTTACCATCACTTGATCCATGGATACTGAAAACAAAACCCCCTTCAGACCGATTTGTATTTGAAAGGAACCCATATTATTATCGAATCGACAAGAGGGGAAATCAATTACCCTATATTGACAGAGTCATTTTATCGATTGCCGACAGCAAGATCATTCCGGCCAAGACTGGCGCCGGGGAAAGCGACCTTCAGGCGCGCTATCTGCGTTTCGACAACTACACGTTTCTCAAAGGGAGCGAACAGCGCAACGACTTCAAGGTACGACTTTGGCGTACTGGGCCAGGCAGTCAGTTAGCTCTGTATCCGAACCTTAATGTGAATGACGAGATCTGGCATAGTCTCCTGCACGACTTACGGTTTCGCCGTGCCTTATCTTTGGCGGTCGATCGCCACGAAATCAACCAGGTGATCTATTTCGGGCTCGCAATCGAAGGACAGAACACCGTGTTGCCACAGAGCCCGCTATATAAGTCGCGGTATCGCTCGGCTTGGGCGCAGTTCGATCTACACGAGGCGAACCGATTGTTGGATCTGATTGGACTTACCGAACGGGGTAACGACGGCACTCGCCAGCTATCCGATGGACGCCCTATCGAAATCATCGTCGAAAACGCGGGAGAGTCGACTGAGCAGGCGGACGTGCTCGAGTTGATTCGTGATTCCTGGCGGCTCATCGGGGTCAGGCTCTACGCCAAACCGTCGCAGCTGACGCTGTTTCGCCGTCGGGTTTTCTCAGGCGAGACGCTGATGTCTATTGACAAGGGGATCGAGAACGGGTTGGCGACGGCAACCATGTCGCCTTGGGAATTCGCGCCGACTAGTCAGCAGCAACTCGAATGGCCGAAATGGGGTCAATATTACGAGACGAAAGGAATAGCCGGCGAGCCTCCTAATCTTCCTTCTGTGATCAGACTGAAAGACCTTTACGAGGAGTGGCTCGCCGCCGCGTCTCACGAGGAGCAAGCGCATATCTGGCACGATATGCTGCAGATTTGGGCTGATGAGGTCTTTTCGATCGGCACGGTTGCAGGCGTTCTGCAACCGGTCGTAGTTAATGCCAAACTTCGCAATGTTCCCGAGCAGGGAATCTATAATTGGGATCCCGGTGCCTTTTTTGGCATATACAAACCAGACGGGTTCTGGTTCGACTTATCCGAGCCTTCGGCGAAGTCGGCATTTATGGCGCCATCGCCTCGGTAAGGGCCGACGCGACATGCTTAGCTATCTTGTTCATCGAATTCTGATCATGATCCCGACACTGATTGCGATCAGCATCGTGATTTTTGCGATTATCAATCTGCCGCCTGGCGATTACTTTTCAACTTACATCACCGAACTGCAAAGCTCGGGCGAGGCCGCGGATCTAGCGAAAATAGCCTTTTTGAAGGCGCAATATGGCTTCGACCGCCCGCTCTGGGAGCAATACATCTTTTGGGCTGGCGGGCTACTTCATGGCGATATGGGCTATTCTTTTGCCTACAATCTACCCGTCAACCAAGTAGTCGGTGACCGGTTGTTGATGACTTTTATCGTATCCTTTGCCACCATTTTGTTTACTTATTTTGTAGCTTTCCCAATAGGTGTTTATTCCGCGACGCATCAATACAGCTGGACCGACCACGTCTTGACACTGCTGGGCTTCCTGGGGCTGGCAACTCCGAGCTTTCTGCTGGCTCTGGTCCTACTTTACTTCGGTAATGTCTACTTCGGCATTTCGATCGGCGGGCTGATGGATCCAAAATACGTTAATCGGCCGTGGAGTTTTGGCAAAGTCGTTTCCGTGAGCGCCCACCTCTGGATCCCGGTTATCGTGATTGGCACGGCGGGAACGGCGAGCATGATCCGGCGGCTACGGGCCAATTTACTCGACGAACTACAAAAGCAGTATGTCGTGACCGCTCGCGCCAAGGGCCTCCATCCTCTTAGATTACTGTTCAAATATCCCCTGAGGATGGCACTCAATCCCTTTATCTCTGATATCGGTTCGCTCCTACCGCACGTCATTTCCGGAGCGGCAATCGTCTCGGTCGTTATGTCATTGCCGACGACCGGTCCTATGCTGCTGGAGGCGTTGCGCAGTCAAGACATGTATCTTGCCGGCTCGTTTCTGATGTTCCTGGCATTTCTGACGGTCATCGGCGTATTCATATCTGATATCGCGTTGGCCATCCTCGATCCGCGAATTCGCCTGCAAGCGGGCCGACGTCGATGACTGATCTGCTCTTCGCCGGCGACTCTCCCCGCGAGCAGGCTAACGGTTCGACCACGCAAACGGCCGATCCGTTGTCACATTACGTCTCTGATGCTCCGTTCGACCCCTATGCGATTGAGCGCATGACGCCGGCGCAAGAGCGCTTCTATATGGCGTCGGAATGGCGGATGGTTTGGTGGAAATTGCGCCGCCATCGGATAGCCGTTTTATCCGGCGTTATACTTTTGACAATGTACATATCGATCCTCTTCAGCGAATTTCTTGCTCCTTATGATCTCGATGCGCGCAACACCGATTTCATCTATGCCCCGCCGCAGCGAGTCCGGGTCTTCGACAAAGGACAACTCGTCAGGCCTTTTGTTTATGGATACAATTATAGGCTTGATATGAACAACTTAGAGCGTATCTATATGCCAATCCCGGATAAGCCGGAGCCGATCCGATTCTTCTGTCGCAGTGGCACGTATCGCTTCTGGGGAGTGTTCGAAAGCGACCTGCACCTTATTTGTCCAGCTCACGGCGGTCAGCTGTTCTTGGCTGGAACTGATCGGCTCGGTCGCGATCTCTTATCTCGAATGATTTATGGGGCACGTATCTCACTAACTATCGGTCTCCTCGGAGTCGCGGTCAGTTTTACGCTCGGCGTCCTGATTGGAGGTATTGCCGGCTACTACGGCGGATGGACCGACATCCTCGTCCAACGGGGCATCGAGGTTATTCAGTCATTTCCCCATCTGCCGCTGTGGATGGCGCTATCGGCAATCTTGCCAGTGAGTTGGAGCCCTATTCTCGTCTATATAGGCATCACGCTAATCCTCGGTATGATCGAATGGACGCATCTTGCCCGCGCGGTGCGATCAAAGCTCCTGTCGCTTCGCGAGGAGGATTTCTGCACTGCCGCCGTGCTTATGGGCGCGCGCCCCGCCCGCATCGTCGGTCGACACTTGCTGCCGAGCTTTATGAGCCACTTAATCGCCTCGGCAACACTGATGATACCGGGCATGATCCTCGGCGAGACCGCGCTCTCCTTCCTTGGGCTCGGGCTCCGGCCACCAATGACGAGCTGGGGAGTGCTGCTAAACGAAGCTCAGAACATCAATGTCGTGGCGCTTTACCCATGGTTGATGCTGCCCGTCACCTGTATCATCGTCACCGTCCTCGCCTTCAATTTCTTTGGCGACGGCCTGCGCGACGCCGCCGACCCCTATCATTGATCAAATTCGCGGTTGTTCCCGTCGAACCGGGAATTTTATCACTTCGCCCCACGGAATTGCCATTTGGCCGCAAAAACGGTAAGCCTAATCAAATCGTTGCCAGCAAATTCCCGTAGCGGGGCTAACCGGGAATTTGCCACCCCATAACCGGGAATGAAATTTGCCAAAGCGGGAATTACCTCTCTCCAACCGATAGGTGTCATCCTGCCACGAAACTGGGTCTTTTATGCGGCCGCTCGCTCGTGCGGCCACGGCCTCTTGAGCGCTCGGCGGCAACCAACATTTGTGAGACATAGTCGGAGAATTCTATATGCGCTCGTTGCAGCCGGTCCGCGGCACCCAAGACCTGCTTCCCGAGATGGCGAGACGCCACCGGCGGATCACGGAGCTTGCGCGGGATATCGCCGAGCTCTACGGCTTCGCCGAGATCGCAACGCCGATTTTCGAGTTCACCGAAGTCTTCAGCCGCCCGATTGGCGAGACGAGCGACATTGTCGCCAAGGAGATGTACAGCTTTACAGATCGCGGCGGCGAAGAAATCACATTGCGGCCCGAAAACACCGCAGGGGTGGTCCGTGCGGTGCTCTCGGACGGCTTGCTTCAGAACACGCCCCTCAAATTCTTCTATAGCGGGCCGATGTTTCGCTATGAGCGGCCGCAGAAGGGCCGCTTTCGGCAGTTTCACCAGATTGGTGTCGAGCTGATCGGTGTCGCGCAACCGCAGGCCGACATTGAGGTCATTGCCCTCGGCAGCCGCATTCTCGACGCGCTCGGCATTCGGCAGCACACCGTGCTCGAGCTCAACACTCTTGGGGATCCGGCGAGCCGTGCCGGCTATCGCGAAGCGCTCATCGCCTATTTTTCGCGGCGCGTCTCCGAGCTCTCAGAGGACAGCCGCCGGCGCCTCGAGCGCAACCCGCTGCGGATCTTCGATTCCAAGGAAGAATCCGACCAACGCGTGAGCCTCGAAGCGCCGATATTTGATGATTATATCAATACGCCATCCCGCGACTTCTTTGCGCGAGTGCGCGACGGCCTCGACCGGCTCGGGATCGGGTATCGGCTGAACCCGCGCCTGGTGCGAGGCCTTGATTACTATAGCCACACGGCATTTGAGTTTGCCACATCGGATTTGGGTGCTCAGGGGACGGTCATTGGCGGGGGACGTTATGACGGGCTCATTGAGATGATGGGCGGCCCAGAGATGCCGGGGGTCGGCTGGGCTGCGGGGATCGAGCGCCTCGCGATGCTGATCGCCGAGCCTGCCGGGCCGCCGCGCCCGATCGCCGTGGTGCCGATCGGGGAAGCCGCGGAAGGGGCGGCGCTGACCCTCGCCGAGGTGCTCAGAAACAATGGCTGCGCCGTGGATCTCAGCTATTCCGGCAACGTCGCCCGCCGTATGCGGCGGGCAAACCGCATCAACGCGCGTGCGGCCGTGCTGATCGGCGAGGACGAAATCGCGCGTAACGTCGTAGCCCTGCGTGATCTCGACAGCGGCGAACAGGTCGAGGTGCCGATCGAGAACCTGTCGTTGAGCGAGTTGCGGGCACGACTACAGGCGTTCTACGGCTGAGCCAACACCCATGGAAGCCTCCCTCGAAGCCCATTTGGAGCAGCTCGTCCGCCGGCATGCCGAGCTCAGCGAGGCGCTCGCCGGCAGCGGCCTCGGCGGCGCCGAATTCGCAAAATTGTCGAAGGAATACAGCGAGCTCAGCCCGGTCGTCGAGGGCATCGACAGCCTGAAGCGCGTGCGGGACGAGGCCTCGTCGATCGCCAATATCGCCGAAACCACCGAAGATGCCGAATTGCAGCAGCTGGCCGAAGAGGAGCTGCGCATCTTGCTCGAGCGGCTGCCCGGTCTTGAGCAGCAGGTGAGGCTGGCGCTGCTGCCGCGGGATATGGACGACCAGCGCAATGCGATCCTCGAAGTCCGCGCCGGCACCGGCGGCGAGGAGGCGGCGTTGTTCGCCGCCGAGCTCTTCCGGATGTACCAGCGATATGCCGGATTGCGCGGATGGCGGTTCGAGATACTCGATCTTTCCGAGACCGGGCTCGGCGGCTGCAAGGAGGCCAGCGCCGAGATCAGCGGCGGGGATGTTTTCGCGCGGCTGAAATTCGAATCCGGCGTGCACCGCGTCCAGCGTGTGCCCGAAACCGAGGCGGGCGGCCGCATTCATACCTCCGCCGCCACCGTCGCGGTACTTCCCGAGGCGGAGGAGGTCGATGTGCGCATCGACGAGAAGGAGCTGCGCATTGACGTTTTCCGCGCCAGCGGGCCTGGCGGCCAGTCGGTCAACACGACGGATAGTGCGGTACGGATCACGCATCTGCCGACCGGCCTGGTGGTGATCCAGCAGGATGAGAAGTCACAGCACAAGAACAAGGCCAAAGCGCTGAAGGTGTTGCGCTCGCGCCTCTACGACATGGAGCGGCAGGCACGCGACACCGCCCGCGCCGCCGAGCGGAAGAGCCAGGTCGGCACCGGCGACCGGTCCGAACGCATCCGCACCTACAATTTCCCACAGGGTCGGGTGACCGACCACCGGATCAACCTGACCTTGTACAAAATCGAAAAAGTTATGAGTGGCGAGGGGTTGGACGAGATCGTCGACGCAATCCTGACCGAGGAGCAGGCTGCGAGGCTGGCGGCGGTAGGGGGGTAGGCGCGTTGGCGGAAACGCTCGGCCGGCTCGTTGCATTGTCCGCCGATGCGCTTTCTGCGGCTGGCTTCGAGGATCCTCGCCGTCAGGCCCGCCGGCTGGTTGCCTCGGCTCTTGCCATCACGCCTGCATACCTCTTTGGTCATCCCAATCAGGCGGTGGATGAGGCTCAGACGAGCCGCGTCCGGGCAATCTTGACGCGTGTGCTCGACCACGAGCCGTTGAGCCGCATTCTCGGGCAGCGCGAATTCTGGGGTCTTCCGTTTCTCCTGTCCGCCGAGACGTTTGACCCGCGCCCGGAAACGGAAAGTGTCGTCGAGGCAGTGCTCAAGCGGGTCCCCGATCGGCAGGTGCCTCATCGGATTCTCGATCTCGGTACAGGCACAGGTTGCCTCTTGCTTGCCCTGCTCAGTGAACTCCCCTCCTCGACCGGCATCGGTATCGACATCGCCGAGGGTGCGGTAAGGACTGCGGCCTGTAATGCGTCCTCGCTTCGGCTTTCTTGTCGCGCATTTTTCATTGTCGGTGATTGGGGAAGAGCTGTGTCGGAGAGATTTGACGTGATCGTTGCTAACCCCCCTTACATTGCAAGTCCGGATCTCCGCCTATTGCCGCGCGAAGTTGCTTGCTACGATCCTTGGCGAGCCCTTGATGGCGGCAGGCAGGGTCTCGCCGCCCACGGGGCGATAGCTGCAGATCTTCCAAGGCTGTTGGCGCCTGACGGAATCTTTGTTACCGAAGTCGGCGCAGGCCAGGTCGATGCGGTTGCCGGCATGTTGAAGGCCAGCGGACTTGTTTTCGGCGGAATCGAAAGTGATCTATCCGGTACTGCCCGTTGCGTGGTCGTGCGGTTGGGGTAGATCGCAATCGATTGAAGGCAAAAAAGGGTTGGAATACGCCGCCGTCCCGTCTAGGGTGGCGGCACTCGGGGGCTCGATGCCGCAACTACAAGATCCGCTTGAAGCCGCCTGAGAGGGGCCAAGGGGAAACGTCCCCGCCGGACAGGGTCCGACAATGTCCACGTCTATTAGACAGGTGTCATGAGACCAGGACCAAACAAACGCTCGCGCGGTCGCAACAATGGGAACAACCCGCACCACAACCGCCCACGGATGCCACATCGGATCCAGACTTTCGACAGCAACGGTCCGAACGTAAAAATCCGGGGCAACGCCTACCAAGTCTTTGAACGTTATGTCGCGCTTGCCCGCGAAGCGGCGGCAAGCGGTGACCGGATTGCGGCAGAAAATCTGTATCAGCACGCGGAGCACTATTTCCGCATCGTGAATGCAAATGGCGAGGCCAACCCGCACGGGACGCCACACCCGATAACTCCCGCCGATCTCGAAGTGGGCGAGGTCGAGGGAGAACGCCGTGAGCCGGACGAGGCGTTGGTGCATCCATCACCTCCGTTGTCTCCGAGCGATGAACAGCCGCCTGGATTCTGAGCTAGGCGTGAGGGCAGCGTAGCTCGTCGGTGAATGAACGCGGCGAGTGATTAAAGGGCTCGGTCTGGGTGCCCATCGCTTCGAGCAAGAGGCAGCCGTCCTCCTGGTGGGCATTCACCCCTCTTGATCTGCACCTACGACGAGATGACATTCGCGTACTTGATTACGCGGAATTTCCAGCGTCGTTGGGGGATTCAGCTGGCGCAGAACGAGAGTGTCGCCTTCCCACCCGACAAACTGCTTGATTAGGACCGCCTGTCCTTCTTTGTAGACGACGACATCGCGGCCGCGCGTCGGCGGCTTGAACGGATTCACGTGCAATAGCCAACCCGGCTCATAACGGGGCTGCATACTGTCTCCAATCATATAAATTGCATAGGCCGAGCGAATGCCGCTCAGGCTAGCGGGTCTTGGCGTGTATCCGATCGGCCCGTCTTCAAGAAACATCTCCTGATCGGTACCGCCGCGGGCACCGCTTCGGATCGGTATTTGATCCGTCCCGCGCGTCAAGCTGGGAGGCGCTATGCCCAGAGAAGGAGAACTGGTCGAGGGCGGGCGCCCGCGCCCGCGTCGCGGAGCATCGGCCGTTCGTGCCGGAGTTGCGCCCTCGACAATGTGGCGCAGCACCTCATCCTGAGCCACTCCCAGAAAGCTGGCGGTGTGGGCGATTTCCACCGGCTTCATCTGGCGTTCCCCTTTCAGCATGCGGGATACTGCTGACGGAGCCAGGCGTAAATGGCGGGCAAGATCCGCCTGCGACGCACCTACTCGCTCCAGGGCTTGAGAGAACCACGAGCCGTCCATAATGCGTCCTTCTCAATCTGCAATTGTTGACGAAGTCACAATACATGATAACATTCGTGTGCGATAGTGACAAACTATATTGTTGATAAATTGGAGACGCAGGATGGGCAAAATTGGATCCCAGCCGGGGCGCGCCCGCGTCCATGATAGTGCGGGCTGCTCATATGTTCTTGACGAGTGCGATGGCCGTCGGGCTTGCGGGGCCCCGCGGCGGGAAGCCTCATCTTATTGTCCGCACCATCATGCCATCTGCTATGTCGTCTCGGGTAGCAATGCTGAGGTTAAGCGCTTGCAGGAAGTGGAAGCGCTCGCGAGCGCCGTGGGCGGTCGTCGTGCCCGGCGGCAAGCAGAACCCTCGCGGCAATTTCTGAAGCGACTGGAGCAAGCGATAAGGGGTTGCTCGTGACCAAAATGTTCACTAATTGTTCTGATCTTGATGAGACATAAGCGCACACATTGTCGCGCGACTTCTGCCGCCGAAGATAACAATGTGATGCCCACACTAGAGCGCCGTAACCAGGGCTCTATCGAGCGCTTCGAGCGGACGATCGGTGATGTTTCCGGTCGACCGGCGCGCCCCTATCGTGTCGTCGATACTCTTGCAGTGATGGAACGACGCGGCTCGATAACTGCAGGAATGCGGCGAGCTGGAGAGGATTTCCGGGTGCGCTTCAAAATCGCCCAACTCGACCCTCTGCGAGCTTTCGACATATCGCGCCCGATGACCAATCGCGTTTCGAGCCCAACGTTGAGAGAGGAGCGGGGTTCGCGTATAGAGAACGCGCGCGACGTCGTGTGGCGCGCAATACTCGCAGTGGGAGGTCTCGGGTCAGCCGGCGGCTCGTGCTTATGGCACGTGCTCGGGTGGGAACGGTCATTAAAGGAGTGGGCACTTGAGCAAGGCTGGAGCGGGCGGCGGGTGAGTCAGGAGGCGGCGTCGGGTATCCTTATTGCCGCGCTGGGAGCACTCGAGGCGCATTTCGCCACAGCAAAGAAAGAATGATAGTAAGGTAGCAATTGACAAATCCGGATCAATCTGCTATAAACCGATCAGGCTGGCAAGAGTGAGTTAAGAAGGTACGTCGACCAAGGCGTGGGCGAGACCCCATTCGGCTGATGCGAGTTCCATCGCCCCGAACACCGAGAGTGCCGACATCGACCCCATCAGCCGCCAGATCGGTCGGCACCCGGAACAGTCGGGCTGAAGTCGCGATGGGGTTCCCTGAAGTCCCGGAACCAGATTGCAAAGGGGCCGACGTGCCTCGCGACTAGGAATCACCGCAGAGCGAGCTGCATCGGATGCAGATCGCGTTTGCGCGTCGCCGAAATCAGGCCTGAGGTCTAGTTTCAGAGACACCGGAGGCTCACAAGCAGCAAACGCAGCTGCGATCTCGGAGACCGACACGTAGGGACGGTAACCGAAAAATATCGGGCAAAGCGTTACGTCAAGAAGGGGGCGCCGATGGAATTTCCAGCACCTCGGCACTTCGTTCCACGGGCAGCCACGGAAAAGGCGACAGGGAGGATCTCGCGGAGGATGCGCGTACCGTTTTTGCACTCCGCCTGGCTCGCTTCACTGCCGGAGGCATCGAGAAACGAGTTTATTGCATCTCTGAGCCCGGCAGAGACTCGCTCGCTGCTATACAATTGGTCCTTTTGGGCGCGCCCAAATCAGCTCCCTCCTGAGGGTGATTGGCGCGTGTGGCTCCTTCTTGCTGGGCGAGGCTTTGGTAAGACCCGGACGGGGGCAGAGCATATACGGGCGCGGATGACAGCGCGAACTGCTAGGCGTTTTGCCCTCGTCGCACCGACGGCCAGCGATGCCCGCGATGTGATGGTCGAGGGGGAAAGCGGCATCTTAGCGATCTCGCCGCCGTGGGAGCGGCCACGATACGAACCTTCGAAACGCCGCCTCACTTGGCCAAATGGGGCGGTAGCAACCCTTTTCAGTGCAGACGAGCCCGAGCGACTCCGCGGGCCTCAACACGACTTGGCATGGTGCGATGAGCTCGCCAGCTGGCGATATCCCGAGGCATGGGACATGCTGATGCTGGGGCTGCGGCTGGGGGCTGATCCGCGCGTTGTGGTCACAACGACGCCGCGCCCGACAAAGCTAATTCGCGGGCTGACTGCCGATCCGACAGTCGTGGTGACGCGGGGGACAACGTACGACAATCGAGCCAACCTCGCCCAGGCTTTCCTTGGGCAAATAGTGCGTAAATACCAGGGCACGCACCTCGGCCGGCAAGAGCTCGAGGCGGAGCTATTAGAAAACATACCAGGAGCTTTGTGGAACCGCGGAACAATCGAGGCCACGCGTGCCTCCAGTGCCCCCGAACTCATCCGCGTGGTAGTCGCAATCGATCCGGCTACGAGCTCAACCGAGGGATCTGACGAAACCGGAATCATCGTGGCCGGCAAGGATCAAGACGGCCGCGGATGGGTACTCGCCGATGCCTCGGGACGCTTCCGGCCTTTGGAGTGGGCGAAGACCGCGATCTCAGCTTACCGCGCCCATTGCGCCGATCGAATCGTTGCCGAGGTGAACAACGGCGGCGACATGGTCGAGACTACGTTGCGGATGGTCGATCCGAATGCACCGTTTACTGCAGTACACGCGTCGCGCGGGAAGATTACCCGGGCCGAGCCGGTGGCAGCGCTCTACGAGCAGGGCCGCGTTCACCATGTCGGCGTGTTCCCCCATCTAGAGGATCAGATGTGCGCCTTTGCTCGTGACGCACACGGCACTTTCGACGTTCGTTCGGCAGGCTTCTCTCCCGATCGAGTGGACGCACTAGTTTGGGCATTGACTGACCTCCTAGTCGGACAAATGCCGGCAGAGGGCATTTACGAGATGTATCGTCAGCTGAGCGGCCAATTGGCAAACACTGCCCGCGGGACATCTCGCCGCTAGCGGCCCACTTCTGACACCCACCTGGAAGGAGTCCATCATTGGCGCTGTTAGTCAAGGATGCAAACACTACGACGCAATCGATCTCGACGCAGTCAGATGTCGCCGGCAACCTCGTCCCTGTACATACGCCGGCTGCAATTAGTGGCGGCGTAGCAACTCCCGTCGGTCCGACCGCTCCGCTTCCCGTGATCAATACCGCGGGGGCAGCAGCGATCGATGGCAGCGGAACTGTGGTGACCGGTGGCATGGCCCAGACCCTGTTTGCCGGGTTTGTTCCGGTCAATGGCTACCTCGTTGCTAACAACTCCTCGGCGATCCTTTACGTTTCGGATGTCGGCACCGCAAACGCTGGCGGCGCGTCGATCCCAATCCCGGCTGGGACGGTGTTCATGACGCCGACGGGCTACAAACCGGCTGGAGCGGTTAGCCTTTACGGCGCTGCGACCGGTCAGTCCTTTGCCGCGCGGAGATGGTAATGCCGTTGGAAGTTATCGCATCCGCAGTATTGATCCCCGTTAGTGCTGCAGTCGCCCTCTGGCTGGTCCGGACATTTATTGCGCCAGTCTCAGTCAAACGTTTCGCTCGGCGTAACGGGCAATCACGATGATTTTTACGAACCGGGCGTGGCCGGATCAGCGACAACCGCCGCTGGGATTGCAGATCGCCCGTGGGTTCCTTCGCCTCACTGCCTTCGCTTTTGGCCTAGGCGTGGCACTCCCCACGCTGGCGCAGACTATAAGCGGTTCATCACTCGGCATCACCGGCCAGTCGACCTTGCAAGGCGACGTAGTGATGTGTTCCGGCCATCCCTGGATCGACGTGCGGTGCAATGGTGCTGCCGGCGATGGCAATCATGACGACACGACCGCGATAAACACCACGGTCTCGACCGCGATCACCAACAACTGGCCAGTGCATTTCCCGGCGGGCAGCTATAAGGTCACCTCGACGATCGCGATCGACTATGCCGGGCAGGCGAGCAAGGGATTCCGGTTGATATCAGAGGGGGCGGTCATCGATGGACGGACGATCGCCTCGGGACCGGTGCTGCAGATCCAATGTGGCGGCGGCACGGTTGCCAGTCCGACGGGGTGCTTTTATTTCAAGGAAGAAGGCGCGTTATTTGTCAACGGCAATACCTCGAGCTACGCAGTCGTCCTTGGCAAAGCCGATTTCTCAGATGCGCACAATTCGGCGAAGATCGACCATCTAATCGTAAACAATGCGAGCACCGCGGCCGGGGCTGGAGGATGCCAGCTTAACTACCTCCTCGACAGCGATGTATACGCGGTCTGCGTGTCGGCTGGCGGGGCAATTGGGCTAGCGCTCGAGCAGGTTCAGTTTTCCCGGATTTCCGGTGCCGGTACAGCAGAGGGCACCGGCGGCCGGGGGGTGGCGCTGGAGAACGGCTACAATTTTAGCAACACCTTCCTAGCCCTTGACTTGGAAGTATCCCCGACCTGCTTGTCGATCACGTTTAACCATAATGGGCTCAACACCTTCGTTTCCCCCTACTTCAACTGTGTTACCGCAGTTAGTGCCACTGCCAGCACCGGCAATGTGCTAGTCAACCCAAACTATGGCGGCGCTACGGTCAATTACGGCCCCCTTTCGAGCGGAATATCGGTGATTGGCACTGGATCGCGTGCCAATTGGCTGTTTCCCGTCGCCGCTTTGTATACCGCCGCGCCGATCGATGATGGGCTCAGCGTTTCGAGCTACAACGCCACGGGCGCATCGATGGCAGTGACTCTTCCGCCGATTGCGAGCCTCAGTGCCGGGTGGAGCATGGCATTTGCCTCGGACAACGGCAAAGGCATGACGATCACTGCGACCAGCGGGGCGATCATCTCGGGGAGCAAGAGTGTGGGATCGATCGTGTTGGGGGCAGGCAATTACGAGTACGTTCGCCTGCAATCAGACGGGAACAATTTCCGGATTGTGTCTTCCACGCGAAATACTCGTCTGGCGAATGGATTCGAGCCGCCGCCTTGGCCCAGCAACTGGCTCTTGCCGTCCAGTTCTGGTTATGCCGCCGGGCTCGGCGATAACGGCAATGTCTTATCGAGCTACAACAGCAGCGCGGGCTTGACGGTCACGCTGCCTCCCACCAACGGCCTTCCTAATGGCTGGTCGATGGGTTTTGCGACGGATAACAACAAGAGCTTGACCGTGCAGGTGAACGGCACGGCCGGCGGTCGCATTGTATGGCCGGGTTCCGGAGCCTCGCAGACTTCCTTGGCAATGGCAAACACGAGTCAGGGCGCCTACGAGTTCATGGTATTGCAGTACGACGGCAACGGAATTTTTCGTGTCCTCGATACCACGCCTGCGACGGCGCAAGCGATCGGCATGATCGGCTCGGCCGGGATCAGCCATTGGAGCTTCCCCGCGGTCAGCGCTTATGCGGCGACCGGCGCTGATAATGGCAATGTTATCTCGAGCGTCAACAGCCCGCAACCGTATATGGCGGTAACCCTGCCGTCCACGACAGCGGTGCCGATGGGCTGGACGATCGGGATCGCAACCGACGGTAACAAGACCGCCTCCGTGCAGGTGAATGGCACGTCCGGTGGGCACATTCTTTACGCCGGCAGCGGGGCTACAGTCACTTCGGTATCGCTGGCGAATGTGAATTACGAGCTCCTGCTGCTGCAATTTGACGGCGGCAATTTCCGGATCATCGAAGCCACACCGGCGACCGCGACTTTTATGGGCCTCAGCGGCAACTCTCCTGGCATCAATCGCTGGAGCTTTCCTGCGGTCGGCACCTACGCGGCCTCCCAAAGCGACAATGGAAACGCGGTGTCGAGCTATAATACGCCAACGAGCTCACTGGCCGTGACCCTGCCGCCAACCACGGCAATAGGTACCGGCTGGATGATGGGCTTTACTACCGACAATGGCAAGACCGTGACTGTTCAGGTCAACGGCGCGTCGGCCGGGCGAATACTCTATCCGGCAGGGGCGACTGGGACATCGGATACCTCGGTCACTCTCGCTGCCACTAATTACGAATTTTTGGCCCTGCAATTCGACGGAAGCAATTTTCGGGTTTCATCGATTACACCCCGCAGTGCCGCAGCGCTCGGCATGCTGGGGCATCAAATCGTCACTGGAGCGAACCCGATGGTCGGCTCGGGAGCCAACGATTGCGGCACCTCACCTTCGATCGGAGGCAATGACAGTGCCGGGCGGGTTACGGTCGGGGCATCGCCAAACGGCGGCCGGTGTACGATCACCTTTGTGTCACCCTGGCCCAATCCTCCAGTCTGCTCCGCCTTCGACGAAACCACCGGAAATCTGGTGCGGCCGTCGGCGACTTCGACCAACAGCCTCGCGCTAGTCGGGATGCTGACGGCAGGCGATAGTCTTGTCTACCAATGTGTGGGCTACAAGTGATCGTGCCCGATCCGACGGTTTGGTCGCAGTGTTCTTCGCGCCCACGCCGATGACTCGAGGGCGCGCATTACACTCATCTGTGATGCCTGCGCGCCCGATTTTTGGCGGCATGCGCTGGACCAAGTTATCACGGGAGCCGCATTAATGCCTGTTTCCAACCGCAAGCGAACGGCAATAGCATCCTACACTTGGGGTGGATGGGGATCCCAAAACGATTTGACTCAGTTCCGCGATGTTTTCCAGCCCGAGCAGGGAATCTTCTCGCCAAGCTATCCACTGGTGCCACCCGAGCGCGAGCAGGTGCGGCTCTGGGATTTTCCGGTCGGGTACAATACGGTCTATACGCCACGCTCCTACGAGGCTATTAGCTTCGACGAACTTAGGGCGCTAGCTGACAGCCACGATATCACGCGACTTGCGATCGAGACACGAAAGGATCAAACCGAGAAACTGGAATGGACGATTAGACCACGCAACGAAAAGAGCCGCGCCGCTGACGCCGCAGCAAGGATCGAAAGACTGATTGAGTTCTGGCGTAGGCCTGACGGAAAGCAGCCTTTCGCGACCTGGCTTAGGGAGGCGCTAGAGGATGTCCTTGTCCTCGA
>Ga0070698_100003878_pt1 | contig 16442 bp, 15 predicted proteins | sample KBSK1502metaG_FD_65477 | JGI IMG/M metagenome (GOLD analysis project Ga0070698, IMG submission 65477) | Corn, switchgrass and miscanthus rhizosphere microbial communities from Kellogg Biological Station, Michigan, USA - KBS K1-50-2 metaG | ecosystem: Host-associated > Plants > Roots >...
ACGGCGATGTGGGTGTACCGCATGGGACTCGAGAAGGCGAAGCGCTATCTGCTCACCGGCGACGAGATCCCCGCGCGCACTGCAGCCGAGATCGGGCTCGTGCTCGAGGTGGTGCCCGACGCCGAGCTGCTCTCTCACGCGCGCGCGCTCGCGCGCCGGATCGCCCGCGTGCCGACCACCCAGCTCGTGATGCTGAAGCTCCTGTGCAATCAGACGATCGAGAACATGGGCTTCGCGTCGAGCCGCGCGCTGGGCACGCTCTTCGACGGGATCGCGCGCCACACCCAGGAGGGCCTCGACTTCGTGAAGCGCGCCGAAGACGTGGGATACCGCCAGGCGGTGCGCGAGCGCGACGATCCATTCGCCGACTACGGCAGCCGGCGCCGCTGAGCTTGCCGTAACAGGTCATGACATGAAGCTCGATCTGAGCCGACGCGATTTCATCACGCTGGCCGGCATGGCCGTGACGGCGGCTGCCTGCGCGCCGATCGGCAAGTCGGCCAGCCGCGCCCGCTCCGCGGATGCCGCATCCGCCGCCTACGACGTCGTCGTCGCGGGAGCCGGTGTGTCCGGCCTGGTTGCGGCGCGCGACCTGGCGCGTGCGGGCAAGTCGGTGCTGGTCCTCGAAGCGCGCGATCGAGTGGGCGGTCGCACGTGGACCCGCACCTCGAATGGACGGCATTTCGATCTGGGCGGGCAGTTCGTCGGGCCGACGCAGGACCGCACGCTGGCGCTGTGCCAGGAGTTCGCGATCCGCATCACGCCGAGCGCGGTCGACGGCGACAGCCTGTTCGAGCGCGAGCACGACGTGCTGCGCTATCGCGGCGTGTTGCCGGACAAGGGCGTTCCAAAAAACGATCTCTCCGCACTCGGCAAGACGGTCGAGGCCTTCGAGAAGCTGGTCCAGGAGGTCGGCGCGATCCGACCGTGGGCGCATCCGAAAGCGGATGAGCTCGATGCAATGAGCTTTGCAGCCTGGTGCGCGGCGCAGACGAGATCGCGTTTCGTCGCCGACTTCATGCGCATCGCCGTTCGCTCGGTGATCGGATTGGAACCGGAGGAGGTTTCCGTCCTGTGCTTCGCCTACTACTCGGCGCAGGGAGACAGCTTCGCGACGTTGATCGGCACGCAGGGCGGCGCGCAGGACCGCTGGATCCGCGACGGCGCGCAGACGATTTCGCTGCGTCTCGCGGCGGAGCTCGGCGACCGGGTCCTGCTGAGCGCGCCCGTGCTCGACGTCGCACAGACCGAAAGTGGCGTGCGCGTGATGCATGCTCGCGGCGTCGCAGCGGCGAAGCAGTTCATCCTCGCCATGCCGCCGATGGCGGCGAATGCCGTCGCCTTCGCGCCGTGGTTGCCGCCCGAGCGCGTGGAGCTGCAGTCGCGCATGCCGATGGGCGCCTACGCAAAAGTGGTTGTCGTCTACGACGCGCGGTTCTGGCGCACGAAGGGGCTGAACGGTTTCTTTGCCAGCCTGCGCGGACCGATCACCTCGAGCTTCGACGAGAGCGAGCCCGACGGCGCGTACGGCGCGGTGCTGGGCTTCATCGCCGGCGATCAGAACCGAACGTGGCGCAGGCTCGATGCAGCGGGACGCAAGTCCGCGGTGCTCCAGCAGCTGGCGCGGCTGCTCGGGCCCGGGGCGCTGTCGCCGATCGACTATCTCGAGAAGGACTGGGTCGACGAACCGTGGTCGCGCGGCGCGCCCGTGGCGGTACCGGCGCCGGGATCGCTGTCGCGCGTGGGCAGCGCCTTGCGCGCATCGATCGGCCGGATCCATCTCGCCGGAACCGAAGCGGCGGAACACTGGACGGGCTACATCGACGGCGCCGCGCGCGCCGGTGAGGCGGCGGCGAAAGCCGCGCTGGTGCGGCTGGCCCAGGCCGACTAACCCTCGGTGAGCTTCTTCTTGCGGTCCACCCAGGCGCGCACCATGTCCTTGAAGTGCGCCGGGTTGTAGATGTCCTCTTCGTACGACCACTTGTTGTTGCCCGCGTATTTGAGCAGCGTGAAGTTGTAGGCCTGGTGCAGGCTGCCATCGCCCGGGTCGACCATCCGGTTCCACACCTGCGCGATCACCCAGCCCTTCTCCTCGTCGATCATGTACCACTCGATCGGGAAGTACTTCATCTCGCAGTTGATCGGCGCGGCCATCGTCGTGCTGATCCACCGGCGGATCGCCTCGCGACCGCCGATCGTGCCGTAGAGGTGCTCGATGTAGGTGGCGTCCTCGGTGAACTGCTCGGACCAGGCGTCCCAGTTCCCGCTGGTGCCCGCTTCGAGCGCGAGGCGCTGGTAGTTCTCGAACGCTCTCTCGAGCTCTTCTCGGCTCCACTTGCCCATGGCGGGGATCCTTCGTGGTGGGGGGTGGGCTGCCACGATACCACGGGAGAGGTGGGCTAGAGCGCTGCCATGCTCGCGCCGATCGCCACCACCTCGGTCGGCTGGATCCCCATCGCGCCGCGCTTGCCGAAATAGGCCTCGACGCCGTCCTGCACCACCGAGAGCAGAGTGCTCCCGCCCGCGAGCATCACGACGTCGACGTCGCTCGCCTTCATCCCGGCCTCGCGCAGCACCGCATCGCAGGCCGAGAACGAGCGCTGGAGCAGCTCGCGGCACTGCGTGTCGAGCAGGCTGCGCGTGATCGCGATCGGCTCGTCGGGCGCCGGGCAGTCCGGGTCGACCTGGCCGAGCAGGAACTCGACGCGGTCGGCCGTGGCGAGCTCGATCTTGGCGAGCTCGCACTCCGACAGCACGCGGTCGTAGACCTCGGCATAGCTTGCGAGGTCCCAGTTGTGCTTCTCGATCACCGTGTGCCGCACCCACGCGGCGAGCCGATGGTCGACGTCGTCGCCGCCGAGCGTGAGGTCGCTCGTGTGGGCGAGCAGCACCGGTGCGCCCGAGGTGCAGTCCGCGATCGCGCAGTCGAACGTGCCGCCGCCGAGATCGTAGACGAACGCGCGCTCGCAGCGCGTCCCACACGCGATGTAGGCGTGCGCGGTCGCGACCGGCTCGTCGAGCAGGCGCGCTTCGCCGAGCCCGGCCTTCGCCGCCGCCTGGATCGTGGCCTCGCGCTGCGGGGCCGCGAACGCCGCGGGCACCGTCACGGTGACGGGCGCGGTCTTCGGATCGATCCCGGTGCGCGTGATCAGCGCATCGAGCACGTGCGTCGCCACCTCCACCGGCGTGACGAGCCCCGCGCGGGTGCGGAACGCGGGCCAGCCGTCCTGATCCTCGAGCGCGAGCGGGTAGCAGTCGCGGAAGTTGCGCACCTCGCCCGAGTCGAAGCGCCGGCCGATGATCCGCTTCGACGAGAACAGCGTGTTCGCGCCGTCGATCGCGCGGCGCCGGCGCGCGAGCGGCCCGACCAGCGTGCGTCCGTTGGGCAGGAACGCGACCACCGAGGGAAGCGTCGCACGGCCGTTTTCGCCCGCCTCGAGCGCGCGCCCGCCCTGCGCCGCAACCGTGTTGGTAGTGCCGAGGTCGATTCCGATCTGCTGCATCAGCTCTCCCCGTTCGGGTTGCGATTCAGGAACAGGGCGAGCCGCTCGCGTGATTCGCCGCCCATCTCGGTCGCCTCGAGGTCGTAGTGGAGGTTCTCTTCGTCGTGCGCGCCGCACACGACGTAGTTCAGCAGCACGTGCCGGCTCGCGTACTGGCGCTGGCCCGGGAACACGAGCTGGAGCGTCACCCGGCAGCCCTTCTCGAGCGGACGCGCGGATTCGATCCGCGCGCTGCGCGGGCCGAGCTCGATGATGCTGGCGAAGCACTCGCGCTGGCCCGTAGTCGCGTCGCGGAATTGCACCCGCGTGAGCAGGCGGAGATCGGTGAGGGTCGGGGGGCTCTCGATCTCCACGTCGCAGTCCCGGGAGTGCATCGCGGGGCGTCGCGCCCCGGACATGATTCTCATCGGTCGGTGTGCCTTACACCTTGACGGGAATCCGCTCCATCAGCGAGCGGCCAACGAGCGGAGTACGGTGTTCGTGCCTGATTTCACCGGCTCGGAGCTAGGCTTCGCCGTCACGCTCGACAACCTCTAGACGTACGCCGGGCTCCGGCTCGAGCCGGCATCCTGGGAGGACCCGTGCAGGTTGGTGTCATCGGTCTGGGCAACATCGGCGGACCGGTGGCGGGCAACCTTGCCGCCGACGGCCACGACGTGATCGTATTCGACGTAGACCGCGAGCGTGCAGCTGCCGTCGCAGGCACACGTGTGGGCGCATCCGTCGCCGAAGTCGGTGCGGCCAGCGAGGTGACGGTGCTGTCGTTGCCGACGCCCGCGGTCGTGCGCGCGGTGGCCGAAGAGTGGGTTACGACCGCGGCACCCGACGCGGTGCTCGTCGACCTGTCGACGAACAGCCCCGAGGTGGTGCGCGAGCTCGGCGCGCGGCTCCGGGAGACCGGTCATCACCTCGTCGAGGCGCCACTCACCGGCGGCGCGATCGGTGCGCAGAAGCGGATGCTGTCGTTCATGGTCGGCGGCGAGGAGAGCGCGGTCGCTCGCGTGAAGCCCTTGCTCGAGCCGCTTGGCCGCGCGTTCGTGCACCTCGGGCCGCTCGGGCTCGGCAACACGATGAAGCTCGTGAACAGCCTCGTCGCCTTCACGACTACATGGGTGAGCCTCGAGGGGCTCTCGCTCGCCGCCAAGTCGGGCATCTCCGTGCCGCGCGTCGTCGAGGTGTTGCGCACCAACGGCGTCGCCAACTTCTTCCTCGACCGCATGGTCGAGCACATCGACGCCCGCAACGGACCGACCCGGTTCGCGCTCGCCCTCGCTGCCAAGGATGCGGGCCTGATCGTCGAGACGGGCCGCGCGCTAGGCGTGCCCACGCCCGCGGGAGCTGCCGTGATGCAGGTGCTCGTCGGCGCGGTCGCCGCCGGCCTCGGCGATCACGACTGGGCCGACCTCGTCGCGGCCGCCGAACGCCAGGGCAATGTCGAGCTGCGTTGGAACACTTAGGCGGGGGTGCCGAGGACGTCGGCGGCGACGCGCAGCGCCGAGACGGCGGCGGGCACGCCCGCGTACACGGCGACCTGCATGAGCGCCTCGACCAATTCGTCCCGCGTCAGGCCGACGTTGAGTGCGCCGGCGAGGTGGGCGCGCAGCTCCTCGTGGTGGCCGAGCGCGGCGAGCATCGTGCAGGTGATGAGTGAACGGTCGCGCTTGGGCAGCCCAGGTCGCGTCCAGATCATCCCGAACGCGGTCTGTTGCACATAGTCGAAGAAGTCGGGCGCGAGCCTCGCGGCCGGGAACTTGGGCGTCGCCGCATTCCGGGTCATGGGCCAGAGCTGCCCCTGGATCTCCTTGCCCGCGGCGCGCAGGTCGTCTTCGGTCGGCATGTGAACGCTCCTTCGTTGGCTCGGTCGACCTATGCTCCAGCCTGGTCCGCCATGATGCACCGTTTTCGAATCCTCGTGTTCTTGGTGTTGGCAGGCATCGCACTGCCGACCGTCGGCAGGCCCGATCCACTCGAGGTGACCGAGGTTCCGGTGGGCGGCCATTTGACGGTGAAGAGCGCGGCACCCAGCGCATGCCCGGCCAGCAATGTGTTCTTCCCGGGGCAGTCGGTTCGGATCCACGGATCCGCTTTCGACAGCGGTGCCGCGGTAACCATCTATTTCGGCGTTGATGACGATGCCGATCTGCCGCTCTTGGGATCGGCGACCGCCGATGATCGGGGCGCTCTCGACGCAATCGTGAGCATCCCAACCGGGCTCTCGACTCCGACGCTTGGGTTGATCGAGGCACGCGGCAAAGCATCCGGGAACCGGCTCTACCTGACAGCCCTGCTGCCGATTGCCAGCTCATCGGGTCCGGATGCGGACTCGGACGCCGTGCCCGACGTCTGTGACAACTGCCCGAAGATCGCAAACGCCGGACAGGAAGATGACGACCATGATGGGAGCGGGAACGTCTGCGACGCTTGTCCGCTCGATCCCGTAAATGACAGCGACGCTGATGGGCAGTGTGCAAGCACCGATCTCTGTCCACTCAGCGCGGACGACGACGCCGATGGAGACGGGCTCTGTGGTGATGAAGACAACTGCCCCGAGGTCGCCAACGCAAACCAGAGGGATCAGGACGGGAACGGGATCGGCGATGCCTGCCAAGGCGCCCCAACGTGCTCGGACGGAGTCGACAACGATCGCGATGGGCTGATCGACCTCCGTCCGACACCGGTTGTTCGGACGCCAATGATGTTTCCGAGACCAATCCCGCCTTGCCCTGCGATGATGGCGTCGATAACGATTCGGATGGATTGGTTGATAACCGACGAGATGGCACGGGAGATCCCGGGTGCAGTTCGGGAGCGGATATCGCCGAAAATCCCCAGTGTGACGACGGGATCGACAACGACGCAGATCGCGCTGTCGATTGGGACGGCGACAACCTCGCGTTTGCGGCCGACCCGGAGTGCCACGGCGTAGGTTCCGCCACTTCCGAATCGCCGCCGGGCCGATAGCGAACCTATTCGCCGCGCCCGTTGGCGATCAGCGCCCGCGCGGCTGCCGGATCGCGGCGGCATTCGAGCAGCGCGGTCAACATCAACGGCACGACGATCGTGGCGTCCGACTCGATCACGAACATCGGCGTTTCAGCCGTGAGCTTGTCCCAGGTGATCTTCTCGTTCGGCGTCGCTCCGGAGTACGAGCCGTACGAGGTCGTGGAGTCGGAGATCTGGCAGAAATAGGCCCAGGGCCTGACCGAACGCTCGAGATCGTATTTCAGCGAGGGCACGACGCAGATCGGGAAGTCGCCGGCGATACCGCCGCCGATCTGGAAGAAGCCGACGCCGGCTCCGGTGGAGAGCTCCTGGTAGGAATCGTAGAAGCCGGCCATCGCCTCGATCCCCGACTTCGCGATCGCGGCGCTGCATTCACCCAGCTTGACGTGCGCCGCGAAGATGTTGCCGAACGTCGAGTCTTCGTAGCCCGGCACCACCATCGGCAGCTGCGCACGCGCCGCGGCCAGCAGCCAGCAGTCCTCGGGCTCGCCCTGGCAGAGGGCCGGCTCGATCATCTGCACCAGCTGGTAGAAGTACTCGTGCCAGAACCGGCGTTCGCCGCTCGCGTTCGCCTGCTTCCACATCGGCACGATGTATTTCTCGACGGCGCGGAAGGGCTCGTCCTCGGGAATCGAAGTGTCGGTCACGCGCCGCATCCGATCGTTCAGGATGCGAGTGTCGTCGTCCTTGGTGAAGTAGCGATAGTCGGGGAAATCCTTGTAATGGTCGTGCGCGACGAGTCGGAACAGCGACTCCTCGAGGTTGGCGCCGGTTACCGAAAGGCCGTGTACCAACCCGGCGCGAATCGCGGGGGCGAGCGTGATTCCTAGCTGCGCTGAAGACATGGCCCCGGCCATCGCCCAGAACATCTTGCCGCCGCGCTCGATGTGATCCCAGTAGGCCAGCAGCGCGTTGCGCAGCGCGCGCGCGTTGAAGTTGGTGTAGTTGCGCAGGACGAATTCGAGAGTGGGAAGACTCGGGGTGCTCGCGCTCGCTCGGGTCAAGCCAGGTCCTCCGGGTTCACGATCGGCAGCGAGCAGGTGGTGCCGCGACACACGTACGCGGCAGGCCGGCCGCCCACCGGGCCGCGGCCGGTGATCCAGCTCGCGTCGACGTGCGCGGGCGCGTGACCCGGCGCCGCGATCACGACCGCGTCGTCGGGGCCGAGCGCGCGGCGCGCGCGCGCGGCGAGCGCCTGGGTGGCGGGATCGCCCGGGTCGCCCGCGACTAGCGCGAGCGAGCCGCCGCGCGCCTCGAAGAGCGCCGCGCGCGCGAGCGTGGGGAACGCCTCGGGCATGCGCTCGAGCGCGGCGCCGTGGGTGCGCAGCACGTGCAGCGCGACGTCGCGCAGGTCGGCGCGGCCGGCGAGCGCTGCGACGCGCAGCAGGCCCAGCACCGCGAGGCCGGTCGAGTGCGGCGTCGCGCCGTCGTGGTCGGAGCGCGGGCGCTGCGCCAGCGGCTCGCCGTCGGACGGGGTCAGGAAGAGGTCGCCCTCGCCGGCATCGAAGAAGCGCCCGGCGATCGCCCGCGCGACCTCGAGCGCGCGCGCGAGGAAGCGATCGCCCGCGCCCGCGCGGTACAGATCGAGGTTGGCCTCGAGCAGCGCCGCGTGATCGTCGAGGAACGCGAGCACGTGCGCGCGGCCCTCGTTCCAGATCCGCAGCAGGCGCCCGTTCGCGTCGACGAGGCGCTCGGCGAGAAAGTCGGCGACGGCAGCGGCGTCGGCGAGCAGCGCCGCGTCGCCGAGCAGCGAGCCCGCGCGTGCGAGCCCGGAGATCGCGAGCGCGTTCCACGCGGTGACGCGCTTGCGATCGGTTCCGGGCGCCACGCGCGCGCTGCGCGCGGCGAAGAGCTGACCGCGCTCCCGCGCGAACTGCGCGCGCGGCGCGCGCGCGCGGTCCATCAGCACCGTGGTGCCGTGCTCGAAGTTGCCGCGCTCGGTCACCGAGTAGGCGTCGCAGAACGCTTCGCCCGCGTCGCCGAGCACCGCGCCCACCGACGCGGGCGTCCAGACGTAGAAGAGTCCCTCCTCGCCCTCGCTGTCGGCGTCCTGGCTCGCGTAGAAGCCGCCCTCGGCGCCGCTCATCTCGCGGTGCAGGAACATCGCGGTCTCGCGCACCGGCCAGACCAGGTCGTCGTCGCCGCTGCGCCGCCACGCCTCGGTGTAGGTGCGCAGGAGCTGGCCCTGGTCGTAGAGCATCTTCTCGAAGTGCGGCACGCACCAGCGCGCGTCGACGCTGTAGCGGTGGAATCCGCCGCCGAGGTGATCGTAGAGGCCGCCGCGCGCCATCTCGCGGCAGGTGAGCACGACGTGGTCGAGCGCTTCGCGCGCCTTGCGCTCGGGCAGCGCGTCGCCCGCCGCGAGCAGGAGATCGAGCGAGGTCGGCGTGGGGAACTTCGGCGCGTCGCCGAACCCGCCGTGCTCGGTGTCGGCGCGCTGGAGCAACCGCATCGCACCCTGCTCGGCGGCCTCGGGGCCGGGCAGCGCGGACCCCGCGCGCGGCCGGCGCGCGAGCGCCTCGGTGATCTCGGCGGCGCTCTTCGTGACCTCGTCTCGGCGGTCGCGCCAGGCCTGCGCGACGCCCGCGAGCACCGAGCGGAACGCGGGCATGCCGTGGCGCGGCTCGGGCGGGTAGTAGGTGCCGCCGTAGAACGGGCGCCCGTCGGGCGCGCAGAACACGGTGAGTGGCCAGCCGCCGTGGCCGGTGAGCCCGGTCACCGTATCCATGTAGATCTGGTCGACGTCGGGCCGCTCCTCGCGGTCGACTTTGATGCACACGAACAGCTCGTTCATCATCGCCGCGGTCTCGGCGTCCTCGAACGATTCGTGCTCCATCACGTGGCACCAGTGGCACGCGCTGTAGCCGATCGAGACGAGCAGCGGCCGCTCCTCGCGCTGCGCGCGCTCCAACGCCTCCGGGCCCCAGGGGTGCCAGTCCACGGGGTTGTACATGTGCTGGCGCAGATAGGCGCTCGTCTCCGACGCGAGGCGATTGGTCCGGCGTTCGCTCGGTGCACTCAAGGGCGCTTACACTACCAACCCCCGTGAATCAGGCCACCGCCGACGCAGCGCTTCGCGCCGCCGCCTACGTCGAGGCGCACGGCGATCCGCTCGCGCGCGCGCGCGCGGACGCGCTGGTCGGACGCGGCTCCGCATCGGATGTGGTCGCGCTGCTCGCGCCGACGTCCGACCCTGCGCCGCTGCGCGAGGCGCTCGCGATCTGCGACGACCTGCGGGCGCTCGGCGATCCGCGCGTGCGCGACTGGGCGGAGGCGCTCGCGCGCGACCAGTCCGACGACGGCGGCTTCGCAGCGGCGCTCGCGCCGGAGGCGCGCCGCTTCGAGACCGGCATGATCGCGGGCCTGCTCGCGCGGACCCGCTACGCGCGGCCCCAGGTCCTGCCCGCGGCCGCGGAATTCCTCGCGGCGCAGTGGAGCCCGGACCTCGTGCAGGGCGGGTCGTGGCGGATGATCTCTGCGTTCGCGAGCTGCTTCGCGAACGTCGATCACGAGGCGAGCGACGCGATCCTCCAGTGGTGTGGCCGCGAGCTCGGTCGCGCATTCGTCACGCGCGCGTTCGACGCGGTGCGCACCGCACGCGTACTGGTCTCGTGCGACGCGCACGGGCTGCCCGGCTCGCAGCTCGCGCGCGAGGACCTGGTGATCGCGCTCGTGACCGAGCAGCGCGCCGACGGCTCGTTTGCCGAGGGGGTCGCCGCGACGCTCGACGGCCTCGTTGCGCTGCGCCGGCTGGCTGGGTAAAGAGAGCGCCATGCTCAACCTCGCCTGGCTCCACGAGGCGATCGCCGCAGCCGTGCCGGAGCGCGAGTGCCTGGTGTTTCGCGAGCGCCGCCTCACGTGGGCCGACATGAACGACCGCACGCGCCGGCTCGCCGACGTGCTGCGCCGCGCAGGGCTCGGCTGCCACAGCGAGCGCAGCGCGCTCGTGAACTGGGAATCGGGCCAGGATCACGTCGCGCTCTATCTGTACAACGGCAACGAGTACCTCGAGGGCATGCTCGGTTCGTTCAAGGCGCGCTGCGTGCCCGTGAACGTGAACTACCGCTACGTCGACGAGGAGCTCGTCTACCTGTTCGAGAACGCGCGCGCGCGCGCGGTGATCTACCACGCGCGCTTCGCGCCGACGCTCGCGCGGATCCGCGCGAAGCTCCCCGGCGTGTCGCTGTGGCTCCAGGTCGGCGACGAATCGGGCGAGGCGCTCTTGCCCGGGGCGCTCGACTACGAGGCCGCGCTCGCGGGCGCGACCCCACGCGCGCCCGAGGCGCTCTCACCCGACGATCTCTACGTGCTCTACACCGGCGGCACCACCGGCATGCCCAAGGGCGTGTTGTGGCGCCAGGAGGACATCTTCCGCGCGGCGCTCTATCCGCGCCCGACCGCGACGCCCGAGCAGGTGGTCGCGCACGCCAAACAGGGAGGGATCCGCTCACTGCCCGCGCCCCCGTTCATGCACGGGGCGGCGCACTGGGTGGCGTTCAACATGTGGTTCGTCGGCGGCACGATCGTGGTGCAGTCGCACCCGGACCGCCTCGACCCGAAGGACGTCTGGTCGACGATTGCGCGCGAGCGCGTGAACGCGGTGACGATCGTGGGCGACGCGTTCGGCCGGCCGCTCGCCGACGAGCTGCGCCGCGCCGCAAGTCGGGGGCAGCGAGCCGAAGGCGAGCGAAGTCCATCAGGCTACGACCTGGCGTCGCTGCGGCTCGTCACGTCGGGCGGCGCGATCCTCACCGCGGCGACGAAGCGCGAGCTGCTCGAGCTCCTGCCGGGCGTGCGCATCCTCGACGCGCTCGGCTCTTCGGAGAGCGGCGCGCAGGCGTCCTTCACCTCGCAGGATTCGGGCAGCGCGGAGACCGGCCGCTTCGAGCTCGCGCCGGGCAACCTCGTGCTGCGCGGCGATCTCTCCGGACCGGTCGCGCCGGGCAGCGGCGAGCAGGGCTGGCTCGCGCGCAGCGGCGCGGTGCCGCTCGGCTACTTCCGCGATCCGGAGAAGACCGCGACGACGTTCCCGGTGATCGACGGCGTGCGTTATGCAGTTCCGGGTGACCGCGCGATGCTCGAGGCGGACGGCCGCCTGCGCCTGCTCGGCCGCGACTCCGTCACGATCAACACCGGCGGCGAGAAGGTGTTCGCCGAGGAGGTGGAGCAGGCGCTCAAGCACCACCCCGCGGTGTACGACGCGGTGGTGGTCGGCACGCCGCACGCGCGCTGGGGCCAGCAGGTAACTGCCGTCGTGCGGCTGCGCGCGGGCGAGACGCCGTCCGAGGCGGCGCTGCTCGCCGTCGCGCGCGCTCACATCGCGGCGTACAAGCTCCCTCGGCGCTTCGTCTTCGTCGACGAGATCCAGCGTTCCCCGAGCGGCAAGGCCGACTATCGCTGGGCGAAGGAGGCGGCGCTCGAGCGCTAGGCAGCCGGCGCGATGCCGAGCGCGTCGCGCAGCCGGCGGATCCGCGCCGCGTTCACGCCGAGGTCGCCCTTGCCTTCGCGCGACTTCGAACGCACGTCGACGCGCGATCCCGTTCCGTCCGGACGGATCCGCACGGCGATGTCGTCGACGAAGCGGAACATCCGCGACGTGTCGGTCGCCTCGATCACGCCCGCACTCGCGTCCGCGGCGACGATCTTCCAGCCGAAGCCCCCGATCGCGGACTCCACCGCCGCGAACGTGGCGTCGGGCGGGCTCGCGACCGCGATCGGCGCGAGATCGGGATAGGCCGCGCGCTGCTGGCTCGCGAACGCCTCGCCCGGGTAGCTCATGTCGCGGCCTTCGTTCGGCCCCTCGCGCGCGAGCGCGGCGAACTGCGGCGGATCGCCCGGGTCGGTGGTGATGTCGTTGATCGGCGGCGCGCTGCCGCCCGAGCTCGCGGCGAACGCGATGCCCACCAGCACCGGAAGGCTGAGCGCGAGCGCGCCCCATGCGAGCCCGCGCCCGGCGCGGCCCTTCGCCGGGCGCGTGGTGTAGAGCGCGACCAGCGCGAGGATCAGGCCGACGAGGCCGAGCAGACCGCCGAGCAGGAAGAGCGGAAACGAGATCCTCGAGGGCAGCGCGCCCATCTTGCTGACGAGCGGCATGGTCGCGAACAAGAGAGCCGATGCGGTCGCGAGCGAGATCGCGAGCTGGGACAGGCGCGACGTGTGCACGGAGACCTCCCTGAAGCGGCGGCGCAGCATACCACGCGGCCCCGCGCAGATTGGCCGCTGATGCGCGCCGCACGAGCCCTTCCTCGCCCGGGCACGAGCGCGTGAACGGGTGGCTCTGAGCGCGCTGCCTGGGGCGGTCCGGGGAGCAGAAGATCGTGGAAACGGCGTACAGACAGCCGCACCTCCGCTTGAGGACCCGGTCCGGGCGGCCGATAAGGGTGTTATGGCGACGTCGTGCACGCGGCGACTCCGGCGCTCCCCCGGATTCACACTCCTCGAGCTCATGCTCGTCCTGGCCGTGGTCGCTTTGCTGGCCGCGATTGCGATTCCGGTGTTCCGCGCCTACCAGCTCCGTTCGAAGAGTGCCGAGGTCAAGAACAACCTGGGCGCGATCCGAGTGCTGGAGGAAACGTATTACTCTGCCCACGACCAATTTCTCGCTGCTGCTGCAGAGCCGCCCGTGATCCCAGGCGGTAGCTCGACAGTCTTCAACCCGAATGCCGCCTTCACCGCCCTTGGCTTCCGCCCCGAGGGCCGCGTGTACTTTTCGTACGGGGTGGCCGTCACCGCCGATGCGTCCGGCTACACCGCCGACGCCGCGGCCGACATCGATGCCGACGGCTTCCCCCAGCTCTGGGGTTTCGCAAAGCCCGACTCGCACGGAGCGCTCACTCCGGGCCAGGTCGGATGCACCGTAGCGGCGCTCGGCGTGGAGATCGGCCCGTGCGGACCAGGGCACGGCACCTCGGTCTTTTAGCCCTTGACCCGCGAGGAATCGCTGCGCGAGCTCTTCGAGCGCTTCCGAGCGCTTCGATCGGCGTGGGGCGTGCTCGCACCCTCCGGACTTTCCGGCGATAAACGGGCGGTCGTCGAGACCGGGCGCGCGTTGAGCAATGTGCTGACGGAGCTCGCCCAGCGTCCTCCCTCGACCGGCGATGACGCCGCGATCGCTGCGTTGGACGCGCACCTGGAGGAATTCGAGCGCGAGATGCGGGACGTCGCGCTCGATGTTCCCGTGACCCAGCTGCGCGCCACGCTCCCGGAACGGCTGACCGCCGATCGCCGCGGCGTGCTCGATCTCCTGGATCTCATTCTCGGTGCCGAGATTCGCGGGCTGGAGGGGACCCGCGCGCGGATCCCGACGCTCGACTATCTGATCACCCTGCTGTGCACCGGCGCGGATCCGTCAGCCCCGTTGCAGGATCCCGTCACGCTGACCCACCGGCTCCATCAACTCTGCGAGCGCTCGACGGGCGACTACGACCCGCGTCTTCCGGAACTCGAGGCCGAGTTCTACGCGGCTGCCGAGCTGCACGAGGCCGACCTGCGCGACGAGATCGAGAAGCGAACGCTGCGCCGCCGCAAGATGGAGCTCGAGAAGAACTACTTCGCACCGCGCGTGCTGCGCGCGATCGTGACGTACAACGCTGCGATGATGCGGCGCATCGACGAAGACGTGCTGAGCTCGCAGGACTGGGGAAGCCTCCCGACGACGGACACACCCGCCGCGGGCGTCTCGCTATTCGAGCGGCCCGTGCTCGCGAAGCTCGCCGCGGCGCTGCGGCGTCGCACCGCGGGCGACCCTCCGGCTCACGACCCGGTCGATCGCATCGCGTGGTGCCTCGACCTGACAGATCTCACCAGAGCCGAGCGCGAGGCGCTGCTCTCCGAGTCCACTGGCCACAGGGAAGGATTGGAGGGCACGACGATCCTGTTTGGCCTCTTGTGCCGCTCGGCGGTCGTCCTCGAAGAGGAGTTCCCTGCGATCGGCATCGCCCCGAGCGAGCTTACCGGCGCGTGGAGCCAGGAGCTCGCCGAACTGCTCCAGCTGGAGGTGAACCGGCGCATCGCGAGCGACTACAGCGGGGCGTCGGCGCTGACGGATCTCAAGAGCCGGTTCCTCACCCACGCTGGATCGGGCAGAAGCCGGGTCCGGCGCGTGCAGCCGTCGATGCAGATCCGCGAAGACTCCTCCGAGCGGCCCGGCGAGAGCACGACGCAGTTGACGAAGAGCGCGCTCCAGTCACTGCGCAAAGAAGCGGTGACGCCTGGATGGCGGGAGTTCCCCTGGGCGCGCATCGCGCGTGCGGGCGCGGCGGGAATGCTCGTCCTGGTCGCACTGGTGCTGATCGACATGATCGTCTGGGGGAAGGGACGCGTTGGCCGCGCGGAGCTTGCACAGATGTCCCCGTACCTCGCGCAAGGGAAACGCAGTGACAACGGGACCGGCACGGCCTTCGCCGGCACGCTCGGCGTCGACTGGTTCGAGCTGGCGCCCGCGAAACAGGCGGAGGCGGCAGAAGCGTTGGTTCGGTCGCTGCGCGAGCGCGGGGTCCGCGAGATCATGGTCTACGACGACCAACACCGACTGCGCATCCAGGCGCTCGGCAGCCAGCCCGCGCGGGTGGTTCGTTAGGTCGTCGTTTCCGGTTCGCGGCGCCGGTGATCAGTACGAACCGCGAGCGCGAGCAGGCCGAGCGCGACGAGCGAGGCGGTTCCCGGCTCCGGTGTCGGCACAAATCCGCCCGATGACGTCAGGGTGTTGGACATCGCGCCGAGCTGTCCCCAGGTCTGCGTCGAGCTGGTGCCGCCCGTCGGACCGCCGAGGTCCTGGTTCAACGCGTTCGGCTGCGTCGAGCTGCCGAACACGAAGCGCATCGGGGATGCGTCATCGACGCCGTTGACGCCCTGTGCGGACAGCGCGGAGACGACGTTCGCAAACGGGATCACGAAGCTCACGAAGTAGTCGTTGTTGGCGTCCGCGTCGACGTCGAAGCTGGTCGCCGACGGATCGATCGTCGCGTTCACGGCTCCGAAATGGTAGTTGCTTACCGAGAGCGCATAGCTGAACAGCGGAGAGCTGTTGATCGAAGTCGTCGACGGCGAAGTATTGGCTCCCGCGCCCGCGTCGAAGATCCCCAGCCGATCCGGATTGCCCGAGTTGTCCACCGCGAGGAACAGGTCGAGCGCCCCGTCGCTGTTCGCGTCGACACCGACGCCCAGGAAGTGATCGAAGCCCGCGGGATTCTTGTCGGCGCCGATGCGCACGCGAAAAGCGATGAAGCCGTCGGTCCCGGAGGGCGTCCCCGCGTCGTCGAAGCGGAAGTAGGCGGCCGGATTCGCGGCGTTCCCGACGATGTCGGCTTCCGGAATACCCGTAGCCTGGTCGTCCGCAGCGTCGGGGAGCACCGACGCGTAGGCGATCGGCGTCCAACCCGCGGTGGACGAGCTCGGATCGATCGTGACCGCCTGCGCGGACGTCCCGAGCGCGCCGAGCAGCGCGCTGCCGGCGACGAGCACCCGCCCCCTGGATCGAAATGCCTTCACGTCCGCGCTGATCGGCCGATCGCCGGCCGGTATTGAGACGGATCGGAAGTGTCCCGCGCGGGAGATTCAACGTACGTTATTCAACGTACGTTATTTGTCGTACTGAGCGGGATTCCGAGCCCGGGACTAGCATCGGGTCGCGGTGCGTTCCTCTTCCGTAGGCCGCCACTGGCAGTCCGGGCTCCCGCGGGGCCGCTCTTAGTACGTGCGACTAGCGCTCGCCTCGCCGCGTGCGTTCCCGCCGCCGCACGCGCCCGAGCCCCCATAGCAGCGCCATTCCCGCGCCGAGCAGCAGCCCGCGGCCGGGCTCGGGGAAGTAGTGCACGGCAAACGAGCCGTCACTCCTGCCGCTGGCGAGGTCGAGATCGCCGTCGCCGTCCAGATCTCCGGCGCCCGGAGCGGACCCAGCTCCCACGTCCTGGCCGTCGAGCGGATTTGCCGCGCCGG
>Ga0070698_100003879_pt1 | contig 16440 bp, 15 predicted proteins | sample KBSK1502metaG_FD_65477 | JGI IMG/M metagenome (GOLD analysis project Ga0070698, IMG submission 65477) | Corn, switchgrass and miscanthus rhizosphere microbial communities from Kellogg Biological Station, Michigan, USA - KBS K1-50-2 metaG | ecosystem: Host-associated > Plants > Roots >...
GAAATGAAGGGCGGCACGACCTTCCACTTCATCGACGCCAGCCCGACCGAGGCGCTGGCGGCCGCCCGCGAGGCCGCGGGCGGCCTGGACGTCCGCATCGGCGGCGGCCCGGCCACCGTCCGCCAGTTCCTGGCCGCCGACCTGATCGACCACATGCACATCGTGCTCGTGCCCATCGTCCTGGGGCGAGGGGAGCGGCTGTGGGACGGGTTCGAGGGCCTGGAGGAGCGCTTCGACATCGAGGCGGTCAGTTCCCCGAGCGGCGTCACCCACCTGACCTTCACCCGCCGGTAACGCCGGCCGGAACTAGACTGCGGCAATGCCCACCCGAGCCGAGATCATCGCGTTTAACGACTCGCCGCCGCCACCGGGAGCCGATCCATGGGTACCTGGCGCCGCCCCCGGCACCGGGATCGAGATGACCGAGCCCGACCCCGCCTGGCCGCAGCGCTACGAGGAGCTCGCCACCAGGATCCGCGACGTCCTCGGCTGGCGGGTACTGCAGCTCGATCACGTGGGCTCGACCTCGGTCCCGGGGCTGCCGGCCAAGCCCATCATCGACATCGACTTGCTGGTGGCGGATCCCGGCCGCGAGCGGGACTACGTGCCGGCGCTAGAGGCGGCCGGGTTCACGCTCGTGATCCGCGAGCCCTGGTGGTACGGCCACCGGGCGCTGCGGGCGGACAAGCCTCCCCGTAGCAACCTGCACGTCTTCGGATTCGACAGCCCCGAGCCAGTGCGGCACCGGATCTTCCGCGACTGGCTGCGGGGCAACCCAGACGATCGGGACCAGTACGCCGGCATCAAGCGGCAGGCCGCGTCCGAGGCCAATGCCAGAGGCGAGCACGTGATGGAGTACAACGCCCGCAAAGAGCAGGTCATCCGCGAGATCTACCAGCGGGCGTTCGCAGCCTCGGGCCTGCTCGAGGAGTGACGCCAGGCAACTGGCCTACCGGTAGCGGAAGCCGTCAAGGAAGCGGCGGAAGACGCCGCCTTCGCGGGTGAGAGCCGGACCAGGCGGGGCGGTGACGCGACGCTGACGCGCGATGGGCTGGTCGTAATCGGTGCTGGCGATAGCCTCGACTATCTGGGATTCGTCGAAGTCCTCGGAGCCTTCGATTTCTGGCACGTAGCCCACGAGCATGCCGTCGAGCATCACCTGGGCCTCGAGACCCGCGGTGCCGTCGGTGTCCCATTCAGCCTCGCGCCCGCCGGTGAGCGTCACGCGGACTCCGAACGCCTCGCCACGGAACAGGTGAGCATTGACGCCACGATCGCGAAGGGCGTCGACCACCCGGCGAGCCTTGAACTCATCCATGCCAGCGAGGGTAGCGCCCGTCACTCGCGCTCGACCACACGAAGCCCGCGCCGCGGCGTCCACGACTCGATGACCAGCAACGTCGCCTCCGGGTTCAGCCGGGTGATGGCGACCTCGGAAATGTCGGCAGTGAACATCTCCCCAGCGGCTTCTTCGCCGACCGGCCCGGCGGGAACCGCCCGGCCGGCGATCTTCGCCTCACCCGGCCACTCGGCCTCCTTGCCCGTCACCGGATGAACCGTCGGGCCATGCAGCGCGAACCGAGGATCCCGTCGCAGGTCCGCGCCCTTGCGCGCTCCCGGCATCGACCCGAACGTGAGCTCCCCGTCAGCGAACTCGCACTCGATGCCCGAGATCCGCGGCGACCCATCGGCCCGCAGCGTCGCGATCGTCTTATGCCTGCCCGCGTCAAAGAGGCGCCGCACCCGCGCCGCGAACTCAGGCTCCGCCCGCTCCACATCCGCCCACGCCACCATGGCCACAGTATGCCCCCGCCCCCCACACCCCCGCCGCCCGACCACCCCAGGCCCTCCATCCCGGCCCCATTCCTCAACTGCCCATCACTTCTGGCCCCTTCCGCGTCCGATTTGCCCGTTTTCAAGGGCCGAAACTGATGGGAAGATGATCGTCGAGCGGGTCGGCGCTTCTCGGCCTAGCGCCCTTATCCTGGCCTCGTGCGTCTGGTGTCACTGCTGCCGTCGGCGACCGAGATCGTGTACGCGCTCGGCCTAGGCGACGATCTCGTCGGGGTCACATTCGAGTGTGACGAGCCGCCCGCGGCCCGCGCGGACAAAGAAGTCGTGGTAGGCGGCCGGGACACGTCCGGCATGACCCCGGCGGACATCGACCGGTACGTCCGTGACCAGCTCGCCAGCGGCGAGGACCTGTATACCCTGCACGCCGACGCGCTCGCCAGGCTGCGCCCTGACCTCATCCTGACGCAGGACCTGTGCCGGGTGTGCGCGCTGCCCTCGGGGCACGTTGCGGAGGCGCTGGACTACCTGGGGTGCAGCGCCGACGTGCTGTCCCTCGACCCGTACACGCTCCAGGATGTGCTGGACACGATCCTCACGGTAGGCGAACGGACCGGTGCGACCGAACCCGCCGAGCGGCTGGTCGCGAACCTCCGCGGGCGCCTGGCTGATGTGGCGGCGCGGGTCGCGGGCCGCTCCCGCCCGCGGGTCGCGGTCGTCGAGTGGGTCGACCCTCCGTTCGCGGCCGGGCACTGGATCCCCGATCTGGTGACCGCGGCGGGCGGTGAGCCGGTCGCGGCCCGGCCCGGCCGCCGGTCCGAACCGCTGACCTGGCCGGAAATCGCCGCCGCCGAGCCTGACCTGGTCATCGTCGCCCCGTGCGGCTACCACCTGGCAGGCGCGGTCGCCCAGGCCGCGGCCGTGACGGCGGCGTTGCCCGGCGTCCCGGTATGGGCCATCGACGCCGACTCCCTGGTCGTCCGCCCCGGTCCCCGCGTGGTCGACGGCGTCGAGGCCATCGCCGCGATCGTGCACCCAGGCGCCGTACCCCTACCACCGGACGGACAGGTCGCGCTGGTGCAAGATCGTGCGGGATAACGCGCCGGAATCCGGGCCTGATCCCGCACAGTAATCCCGTGCGCCTGATAACAGCAAGAAGCGGCTGGAAGCCGCGCCAGCCGGCACACCGCGAGCAGTCAGCTCACGTTGAGCAGCAGGACGCCGATCACGACCAGGAGCGTCGCCGCGATCCGCCAGCGGCCGAACGGCTCGCGGAACACCACCGTCCCGATCACCGCCCCGAAGATCACGCTGGTCTCGCGCAGCGCGGCGATCGGCGCCAGATCGCCGCGGGTCTGCGCCCACAGCACCAGCCCGTAGGCCAGCACGCTCAGCCCGCCGGCGAGCAGCCCGGACCCCAGCACCCGCCACGATGTTGCTGACAGCAGCATGTGCCGCCGCCTGGCCAGGGCCCAGGCGGGCACGCACAGCGATTCCAGCAGCATCAGCCAACCGATGTACGCCACCGACGACCCGGACAGCCGCACCCCGAGGCCGTCGACCGTGGTGTAGGCGGCGATCGTCAGCCCGGTCCCCACCGCGGCGAGCAGCGCCGCTCGCCCGAGACCGGCCCCACGCCCGCCAGAGTCACCGCCGCCGCGAGAGCCGCCACGAGCAGCCGCCCGCCGCCTCGTGCGCCCGGCCAGCACCAGCAGCGCCAGCCCGCACGACACCACCAGCACGCCCCCCACCTGCGCGACCGACAGCCGCTCCGCGGCAAATACCGCCGCGAGCACGGTCACCACCAGCGGCGACGTGCCCCGCGCTAGCGGGTAGACCTGACCGAAATCCCCGTACCGGTAGGACCGCATCAGCAGCAGGTTGTAGAAGACGTGGATGACGATCGACGCCAGCAGGTAAGGCCAGCACGCGGACAGCGGAACGGGAGACACAATCACCAGCGGGATCGCCACGAGAATCCCGCCCGCCCCGATCAGCCCGAACGCCAGCAGCTGATCCTTGATCCCGTGCGCGATCGCGTTCCAGGTGGCGTGCGTGACGGCGGCGGCGAGCACCGCGAGGGTGACGGCCAACGGAAGGGCGGCTGCGTGCATCGAAGGCTCCTGAGGCATCGCTGAACGAGGAGCCCTCAGGGTTTCTATCCCGTCAGGTGTTCACCGGCCGCCGTGGCGAGCCGGCTCCTGGCGTCGCTCGGTCCAGCCCCGGCGGCCCTCGTTGTCAGAAACCCCACATGAAGGTGCGGGCAGCCAGCGGAACCCTAGACGCAACCGCATGCTGCGACCGACGATACCAGGCATGAAGACCCCAGAGCAGCTCAGAAGCCACCGCTGGTTCGGCGATAGCCGCGCCGACAGCGTCCGCGCGTTCAGCCACCGCTCCCGGATGCGCGGCCTCGGGGTCACGGCCGAAGAGCACGAGGGCAAGCCGCTCATCGCCATCCTCAATACCTGGTCCGGCATCAACCCCTGCCACCAGCACCTGCGCGAGCGCGCCGAACAAGTCAAGCGCGGCGTCCTCGAGGCCGGCGGCTTCCCCGTCGAGATGCCGGTCGCCACGCTCAGCGAGACGTTCCAGAAGCCGACCCCGATGATGTACCGCAACCTGCTGTCGATGGAGACAGAAGAGCTGCTCCGCTCCTACCCCTTCGACGGCGCCGTCCTCATGGGCGGCTGCGACAAGACCACGCCCGCCCTCATCATGGGCGCGGCGAGCGCGAACGTCCCGGCGATCTTCGTCCCGGCCGGATCCATGCTCCGGGGCAACTACCGGGGGCAGCCCGTGGGCAGCGGCACCGACATGTGGCGCGTCTGGGACGACTACCGGGCCGGCGTCGCCACCGACTGTGACCTGCAAGACCTCGAAGAAGGCATCGCACGGTCGCCTGGCCACTGCATGACGATGGGCACCGCCTCGACGATGACCAGCGCCGCCGAAGCGCTCGGCATGACGCTGCCCGGCGCCGCGTCGATCCCCGCCGTCGACTCCGCCCACTACCGGATGGCCGTCAACTCGGGCAAGCGCATCGTCGACATGGTCTGGCACGACACGACGCCCGCCACGATCCTCACCCGCGAGGCGTTCGAGGACGCGGCGGCGACCGTGCTCGCGCTCGGCGGCTCGACGAACGCGCTGATCCACCTGATCGCCATCGCCGGCCGCGCCCGCGTCACCCTGACCCTGGACGACTTCGACGCCATCTCCCGCCGCGTCCCGTGGCTGGCCAACATCAGGCCGTCGGGGGAGTACCTGATGGAGGACTTCTACTACGCCGGCGGCCTGCCGGCGCTGCTCGGCCAGCTCGCCAGGGTGCCCGGCGCGCTGCACCAAAGCGTCCCGGACCATCCCGTCTACAACGAGGACGTCATCCGCACCCCAGACACCGCGCTAGCGAACGAGGGCGGCATCGCCGTGCTGCGCGGGAACCTGGCTCCGGACGGCGCGGTGATCAAGCACATCGCCGCCGACCCGCGGCTGCTCAAGCACACCGGCCCCGCCGTCGTCTTCGACGACTACGCCGACCTCAAGAAGCGCGTCAACGACCCGTCCCTCAACATCACGCCCGACTCGGTCATGGTGCTGCGCAACACCGGCCCCAAAGGCGCGGGCATGCCCGAGTACGGCCAGCTGCCCATCCCCGACTACCTGCTCGCCCGCGGCGTCCGCGACATGGTGCGCATCTCCGACGCGCGGATGAGCGGCACCAGCTACGGGGCCTGCGTACTGCACGTCGCCCCTGAGTCGGCCGTCGGCGGCCCGCTCGCCCTCGTCGAGACGGGCGATCTCATCACCCTCGATGTCTCCGCCCGCGTTCTTTCAATGGATGTGCCGGAACGTACGGTGGCGGCTCGCCGGGCCACCTGGACACCCCCGAAGGAGCGGTACGGCAGGGGCTACGGTGCCCTGTACGGCGAGCACATCACCCAGGCGAACGAGGGCTGTGACTTCGGCTTTCTCGCCAGGCCAGGCGCCAGCCCAGACCCCGATCCGCAGTAAGGTGCAGGCGTGACGACCACGCCGACAGACCTAGCCAACGCCGACTTCCGGGCACTCGAGGAGATCCATGCCGCGGCGCTGCGCGCCCTCCCCGCCGAGGTCGCCGGCTACCTGGAAAGCGGCGCGGGCGCCGAGCAGACGCTGCGCGCGAACCGCGAGGCTTTCACCCGCTGGGTGATCAGGCCGCGCCCGATGAGCGGCGTCACCGCGCCCGATACCAGCACCGAGGTGCTCGGCATCCCGCTGTCCATTCCGGTGCTGACCGCCCCGTTCGGCGGCGACGGCCTGTTCGCCTCCGACGGCCACCTGGCGGTGGCCCGCGCGAACGCCGCGTGCGGCACCGCCTCGATCGTGCCGGAGGTCGGCACGTTCTCCTACGCGGAGGTCGCCGCCGCGGCGCCCGCTGCGGCGCGGATCGGCCAGCTGCACCCGTACGAGTCCTTCGACTACGTCGCGAAGCGGATCCGCGCCGCGGGCTACACCGCGCTCTGCGTCACGGTCGATTGCCCCGTCATGGGCTTCCGGGTCAGGAGCAGGATGAGCCGGTTCCGCCCGGACCTGGCCGTCTGGTCGGGCAACGTCGTCCACGACGGCACGCCGAACGTTTCCGAGACCTACGGCAACCGCATCGTCCAAGGCTGGACCTGGGACCAGCTCGCCGAGGCGGCCGCCCGCCAGGACCTGCCGTGGATCGCCAAGGGCATCCTTACCAGCGAGGCGGCGGAGGCGGCGATCGGCGCCGGCGCGGCCGCGATCCTGGTGTCCAACCACGGCGGCCGCCAGGTCGACCCGGCCGCCGCCAGCCTCGACGTGCTGCCCGGGATCGCGGCGACGGTCGCGGGCCGGGTCCCGATCCTGCTCGACAGCGGCGTCCGCAGCGGCGCCGACGTGTTCCTCGCCCTCGCCCTCGGCGCCGACGCGGTGGTCATCGGCCGCCTCGCCGCCTACGGTCTCGCCGCCGCCGGTGAATACGGCGTCCGCCGCACCATCGAGCTGCTCACCGAGGAGCTCCGCACCCTGATGATCCTCTCTGGCACCCCAGACATCCCCTCGCTCACGCCGGCCACGGTGGCCCGGCGCGCGCAGCTATAGGGTCGTGGCATGGCACGGACCATCGCGACGAACACCGCGGTCGACCGCGGCGAGCTGCTCGAGTTCATCAGGCCCAGGCACCACGCGATCGTGATCACGACCCGCGCGGACGGCGGACCGCAGGCCTCGCCCGTGACCTGCGGCGTCGACGAGCAGGGCCGGATCGTCATCGCCACCTACCCGGAGCGCGCCAAGACACGGAACGCGCGCCGCGACCCTGAGCACGTCAGCGTGCTGTTCCTCTCCGACGACTTCGGCGGCCCGTGGGTGCAGGTCGACGGCACCGCCGAGGTGCTCGACGTCCCGGAGGCGGTCGACGCGCTCGTCGACTACTACCGTTCGATCTCCGGCGAGCACCCCGACTGGGCCGGCTACCGCGACGCCATGCTCAAGCAGGGCAAGTCGCTGCTCCGGGTGACCCCGCGCCGCTGGGGCCCGGTCGCCACCGGCGGCTTTCCCGCCCGCCTCGCGTGACAGCGTCGCGACGCGGGCCGCTCCTGTGGGCCGACGAGTTCGACGGGCCGGCCGGCGCCCCGGCCGATCCCAGGACGTGGCAGCCGGAGACGGGCGGGCACGGCTGGGGCAACGCCGAGCTGCAGTATTACACCGGCGAGCCGGGCAACGCCGCGCTGGACGGCGCCGGCCACCTGGCCATCACCGTGCGGCGCGCCGGCCGGGGGCTGCCCGCGGCCAGGTACGACGGCTGCCGCTACACCTCGGCGCGGCTGATCACCAAGGACCTGAAGCCAGTCAGGTACGGGCTGATCGAGGCCAGCATCAAGATCCCCGGGGGCCGGGGCATCTGGCCCGCGTTCTGGCTGCTCGGCACCGACATCGGCCAGGTCGGCTGGCCGGCGTGCGGGGAGATCGACGTGATGGAGAACTTCGGCACCGCCCCCGCCCAGGTCTGCGGAACCGTCCACGGCCCCGGCTACTGCGGCGACAGCGGGATCGGCGGCGAGCTCGAAGCCGGCGCCCCGCTCGCCGGCGGCTTCCACGCCTACGCGGTCCACTGGGAGCCGGACCGGATCCGCTGGTTCTTCGACGGGACCCTCTACCACACGGTGACTCCGGCCGGCCTTGGCGGCAATCCGTGGGTCTTCGACCACGACTACTACCTGCTGCTGAACGTCGCCGTCGGCGGCACCGCCTCGGTCCCGCCGGACAGCTCGACACCGTTTCCGCAGACCATGCTGGTGGACTACGTCCGCGTTTACGCAGCATAGGCGTGCTGGCAGACTAGGGGTATGTCTGATCTTCTCGCACGCCACCGCGCGGTAATCCCCAACTGGGTCGGCCTCTACTACGACCAGCCGATCGAGATCGTCAGCGGCAAGGGCTGCCGCGTCACCGACGCGCAGGGCCGCGGTTATCTCGACTTCTTCGCCGGAATCCTGACCAACATGCTTGGCTACGACGTCGCCGAGGTGCGGGAGGCGGTCGAGCGGCAGATCTCGACCGGCGTGGTGCACACCTCCACGCTGTACCTGATCCGCAGCCAGGTCGAACTCGCGGAGAAGATCGCCAGGCTCTCGAACATCCCGGACGCCAAGGTGTTCTTCACCAACTCCGGTTCCGAGGCCAACGAGACCGCGCTCGCGGCCGCCCTCATCGCGCGCAACGCGAACCAGGTGCTGGCGATGCGGGGCAGCTACCACGGCCGGACGTTCGGCACCGTCGCCATCACGGGCAATCCGGCATGGAAGGCGAGCAGCAACGATCCGTTCGGAACTCACTACCTGCACGGCACCGACCGGCAGCTGCCGCCCTACCGCGACCTGTCGGACGCGGCGTACATCGACGCGTGCGCGGCCGACCTGCGGGCGCTGCTGTCCGGCGGCATCCACCCGGCCGACGTCGGCGCGCTGATCGCCGAGCCGGTGCAGGGCGTCGGCGGGTTCACGATGGCGCCCGACGGCCTGTTCAAGGCGTACAAGGAAGTGCTCGACGAGCACGGCATCCTGCTGATCTCCGACGAGGTGCAGACCGGCTGGGGCCGCACCGGAGCGCACTTCTGGGGTATCCAGGCGCACGACGTGGTGCCGGACATGATGACCTTCGCCAAGGGCCTGGCCAACGGGTTCGCCATCGGCGGCGTCGTCGGCCGCGGCGACCTGCTGGACAGCATTCGCGGCAACGGCATCTCGACGTTCGGCGGAAACCCGGTCGCCACCACGGCGGCCAGCGCCACCCTGGACTACGTGCTCTCCCACGATCTGCAGCGCAATGCCGCCGCCTGCGGTGAGATCATCATCAGCGGACTCAGGGAGGCCGCCGCGGCGCTGAGCACGGTGGGCGAGGTGCGCGGCCGCGGGCTGATGTTCGCCGTCGACCTCGTCGACCCGGTGACGAAGCGGCCGTCCCCGCCGCTGGCAGGGAAGGTGCTCGAGGCGGCCCGCGAGCGCGGGCTGCTGATCGGCAAGGGCGGCCTGTTCGGCGCCACGCTGCGGATGGCGCCGCCGCTGACGCTCAGCGAGGCGGAAGCGCGCGAAGGCCTCGGCCTGCTCACCGACGCGCTGCGCGCGGTCGACGGGGAGGCGGCGAAGGCGTGAAGCACGTAACGCACTGGATTGGCGGCAAGCCGTGGACAGCCGGGGCTGAGCGGCACGGCGACGTCTACGACCCGGCCACCGGCCAGGTCACCGGGCACGTCGACTTCGCCACCGCGGAGGATGTGGACGCGGCCGTGCGGGCCGCGGCCGAGGCGTTCGCGAGCTGGCGGCGCGTGTCGCTGGCCAGGCGGGCCAGCATCATGTTCGCGTTCCGCGAGCTGATCAGGGAGCACACCGCGGAACTCGCCGCGCTGATCACCGCCGAGCACGGCAAGGTCGCCGCCGACGCGGCGGGCGAGGTCGCCCGCGGCCTGGAGGTCGTGGAGTTCGCCTGCGGCATCCCGCACTTGCTGAAGGGCGGCTACTCGGAGAACGTGTCCACCAGCGTGGACTCGTACTCGATCCGCCAGCCGCTCGGCGTGGTGGCCGGGATCACCCCGTTCAACTTCCCCGCCATGGTGCCGATGTGGATGTTCCCGCTGGCTATCGCCTGCGGCAACACGTTCGTGCTCAAGCCGTCGGAGAAGGACCCGTCCGCGTCGCTGCTGCTGGCCAGGCTGTGGGCGCAGGCCGGGCTGCCCGACGGGGTGTTCAACGTGGTGCACGGCGACAAAGTCGCGGTCGACGCGCTGCTCACCCACCCGGACGTGACCGCGGTCAGCTTCGTCGGGTCCACGCCGATCGCCAGGTACGTCTACGAGACGGGCACCAGCCACGGCAAGCGGGTGCAGGCGCTCGGCGGCGCGAAGAACCACATGGTCGTGCTGCCCGACGCGGACCTCGACCTGGCCGCCGACGCGGCGGTGTCCGCCGGGTTCGGCTCGGCGGGGGAGCGCTGCATGGCGATCTCGGCCCTCGTCGCGGTCGACCCGATCGGCGATGAGCTGCTGGCGAAGATCAAAGACCGGGTCGGCAAGCTAATCGTGGGGCCGGGTGCCGACGAGCGGTCCGAAATGGGCCCGCTCGTGACCGGACCGCACCGGGACAAGGTGGCGTCCTACCTCGACTCCGGGGTGGCCCAGGGCGCGTCGCTGCCGATCGACGGCAGGCGGCACCCGGTCACCGGCGGCGACGCGGGCGGCTTCTGGCTCGGGCCTAGCGTGCTCGACCACGTGACCCCGCAGATGAGCTGCTACACCGACGAGATCTTCGGCCCGGTGCTGTCGATGCTGCGGGCGCCGTCGTACGAGGCGGCGGTCAGCCTGGTCAACAACAGCCCGTACGGCAACGGCGTGGCGGTCTTCACCTGCGACGGGGGAGCGGCCCGCCGGTTCGTCTCCGAGGCGGAGATCGGCATGGTGGGCGTCAACGTGCCGATCCCGGTGCCGATGGCGTACTACTCCTTCGGCGGGTGGAAGTCGTCGCTGTTCGGCGACACGCACGTGCACGGCACCGAAGGCGTGCACTTCTACACCCACGGCAAGGTCGTCACCTCCCGCTGGCCCGACCCCAGCCACGGCCGGGTGAACCTCGGCTTCCCGGTGAACTCCTAACCCGCCGCCGCGTCAGGACGGTGCCGCGTCAGGACGGTGCCGCGTCAGGACGGTGCCGCGTCACGACGGTGCCGCGTCACGACGGTGGCTCGGCGGGTCGAGCAGTGCCAGGCCCAGGTCGGTGGCCTGGTACAGCACGGTCCGGCCGGCGCGGATGCGGTCGGCCAGCCCCGCCCGGTGCAGGACAGCCAGGTGCTGCGACACCGCGCCAGGGGTGACGCCGAACCCGCGGGCGAGCGCGGTGGTCGTGGCGGGCGAGCGCAGCGCGCTGAGCAGCCGGGCGCGCACCGCGCCGAGCAGCTCCGCGGTGGCGGCCGCGCCAGGATCCGGGTCGGCGCCCGCGCCGCCGTCGGCGTACCACACGGTGGCGGCGCCGCGCGCCGGGTAGTGCAGCGTGGTCTGCGTGCTGGTCTGCTTCCGCACCGACACATCGGGCCAGCCGAACACGCTCGGCATGATCACCACCCCGTCAGGCCCGAGCATCACCTCGTGGAACCGCGGGTCCGGTTCGGTGATCGTCAGCACGCCCTCGTCCCAGTGGAGGTCGGAGTGCAGGTCGTGCAGCAGCGCCCGGGCCCCGCCGTCGGCCAGCAGCCCGCCCCGGTAGGCGACGTCGGCGTCCAGGACGGCACGCATCCGCTGCCAGTACGGGGCGATCAGCCGGTCGTGGAACCCGGCCAGCTCGGCCGCGATCTCCGCCAGCGAGGGCGCGGGGCGCGCGGCCAGCTCGACCGCGCTGGCCGGCCAGGTCACGCCGCCGAACACCCGCCCCAGGCTGGCCCGCACCGCCTCGGCGGGGGTGGCGCGCAGCCGGTCCAGTTCGGTGTCGAAGGCGGGACAGCGGACCGCCGGGGCGGGGATCAGGAACTCCGGGTAATACGGCAGCCCGTTGATGAGGAGGGGCCACAGCCGGCCCAGCGGCTGCGGGCGGCTAGCCAGTTCGGCCTGTGCCAACCGCACCCAGGGGGCGTTCACCGCGGACTTCCCTGGCTCCGCCAGCAGCCGGATCGCCATGACGGTCTCGTCCAGCGGCGAGAACGCGAACCGGCTGGCGGCCAGGTCCGCCACCCCGATCTCAAACCTGATCACGATTTAGCGTAACCCTAAACCGTCGACGCCGGCGCGGGCGGCAAGCAGGCTGGCGGACATGACCAGGCTGGGTTCCGCCTACTGGCGGCTGTGGTGGGCTAACGCGGTGAGCTACGCCGGCGACGGTGCGCTCGTGTCGGCGCTGCCGCTGTTCGCGGTCACCGTGACGAAGGATCCTCGGCTGATCTCGGTGGTGTCGGCCGCGATGTTCCTGCCGTGGCTGCTGCTGTCGCTGCCGGCCGGGGCGATCGTCGACCGCCACGACCGGGTGGCGCTGATGTGGCGCTCCCAGACGGTCCAGTTCGCCGTCATGGGCGTGCTGACCGCGCTCATCATGACGCACACGGCGGGCATCGCCGTGCTGGCCGCCGCCGGGTTCCTGCTCGGCTGCGCGGAAGTGGTGTTCAGCAACGCCGAGCAGTCCGCGCTTCCCGCGCTGGTGCCCGCCGACCTGCTGCCAAGGGCTAACGGGAACCAGCAGGTCGTGCTGACGATCGGCGAGACGTTCGTCGGGCCGCCGCTGGGCAGCGCGCTGTTCGCGGTGCGGGCGGCGCTCCCGTTCGGCCTGGACGCCCTGAGCTTCGCCGGGTCGGCGGCGCTGCTGGCCGGCCTGCCCCGCACCGCGCAGTCCCGGGCCATGCAGGCCAGGACAATGCGGAGCAACCAGCGGATGCGCGCCCAGATCGCCGAGGGCGTGCGCTGGCTGGCCAGGCACCGGTTGCTGCGCACCGTCGCGCTGCTGCTCGGCGTGTCCAACTTCAGCAGCCAGATGGGCCAGGCCACCCTGGTGCTGCTGGCGACCCAGACGCTGCACGTCGGCACCCGCGGCTACGGGCTGCTGTGGACCGCCGCCGCTGTCGGCAGCGTGCTCGGCGGCCTGGTGAACCCCGCGATCACCCGCCGGCTGGGGCTGCTGCCGTCGCTGACCGTGGCGATGGCGGCGTTCGCCGTCGCCGACGCCGGTGTCGGGCTGGCACCGGACTTCGCGGTGGCCGCCGCGCTGATGGCGTGCAACGGGTTCTTCGTCACGATGTGGAACGTCGTCACCGTGACCCTGCGGCAGCGTATCGTCCCCGCCGAGCTGCTCGGTCGGGTCAACAGCGCCTACCGGATGATCGGCTGGGGCCTGATGCCGCTCGGCGCGCTGGCCGGCGGGTTTGTCGCGCACGCGGCCGGCTTGCGCGCCGCCTACATCGTGGGGGGCGTGCTCAGCGGCGCCGCGCTGCTCGCGGCGCTCCCCGCGCTGGCCGGCGCCGATAGGGCCAGTCCCGATAAGGGGTTGTTGCCGTCCCCGTTGCCAGGCGCGGGCGACGTCGTCGTGTCCGACGCCGACGCCGACGCGGAGGCCGACGCGGCCTCCTGCGGCGTCACGCTGAGCTGCAGCGAGGAGACCAGCGTGTCCACGTTGCTCTCCCCGAGGTTGCCGGGGACGGACACGTAGAACACGGCCGGCGCTGCCCCGGTGCCGCTGTCCGCGACCACCACCGCGCCCATCTCGTCGGTCCACGACACCCCCTGGCCCGACGCGTTCGTGTAGCTGACCAGGAACTTGACCTCCCAGCCGGCGTGCCCGCTGACCTGGACCGGCTGGCTGAGCTCCTGCTGGTAGCTGTGGCTGAGCGCCTGATAGTAAGAGCCGTTGAACTGGTTCGCCAGCGTGGTCGTGACGTTCGCCAGGTCGGCCACGCCGTTGTACCCGTACTGCTGCGGCAGCGGCGCGGAGCAGGCGGCGCCGTACCAGGTGGTCTGCCCCCCGTTGACCTGCCCGGCGACGGCGGACTCGCCGGCCGTCCAGCTGAAGCCCTGGCTGTTCAGGCCGCCGGGGCAGGTGGGTCCCCACGGGGCGGCCAGCTGGGTGTAGGTCAGCCCTGTCTGGCCGTCGGTGAGCGTTGAGGAGGTCCCTGTCGCCGTGGCGCTCGGGCTCGGCGACGGCGCGGCCGATGTCGCCGCGGCGACCGGGGCGGTCGGGGTCGGGGCCTGCGTGGTGCCCGAGCTCGCCGAGCTCTGGCCCATGGTGTTCACCACGAGCGCGATGACCCCGAGGGCGACCACGGTGCCGCCCGCGAGGCCGCCCGCCACCCATATCCTTCGCCGCCGCTGCGCGCGCTGGTACCCGTACCAGTCGCCGCCCGGTGCGCCGCCGGGGCCATTCGGGCCGCCGGGCGCGCCCGGGCCGGCCCACGCGTCGTCGCCAAGGAACAGCACCTGGGTGCCGTTGCCGTCGTGCCCTCGCGCGGCCGCCGGCGGCGCACCGCCCGCCTGCATAGCGAGCGGCTGCACCGTCGTGGGCTGGACGGCGCCCGGCTGCCCGGCTGGCTGCACCGTGGTTGGCTGCACTGTGGTCGGCTGGACTGTGGTGGGCTGCACTGTGGTCGGCTGGACTGTGGTCGGCTGGGCCGCCGCTTCCACGGCCGGCTGCACGGCCGTCGGCAGCAGCGCCGGCTGCGGGACGGTCGTCGCCAGCGTGCTGGCGGCCGGCGCGGCCGCGAGCTGCACCGCCGGCTGCACCGTGGTTGGCTGCACCGTGGTTGGCTGCACCCCGGTTGGCTGCACCGTGGTCGCCTGCACGCTGGTTGCCGGCGCCGCCGTGTGCTGCGCGGTGCCCGGTTGCGACGCGGCAGCGAGCCCGGCGCCGTCGGCGTCCGTCGCGGCGTCAGCGTGGGTGTGGTGGGTCCAGGTGGACCCGTCCCACCAGCGCAGCAGTCCGGGCACCCCGAACGGATCCGGGTACCAACCTGAAGGCGGCAAGTCCATGCTGGCAAGGGTAGACGCAGCAGCGAGGCGACGTGCGCGAACTCGCCGTCTTACTCCCCGGGCACATTCGTCGCATCCGTGATTACTGATGCGCCTGATGCGAAACGGGCGAGCTCGTCGCCGTCCAGCACCCGCGCGGGGAACGGATCGCCCGCCGCCGCTCGCCGCAGCTCCGCGTACGGCAGCGGGCGGTCGCTTCCGGCCAGCACGAGGTTGCCGAGCCGACGTCCGCGCAGCACGGCCGGCTCGGCGATCATACAGGTTTCCTTGTATTCAGAACGTATGGTGGCGACTGCCCGGCGCGCCTGCTGGAGCGGCGGCCCGTCGGCGACGTTCACCGTATACACGCCGCCGGTCCGCAGCGCGCGGGCCGTGGCGCGGGCGGCCTCGGCCGTAGTCAGGTGGAACGGGGTCCTGGCGCCCGCGTACACGTCGCTGATCACCAGGTCGTAGCTCGCGGCGCGGACGGACTCGAGCACCTCCCTCGCGTCGGCCGCCCGGACCCGGATGCCGTGCCCGGGCGGCAGCGGCAGGTGCCTGCGGACCAGCTCGGTGAGCGGCACATCCAGTTCGGCGACCAGCTGCCGTGACCCGGGCCTGGTGTGCATGAGGTAGCGGGGCAGCGTCAGACCCCCGCCGCCCAGGTGCAGCACGCGCAGCGGCTCGCCCGCGGGGAACGCCAGGTCGGCGATGTGCCCGATGCGGCGGACGTACTCGAACTCCAGGTAGCCGGGATCCTCGATGTCCACCTGGCTCTGCGGGATGCCGTCGGTGAAGAGGAGCCACGAGCCCGTTCTGGATAGATCTGGCACAAGCTCAGCCCGCCCGAACCGGGCCTCTTTATGCACAGCGCGCCGGGCAGGACCTTCCCTAACCCGGCGCGCTGCAGATCCCGACACCCTTCTAGTATCCGGTGGGGCGGACCGGATCGCGGGCGATTGTGCCTGTCAGGGGGTATCCGATAAGAATTGACACCGTGACGGTCAGCGTACATCCTGGCGCCAGCGGCGCGGCGCCGGAACTGACGGTCTCTTCGCTTACTGTGCGTTTCGGTGCGCTTACAGCACTGGACGGGGTCGACCTGGCGGTGCAGGCCGGGGAGCTCGTGGCGCTCGCCGGGGAGAACGGCGCCGGGAAGACGACGCTGATCCGCGCCATCGCGGGCGACGTCACCCCCGTCTCCGGAACGATCAGGCTGGGCGGTCGGCCGGTCACGCCGAATCTGGCCGCGGCCGCGCGGCTGGGCGTGCGCATCGTCTGGCAGGACGTCCCGCTGAACGACAACCTCGACGTCGCGTCGAACGTCATGCTCGGCAACGAGCGTTTCAGGCACCTGTTCTCCGACGTGGCGCTTCACAGCGACGCGGCCAAGCTGTTCAACCGGCTCGGCATCCCGCTGCGGGACACTACGCGGTCGGTCAAGTCCCTGTCCGGCGGGCAGCGGCAGATGGTGGCGGTCGCCCGGGCCATGGCGCACGATCCGCGGGTGCTGCTGCTCGACGAGCCTACCGCCTCCCTGGGCGTGCAGGAATCAGCCCTGGTCGAGCGCCTGATCAGCCGGCTGCGCGAACAGGGCACGACGATCCTGCTCTCCTGCCACGACACCGGGCAGATGTTCCGGCTCGCGGACCGGATCGTCGTCCTGCGGCACGGAC
>Ga0070698_100003880_pt1 | contig 16440 bp, 13 predicted proteins | sample KBSK1502metaG_FD_65477 | JGI IMG/M metagenome (GOLD analysis project Ga0070698, IMG submission 65477) | Corn, switchgrass and miscanthus rhizosphere microbial communities from Kellogg Biological Station, Michigan, USA - KBS K1-50-2 metaG | ecosystem: Host-associated > Plants > Roots >...
CGATCAGCTTCGTCGCTCTTCCCGACTCTACCTCGAGGGCCCAGATGTCCTCTCCGTCGTACTGTCCGAAGACGTCTCTCGGCTCGAGCTTGCGGCCCGGCTCCTGCGATCGAGCGAACAGAATCGTCCCGCCGTCGGGCGACCAGCTCGATTGGATGTCATCGAAACGATCGTCGGCGACCGCTCCTTCCGCCCCGGTCGCGACATCCCGCACGAACAGGAGCCGCACGGGACCGGCCTCTCGAGAAAAGACGATCCGGGTTCCATCCGGCGACCAGGCCGGGAATTGCTCGATCTTCTCGTCGAACGTGAGCTGAGAAAGGCGCGGCGGCGTCCGTTCGGTCGCCCGGTGTGTCGGGCGCGCCGAGGAGAAAAGGGAAGTCAGCGGCCGCAACAGCGAGGAGAGCCCTCGGGAGGGCTCCGTCGAACGGGCGGCGGGGGCGGTGAGAGCCGCCTCGATCTCGAGCGCGGCGTCGCCCAGATCTCGGAGCCGGCGGTTGGCATCCTTTTCCAGGCAGCGCCGGAGCAGCTGCTTGGCGGCGTTCGGCGTCGCCGCGGGCAATATCTTCCAGTCGGGTTCGTGCTCGAGAATCGCGGCGATGCAGTCGGACGCGGTGTCGCCGTCGAAGGCCCGGCGGCCGGTCAGCGTTTCGTAGAGAACGCAACCGAAGGACCAGACGTCGGAGCGCTTGTCCAGAGGTTTTCCGCGGGCCTGTTCCGGGCTCATGTAGGCGGGAGTGCCCAGGATCATGCCTGTCTTCGTCGCGGTGTCGGCGCCGACAGTCGGCGAAACGGAGTTCCCGGAACCGGAGAACGGCGTCGCCCCCTTTGCCAGGCCGAAATCGAGGACTTTCACTCTTCCCTCGGGCGTGATCTTCACGTTGGCCGGTTTCAAGTCGCGGTGAATGACGCCGCGGTCGTGAGCGGCGGCAAGGGCGTCCGCGATCTGACCGCAGACTTTCAGCGCCTCCGGCAGGGGAAGGGGACCGGCGGTCAGGCGCTCGGCAAGAGTCTCCCCTTCCACCAGCTCGAGTACGAGGAACGGTTCCCCTTCTCCGCGCTCGATGCCGTGGATCGTGGCGATCCCCGGATGATTGAGCGACGCGAGCAGCCGCGCCTCGCGCTCGAAGCGTGCCAGATGCTCGGCATCGGCCGCGAGCCCTGAGGAGAGGATCTTGATGGCGACCTCGCGAACGAGATTCGAGTCGCGCGCGCGGTAGACCTCTCCCATGCCACCAGCGCCCAGAGGTCCCAGGATTTCGTAGGAACCGAGTCGAGAGCCGGACCCTAACATCGATTGCCTTGTCGCCGTCGCAACCATCCCAACGACATTAGGACGCCAGATTCAAGCGGCGAAGGAGGTCGGCGAACCGCGGATCCGTTCTCAGTGGCGTGTAATGAGGGTTCACGCCGAGGAAAATGAGATCCCAAGAGTGATCGGCGAAGGCCTTCTCGAGCCATTCGAGGGCGCGATCCCTTTCGCCCAGATCCATGTAGACCTGGGCCACATAGGCTGGCGATACATACCGGCGCTGGGCTAGGGTTTTCATCTCCTCGATCGTTTTCAGCGCTTCGGAACGGCGCCCCGCCGCCGCTTCGGCCTGGCCCCGAAACATGAGCCCCACGGGAGCCACCGACATGATCTCCACCGCCTTTTGATACTCGACGCGAGCCTCGTCCGGCATCTGCTTGGCCTGGTAGGCCTGCGCGGCGCTGACGTGTCCGGGACCGAACTCGGTCTTCCGGCCCTCCGAGATCGCCTGATCGAGGTGGCCCGCAAAGTAGTGCGCTCGCGCAATGTTCCCTTGAATGACGCTGGAGAATGGATCGAGATCTCGGGCCCGATGCAGCTGCTCGAGGGCCTCGTCAAAGCGCCCGCGGCCCGCCAGGAGGACCCCATACCAGTGATAGGCCGTCGGATAACTCGGGTCGAGAAGGATTGCCTTCTTCAACTCCGCTTCGCCGGCCGTCCAGTTCCAGTCGTAGCAGAACAGAACGTTTCCAAGCGTGGCGTGCGCCCGCGCGAGGCCGTCATCGATCTCCAGGGCCCGCGTTGCCGCGGCTCTCGCCTTTGGAAAGGAATCGCGGGGAGACATGAGGCTGTAACTGCTCAGGACCGCGTAGACGTCCGCCAGACCGGCATAGGCGAGAGCGTAGCTCGGATCCTTGTCGATCGCCCGATTGAAGTAGTCGAGGCTCTCGCGAAGAGCCTCCGGAGTTCGCTTTTCCCAGGAATGCCGCCCCTTGAGGTAGAGCTGGTAGGCCTCGGTGCTCTCTGTAGATCGTTTGGCCAGCCGCTTCTTTTCCTCTCCCGTCAATCGAAAGCGCAATTTCTCGGAGATCTCCTTTGCGATCGCTTCCTGAACGGCGAGAACGTCGGACAGCTTGCGATCGTAGTGATCCCCCCAGAGTTGTGAACCGCTGGCCACATCCACCAGGTCCGCTTGAATCGAAAGGGTGTCGCCCCGTTGGAGAACCTTCCCCGAAAGAACCGCCCGAACGTTCAGCTCCCGTCCGGCCTTCTGCGGATCGGCATCGCGCCCCTTGTAACGGAAAGAGATCGTGCGGGCGGCGACGCGCAGACGAGGCAGTTGAGAAAGACTGTTGATGAGGGTCTCGGTGATCCCGTCGCTCAAGTACTCGGCGTTGGGGTCCGCGCTCGCGTTGACGAAGGGAAGAACGGCGATCGAGTCGATCGCGCCGCGGCGCGGCCGCAGCGCGAGGTATGCTCCGGCGGCGATCGCGACGGCGACCGCCAACGCGGTCACAGGAAGAGCAAAACGGCGAAGCCCCCCTGTTGGCGGTCCGGGAGGCGCGGCCGCCGGCGCCGAGACATCCGAAAGCGTCTCGAGGTCGAATGCGAGATCGCGCGCGGATTGAAAACGCTCTTCCGGGTTTTTTTCCAGGCAGTGTCGAACCACCCGGTCCAAACCCGGCGCGATGCCCGGGCTCGTCTGAGAGAGATCCGGCGGATCTTCCTTCAGGATCGCCGACATCGTGTCGGCCGCCGAGTCCCCGTGAAATGCGCGTCTTCCCGAGAGCATCTCGTAGAGGATCGCGCCGAAGGCGAAAATGTCCGAGCGCGGATCGGCCGGCTTGCCCCGGACCTGCTCGGGAGACATATAACCGAGCGTGCCGAGAATCATCCCCGGCTCCGTCCCGGCGGACGCTGTTGGCAAGTTCGTCTCTGGGGTTTGGTTCTCCTGCTGAGTGAGCTTGGCGAGGCCGAAATCGAGGATTTTCACTCGTCCGTCTCGAGTGACGAAGACGTTCTCGGGTTTCAAGTCACGGTGGACGATCCCCTTCTCGTGCGCCGCGGCCAGGCCGTTGGCGATCTGGAGCGCATGGCCGAGCGCCTTTCGCGGAGTAAAGGCACCGCCAGCGAGTCGGGCCCGAAGAGTCTCGCCTTCCAGCAGCTCCTCGACCACGTAGGGCGCGCCGTCTTGCTCTCCAATGTCGTAGACCGCCGTGATATTGGGATGGTTCAGGATCCCCGCGGCCCGGGCCTCCTGCTCGAATCGGCGCAGACGGTCGGCGTTCGCTGCGAAAAAGGCCGGCAGGACCTTGACCGCGACTTCGCGACCCAGCCGTGGATCCTTCGCCCGGTACACCTCTCCCATCCCACCGGCGCCCAGCGGCGCGAGTATCTCGTAGGGACCGATGCGATCACCGGCGGCGAGCGACATGAGCCTTGCGAGAATCTTAATCCCCGCCAAAGAGCTTGTGCCGAGCGCATCGGACCGCTAGCCTGAAGGGATGCGATTAATGGCGGTCGGCCCGGTGCTCGTTCTCGCCGTCAGCGTCTCCTCGGCTCAGGATCGTCCCGGCACCTACCGTGAGCAGACCCGGGTCGAACGGGTCGTGGTCGATGCCTACGTTCTGGATCCCCGCGGAGATCCGATCCCGGACTTGATGGCTCACGATTTTCGCCTGCGCGTGGATGGCAAGCCGGTCGCAATCGAGTCGGCCGAATGGATACCCGCCGATCGTCCGGAGGCCCTTCCGTTCCTGGTGCGCTCCCCTTCCGGCGCCCTCCTCCCGACGGCACCGGAGATCCCGCCGGGACGTCTCGTGATCTTCTTCTTCCAGACCGACCAGTTCGTCGAAGCGCGCCTTCACGGTCTCATGCGCATGGCTCTCCAGGCCCGCCAGATGTTGGACACCCTTCTTCCCACCGACCGCGTCGCCGTCCTCTCGTTTGACTCCCACTTGAAGCTCCGGCAGGACTTCACGGCCGACCACGCGAAGCTCGAGCGCGCGATCGAAAAGGCGATCCTGACCGGTCCGCCTCCCGATCCGGACCCCGAGGCCTTCCCGTCTCTCGCGCGCTCGTTCGATTTCCTCGCCGCAAGGAAAGCGATCACTCCCGAAAAGGCGCTCGCCATCATCTCCAAAGCTGCCATCCCGATCGTCGGCGCCAAGTCGATGGTGTTCTTCGGCTGGGGCCTGCAGACGATCGGGGGCGCCTCGGGTCCGAATCCCAAGGACATGCGCGACTTCCGGGAGGCGATTCCGGCTCTGACAGCCGCCCGCATCTCGATTTTCACCCTGGACATCACCGACGCCGATTACCACACGCTGGAAGGAACTCTCGAGAACATCTCCGACATCACCGGCGGGACCTACCAGAAGACGCACATCTTCCCCCGCCTGGCCATCGAACGCGTGAGCCGCGCGATCTTGGGCCACTACGAGATCGTCTTCGCCAAGCCCAACCTCCCGCACGGCTGGCACGGCATCGAGGTCTCCCTCGTTGCCCGCAAGGGCCGCGTCCTCGCCCGCGCTGCCTACGAAGATTGAGCCCGCCCGGGGCTACCAACCGGACGTTCCACCCGAAAGCTCTGGGCCGCGCTGGCGACAATGCGGGAGCACGCGTACACTTCTCCCAAGCACTTCAAACGAGGAGAATCCATGCGACGCGCCTGGTCGGCCGGCCTCGGGCTGTTTCTCGCTTCCTTTCTCTTCGCGGCGAACCCAAGAGAGTGCGTCGATCTCTCTGCGCGTCAGGACAACGATGTCTCCAGCCCTTCGGGCATTCGAGTGCTGATCAACGGCTACAACCATTGCTCCGAGGACATCGACGGGGGCGGGACTCATTTTCGAGTCAACGTGATCGGCGCCTCCGGCACCGCCATCGCGAGACAGTCCGGGCGGTTCGGCGGAACAATCCGACCCGGCGGGCGCGTGGAGACCCTGGTCTTCGTGGTCTGCGATCCGGAGCGCGTCCGCTCCATCACGGCGGAAGCGCAGTAAGACCCTTTCCGAGCTAGGGCTTCCCTCCGCGTGCGCCCAGTTTCGCCGGCGCAAGGGAGCGTCGTCTCCTCGAATCTGAGGGTTCGTTAAGAGGCCTCAAATCTCGTTGACACCTCTCCGGCCGCTCGGATAGGTTTCGCCCAACCCCAGGAACGAAACGCTGAGAGATCGATGAGTTGCACGGAATCCGGTCCGGGATTCGGCGCGTCCGCCAGACCGCGCGCGTTGATGGCCGCCGCTCTCCTGCTCGGGGCGGCGTTCGTTGCCGCGACCGTCTGGGTGCGGAGCAGCGAGAGCCGGCCGGCCACGCCCGGCGCCTCGAGCTCCGACGATTCCGCCAACCCGAAGCTCGGCACACGAGGCCCAATGACTCCCGCGCATGCGAGTCCTGCGCAGAAACTCTCCGGACCCTTTACACGCGGCAATCTGGTGGTCTACCGCGTTGGAGACGGGAGTACGGGATTGAGCACGGACGCGACACCGGTCTTTCTGGACGAATACACGATGTCGGGCGGCTCGCCGGTCAACTCGGTCGCCCTGCCGACGACCGTCAACGGCTCCAATAGACGGCTGACGGCGAGCGGCACCTCCTTCGGCGAAGGCCTGATGACGCTGTCCACGGACGGGCGTTTCCTGACCGCAACCGGGTACGACGCCGCCGTCGGAACGGCGAGTGTGACGACGACGTCGTCCTCGACCGTCAATCGCGTCATCGCCCGCATTGACTCGAGCGGTGCGGTGGACACGACGACCGCGCTCACGGACGCCGTGGACGGAGCCATGCCCCGCAGCGCGACGAGCACCAACGGAACGGATCTCTGGATCGACGGGGGGAGCGGAGGAATTCGATATACGACGCTCGGCTCGACGACGTCGACTCAGTTGAGCACGACAGTCACGAATCTCCGGCAGGCGAATATTTTTGGCGGGCAACTGTATGTGTCGAGCTTCTCAGGGTCGGTGCATCTGGGAACCGTGGGGACCGGAACGCCGACAAGCTCGGGGCAGACCATCACCAATCTTCCCGGTTTTCCTACCACGGGAAGCCCACAGAGCTTCTTTTTCGCCCACTTGAACTCCAACGGCGCCGGCATCGACACGGTCTATGTGGCGGATGACAACGGAACCGGTACCGGAGGGATCCAGAAGTACTCGCTCGTCGGCGGCAATTGGACGGCCAGCGGGACCATCGCTTCGACGGCCGGCTTACGCGGACTGACCGGCTTCGCCGTCGCCGGCACCGCGCACTTGTTCGCGACCAGCCCCGACAACTTGTTTGCCCTGACCGACTCGTCCGGCTACAACGCGAACATCACGGGGACGCTGACGACTCTGGCCACTCCGGCCGTCAACGAACAGTTCCGTGGTGTGGCTTTCACACCGTCGGGCCCGGGATCCTTCGCGTTCACCCCGATCGAAGTTCCCGGGGCCATCCAGACGTTCGCGGGCGGGATCAACAGTCTGGGCCAGATCGTGGGCGGTTACGCCCTTCCCGATGGAACCCGCCACGGCTTCCTGGACGTCGGCGGCAGCTTCACGAGCTTCGATGATCCCAACGCGACAGTCGGGACGGAAGGAAGCGACATCAACACATCGGGCCGGATCGCCGGAAGCTACAACTTCACGGATCCGGACCACCCGTTCGAGGGGGCTCACGGGTTCCTGTTGAACGGCGGCATCTTCACAGCGATCGACTTCCCGGCAGCGGGCGTGACGAGCACGACTCCGAATGGAATCAACGACTCGGGAGACGTCGTCGGCGTCTATCGCCAGAGCAGCCCGGGCAACGGCTTTCTCTTCTCCGGAGGCGTTTACACGACCGTGAATGTCCCGTCTCCAGCCTGCTGCACTCACGCCAACGGAATCAACAACGCGGGGCAGATCGTCGGTCAGTTCAAGGTTCCGGACGATACCGCTCCTCACCAGGGCTTTCTGAAGACCGGCGGCACGTTCACCACGATCAACTTCCCCGGCGCGACGGATACGACACTTCAGGGCATCAACAATCTCGGCGACATCGTCGGCGGCGCCCAAACATCGAACGCGAGCTTCGGTTTCCTTCTCACGGGCGGCAACTTCTTCACGATCGCTCCTCCGCCGGCCATCGTAACCGCGGTGGGAGCGATCAACGACCAGGGTCAGATCGTCGGCCTCTATCTGGACCAGAGCTCGCTCCTCCACGGCTTCCTGGCGACGCGCGTGACCCCCACGCCGACGCCGACCCCGACGAGCACGCGGACGCCGACGAACACACCGACCAGCACTCCGACGAGCACCGCCGTCCCGCCGACGAACACCCCGACGCTGACCGCCACGAATACCTCGACTCCGACGCCCACCAGCACACCGACGGCAACCTCAACCAACACCCCGACCAGCACCGCAACGAATACTCCCGTTCCGCCGACCAACACGGCGACACCGACTTCGACGAACACGGCGACGAATACGCCGACTCAGACCTTGACTCAGACCCCGACGAGCACCGCGTCCGCAACCAATACTCCGACGGGTACCGCTGTTCCGGCGACAAACACGCCGACAACAACTTCGACGACCACACCGACGAACACGGCGACCAATACGGCGACTCAGACCCCGACCAGGACGTTCACGTCGACAGCAACCAACACACCGACAGGCACCCAGACTCCCGTTTCCGCGACGAATACGCCGACAGCCACAAGAACTCCGACTCCGACAGCCAGCACCACGCCGGGACCGCCATCGACCGGCGCCCTGGGAATGGGCTTCTGGAAGAACAAGAACGGCCAGACCATTATCCGAGGCGGATCATCGACGGCCGGCGTGTGCAACTCGGGCACCTGGCTGCGCCAATACGCGCCCTTCCGTGACCTCGACCCCACGGCAAACTGCGACCAGGTCGCTGCCTATGTTGACAACGTGATCGACGCCGCCAACGGCGTCACGATGAACACCATGCTCAAGGCGCAGATGCTAACGACCGCGCTCGATGTCTACTTCAGCGATGCGGCGCTCGGCGGCAACAAGATCAACGCGCCCGCGCCCATCGGAGGCATCCCGATCAACCTGACGAGCGACCGTGCGGCATTCGGCGGCTCGAGCTGCCTGACCGTCTCGCAGATGCTGGCCTATGCCGCCAGCCAGTCCAATGTCGGAGGCGCCGTGTGGTACGGCAACGTGAAAGCCGTTCAGGAGCTGGCCAAGGATGCCTTCGATGCCATCAACAGCCGGCTGGCCTTCACCTGCGGGTAGCGCGCACGCCCAGCCCCGACGCCTCGGTCGTTCGCATGCGGCCGCGCTCGATCACGAACCCTCCTTCCACGACGTCGCGCACGAGATCGAGACTCCCGTCCAGGTCCAGGTAGTGTGTCGCGGGGGAGGCGAAGCCGGCGTGAAGGGCGGCCGCGATCGAGATGCGGCTCTCGTCCATGCATCCCCACATCAGATCGATGCCGGACGCCTGAGCGATCGCGGCCATGCGCAGGGCAGGACGGATGCCGCCGCACTTCATCAGCTTGATGTTGAAGATTCCGCAGGCGCGCGGCGGAGCGGCCAGCGCGAGGGCGTCTCTGTCGTCTAACAGGCTCTCGTCCGCCGCGATCCGCTCCTTCCAGGCCTCGGGCAGCTCGCGCATCGCGTCGACCGCCCCGGCCTGCATCGGCTGTTCGACGAACTCCAGATCGAGCGAGGCCGTTTCTTCGAAGAACCGGATCGTCTCCTCCCGCGTGTATCCCTGGTTGGCGTCGACCCGGACACGGACATCCCGCCCGATCGACTCGCGCAAGCGAACGAGACGCTCCAGGTCTTCTTCCAGGTTCAGTCCCGTCTTGACCTTCAGGATCGTGAAACCCAGCCCGAGGCACCGGTGCGCCTCGACCAGCGTTTCTTCGACTCCCCGGATTCCGATCGTGATCGAAGTGGGCAGCTCGAAGTGAACGCGGCCGAGCACGTCGGCAAGCGGCCGCTCGAGATCCTGCGCGAACAGGTCGTGGAGGGCCATGTCGATGGCGGCCCGCGCGGCCGGCGCATCTGGAATTCGAAGCTTCGCCTCGCCGCAGAGAACGGCGACTTCACTGATATCGCGTCCGACGAGCCAACCGAGTTCTTCCTCGCCGAGGCTCGCCCGGCAGATCTCGAGAGTCTCCCCCGTGACCCGCGGCTCCGGCGAGGCGGCGCCGAGCCCGACTCGGCCGGAATCCGTCCGGATCTCGACGACAACGTTGGAGACGGAATCGATCGCCCGAAACGCGATCGTGTATGGGCGCGTCAGACCGAGCTCCTCGGCCCGGGCCTCGACCGAAACGATTCTCAAGGGACTCTTTCCGAGTCCACGAATTCCTGCACCGCGGTCACGAGCGATCGAACTCCTTCTTCGAGCGGCAGGGCCACGGGAATCAGAAGCTCGCTCTCGAGCCGGCTGCGCTCCTTTCGCAGACGCTCGATCATCAATCCCTCTCCGTTCAAGGCGAGGCCGAGCGTCCGTGCCCCGAGCAGGCGCAGCAGCTCGATCTCCTCCACGACGGGCGGGATCTGCAGCCCCTCTTCCTCGAAACCCTCGAAGCAGAGTCGCGCGGGCGCGTGCTGCAGGATGACTCCGCGAGCCCCAGCCGAGACGACGAGCTCGGATCCGCATGGCCCGGAAGGGTTTCGCAGCGAGGACTGACCTTCCAGAAAGATCACGTCGGGAGACCGCTCGCGAGCGCAGGAAAGGATCGCGTGCTCGAGCTCCCCGCAGACGAAGTCGTTGGGCAGCGCGTCGAGAACGATCCCGTACGGCGCTCCCTGGAGCCACCCGGTCTGGCCCGTCGAGATCCACTCGGCCTTGAGCCCCGACAGCCGGCAGGCCTCGACCATCATGCGCGTGGTCGTCCGCTTGCCGATCGCGCAGTCCGTACCAAGCACGGCAACCCTCGGCGTCTTCAACCGAGTGATCTCACCGGTCCAGAAGTGGAGATCTCCGCTCGGCGGCACCCTTCGGACATCGGTGATACTCACTCCGTTCAACCTTGCCACCTCCGCGAGCAGCGAGTCCTCGGAAGCGAGCTCGTGCAGCCCGTTGACGACGGAGATGCCGCGTTCGAGCGCCTCCGCGAGGCTGGCACGCAGCTCCGGCGGAAGCCTTCCGCCGTGCGTGGCGACGCCGAGGATGGCGTAGTCCGGCTTCTCCGGCAGCTGCTCAAGAGCCTCGGTCAGCGACTCGAAGATCGGGATCACGCGCTGCTGCCCGTCTAAGATCTCGCCAGCGTCGCGGCCCGCGGTCGGCGGATCGATCACGCCCACGATGCGATACCGGTCCGTGCCCCGCACGAGCCCGTGCGCCGTCTTCCCGTTGGTCGTCGCGAAGAAACCGTTACAGAGGATGACCGCCGTGCCGTCCACGCGCGCATTATTGCCAATCTCCCGCGGCCCCGGGGCTCGCCGCAGACGCAATTAGCGATAGCATCCCGGAAACTGAGCTCCTATGACTCCTTTTCGAGCCAGCCTCACTCTCCTGATCCTCGCCGGGACGGCGGCGCTTGGAACCGAGGCCTTCCTGGCTGCGCAGGCGGGCGCGGGAGCGCTGGATGGCAAGACGTTCGCCGGCGAGTACGGAAAAACGTGGAAGAAGGCGGAAGGACGAGACGAGCTGATCTTCGAGGACGGCCGGTTCCGATCGACGGCCTGCGATCAATACAAGTTCGGCGATGCCGCCTACACGACGGCTCCGGATGGGGACGCCATCCGCTTCGAAGCGGAAACCGAGAGCCCGAAGTATGGACGCATGAAATGGTCGGGAAGGGTCCAGGGCAACGTCCTCGATGGCAATTTCACCTGGATCAAGAAGAACAACAAGACCGTGGACTACTGGATCAAGGCCAGGCGCAAGCCGTAGAGGGATTGGGAGTGACGTCATGAAGAGCCGGACCAATCCGGTGTTGTTCCTTCTCCCCGCCGCACTCCTGCTGGCCGCTGCGGCGGCGCCCGCCCAGGTCGCGCAGCCGTGGATCGGAGATCGTGCGCCCTCCTTTAGCCTCGCGACACTCGAGGGAAAGACGCTCGCCCTCTCGGATCTGAAGGGCAAGCTCGTGGTGCTCCACTTTGGCGCCGGCTGGTGACCCTTCTGCAATGCGGAGGCTCCGCATCTCGAGGCGCTCTCTCAGAAATACAAGGATCGCGGCGTGCAGGTCGTCGTGATCGACGTCAAGGAAACGAAGGAAAAGACGGACGAGTACGCGAAGCGGTCGAAGTTCACGTTCCTGGTGCTGCTCGACTCCGACGGAAAAGTGGCGGCGAGCTATGCGCCGCCCGGCGCCCAGCCGGATCTCCCCAGAGACCAGGTGCCGATCGCATCCAACTTGATCCTGGATCGTGAGGGGAAGATCCAGTACTACTCTCTTCTCGACACGGCGAGCTTCGACGCGAAGCTCGTGACCCTGACCGCCCGGCTCGAAAAGCTTCTTTCGGCAAAGTAGAGCAGCCCAGCTCACCGCGGTCGGCAGGAAGATCGTGACGTGCCGAGCGCGATCGAGGCACGCGCTTCCAGTCTCTCCACGCGTGTCCAAAGCGGCCGAATGAGAAGAAGCTTAAGGGGCCGCCAGACGCCTTGACGCCCGTACGGAAACCGGGATATACAGACCGACGATGAGCTCGTTCCGCCGCGACGGCATGTCGATGTGTTGTTGTACCCGTTGCGGGAAAGGAGCGCCCGGAGCCTGATCTCTCTCTAAGAAACAGTTCCAGCAGCTTTCAAGACCCGCAACGGTGCAGCCGGAGCGGGTTTTTTGTTTCCCGCTTTCGGCGGCGCCGGGAGGGTCAGGAGGAATGCACAATGCCCTCTGTCCGACCGATCGCGATCTTCTACGAACACCCGCACTGGTTCGAGCCGCTCTTCGCTGAACTCGCTCGACGGGACGTACCGCACCTCAAGATCGACGCTGCACGGCACGGGTTCGACCCGGCGGCGGTTGAAGAGTTCTCTCTCCTCTTCAACCGCATGAGCCCTTCGGCCTGGAAGCGTGGTCTCGGTGAGGCGATCTTCTTCACGCGCGACTACATCGGATGTCTGGAGAGCCGAGGCCTGCCGGTGTTCAACGGCTCGCGAGCCTTCGCTCTCGAGACGAGCAAGGCGCTGCAGGTCTCACTCCTGGAAGGGCTGCGGCTCCCGGTCCCGCGCACACGCGTCGTCAACCACCCGTCGCTCCTTCCCCAGGCGGCGCGGCATCTCAACTTTCCGCTCGTCGTCAAACCCAACGTCGGAGGCAGCGGGGCCGGCATCGTTCGATTCGACGGCCTTCTCGAGCTCGTCGCCGCGGTTGATCGCGGAGCCGTCGGCGGGGGCCTCGATGGAACCCTGCTGCTGCAGGAATACCATCCGCCGCGTGGATCCTCGATCGTCCGCGTCGAGACGCTCGAGGGACGCTCTCTTTACGGCATCCGCATTCACCTGGGTGAAGGTGCCGGCTTCGACCTCTGCCCGGCCGACGTCTGTAAGACCGTCGACGGCGCGGACCTGGTCAGCGCCGCCTGCCCGGTCGGCGCGGCCAAGGCGGGCCTCACAGTGGAAGCCTACGAGCCTCCGCCGGAGGTCATCCGGCAGGTCGAGCGAATCGCGCAGGCTTCCCATCTCGACGTGGGAGGGATCGAATACCTGGAAAGCGACCGGGACGGACGTCTGTACTTCTACGACATCAACGCTCTTTCCAACTTCGTCGCAGACCCGGTGCGCGTGGTGGGCTTCGATCCGACCGAGAAGCTGGTGGAAGCGCTCATCGCGCGCGCCGGCCTCGAGGAGGAAGAGCCGGCGGCGGCCGCCGGAGGGAGGCGGCCATGACGCTTCGCTTTGGCTACTGGCTTCCGGTGTTCGGCGGCTGGCTTCGAAACGTCGAAGAGGAGGGCATGCCCGCGACGTGGGCGTACGTTCGGGATCTGGCCATCCGAAGCGAGCGGATCGGCTTTGATCTGACGCTGATTGCCGAGCTCAACTTGAACGACATCAAGGGACCGGAAGCTCCGGCGCTCGACGCCTGGACGACGGCCGCGGCGCTCGCGGCCGTCACGCGGCGGCTGGAGCTGATGGTCGCGGTCCGTCCGACGTTCCACCACCCGGCTCTTTTCGCCAAGCAGGCGGCCAACATCGATCAAGTGAGCGATGGCCGGCTGGCCTTGAACGTCGTTTCCTCCTGGTGGAAAGACGAGTCCACTCAGCACGGTCTTCCCTTCGACGAGCACGACAAGCGATATGAACGGACCGAGCAATGGCTGACCGTGGTCAAGGGGATGTGGAGTCAGCCGCGCTTTTCCAACACGGGGCCTTTCTATCGAATCCAGGAAGCCCTTCTGGAGCCAAAACCTGCTCGGCGGCCCTGGCCCACGATTTATGCCGGGGGCGAGTCGGAGGCGGCCAAGAACCTGATTGCGAGGGAGTGCGACGCATACGTGATGCACGGAGATCCGCCCGCGACAATCGCGCGGAAGATCGCCGATATGGTGCAGCGTCGCGAACGACTCGCGCCAGCGGCGCCGCCGCTTCTCTTCGGAGTCTCTGGATTCGTCGTGTGCAGGGATACGCACGAGGCCGCGCGTCAGGAGGTCTCGCGAATCACCGACGTCCGTGCCAGCGCCCGCGGCTATGCCAATTACGAACAGTGGATCTCGGGCACGAAGCTCGAGCAGCGAGTCAGTCTGGAGGATTACTCCGTGTCCAACCGGGGACTCCGCTCGGGCCTCGTCGGCACGCCCGAATTCATTGCCGAGCAACTCGACGCCTTCGAGCGCGCGGGCGCGGATTTGACCCTTCTCCAGTTCTCGCCCCAGGCGGAAGAGATGGAGCGCTTTGGGGACCGCGTCATTCCGCTCGTGCGGAGCCGGAATCGAGAGGTCGTCGCTTGAGCGCCGCCACGGTCTTCGAAGCGGCCCCTCCGGTTCACGAGCTGATCGCTCGGCGCCGCAGCCCGCGAGCGTTCGATCCCGACCGGGACGTCTCGCGCGGGGCGATTCTCTCGCTGCTCGAGGCCGCGCGTCTCGCGCCCTCCTCCTTCAATGAGCAACCGTGGCGCTTTCTCATCTTCGACGGGGGGAACAGAAGCGGCCTCGAGCAGGCGCGGAGCTGTCTCGCCGAGGGAAACGCCTGGGCGCGGAGCGCGCCCATGCTGCTCCTCTCGGTTGCGGTCGACCGATGGTCGCGGGACGGCACGCCCAACCGGCACGCTCAACATGACGTGGGCCTCGCTTCGGAGAACCTCGCCATCGAAGCGACCGACCTGGGCCTGGGTGTTCACTTCATGGCGGGATTCGACGCCGAGCGCGCCCGGACGCTCTTCGGGATCCCGAAGGGTTTTACCCCGATCGCGATGATCGCCGTGGGCTATCCGAGCGATCCGGACCAGCTGCCGCCCAAGCTCCGCGAGCGGGAGCTGGCTCCGCGCAAGCGCAAACGGATCGAAGAGATCGCATTCGCCGGGCGCTGGGACAAGCCGTTCGCCTGAGAAAACTCCCGTTGTGGTTGCAGTCGGCCTCGGCGAGTTACCGAAGCCGATGGCAGTCGGCCGATCGGTCCGTGTCCCGAATCGGGGAAAACCGGCGCCACGGAGCCTCGGCTCAGAGACCGCTTCTGTCAGAACGAGATCTCGATCGCTGCGCGCATCAGCCGTGTCCTGGCGGCTCCTCTTCGTCGCCGGCACCGCCTACTTCGTTATCAACACACTGGTCGTGACTCCGGGAATCGCTCATTGGTCTCCCGCACATTGCGCCCGGCATCCCGCTGTATATAGTTCGTGTGCGCAGGCTTCAGAATCCACGTCAAAGAAGGAGAAACACGATGAAGCAGATTGCCCTCGCTCTCGGGATCGTTCTCGCAGCAGCATCGGCGACCGCCGCCGACCCGGGACTCAGCGATCTCGACAAGGCCTGGACGAAGGCCATGCTTGCCAACGACGTTGCCGCTGTCGGCGCGCTCTACGCGCCGGACGCCCTCATGTACCCGCCAGACGCGATGGAGTGGAAGGGCCGAGAAGCGATCCAGAAGGGCTACACGGACTTTCTCGGCGGCATGAAGGTCTTAGAGGCCAAGCTCGCGCCCGCCGGGAACGAGACGCACGGCGACACCTCGATCGGCTGGGGCCGATGGGCACTCAAGATCGCGCCGAAGGCGGGCGGCGACCCGGTCCAGATGGAAGGCCGCTACATGGCGGTGGCAAAGAAGATCAACGGCAAGTGGCTCTACGTGGCCGACCACGCCTCGGCGCCGCTTCCCCCACCTCCGGAGCCGGCAAAGAAGTAGCTCCGGCCCTACTCCTCGCGTTCGGGGCCGCTCAGCCCGCGGGTCTTTTCGTCTCCGACGCTCTTGCCGACACCAACGGATCCGCTGACCGGATCCGTAGCGGGGAGATGTATCGCCACGGACAGCGGAGAGGAGCTTCCGCCCTCCGCCGTCTTTCTCTCACTTCCCGAGAACTATTGGACCGGCCGTGCTTCTAATTTCACCCATGGGCAAAAATACTCACTTGTTATTTCGACTGTAGACCGGAGCCTGGGCTATCTGAAGGCGCGCTTCCCGGACGCGGAGGCGTGGCAGATCTCAGCCACCGGCCGGAAAGGCTTCGTCAGCCCCGAAGGCATTCGCGTGGCGCCGGCCCTGAAGCTGCTCCGCCGCCTCATCTGACCGGCTTGCGAGACAGCGCGACGGGCCCCGCGCCGCCGCGGTCGGCGGCGTCATCGCCCTCTGACGCAAAGAGCCCGCCCTGCCTCGCCCCTTCCGCGTGCCCGGCGGCGCATTCACCGCCAAACGGCGCCTCACACTCTGCTTCAGCAACTCGCTTTAGAACCCGATGCGGGCTCCGAACCTCCAGACCCGAGGGCTCTGGATCTCGCGGACGGTGTTCGTGCTGGCAATGCCAAGACGGCTCTGGCGTTGCAGGACGGTGTTCTGGTTCGTAGCATTGAAAAGGTCCGCCGAGAGCGCCAGCGTAAAGGTCGGCGTAACGTTGATCACCTTCTGCACCCGCAGGTCCAGCTCGAACACATCCTTGTAGCGCGACGCACCGGTCGGATCGACCACCACGTTGCGCGTCAGGCCGTCCGTCCCAGACGGCGGCGCCTGCCGATACCAGCTGATTGGATAGCCCTGGCGGCCAAAAAGATTGGCCGCGATGGCAAAGCCCAGCGGAAGCTGATAGAGACCGGTCATGCTGAACTGCCACGTGGAGTTGAGGAATACCGCGCCCT
>Ga0070698_100003881_pt1 | contig 16433 bp, 11 predicted proteins | sample KBSK1502metaG_FD_65477 | JGI IMG/M metagenome (GOLD analysis project Ga0070698, IMG submission 65477) | Corn, switchgrass and miscanthus rhizosphere microbial communities from Kellogg Biological Station, Michigan, USA - KBS K1-50-2 metaG | ecosystem: Host-associated > Plants > Roots >...
TCGGCGCCGTCCTGGTTGGCGACGGCGGTGAGGAACAGGGTCGCCGGCGCGGCGTAGGTGAAGCGCACCGTGGTGTCGTCGACCTTCTCGACCTTGGCGGCCGAGCCGTCGGCGTTCTTGATCCAGCCCGGCAGGCTGGGCGTCAGCTCCTTGTTCAAAAGCACGTCGTTGTACCAGAACAGGATATCGTCGGCCGTGAACGGCTGGCCGTCCGACCAGCGCGCGCCCTTGCGCAGCTTGATCGTCCAGGTCTTGAAGTCGGCCGAGGGCTCGGCGCTTTCGGCGATCTTGGGCTCGATCTTGGCGCCGTCGGGCGAGAAGCGGAACAGCGAGTCGTAGACGACGCGGACGTAGTTGTTGGCATCGGCCGGCCCGAGGAAGGCGCGGCGCCACACGCCGCCATATTCGCCGACGCGCTCGACCACCGGCACCACCAAAGGCTTCTCTGGCAGGCGGGTGTCGACCGGCGGCAGCTTGCCGGCCTTGACCTGCTCGGCCAGGACGGGCGCTTCCTTGTAGCGCCCGCCTTGCGCCAGGGCGGTATCGCCGATAGCCAGCAGGCCGGCAGCCGCCAGCCCGATCAGCGCCAGACGCCGATTCATAGAGCGATTCATGGGCGTTCCCCCTGTCTTTTGTTTTCGGCACATCCATCCGGCCGAACTGCCGCGAGCCTCAGTCGGACTCCCGATGGAGTCAAGGCATCGACGCTCAAACAAAACCTTACTCAATCACCTCGTCGGCGGTGGCGAGCAGGGTCTGCGGAATAGTTGACAAATTCTCGTCTCCTCATGTGTTCCCCTTCAAGGCGAAGACATTGTAGCGCCATGCCCCGAGATCGATATAGAGGCCCGGATCGATCAACCCGTCGCCGTCGCGGTCGTAGACTTCGCTTCCCATCAGGTCGACCAGCCGGAAGCGACCGCCGGCCAACCCGGTGAAGGGCAGCCGCAGACGGCATTGGCCCTGATGATCCGAATAGTTGACGACAACGAGATAACGGCCGCCGTCCGGCGCGCGCCAGGCATAGGAAATGAAGTCCTGCGACGACGGATTGCCGGGCCAGGCCGGTTGCGGCGCGATCAAGGACCAGGCGCCGTCGCGAAACAGGACCGTCAACAGCCTGTCGTAGAAGGCGGCGATGTCGGGGTCTCGCGGCTCGACCGGCCCGCGGCGCAAATGGACTGGCACGCGCACGCGGGCGCCGTCGAACTGACCCTGATGGAAGAATCGCAGGCCCGGCGCGAAATATGTGACGATGGCGGCCGCCTGATGCTGCGGCCAAGGAAAACTCGCCGCCGCGCGCGGCTCGTCGTGATTCTCCAGGAAGCGCGCCAGCCGATCCTGATAGTCGAGCCCCGCCGCCAGATGAGCGCGAATGGCGCCGGCATCGGCATTGCGGAGTCGATCGTAAAGGCGCTTGTCATAGCAGTAGGCGAAGCCTTGCTGCTGCAACTCCCATTCGAGGTCCCAATAGGCCTCGGCCAAAAAGGTAAAGCCAGGATGAGCTTGGCGCACGGCTGCGATCGCCGTCGGCCAGAACGGCGCCGGCGTCAGGCCCCAAGAGCGCCGGAAGACTTCCGGCAGGACCAGCATCGCCATGTCGCAGCGCAGGCCATCGCATTGCCCGGCAATCGCCAAAAGTTCCGTCGTCCGCGCGGCCTGCAGCTCGGGATTGGCATGGTTGAGCTGAAGCGTGTCGGGCCAGCCGGGGAAATTGGGATCGCGGCCATGGGCCAGCACGCGAGGGCCGTGATCGGTCTCGACCCGGTGGTAGTTCGCCGGCGCGGCGGCCAGCGCCTGCTCGTCGCCCTGGACATAAAAATCGGGACGCGCCGTGACCCAGGGATGATCGAGCGCGGTGTGATTGGGCACGAAATCAAGCATCAGCCGCAGGCCGCGCGCCGCGAGCCGGGCACGGAAGTCGGGGAGCGCCGCCTTGCCGCCCAACGCTTCGTCGACCTCATAGGCGCTGATGGCGAAGCCCGATCCGCAGATGTCCGACTCGGTCAGATCGGTTAGCGCCGCCTCGAACTCGGCCCGCCAGGCGAGGTTGCTGCGCGACACAGCCCGGCTGGCCGCGCCGGTCTGCCACACGCTCAGGAGCCAGATCCAGTCGAAGCCCTGGCGCGCCAGGCCGTCCAGGATGGCGTCATCGACGGTCGCGAGGGTGACCGGCCTCCCCGCCTCGCGGGACAGACGGTCAAGCCAGACCCTGGTGTTGATCTCGAACAGCGAGGGATAACGCGGGAGGGAGGCCACGGCGCTGGGACTCGCCTAGTCGACCACTACGTCGGCGCGCAGCAGCAGGTTCTCGGGCACTTGCAGGCCGATCGCCTGCGCGGCACCGGTGTTGATCGCCGGCAGGAGCGCGAGGCCAAGAAAAATGCGTCGTTTCATGCGGACGCGAAGCCTAACGGCCGCACAACCGGCCCGCAACGCTCCTAGTCATGCAGCTCGGCGATCATGTTGGCGACCAGACCGCTCCAGCCGGTCTGGTGCGAGGCACCGAGGCCGCGGCCGGTGTCGCCGTCGAAATATTCGTGGAACAGGATGTAGTCCCTGAAGTGCGGATCGTTCTGCATCTTCTCGTAGGCGCCGAAGACCGGCCGCCGCCCGTTTTCGTTGCGCCGAAAGATATCGATCAAACGGCTGCGCAGTTCATCGGCGATCTCTTTCAGCGACAGCATCCGGCCGGATCCGACCGGGCATTCCACGCGGAAATCGTCGCCGTAGAACTTGTGGAACTTGTTCAGGCTTTCGATGATCAGGTAGTTGAGCGGCATCCAGATCGGCCCGCGCCAGTTGGAATTTCCGCCGAACAGGTCGCTCTGCGAGTCGGCCGGGACATATTTGACCTCGGAGCGAAAGTCGCCGGTCTCGAAAACGTAGGGCTGGTCGAGATGGCATCGCGACAAGGCGCGCACGCCGTAGTCCGACAGGAATTCGTTGCGGTCGAGAACGCGTTCGAGCAGCTTGGAAAGGCGGAAAGCGCGGACGATGGCGAGCAGACGCCGGTCGCCGGCGCCCGGCGTGTTCCAGCGTGACACCAGGGACGCAAGCTTCGGACGGTAGCGCAAATACCAGTCCCGCTGCCTGGTGAAGGACGGAAGGTCCTTCAGCGAGGCCATGTCCGCGGTCTCGACGGCGAACATCGGAATCAGGCCGACCAGGGAGCGAACGCGCAGCGGTGTCGCCTCGCCATTGCTCATGACGAGCCAGTCGTAGAAGAAATTGTCGCCGTCGTCCCACAAACTCAAGCCCTTGCCGCCGAGATTGGTCATGGCGCCGCCGATCATCAGAAAATGCTCGAAGAACTTGGTCGCGATGTCCTGATAGGCATCGTCTTCCTGCGCCAGCTCGACGGCGATGCGCAACATGTTCAGGCTGTACATCGCCATCCACGATGTGCCGTCGGACTGCACCAGCGTGCCGTTCACCGGCAGCGGCGCCGACCGGTCGAAGACGCCGATATTGTCCATGCCGAGAAAGCCGCCCTGAAAAACGTTCAGGCCACGGGGGTCCTTGCGGTTTACCCACCAGGTGAAATTGAGCAACAGCTTGGAGAAGACTCTCTGGAGAAACTTGCGATCACCTTTGCCGTTGCGCCGCTGCTCGGCATCGTAGAGGCGCAAGGCCGCCCAGGCCTGCACGGGCGGGTTGACGTCGCTGAAGTTCCATTCGTAGGCGGGCAGCTGCCCGTTGGGATGCATGTACCAGGACTGGTCGAGCACGATCAGTTGATGCTTGGCGTCCTCGAGATCGAGATAAGCGAGCGTCGTCAGATGAAAGGCCCAGTCCCACGCCGCGAACCAGGGAAACTCCCATTTGTCCGGCATGGAGACGATATCTTCCATAGTGGCATGAACCCACTCGCAGTTGCGGCCGGTGAGACGGGCCCCGGGCGGCTTGGGCTGCGCCGGATCACCGTCCAGCCACTCCGTGACGTCGTAGTAGAAATATTGCTTCGACCACAGGACGCCCGCGAAAGCCTGCCGTTGAATGCGCCGGAGATCCTCGTCCACCACCTTGCGCTGCAGCTCGGCATAGAAGGCATCGGCCTCCGATTTGCGCCGGCTGAAGGTCTCCTCGAAATCGGCGAAGGGCGCGGGCTTGGCAGCGCCCGCGCTCAGCCTGACCCGGATGATCGCGCTGGCGCCCGCCGCCACGGTCCGCCGGTAGATACCGGCCGCCTTCGTGCCTCGGGAGGAATCGACCGCATCCTTGCGGCCCCTGACCACGTAATCGTGCAGGCCGTCCTTGTATAGATGCCCTGTCTCCTGCCGGCCGAAGAGCTTTGGGAAATTCGTCTCGTTTTCGCAGAACTTGATCTCGTCCGGCCGGTCGAAGTGGACCGCATGGATGCCAAGCTTCTCGTCGTTGACCATGACATTGTCCCCGACGCGGCCGAGGAAGGGTTTTGGGCGATCGGTGAACCAGCTCCAGGTGTTGCGGAACCAGACATGGGGCAGGACATGGATCGCCGCTTCCTTGGGGCCGCGATTGGTGACGGTGAGCCGCAGGAGGATGTCCTCGGCGCCACCCTTGGCATACTCGATATCGACATCGAAATAGCGGTCGTCGTCGAAGATGCCGGTATCGATGATCTCGAACTCCGGCTCTTGCCTGGTGCGCCGCGCGTTCTCCTGCACAAGGCGATCGTAGGGGAATTCGGCCTGAGGATACTTGTAGAGCATGCGGGCGTAGCTGTAGGTCGGCACCGCGTCGAGATAGTAGTAGAGCTCCTTGACGTCCTCGCCGTGATTGCCCTGGCGGTTGCTCAGGCCGAACATACGCTCCTTCAGGATCGGGTCCTTGCCGTTCCACAGGGCGACCGCCATGCACAGCGTCTGCTTGGCGTCGCAGATTCCGCCGATGCCATCCTCGCCCCAGCGATAGGCGCGGCTGGGTGCGTGGTCGTGCGGGAAGTAATTCCATGCGTCGCCATCGGCGCTGTAGTCCTCGCGCACCGTGCCCCACTGGCGCTCGCTCACATAAGGACCCCAGTTGCGCCAGGCCTGCTGGCGCGCGTTCGCCTCGTCCAGGCGCTGCTGTTCAGCCTTGGCGTCGGCCGGCATGTCCGGATCCTACCGTTGCGGAAGCGCCGAGCAGACGGATGATCTCGACGGCCACCTGAGCCGCCGGCGGGCCGACATCGACGGTCAGGGGATCCTCGTCCGGCGACGGCTCCTCAAGGGTATCGATCTGGCTTTGCAGCAGGCTGGGCGGCATGAAATGGCCCTCGCGCCCGGCCAGGTGCTCGGCGATGAGATCGCGCCCGCCGCGAAGGTAGACCAGCCGGACTTCCGGGCGGCCGCCGATGACGATCCGGCGATAGGACCGCTTGAGCGCCGAGCAGGTGATGATCCCCGGCTGCTTCCTCGCCCGCTGATCGTCGATCCAGGCGGCCACGCGCTCGAGCCAGGGCTGGCGGTCGGCGTCGGTCAAGGGAATTCCAGCATGCATCTTGGCGACGTTCGCCTCGGGATGGAGCGCATCGCCCTCCTCGAAGGCCCAGCCCAGCCGCGCCGCCAGTTCCCGCGCGATCGTCGACTTGCCCGCTCCCGAGACCCCCATGATCACCAGGATCGGCGGCGTGCCGCGATGGGCACGCGGGCTGTCGAGACGATGGACGCCGGTTTGGTCGGCGACGAAGACCGGATCGGCACGGCTGATGAAAAGGCCGCTTTCGACCACGCCGACGACACGCCCGATGCGCTCCTCCAGCCGCGCCGGATCGGCAATCGGACCGAAGCTGCAGTCGAGAATGCGGTTGCCGCTGTCGGTGACGAAGGGCTCGCCGGCCGGCGACAGGCGCAGCCGGACGCTGGCGCCCAGCACCTCGAGCGTCGCCCGGGTCGCCTCCAGCCCGAAGGCGACGACTTCCACGGGAACCGGTCCCGACGACCCCAGCCGATCCACCAGCTTGGCGCCGTCGACGACGATGGCGAGGCGACGGCTGGCGTTGGCGACGATCTTCTCGCGCAACAGGGCGCCGCCCAGGCCCTTGATCAGGTTGAGGGTGCCGCGTTCGACCTCGTCGGCGCCGTCGATCGTGAGATCGATCAGCCGATGCTCGGCGAACGAGGTGAGCGGGAGGCCCGCCGCCTTGGCCTGCGCCGCCGTTCGTTCCGAGGTGGCAATGCCCATAAAGCGCAGACCCTGTCGATGACGGCGGGCGAGCGCGTCGACGGCGAAAGCCGCCGTCGAGCCGGTGCCGAGCCCGACGACCATGCCCTCCTGGACCAGCTCGACCGCAGCCTCCGCCGCGGCGCGCTTCAGCGCATCGCGATTGATATCGGCCGGGCGCGCGGTGCTCATGGCTTGGCCGCGCCGGCGGCGGCGCTGGCGCGGATCGCCGCGATGGCTGCCTTGTAGTCCTTGCTGCCGAAGATCGCCGAGCCGGCGACGATTGCCGTGGCGCCGGCCGCGGCCGCTTGTCCCGCCGTCGTCGCGTTCTCGCCACCATCGACCTCGATCACCGGAGCGAGGCCGCGTTGGGCGCACATCGCGCGCAGGCGGCGGATCTTGGGCAGCATCTCGGGCAGGAAGGACTGCCCGCCGAACCCGGGATTGACCGTCATCACCAGGATGATGTCGCAGAGATGCAGGACATATTCGATGAGCTCCGGCGGGCTCGCCGGGTCGAGCACCACGCCTGCCTTCTTGCCGAGCGCGCGGATCTGGCTGAGCGTGCGATGCAGATGGATGGTCGAGCCAGGCTCGGCCTGGACCAGCAAGTGGTCGGCGCCGGCCTCGGCGAAGGCGGCGAGATAGCGTTCCGGCTCGACGATCATCAGATGGACGTTGAGCGGCTTTGCCGTCGATTGGCGGATGGCCGCAAGCACGACGGGCCCGATGGTGATGTTGGGCACGAAGCGGCCGTCCATGACATCGACGTGGATCCAGTCCGCACCGGCGGCGTCGACGGCGCGGACCTCCTCGCCCAAGCGGGTGAAATCGGCCGACAGGACGGAGGGTGCCACGAGGATAGGAGCGGACATCGTCTCCTCAATCGTAAATTCGGGTCATGACAGGCATTTCTGTCGTCCTGAGCGGAGCGAAGGACCTCATGGCCGTGAAACGAGCACGCCGCTCGCAATCGCCATGAGATCCTTCGCTTCGCTCAGGATGACAAGTCCCGTCACGAATCCTAACCCTCGCCGGCGGCTGCCCGGTCGACGAACCAGACGAGCTCGCCGACGGGGTTGACGCGCGCCGCCGGCACGTCGCTGCCGCCGGCACGGATTGCCTTGAAGATCGCCGCCTTCTCCTTGCCCGTCACCAGAAATGCGACCTGGCGGCTGCTCTCGATCACCGGGTAGGTCATAGTGATGCGGATCTCAGGCCGGCCATGCGACACCGCGGCGACCCAACGCTGGCGCTCCTCCAGCACCGGTTCGCCGGGCAGCAGCGAGGCGGTATGACCGTCGGGACCGAGGCCGAGCAGGGTGATGTCGAACAACGGCCGCGCCGGATCGAGCACCGCGGCGCCATAGGCCATCTGCAAGGTCCGCTCGTAGCGCCGCGCGGCGTCGTCGGGCGTGCCGTCGGCCGGCACGGGATGCACGTTCGCCGGCGGGACAGGCGCCTTGGACAGCATCGTCTCGCGGGTCATCCGGTAGTTGCTCTCTGGATGATCGTGGGGAACGAAGCGCTCGTCGCCCCAATACCAGGCGACCCGCGTCCACGGAAAGCGTCCGAGGAACTGATCGGAAGCCAGCAGCGTGAACAGCGCCTTGGGCGTCGAGCCGCCCGACAGCGACACGCGAAAGACGCCGTTCGCCGCCAGCGCCGCCTCAGTCATCCATTCGGCGACGTGGTGCGCCAGCGCCGCCGGATCGGCAAGCGTTTCGATGCGCCCTCTCATCACTCCCCCGAGCCCAGGATGAAACGCTCGATCGCCTTGGCGAAGCCTTCGTCATTGTAGGACTCCGTGGTTGCGACGGCCTCGGCCTTTACATCGTCGGAGGCATTGCCCATGGCGATGCTGAAGCCGGAGCGCTTGAACATCAGCACGTCGTTCGGCGAATCGCCGATGGTGGCGATCTCCTCGGCCGGCACGCTCAGATGACTCGACAGGTATTCCGCCACCGCGCCCTTGTTGGCGTCCTTGTGCGTCACATCGAGGTAATAGGGCTGCGAGCGGTTGGCCGAGGCGCGATCTCCGAAGGCCGCCTGTGCGTCGGCCTCGCAGCGCTTTACTTTGTCCAAGTCGTCGCTGACACCGACGATCTTGGCGACCTGGTCGAGCTTTTCGGCGACGTCGGCCACGATCTTCGGCTCGAATTTGACGGTCCAGGCTTCGCGGGCGACGTGCGGCGCATCGGCCTTGGTGATCAACCAATCGTTGCCGCGATAGACCCAGGCATCGAGGCCATGGGCGCGGATCAGCTCGATCGACTTGGCAGCGACATCGGCGGGCAGCGTCTTCTGCGCGATGATCTTGAGGTCCGGCTTGACGAAAAGCCCGCCGTTGAAGCCCGCGATCGGCGTATCGAGCTTGAGGGCATCGAACAGCATGGCCATGCCCCTGGGCGGCCGGCCGCTGGTGATGGCGAAGCGGATTCCCGCCGCGCGCAGGCTCCGCACGGCGGCCTGGGCGCGTTCGGTCAGCACCTTCTGTTCGGTGACGAGCGTGCCGTCCACGTCCGCCAGCACCAGGGAGATCTTTCGCTTTTCTGCCATCGGAACCTCTGCAGTTCGTTCATTCGAGGGGGCGCCAGGCGCGGCCATCGCGCGCCAGCAATTCGTCCGCCGCGGCCGGGCCGTTCCCGCCGGCAACATAGTTTGGAATGTCCTTGGCAGGATTGCTTGCCCAGGCGTCCAGGATGGGCTGCACCGCCCGCCAGCCCGCCTCGATATTGTCGGCCCGCTGGAACAGCGTCGCGTCGCCGATCATGCAGTCATAGAGCAGCGTCTCGTAGCCCGTGCTGGGCGCCATGTCGAAATAGGTCTTGTAGGCGAAGTCCATGCAGACGTTGCCGAGCTTCACGGTCGGGCCGGGACGCTTGGCGGCGAACTCCAGCGCGATGCCCTCGTCGGGCTGGATGCGCAGGATCATCCAGTTGGGATTCATCCGCTCGACATGCGTGCCGCGGAACAGCGTGTAGGGCGCCTGGTGAAAGCGGATGGCGATTTCGGTCCACCGGCGCTTCAGATATTTGCCGGTGCGCAGGTAGAACGGAACGCCGGCCCAGCGCCAGTTGTCGATCATCAGCTTGCAGGCGATATAGGTCTCGGTCGTCGAATCCGCGGCCACGTCGGGTTCGCGGCGATAAGCCTGGACCGGTTTGCCCGAGACGGTGCCGGCGTCGTACTGGCCACGCACGGCATCCTTCAACGCCCGCTTCGGTGTGATCGGGCGTATGGCCTCGATGACCTCGGCCTTCTTGGCCCGCACCGCATCGGCATCGAAGGAGATCGGCGGCTCCATGGCGGTCAACGCCAGCAGCTGGAAGACGTGGTTGGGCACCATGTCGCGCAGCGCGCCGGTCTTCTCATAGAATTTGCCGCGGCGCTCGACGCCGACGGTCTCCGCCGCGGTGATCTGGACGTGGTCGATGTGCTGGCGATTCCACAGCGGCTCGAACAGACCATTGGCAAAGCGCAGCGCCATGATGTTCTGCACCGTTTCCTTGCCGAGAAAATGGTCGATCCGGTAGATCTGACGCTCCTGCAGCGTCTTCAGGATCTCGGCATTGAGCGCCTTGGCCGAGGGCAGATCATGTCCGAACGGCTTCTCGATCACGACCCGCCGCCATTGCCCGTCTTTCTCCGTCACCAGGCCGGCAGCGCCCAGGCCCGCGACCACCACGCTGAAGAAGCGATCCGCGACGGCGAGATAAAAAAGGGCGTTGCCCGCCGTACCTGCCGTCTTGTCCAGCCCCGCCAGATGCTCGCGGATCCGGCTGAAGGTCGCGGGATCCGTCAGGTCACCCTGCACATAGCTCATGCGGTCGGTCAGCCAGCGCCAGGCGGCCTGGTCGATATGGTCGGCCTCGAACTCGCCATCCTGGGTGATGAGCTCGTTCATCGTATTGGTCAGGCCCTTGCGCCACTCCTCCGTGGTATTGGCCGCCAGGTCGACACCGACAAGCTGGAACCTGTCGGGCAGCCGCTTGGCATTCACGAGGTTGTAGAGCGCCGGCGTGACCAGACGCTTCGTCAGATCGCCGGCAGCGCCGAAGATCACCATGGCGCAGGGCGGCGCCACCACGGCACTGTCGGCTGGCAACGCGCTCTCGGCTTTGGTGGATTGATCCTGCCTGGCTGTCATCGTCGTCATTCCTTGATGTCCGTCACTTGCGCCCGAGCAGCTCCAGAGCCATCGCGACGACCTTCTCGGGCTCGAAGCCGAACTTGCGCTGCAGCTCCTTGAGTGGCGCCGAGGCGCCGAAGGTCTTCATGCCGATGACGCGCCCCTCGGCCCCGACATAGCGCTCCCAACCCATAACCGAGCCCTGCTCGACGGCGATGCGCGCCTTCACCGCGGCCGGCAGCACCTCGTCGCGGTAGGACTTCGGCTGGTGCTCGAAGATGTCCCACGACGCCATGGAGACGACACGGGACCGAATTCCCCGCGACGCCAGCACTTCATGGGCCTCGACGATCAGCGAGACCTCGCTGCCCGACGCGATCAGGATGATCTCGGGCGGGCCGCCCGGCGCATCGGCCATGACATAGGCGCCGCGCGCGACGCCGCCCGCCGAGGCGTACTTTTTGCGATCGAAGGTCGGCAGCGGCTGGCGCGACAATGCGATCACCGCCGGCTGATGGCGCAGCTGGAGGATGTAGCGGTAGGCCTCGACGACCTCGTTGGCATCGCCGGGTCGCAGCACGACCAGGCCAGGAACGGCGCGCAGCGACAAGAGCTGCTCGACCGGCTGATGGGTCGGTCCATCCTCGCCGTCGCCCATGGCGTCATGGGTGAAAACGAAAATAGTCGGCAGCTCCATGAGCGAGGACAGCCGGATGGCCGGCCGGGCATAGTCGCTGAAGATGAAGAAGGTCGCTCCGAACGGCCGCAGCTTGGAGAGCGACAGGCCGTTGACGACCGCCGCCATGGCGTGCTCGCGGATTCCGAAATGGAGATTGCGCCCGCCGGGAGTCTCGGGCTCGAAGTTGCCCGCGCCGGCGAATTTCAGGGTCGTCTTGTTCGAGGGTCCGAGGTCGGCCGAACCGCCGAGGAACCAGGGAATGTTCTGGGCGAGCACGTTCAGCACCTCGCCCGAGGCGTCGCGTCCGGCGATGCCCTTGGGGTCGGGCGAAAAGCTCGGCAGGTTGCGGTCCCACCCCGCCGGCAGCTCGCGCCGTTGCATCTGGTCGATCTCGGTGGCGAGCTCGGGGGATTTCTTGCGATAGCCGGCAAAGAGCGCCTCCCAGCGGCGCCGCGCCTCGGCGCCGCGCACGCCGATCCCGGCGGCGAAGTGCTGCATGACCCCGTCGGGCACCAGGAACTTGGCGTCCTCCGGCCAGCCATAGGCGCGTTTGGTGAGCCGGACCTCGTCCTCGCCCAGGGGTTCGCCATGGGCCGCGGCGGTATCGATCTTGTGCGGCGAGCCATAGCCGATGTGGCTGTCCAGGATGATCAGCGTCGGCCGGCCCTTGGTGTCGCGGAAGACCGTCAGCGCATCCTCGATCCGCTGCAGATCATTGGCATCGCCGACCCGCAGCACGTTCCATCGATAGGCGAGGAAGCGCGCCGCGACATCCTCGGTGAAGGTGATCGACGTCTTGCCCTCGATGGTGATGTGATTGTTGTCGTAGATCCAGCACAGCTCGTCGAGGCCGAGATGGCCAGCCAGCGAGGCCGCCTCCGAGCCGACCCCTTCCATCAGGCAGCCGTCGCCGCACACCGCATAGATGTCATAGTCGAACAGCTCGAAGCCCGGCTGGTTGTAGCGGCTGGCAAGCCAGCGCCGCGCCATCGCCATGCCGACGCTGGTGGCGATGCCCTGCCCCAGCGGACCGGTCGTCGTCTCGACCCCGGACACCCAGTGATATTCCGGATGGCCCGGCGCCTTGCTGTCGAGCTGGCGGAAGTGGCGGATGTCGTCGAGGGTGACCGAGGGCTTGCCCAGGTGCTCGTATTCCGCGTTCACCGCCTGGGTGCCCGTGAGATGCAGGATGGACCACAGCAGCATCGAGGCATGGCCGTTCGACAGAACGAAGCGGTCGCGATTGGGCCAGATCGGGTCCTTGGGATCGAAGCGCATGACCCGGTTCCACAGCGTATAGACCAGCGGCGCCAACGCCATCGGCGTGCCGGGATGGCCCGACTTCGCCTGCTGGACCGCGTCGATGGACAGCGTGCGGATCGTGTTGATCGCCAGTTGATCGAGCTCGTCCTTGGTCATGTCACGCGACTCCCGGGGCTGCATCCACGCTTCGCAGGGCTATGACTTGGCCGGCTTCTCGATATGCCCGCCGAACTCGTAGCGCATGGCCGAGAGCAGCTTGTCGGCGAAATCCGCCTCGCCGCGCGAGCTGAACCTCTCATAGAGCGCCGACGACAGCACATGGGCCGGCACCCCCTCGTCGATGGCGGCCTTGATCGTCCAGCGGCCTTCGCCGGAGTCCGATACCCGTCCGCCGAATTTCGACAAAGCGGGATCCTTGATCAGGGCCGCAGCCTGGAGGTCGAGCAGCCACGACGCGATCACGCTGCCGCGCCGCCAGAGTTCCGTGATGTCCGGCAGGTTGAGGTCGTATTGATAGTGCGCGGGATCGCGCAGCGGCGTGGTTTCCGCATCCACGACCCCAGTCTTCTTTCCGATGTTGGCCGCCTTGAGCACGGCCAGCCCTTCGGCATAGGCCGCCATCACGCCGTATTCGATACCATTGTGCACCATCTTGACGAAATGGCCGGCGCCATTGGCCCCGCAATGCAGATAGCCTTGCTCGGACGTTCCACCGGCCTTTTCGCGTCCCGGCGTGCGCGGGATGTCGCCGGGGCCCGGTGCGAGGGTGGCGAAGATCGGGTCGAGACGCTTCACCACAGCGGGCTCGCCGCCGATCATCATGCAATAGCCGCGCTCGAGGCCCCAGACGCCGCCGCTGGTGCCAACATCGACATAGTGGATGCCCTTGGGCGCGAGCTCCTTGGCTCGGCGGATGTCGTCGACATAGTACGAATTGCCGCCGTCGATCAGGATATCGCCACTCTCGAGATGGGGCAGCAGATCGGCGATGGTCTTGTCGACCACGCCGGCCGGCACCATCAGCCAGACCGCGCGCGGCTTCGCCAGACTCTTGGTGAACTCCGCCAGCGAAGCTGTGCCGACGGCCTTTTCCTTCGCGAGCTCCGCCACCGCCTTTGCAGACATGTCGAACACCACGCACTGATGGCCGCCCTTCAAGAGGCGGCGCACCATGTTCGCTCCCATACGGCCAAGGCCGATCATTCCCAGTTGCATGGCTTAGCCCTCCTCGACGAATTCCACGAACTTCTCAGCCGCTTCCCTTGAGCTTGCGATAGCGCCGGATCAGCGCATTGGTCGAGCTGTCGTGCTCGAGCTTGGGCTCCGTCACGTTCTCGAGTTCGGGAATGATCCGCTGGGCAAGCGCCTTGCCCAGCTCGACGCCCCACTGGTCGAAAGAATCGATCTGCCAGATCGTGCCCTGGGTGAAGACGCTGTGCTCGTAGAGCGCGACCAGCTTGCCGAGCGCGGCCGGTGTTAAAGCGTCCAGCAGCAGCGTGTTCGACGGACGATTGCCTTCGAACAGCCGATGCGGCACCAGCCAGTCGGGCGTGCCTTCCGCCTTGACCTGCTCGGCGGTCTTGCCGAAAGCCAGCGCCTCGGTCTGGGCGAAGACATTGGCCAGCAGCATGTCGTGATGCCTGCCCACGCGATTGAGGGTCCGGGTGAAGGCGATGAAATCGCAGGGTATGAGCCGGGTTCCCTGGTGAATCAGTTGATAGAAGGAATGCTGGCCGTTGGTCCCCGGCTCGCCCCAGTAGATCGGCCCGGTGTCGTAATCGACGGCGACGCCGTCCTGGGTCACGTGCTTGCCGTTGCTCTCCATGGTGAGCTGCTGGAGATAGGCGGGAAAGCGTTTCAGATATTGCTCATAGGGCAACACGGCCGTGGTCTGGGCGCCGAAGAAATCGTTGTACCAGAGGCCGAGCAGGCCCATCAGCACCGGCAGGTTGCGCTCGAAGGGCGTGCTGCGGAAATGCTCGTCGATCTGATGGAAGCCGTCCAGCATGGCGCGGAAATTGTCCGGGCCGATGGCCAGCATGGTGGAGAGGCCGATGGCCGAATCCATGGAGTAACGCCCGCCCACCCAGTCCCAGAAGCCGAACATGTTGGCGGTGTCGATACCGAACTTCGCGACCTCCTGGGCATTGGTGGAAACGGCGACGAAATGCTTGGCAGTAGCCGAGGCCTCGCCCTTCAGGCCGGCCAGCAGCCAGTCACGCGCGGTGTGCGCATTGGTCATCGTCTCCAATGTGGTGAAGGTCTTGGAAGAGACGATGAACAGCGTCTCCGCGGGATCGAGGTCGTGCACCGCCTCGGCGAAATCCGTGCCATCGACATTGGAGACGAAGCGGAAGGCCATGTCGCGCGCGCTGTAGTGCTTGAGCGCTTCGTAGGCCATGACAGGGCCGAGATCCGAGCCGCCGATGCCGATATTGATCACGTTGCGGATGCGCTTGCCGGTATGGCCCTTCCAGGCGCCACTGCGCAGCCGTTGGGAGAAATCCGCCATCTTGTCCAGAACGGCATGGACGTCGGGCACCACGTTCTGGCCGTCGTGCAGGATGGACGCGCCGCGCGGCGCCCGCAGGGCGACGTGCAGCACTGCGCGCTTTTCCGAGACGTTGATCTTGTCGCCGCGGAACATGGCATCGATGCGATCGCGCAGCCCGCACTCCTGGGCAAGCTGGAGCAGCAGCCGCAGCGTCTGGTCGGTGATCCGATTCTTGGAATAGTCGAGATAGATCCCGGCCGCCTCGACCGCCAGCCGCTCGCCGCGCTTGCCATCCTCGGCGAAGAGCTGCCGCAGGTGCACCCCCTTCATCTCCTGGTAGTGCTTCTCCAGCGCCACCCAGGCGGAGCGCTTGCGCAAAGCCGGTGCGGTCATTGACTATTCCCTCGGAAACGGTGGTCAGCTCGCCTTGCGCATTGCAACGCGCTTGGAATCAATGCAGGCCATCAGATCGTTCCACGACTTGACGAAGGACGCGGCGCCCTCGTTCTGAAGCCGGTTGGCGAGGGCGTCGACGTCGATGCCCGCCTTGGCGAAGCCGGCGAGAACCGCCTCGCAGTCGCCGCCGTCCGGCGCGAGCATGTCGCCCGCCTCGCCATGGTCGGCGAAGGCCTTGAGCGTACCCTCCGGCATGGTGTCGACCGTGAAGGGTGCGGCGAGCGCCTTCACATAAAGGATGTCGGAGGCTTTGGGGTCTTTGGTGCCGGTGCTGGCCCACAGCAGGCGCTGCGCCCGGGCGCCGGCATTGGCGGCACGCTGGAAGCGCGGCGAGTCGAGCAACTCCCGATAGGCCTTGTAGGCGCGCTGGCCGATGGCGATGCCGAGCCGGTTGGCAAGCTCGGCCGGGACCTTGCCGCTCACCGCGACGTCCCAGCGGCTGACGAACAGCGAGGCGACCGAGGCGACGGCCGGGTTCAGCCCCGCCTCGATGCGCCGCTCGACGCCGCGCAGGTAGGCGTCGGCCGCCGCGATATATTGCTCGCGGGAGAACAGCAGTGTGACATTGATCGGAACGCCGGCGAAGATGGCCGCCTCGATGGCAGGCAGCCCTTCGGGAGTGCCAGGAATCTTGATGAAGAGGTTGGGCTTGCCGCCGCGCCGGTGCAGATCGCGAGCGGCCATCAGAGTGCTGTTGGTGTCATGGGCCAGCAGGGGCGAGACCTCCAGTGACACCCAGCCGTCGACACCGTCGGTCCGGGCGTAGACCGGCTGGAACAGCTCGGCGGCCCGGGTCAGATCCGCCAATGCCAGTTCGAAGAACAGGTCCTCCCCCGATTTGGCCGAGGACGCCTTGCCGGAAATGTCGGCGTCATAGGTCGTGCTGTTCCTGATCGCATTGTCGAAGATCGTGGGGTTCGAGGTGAGCCCCGTCACCGAGAGCTCGTCGATGTAGCGTTTCAGCGTACCGCTGTTCAGCAGGTCGCGGGTGATGTTGTCGAGCCACAGGCTCTGGCCGAGATCGTGGAGCTTCCTGTTCGGGTTCATGGGGTCACCTTCAAGTTGGTTGCAATGTCGCGCGGCGCTGTCCGTAGCCGCAACAAGTCATGGTCGAGCAGGTCGCCGATGCGCTCGATCGTAACATCCGCCGGCGGCAAAGCGCTGATCACTTTCGCGTCGTGAGCATACTGGCCCTGGCGCGGGAACACGGTCGTCACGCGGTCTTTCCAGACCTGCTTGACCGCGTCCAGGATCCGCAGCTTGTCGTCGACCAAGACGTAATG
>Ga0070698_100003882_pt1 | contig 16433 bp, 15 predicted proteins | sample KBSK1502metaG_FD_65477 | JGI IMG/M metagenome (GOLD analysis project Ga0070698, IMG submission 65477) | Corn, switchgrass and miscanthus rhizosphere microbial communities from Kellogg Biological Station, Michigan, USA - KBS K1-50-2 metaG | ecosystem: Host-associated > Plants > Roots >...
CTCGACAGTTCGTCAGCACGCACTCCGGTGTCGACGACGGTCACTCCGGGAATCACTGAACCTGCAGCCGCATAGACCTCCACCTCATGGCCCCGCTCCGCGAGGCCACGCGCCAAGTCAGCGACGAAGGCTTGAGACCCGCCCAGCTGGGGCTCTCGAATCGGCGTGACCAGTGGGGCAACAACGGCGATGCGCATCAGGCGATCGTCTTGTAAGCCAGGTCACGCGGAGGGTTGACGCCGAGGATTTCATAGGGCACGTGACGATCGCCCCGGCGCCTGATGGCGTCAACCGCTTGGGGGTAGAAAATGCGGGCCAGCTCGATCGCTTCCGCGATGGAAGCGAATTCCATCGCCATGTCTCCGGCAAACGAGAGATAGCGATAGCCGTGCGCCGAGAGCCATTCGGGATGGTTCGGCCAGATGATCACCACCATGCCCTGAGCCGAACAGACTCGTTCCATCTCAGCCAGTCCCCGGTTGCCGCCATGCGATTGCTCCGGGGTGAGCACGGAGCATGCGACGACGAGTTCAGCCGATCGGTCGGCCACCGGAAGCGCATCCAGGAACCCGCCGATGACGCGAACCTGTGTCGGTTGATGATCGCTCGCCGCACCAATAGCGACGTGACGCTCGAGTTTCCTGGCCAGGATTTCGCGCAGTGGGGAAGCTGGCTCAATGGCGGTCAGCTCACAGCAGCGGCTCACGAGCTCAAGGGTCAGGCGCCCGCTACCGGCGCCGACCTCGACGATACGTTCCACCTGCTTCGGAAGCCATTGGAGGACATTCGGATGCAGACGCTCTGCGACGACTAGGCGGTCGTAGAGCTCGGGTTCCAGGCGGTAGAGCAGCTCCCAGGCGAGACCCGGGTCGCGCTGGGCATCGGCCGAGCCATCGATCAGCAGATGACGACGGTCGTCGGCCGAGATGGCCGCCATGTCCTCCCGCGAATATCGCTCGAGCAGCGGGCCCGTGCGGACCCGATCAACTGTCCACACTGCACTCGGCCCAGCTCTTCTCCGTTTCGTACACCCGGACGGTGCGGAGGGAACTCTCAGGCAGATGCGGTCGTAGCCGATCCCAGAACGCGACGGCGAGATTTTCCGCGGTCGGAATCCGGTCACGCAACCAGGGGATGTCGGTATTCAGGTTGCGGTGATCGACCTGCCCGATGATCTGGCTTGTCATCAGATCGGACAGCTGTTTCAAGTCCATCAAGTATCCAGTCGTCGGGTCAATTTCGCCGGTGACCACGACTTCGACCACGTAGTTGTGACCGTGCAGATTCACACACTTGCCGTACAGTCGACGGTTTTCTTCATCCGAACGAGCCGGATCGCACAGCTGATGGGCGGCATTGAAGCCTTCCCGACGGCTGATTCGCAACGCGGGCGGGCTATCCATTGGCCAGGACGGCCCCGACCGCCGTTCGGCACGTGGCAAGAAATTCAGCGCGGAGGGCCTCGTTCGATTCGTATGCACCGCGCCAGAACGTCGTCCGGGTGGTCGCCTGTTGCTCACGAACGCCACGCATTTGCATGCAGAGATGTGTCGCGTCGAGGTAGACCGCGACACCGTGCGCATCGAGGATGCGCTCGAGGCTTCGAATGACCTGACGACCGAGGCGTTCCTGGACGGTAAAGCGGCGGGCGTAGAGCCGTACGACCCGGGTCAGCTTCGAGATGCCGATGATGCGGTCATGGGCGATGTAGCCAACCCAGGCCTGGCCGAAGAAGGGGAAGGCGTGGTGCTCACAGATCGAATGGAAGGCGATCGGCCCCTGGACGATCTGGCTGATCCGGCAGTCGGGACCACCATCGCACTCGGTGGGGAAGGCTGTCACCAACTTGGAGTCCCCTTCGTAACCGTCGGTCGCGTCGAAGAGCGCGCGGATGAACCGCCGTGGCGTTTCTCTGGTAGCCGGCGAGTCGAGTCGCATGCCCATGATCTGCAAGATCTCCGCGGCATGACGCTCCAACTGTCGCCATTGCGCTTTGCTGATCTGCCGGGGCGCAATCCGCTCCCCTTCTCGGTCTTCCTGAGTAAGGGGAATCACACGCCGCGCCCCATCCAGGTCGCTGGCCGCCGATAGGCGTCCCGCCATGGCTTCCACTCCTCTAGTTGGTTGCAGACTCGCCACCGATGGGCGGACTTCGATCCGTCCCTCCTGAATCCGATCCTATCGGATAAACAGCAACGGGATGCCAGCCCGTATCGAAAACGTCTAGCCAGTCGGCGCGGGCACAGTCAACGACCTCAGGTCGACCTGGTCGTCCGCGAGAGTTGCCTCGGACAGCGCCACATGGGCCCGAATCAGCCCCTGACACGCCCGCAACTCGCCGTCGGCATCGAGCTCCGGATCCCCGCCCCGGTTCAGGCCACAAGCGGCCTTCATGATTCCTTTCGATAGGTAGAAGGCGAGGAACTGTGACTTCGCCAGACTGCCTCGGATCACGATCTGATCCCAGGTTCTCGCGTTACCCACGTACTCGAGCTTGTCCTCGTACTGGTCGGACCAGAAACTGTGGATATCGTCGTAGGGTCGCTGGTCGCCGAGGATAGCCCGAGCGGCCGCACGACCTTGCTTTTCAGCGTTGTTGTAATGCTCTACCCGCAGCCGGCCGAACACGGGGTGAAGGTGATTGGCAACGTCGCCCGCGGCGTAGACGTCCGGCACGCTTGTTCGGCAGGTTTCATCGACCAGGATCCCGTTGTCCAGGGCGATATCGCTGGCCCTGAAGGCGTCGACGGTGGGCTCGATCCCAATGGCCACCACCGCAAGGTCGCAGTCAATCCGTGCGCCTCTGGCCGTAATCGCGCGTGCGAGATGCTCCGAACCTTCGAATCCGACCACCTTATCTTCGGTCACCAGGTGGACGTCGTGGTTTCGGTGGATGCGGGCGATCACCTCCGACACCTCGCTGCCGAGCACCGCCTCCAGCGGGGCCCTACCGTTGAGGACCGCGGTGACCTCGAGACCCAGCTGGCGCAGCGAGGCCGCCACCTCGGACCCGATGAAACCCATCCCCACGACTAGCGCTCGGGCCCCCGGTTGAGCAACCCGGCGGATCGCATCGCACTCCGCCAGCGTCCGAAGCTGATACACGCCGGGCGTCTCGGCCCCAGGCACTTGAAATATCCGGTTCCGGCCGCCTGTGCAAAGTAGAAGCTTGTCGTACTCGACAGTTTCCCCACCCTGAAGGGTCACCCTCTTCATCCTGGTGTCCACACCCTGCACGGTGATCCCGGTGCGAAGCTCAACACGGTTGTCTCCGTACCATTCCGCGGGCTTGACGAGCCAGCCGCCGAGGCCTTCTTCACCCCGCATGTACGTCTTGGAAAGGGGCGGCCGGCCGAACGGAATACCGGGCTCGTCCCCGAGCATCACGATGCGGCCTCCCCAGCCCTCCTCCCGGAGGGTCGCGGCGGCATTTCCGCCGGCCAACCCCGTGCCAACGATGACGGCGGTCTGGCGTGAGGTCAAGCGATCATCCCGTTCTAATTAGAATCGCTCAGCTGGGAGCCTGAGATCTGAATAGGATTTTTTGGAGGCGAGTGCGGGATTCGAACCCGCGGTGGAGGTTTTGCAGACCTCTGCCTTACCACTTGGCTAACTCGCCACCGCAGCCAATCGCATAGTTTAGTGGGCACCCAGCCCATCCCCGTCCGGCTATCAACAAATTTGTCACCCGATCGGCCGGGCTCGCTGCGCCGGCGGGCACATAATCACGCGACGTGCGGAGGTCCTGGCTTCCCATCGCGGCCCTGATCGCGATCAGTTCAGTGATGGCCGCCTGCTCGACCAGCCCTGCCGTCATCAGTCCGCCGATGGGCAATGCCATCTCGGTCGGGGCCGTCCTCTCGCTCAGCGGCAGCCAGTCCGTCAACGGCCAGATGGCCAAGGAGGGTTACCTCTACTGCCAGGACTGGATCAACGGCAAGGGCGGCATCAACCTCAAGGGGGTCGGCCACCGGCTGAGCCTCGACATCGCCGATGATCAGAGCCGGCCATCGATCGCGGCGTCGATCACCGAGCGCCTGATCTCGGAGAACCACGACACCTTGCTTCTGGGTCCGTCGAATGACGCCACCACCACCCGCGCGGCGCCGGTCGCGGAGCAACACCAGGTACCCATGGTCAGCGGTGGCGCCGCTTCGGACGCGATCTTCAACAACCACTACCACTATCTATTCAGTGTGCTGGCGCCGCACAGCCGGCAGTTGCAGGGCGTGGTCGACATGGCGCTGGCGCAGGATCCCAAACCGCAGTCAGTCGCCATTCTGTTCGCCAGCGACAGCCTTTCAGCCGAGGTCGCGAACGCCACCAGCGCGTACGCCCAAGCGAAAGGCCTGACGCTGGTCTACGGCGCCAGCTATCCCTCGGGCGTCAACGACATCAGTGGACAGCTGGGGGCGGCCGCCGCCGCCGGCGCGGACATCATCCTCGAGGTGGGCCATCCCGCTGAGAGCGTGCGGACGGTTCAGCAGGCCCAGCAGATGAACATTCAGCCCAAGCTCTTTGCCTTTAGCGACGGGCCCGGCGCCGCACGCTTCACCACCGATCTCCACAAGTCGGCGAACTTCGCCGTGGGAGCGACGCAGTGGGCACCGGCCGCACGCAATCCGATTAGTTACTTCCTGGACAGCTTCCATTACGCGCTGGCCTTCGCGGCGCAGTTCGGGCATTTACCCGACGAGCACGCCGGCGCGGCGACGGCCGCCTGCCTCACATTGGAGGTCGCGATCGAGCGGGCCGCCACGACCGAGCCGGCGAAGGTGCGCGAGGCGCTCGCCGCGATTGACCTGAACACGTTCTTCGGTGAAATCAAGTTCGACGACCGCGGGGCGAACGCCGTCAAGCCGATCTACGTCCAGCAGGTTCAGGCGGGCCGCGCGGTCTTGATCTGGCCACCCGATATTGCCAGCGCCCGACCCCGCTACCCGGATCCCGGCTGGGCGAATCGCTAAGTCGGGCGGGCCTCCGAACCGATTTCCCGTTCCAGTTGGGCCAGACCCATTGGTCCAAGGTTGAGAGCGCGGGTGTGGAAGGCCTTGAGGTTGAAGCTCTTGGTCGCGCGCGCGCGTGCCCGCTGGCGGATGCCGAGCCAGTGTCGCTCCCCAACCTTGTAACAGATGGCCTGTCCGGGCCAGCCCAGGTAGCGGTCAACCTCGCTGCGCAGGAAGTCCTCCGGCTCGTAGCCGTGCTGGACCGCGAATGGCAGCATCAGTTCTGGAGACCAGGTCTCACCCGGGTGATAGGCCTCGTTCGATGGGATCGTCAAGCCAACGTGAACCCCGATGTCCACGATCACTCGCATGGCACGAAAGGCCTGCGCCCGCAGCATCCCCAGTTCGTAGTCCGGGTTCTGCAGGTAGCCGAGCTCGCCCATCAAACGCTCGGCGTAGAGGGCCCAGCCCTCTGAGTAGCCGGGGATGAAGGCCGCCACGCGCTGGAACCGACTCAGCTCGCCGGCCAGGTAGGTCAGCTGCGCCAGCTGAAGATGGTGCCCCGGCACGCCCTCGTGATAGGCCGTCGAGACTTCGCCCCAGAGCGGAAACCGCGTCTTTCCCAGGGTCGGATACCAGGTTCGCCCCGGACGCTTGAAGTCTTCCGACGGTCGCGTGTAGTACATGGCCGCCGCCCCGCCCGGCGGCGCGATCATGGCCTCGACGCGCTTGACCGGCTCAGCGATATCGAAGTGCGTGCCGTCCAGTTCCGTGACTGTCCGATCCATCAACTCCTGCAGCCAGTCTCTAAACGCATCCACGCCTTCGATCGACCGTCCGGGATCTGTCTCGAGCCGATGCACGACCGCGGCCAGCGGTTCACCGGGCAGGATGCGCTCGGCGACAGAGGCCATCCGCTCCTCGATCCGGTGGAGCTCGTCCCAACCCCACTGGTAGGTTTCGACCGGATCGATGGCGGCGCCGAGAAAAGCCCGCGCCCAGACCTGGTAGCGTTCCGAACCCACGGCGTCGCGCTCGGCGGCGTTGGGTGCGTACGTTTCGAGCAGAAAACGCGTCGCCGTGGCGTAGGCCTCCGAGGCGGCGGCGGCGGCCGCGTCCAGTCGCCGCAGGAGGGCCGGGTTGGTCGTGCCGCCGCCCGTGTACTTTGTCACGAGCGTCGTGAAGAACGCGGAGCCGTTCTTCCGGCCGCTCCAGCGTGCGCCCTGGTCGGCGCAAACGAGCGCCTGGCGCCGGGCTGCCACAACGCCCCGGCTCAGTCCCTCGCGCAACGCCGCCTCGAAGCTCGTCAGTGCCTGGGGCACGCGCTCCATGCGGGTTGCGATGATTTCCCAGTCCCGCTCCGTCGCGGTCGCCATCAGGTCGAAGCACTGCCGGATGCTCTGGAAAGGACTGCCGATGATGCGCAGGTCACGGAGGCGCTCACCGGCCTCGTCCTGGTCGACAGCCACCTGCAACCGCTCGCGCATCACGTCCGCCGCGATCCGGTCAGGCTCGGTCAGCGGCCGAATCTGCGACAGCTCGGCGAGCGTCGTCCGGTCGAGCGCCGTCCGAGCCGCCTGGCCCTCAGGGGAGTAGTCCGTCATCTCGGCATCGTGACCGGTGACCCCACGCGACGTTGCGGCGATCGGGTCGAGCACGGCTGATTGATCGACGTACCGACTCGCCAGCTCGTGAACGGCGGACACCGAGTCGGGCTTAGCGATCGGCGAGCAACTGGGCCAGGTGCGCCATGACGCGCACGCCTGAACCGGTCGGTCCCTTCGGCACCGTCTTCAACTCGGACGCATCTTGCCAGGCACTGCCGGCGATATCCAGATGTACCCATGGGCGGCCATCGACGAACTCACGCAGGAACAGGGCGGCCGTCGTCGCACCCGCCCAGGGCACCGTCGCGTTCTTGATGTCGGCGATCTCGCTTTCGATCAAGCCATCGTAGTCCGCCCAGGTGGGCAGCTCCCACAGGCGCTCACCGGCGAGGTCGGCGGCGCGGCGCACGAGGTCCATCAAGGGTGGGTTGTTCCCGAAGGCGCCAATCGCCAGCGGGCCGAGCGTGCGCGCGATCGACCCGGTGAGCGTGGCGATGTCGACGATGTGGGTCGCGCCTTCGTTGACGGCGTACGTGATCCCATCAGAAAGGATGAGTCGTCCTTCGGCATCGGTGTTGATAATCTCGATCGTCTTGCCGCCCGAGCCGGTCACCACATCGCCCGGCTTGATGGCCTTGCCAGATGGCATGTTCTCAGTCGTTGGGACGATGCCGATGACGTTGATCTTCGGCTTCAGCTCGGCGATCGCCAGCATGGCGCCAACCACCGCCGCGCCGCCGCCCATGTCCGACTTCATCTTCTCCATGTTCTGGGCCGGCTTGATCGAGATGCCACCGCTGTCGAACGTGATCCCCTTGCCGACGAGCGCGAGCGTGGGGCCGCCCTTGCGACCGGCACTATAGCGGAGGACGATCATCTTGGCCGGCTCGTCGGAGCCGCGCGCCACCGCCAGCAGGGCACCCATCTTGAGCCGGCGCATGTCATCGACCTCGAGGACTTTGAGATCGAGGCCCGTGCCTTTGACGGCCTCCTTCACCTTCTCGACGAAGACGGTCGGTGTGAACGCATTCGCCGGCGCATTGACCCATCCCCGGATGCGATTCGTCGCCGCAGCGAGGACCAGTCCGTCCTTCACGGCCGCCGCGGCGTTCTTTTCGCCGTCGAGGCCGATGATGCTGAGCGCGTCGATCTGGCTGATCGCCTGCTCGTGCCGTGTCTTCAGGGAGCCGCTGTCGAAGTTGCTGAGCCCGATGCCCTCGGTGGCGGCGCGGGCCATGTCAGCAGCGCCGGCGTTGGCCGAGACGGCCTTGGGCAGGACGACCGCAACCCGGCGATGCCCGCGCTTACGCAGGACGCGGCCGGCGGCTTGCAACGCGTTGCGGAGCCGCACCAGGTCGAGCTCTTCGGGCTTGCCCAAGCCGACCAGGACGGTCCACTTGCTGGGCGCATTGCCGAGGTTGTGGACGGGCACCAGCTCCATGAACTTGCCACGGAACTCCCGATCCGCGAGCAACTGCGTGATGGCGCCCTTCAGCTTCTTGTCGAGGGCGACGGCCTCCGGCGGCACCTTCGATTGCCCTTCGAAGATCGGCAAGATGAGCGCGTCCGCCTCTGCCTTTTCGGGGGCAGTGTCCAGCAGCCGTGCCTGCATGCGTCCTCCTCTCCCCCTCGCGAACGATCCGTATTGTACGTGCTGGCCGGCGTCCGTCGCGCCGGCTCCGGTGTTTCACGTCAGACGCGTTTACGCGCCTGTCGCTCCTGGAACCGCCGCTCCATCTCGACGAGGTCCGCGTCGGTGTAGCGGTTGCGCCCCAATTCGTCCTGGCGGCTCGCCTTCGCGATGCCAAGCCGGATCCAGGTGGCAATCGTCGCCGGTGACACGCCAAGCTTGGCCGCGGCCTCGGTGATCGAGTAAAGACGCTCCTCGGCCATCGGCCGGATGCTTATCGCGCCGCGGCAGGCTGCCGCACGCCGGCGAGCGTCTTGCCAGCGAGTTCGATCGCCTCCGGATCCTCCATAAGCGGCATGTTGAAGATCAAGCCATCCAGTCCGGCATCGAGCAGCTGCTGGGCTTGCTCCACGACGCGGTCGGGCCCGCCGACGATGAACGCGGCGCGCGCCCAGTCCTTGTTGATCCCGGGCCGGTTGAGGATCTGCTCGAAGATGCGCTCGGCCTCCGCGTCGGTCTTGCGAATGATCAGGCTTCCGAGCCGGGTCTTGACAATCGTGCCGGGATCTCGACCAACGGTCTCGCAATGCCTCTCGAGGACGTCCATCTTGTGCCGCACCGTGGCCGGGTCGCCGAAGATGTTGCACATGTCGGCGTACTGCGCGACCAGCTTGAGGGTCCGCTGTTCGCCGCCCCCACCGATCATGATCGGCGGACCATTCAGCTGGATCGGCCGAGGGAAGTTCAGGGCGCCCTCGATGCGGTAATAGCGGCCCTCGAAAGTCGGCGCCTCCTCGCGGAACATAGCGCGGCAAATTTGCAGAGTCTCTTCGAGGCGGCTGAGGCGTTCTCCGACCGGCGGGAACTCGTAACCATAGCCGCGATGCTCGTCCTCGTTCCAAGCCGCCCCGATTCCCAGGATCGCCCGCCCCGACGACACGACGTCAAGGGTCGTCACGACTTTTGCGAGGAAGGCCGGGTTTCGGTAGGTCACGCCGGTCACCAGGGTGCCAAGCCGGATCTTCCTGGTCCGCGCGGCGATCCCCGCGAGAACTGTGTAGCCTTCGAGCATCGGTTCGCTCCGGGGCCCGATGTTCGGCAGCTGATAGAAGTGATCCATCACGAAGACCGAGTCGAAGCCGGCCCGCTCGGCCGTGTTGGCCAGCATGGCGACGTGATCGAACAACTTGTCGTCGGTCACGCCCGGAAAGGTGTAATTCGGAATCTGAAATCCCAGCAGCTTCATCAAGAACCTCCTGACGCGGGCGATAGCGACTGTTGTCCATTATCGAGTTGATCCGGTTTCGGATGTCGGATTGATCGGTACCATAGCTCATGCATGGAAGCACTTCGTCCACCGGTGCGATGTCCCCACTGCAACGGCGAGCCCAATTGGCAGGAAGTGCGGCAGCCTTTTCTCGACGAGGACCCACCTGGACGGTTGGGCGTTCACCCCTTGATCGGCTGGCGGTGCAACATCCGCCCCTACTTTCTCGCCGTCTCTCAGTGGGAGAGCTGAGCACGCTGTTCGTTCGCAACGAGCGGAACCGTTAGGCGTCGAGGACGAGGCCCTGCAGCGGTCCGAGCAGCAAGCGTGAGCGCCGGGAAACGCCAGGCAACGTGCTCAGCCGGTGCGTCGCCCGTTCGCCTCGTTTCCGACGCTCCGCCTGCTCCTGCGCGATCGGCTTCCACAGCCGGTCGATGACGGCGGTGGGATCACCAGCGACCTCACTCCCCGGACGCTGCAGGTGCTCCGCCCAAAGGCGCAGGCGGGTTTGCTGGGCAAGCCGGCGGTCGTGGGTGACGACGTTCATCTCGGTGTCATTGAACAGCGAGTGCTCGTTCAGGTTTGCCGACCCGATCGTCATCCACTCGTCGTCGACGATACCGACCTTGGCGTGGACGTAGATCGGCCAATCCTTCTCCGCACCCATCGCGTAGAGCGTGCCCGCCAGAAGCCGGCCCCCGTCGCCGTCGGCCTGGACCAGAGTTCCGAGCTGGCCGCGGGTATCGTCGCCCCCCGTATCCGGCTTGGCGGGCAGGACGAGCAGTAGACGAAAGTCGGGCGTGGGGGGCCGGGCCAGCTTCTCGCGAAGGACCGCCAGGATCTCGGGCGACCAGAGGAACTGGTTCTCCAGGTAGATGAAGCGCTGCGCGGCACACAGCCCGCGCAGGTAGGACTCGAGGATGCGGAAGTCGCCTTGGGGTCGCTGCGCGTACATGCCGTCCGGCACCGTGCGCACGACCTGCAGCTCGATGTCGCCCGCGGGTGACGGCGTTGAAACCGGCGGCAGCCTCTCGCCCGTGATCGCCTGCCAGCGCATCGCAAAGTTCTCCGCCACATCCTGCACGGCGGGCCCGGCGACCCGCGCCGCGACGTCGTGCCAACCGACCGCGCCGCGCGGCGGGTGACCCTGCGTATCCCAGCGATCGCCATTGAAGCTGGTCAGGTCGATACCACCGACGAAGGCGATCCGATCGTCGATCACGATCGTCTTCTCGTGGTGACAGTGCATCGGCCGCTCCCGGGCATCCACGGCGCACTGGATGCGCGTCCCGGCAATCAGCTGCTCGCGGACCTTGCGCACGTCGCCGCGCCAGGGGCGAAGGATGGGAAGAGGTGCGCCCGCCCAGATCAACGCCCGAACGGGAACGCGCGCAGCGATGTCAGCGAGCAGTTGCCGCAGGATCGTCGGCCTCTCGTCTCGGGTCAGGGCGAAGTCCGGCGTGATGTGCCAGCCCGTGAGGTGGACGTGCGACCGGGCTTGCGCAATGGCCACGGCCATCGCCTTGAGCGCGTCAGCGCCATCGATCAGCACTGTGAGCGCGTTCCCCGGTCGCGGCGGGCGCTCTCCGTCGGCCCATCCGCCCGGCGTGGGATCGATGGCCGTGGCCCATTTCACACGCGCCAGGCGTCGCCGGTGATGTGAGGTCGTCACGCGCTCGACCAGCTGACCGAGCGCGCCATCGGCCACGTCGATCGGGCTTTTCGCCGGCATGTCCGGTAAAGGCTAACTGCTACGCTTCGCCGAATGTCGCATCAGCTCATCCAGATCATCAGCGCGGGCGGATTGCTCGCGATTTTCCTGACGATGACCGCGGAAAGCGCCGGCATCCCGATTTCCAGTGAGATCGTCGTTCCACTGGGAGGCGCACTCGCCTCGCAGGGCAAGCTCTCCTTCGTGGGGGTCGTCATTGCCGCAAGCGCCGGCAACCTTTTGGGGTCGCTGGTCGCCTACTTGCTGGTCAAGCGCTACGGCGAAACCCTGATCCTCGGGCCGGGCCGGCGCGTCGGCCTGACGGCAGGGCATCTCCGTCTGGCGAACCGGTTCTTCGCGCGCTGGGGTCTGGCGGCGGTCTTTGCCGGCCGACTCCTCCCCGTCATCCGCACCTACATCTCGTTCCCGGCGGGCCTCTCCCGCATTGCCGTCGTGCCATTCACGCTCGCGACCGTGCTCGGCGCGATCCCCTGGAATCTCGCCCTGGCCTATGCCGGCTTCAAGCTGGGCCAGAACTACGAGCGGGTGGCGAACACCCTCGGTCCGTTCACCATTCCCATCGCGATCATCGTGCTGCTCGCCATCGTGGTGGCCTACTACTACGGGCGGCGCATCGGGGAGACCGAGGGTCCCGCCTCCTCGGCGGGCTCGCTCAATGGCCGGCGTGGGTGACGATGAAGATGAGGATTGCGACGAGCACGATGACGAAGACCCATAGACCCGGCCGCGCAAGCAGCGTCCGTCCGGGTTTGAGCGACTGTAGCGAGCCGGCGGGCGCTGCGAGGGCGCGAACCCGGTTGTAGCTGGCGAGGTTGCGAAGGACCGCGTAGATGTTCAAGAAGAAGCTGGCGAGTCCCCACCAGCCCAGCATCAGGTTCCAGTTTTGCACCTTGCGGAACGTAGCCGTGCCACAATCCCGGCACCATCTCCCCCTGTAGGTCATCTGGTGCCACGCCAGGAGCATGCCGGTATGGCGAACGAACGTTGCATCCGTTGCAGGCGCGCCCTGACACACACGGCAGAGCTGGCGGTCGGCCACGCCGATCGTTGCCACTGATGGTCGTGACTCGGCGCTCACGTAACTGAGCGTACAAATCCGGACTGCCGCCGGGGAAGACGCCGAATTCAAATACTCGGTTGAGGCTGAGCTACCGAACGGCGGCGAGGATCTCCTTTTCCAGTCCGGGATACTTTTGCAGCTCGGCGACCCGCTCCTGTTTGAGGCGCTGCACCAGGGCGCGGTACTCGTCCCCACGACCCGTCCGCTCGTAGAGCCGCCGCGGCTGCAGCACCTCGATGTCGTCGATGCCCGGGACGCCTTGCGCGACGTCGTAGCCGAAGTCTGAATCCGCGCTCCAGGTGATCGTGCCTTCCGCAATCGCCTTGACAATTGCGCTCGAGTACTCGATCGTCAGCTTCTTGCTGTTAGGTGACCCCTCCGGGCCACCGACCCGGCCAGTGTTCATCAGGTAGACCTCGAACGGGCGCGAGCGATGCAGCTCGAGAAAGCGGTTGCCCTGCTGTTCGTGGCGCAGCGGGAAGAAGGGATTGGTTCCCGGCACACGGAGGGCCTTGCCCATCTCATCCTTACCGCCTGCTGACGTCCCCTGCGTTTCGCCGAGCATGAAGTAGGCGGCCGCGTGCTCGGAATCCAGCCGCGCGACACCCGGAATGATGTTGTCGTTGCGGTTGAGAATCAGCAGGATTTCGGCCGGCCCGATGTTCCGGGCATCTTCCACCCACCCCAGCGCCGACAGCTCAAAGGTGGCTCGGCCATTCTGCGTGTAGCTCGCGTCGAAGAAGTCGACGGGCCCACCGTCCTCTTTCTGCGAGACGTTTTCCAGGTACGCCTCCCGCTTGGTCACCGCCCCGTAGATAGTCGGCTCGTGTTTCGGGTCGAGGCTAAAGGTCTTGGCAAAGCAACCGTTCTCCGTGCCAAAGATCTTCCCCTTCGGCATCAGGGCGATGAAGTCGTCCTGCACGGGCTTCGAGTTGTTTTGTCGCGTGAAGGTTGTGGTCGTCTTGCCCGTCCCGCTGAGTCCTACGATCAGGACGACGCGCTGCTGCGTTCCAACCGGGATGACTTTGCAGCCGGCATGCATGGCGAGCCCGCCGGCGTCGTAGACCTTCTTGTTCCACATGCGAAGTCCGCCCTTCTTCGACTCACCGAAGTAGTCGGAGTTGAACACCCTCGTGATGCCAGCGTCGAGGTCGACCAGGATGGCGCGGTCGTTGGGATAGCCAGGCGCCGGCAGGTTCGGCGTATAGATCATGGTGACCTCCGGCTGCTGGCCAGCAGTGGGTGGATAGTAAAGATGCCGCTGCATCCCCGCGATGTTGGCGTTGCGAGCCTCGATGATGAGACGGGCCGGCGTCAGGAAGGCCGGGTCGTTACCGATAACGCCGTCGAGGAGCACCATGTCCTGGTCGCGGATGTACTCGTCCTGGAGCTTGGCCCATTTCCGGCCCTCTTCCGGCGTGACGGTTTGTGCCGTGTGCTCCTCTGGTCGATCCGTGACGATGTAGGTGCTCTTGGTGCTGCGTGAATCGACGCGGGTGTGGACGTTGTAGTTGTCGTAAATGGTGCGCCGTGCGTTCGGCATCCGGGCGGTGAGCTCTCGAAGCTCTTCGGCGGTCGCGTTCTCGATCAATCGCTTGGAGCGCGGGATATACCCGCTGCGGATCTCGATGGTCACTGGTTAAAGGATACCGGGAAGGGCCGCGCGGACCTATATCCCCATGACGCCGACGAGCTCTTTGACGGAGTCGGCCGATCGCTGCAAGGCGGCACGCTCATCCTCGGTGAGCTCGAGCTGGACGACCTCCTCCGCGCCGCCCGCCCCGAGCTTGACGGGCACGCCCACGAAGAGACCGCGGATGCCATACTCGCCGTCCAGCCGCACGGCACACGGGAGAATCTGCTTGCGGTCGAGCATGATCGCATCGACCATCTCGGCGACCGCCGCTGAGGGCGCGTAGTAGGCGCTGCCCGACTTCAGCAGATTGACGATCTCGGCGCCGCCATCCCGGGTGCGCTTGACGATGGCCTCGATCCGCTCCGGCCTGATCAGCGTGCTGATCGGGATTCCGGCGACCGTGCACATGCGCGCCAGGGGCACCATCGTGTCGCCGTGCCCGCCGAGGACGTAGGCCTGCACGTCGCGCACGGACACCTTGAGCTCCTGGGCGATGAAGGTGCGAAACCGCGCGGTGTCGAGCACGCCGGCCATCCCGATCACCCGCGCGCGCGGGAATTTGCTCACCTCATACGCCAGCTGCGCCATCGCGTCGAGCGGGTTGCTGACGACGATGAGAATGGCGTCGGGCGATCGGCGCACGAGCTCCTCCGTCACGCCCCGGACGATGTTCTGGTTGGTCTTGACCAGGTCGTCCCGAGACATGCCCGGCTTGCGGGGGACGCCGGAGGTGATCACGCAGACGCTGGACCCGGCCGTCTCCTCGTAGCCGTTGGTGCCGACGATCGCGGAGTCGTAGCCGACGATCGGCCCGGCCTCCAGCATGTCGAGCGCCTTTCCCTGCGGCAGGCCTTCCACGATGTCGACCAGCACGATGTCGGCATAGCCGCGCTCGGCGAGGCGCTGGGCCAGCGTGGCGCCGACGTTACCGGCCCCGACAACCGTGATCTTGGAACGAGCCATCCGCCCGCTACCGTAGCAAATCGACCACAGCCATCGTTACACTCCGCTGGGGATGGTGGGATCAGCGAGCCCCGGTGTGGAAAGGCGAGCGCGATGATCGAGGCGACCGAGCGTCGCCTGCTGAAAACGCTGCACGAGTCCGCCGTGCGCAGGCATTTGTCCTGGCCGAGCATGCTCGTGCTCAGCTCGTTCTGGTTTGCGATTGCCTACGTCATGCAGCCCCTTGGCGGCACCATCATCCCACTGCTGGTCGACCGCTTCACCGACCCGATGACCATCCACCTTGGACCACTCGCGATCGGCGCCGACGTCAACACCTACGTCGCCGTGCTCGATACGGTCGGGGCCGCCTTCGCGATTGTCTGGCAACCGGCGATCGGGGCGATCAGCGACAACAGCCGCTTCGTGCTCGGGCGCCGTCGCCCCTTCATCGCGATCGGCGTCGTCGGCGACATCATCTTCCTGACGCTGATCGCGTTCGTCACATCGTACTGGGGGCTGCTCCTGGTCTATGTCTTCTTCCAGATCGCGTCGAACACCGCACAGGGCCCATACCAGGGGATGCTGCCCGACCAGGTGCCGGCCGAGCAGCGCAGCGAAGCCTCCGGCTACTACGGCCTGATGAACATGGTGGGCACGATCGTGGGTTTCCTGGTCGTCGGCGCGCTCCTGATCCCGACCCATCATGTCCGGCTCGCCATCCTGACCCTGCCGTTGGTGATCGCCATCGCCGGCGCGCTGGTGATCTTCGGCGTGCCCGACCGCCGGCGGACCGCCGTGTCGGCTCAACGGCTGCGGCGGTCGGTGCTCCTGAGCGTCGCCATCGACGCCAAGCGCTATCGGGACTTTGCCTGGTTGATGGTCTCCCGGCTTTTCTTCCTGATGGCGCCGGTGGCGATCGGGACCTACGCCTTCAACTTCATCCGCTACACCTTTAACTACTCAGAGGGAAAGGCGTCGCTCTACAGCAGCGCCCTGCAGGCGACCATCCTGGTGTTTGCGGCGGTGCTGTGCATGACCGCCGGCTTCCTCGCCGAGCGCTATGGCAAGAAGCGGTTGATCACGGCCGCCTGCGTGATCGGCGCCGTGGGCTCGACACTGCTGATCTTCGCCCCCAGCCTGCCGTGGATTCTGGGGTTCGGTCTGATCGTGGGCATCTCCCTCGGCACCTTTCTCTCCGTCGACTGGGCCTTCATGACCGACTTGATCCCCAAAGCCGAGGCTGGTCGCTACATGGGTGTCTCGAACATCGCGACAGCCAGCGCCGGACTGATTGCGCGGCCAATCCTGGGGCCCATCATCGACGCGTTCAACAACAACCGCACGAGTGCGGTTGGCTACCGCGTGATGTTCGGCATCGTCACCGGCTTCTTTTTGATCGCCCTACTGACCCTGCAGCCGGTGCGCGAAATCCAGGTCGAGTAGACGTCAGTCGATGGCTGGGAGGCTGACGTCGACCTCAGTGCCCTTGCCTTCCGCGCTTTTCACTCCGATCTCGCCCTTGTGCGCATCCACGATCCACTTGGCGATAGCGAGGCCGAGGCCGGTGCCGCCACTCTCGCGGGTGCGCGCCTTGTCCGCCCGGTAGAAGC
>Ga0070698_100003885_pt1 | contig 16424 bp, 12 predicted proteins | sample KBSK1502metaG_FD_65477 | JGI IMG/M metagenome (GOLD analysis project Ga0070698, IMG submission 65477) | Corn, switchgrass and miscanthus rhizosphere microbial communities from Kellogg Biological Station, Michigan, USA - KBS K1-50-2 metaG | ecosystem: Host-associated > Plants > Roots >...
GCGTCGGCGACATCCTTCGTGACGTCGCGACGCTTCGCCGGCTCGAGCTTCTCGGCGTCACGCGCAAGGCGCGCGCACAGCTCGGTCACGTTCTCCGCGACGCCCTCGACGAGATCCGTGTAGAGGAGGAACTGGCCCTGGATCTCTTCGATCGTGTAGCCGTCGTTCATCAGCTGCTTGACGTCGTTGATCCGGCGCACCGTCTTGGCCGGGTACACGCCGAGCGAGCCTTTGTGCTTGCCCTTGCGGCCAACGCGACGCGACCGCGGCAAGAGCCCCTGCTGCACGTACTTGCGAAAGCTCGCTTCGCTGAACTTGATGTTGCGGCTCGTGAACGCGTCGACGACCTGCACCGCCGTCAGCCCTTCGGGATACGCGGTCTCGATCGCTCGCAGCTCTTCCTCGCGAAGAAGCGCGGCGCGCGATGCACTCGCGCCCGATGCCGGCGCGTCGTCATCGCGGCGCGCTGCGATCGGCATGTGACGCCATCGCTTGTGCGCGCGAAACGGGACGACGTTCGTCGCGGACGTCCTTTCTGACTCGAAGCTTCGATCGCGAGAAAACAACAGAATCCCCCTCTGCGTCGTGGTTGACGACGAGTGCGTGGGCAGCACTTCCCGGCTGCCCTCTACCTTCGCCAGACGCGGGAGCGACAACTGTCCGACGAGGTATTGTCACGATATTCGTCTGAATGGATTCCGTCAACGATAACAACAGCGGGAGAATCAACTTTTTAGCTGTTCCTGTGTTCAGGTCGTAGATGACGGCAGCGACTCGCGCCGATCACCGGGCTCGGGCTAGCGTCGTCGGCAATGAAGCGACTGCTCGTCTCGATCGCCGTGCTCGCGCTCGTCGCGATCGCGATCGGAACGTCGAGCGTCGAAGCCGAGCTCGAAGGGCCGACGTCGCAAGGCGGCGGCATCTTCACGTCGAAACCGCATCGCCTTCGCCTCGTCGTGCCGCGCGGCTGGCGTGCGACGGATCAGCAAAGCTATCCGGGCTTCATCTTGTGGATGCTGCGCAATCGCACGTCGAAGACGCCCGCGGGCAAGATCGTGATGACGGCCGAGCCGTTCACGCGCGACGTCTATTGCTCGTGGCCGATCGCGTGCCGCACCAATCCCGATCCGCTCCCTGCGAAAGCGGCGTGCGCGCTGCGCGAAAAGCTGATCAAGCAGAAGATCAAAGTCGGGCCGATTCAGGCCGGCCCCAAAGAGAACGAACAAGTCGGCATGCCGTCGGTGTGGTTCGAGCTCGACGACGGCAAGCAATACGTGCGGCAGGCGATCGCGCTCAGCGAAGATCGCGTCGTCAGCATGGTGCTAAGCGCGCCGTCATCGGATGCGCGCAGTCTTCATGCACGCGCGTTCGAGCAGGCGCTTCGCACGTTGCGTCCGCTAACGCACGAAGAGCTTGGCCTCGGCACGCCGGCGCCCGAAGCGGTCGTCATGCAGCTCGTCGGTGACGCGGGTGTCAGCGATGCGACCGTCGACGCGTCGACCGCGGCGGCGACGTTCGAGATCGCGCCGGAGCGTAAGATCGCGCCGGTCGGTCCGTGCGCGAAGCAGTAGCTCAGAACCTCGCGCCGACCGATAGCGTGCCGTAGATCGGCATCATCGGTGCGTTGCCGCTGACATCGAGCAGCCGGCCCGCGCGCAGGATCACATCGTAGCGCGACAGCGACACGCCGCCCTGCAGCCCGTAGCGCAGGTTGCCGCCGGCGTTGCCGTACCAGCCATCACGAGCATCGGCATAGACCGCCATCCGGTAGTCCTCGTCATGCGTTACGTGTGTGGCGAGCGCCCAGTCGAAGCCGAGCTCGCCGGCGACAAACCAATGCGGTGCGTAGTATCCGGCGAGCACGACCGCATCGGTGCCGATGTTGATCATCTGCGAGATGTCATTGCGCGTGCCGCGCACTGTCGCAGCGAGGCCGCCGATGAGGTGCCAGCGGTCGCGACCGAAAAGCCTCGCCTGCCCGCCCGCGCGCAATCGGAAATCTCCGAGGTCCGCTTCTGCCCAGCCGAGGGTGACGTCGCCGCCGAGGACCATGTCGCGCGACAGCGCGCGCGCGTATCCCGCGCCGAACACGAAGCCGTACTCGAGGCCCGTCGACACGGTCACGAGATTCGCGCGTTCCTCGAGCGCGCCGAAGTTGATGTCTTGCGCATGCGCGGCCAGCGGCGTTAGCGACAGCCCTAGCGCGAGGAGGATCGCCGCCTTCATTGCGCACCTCCGGTGAAACCGATCTCGGTGAAGTACGCGCGCGCGTGCGCGAGATATTCATCGGGGCGCTCCCAGATCATCTCGTGACCGGCGCCTTCCATCGTGATGATCGTCGCGCTTGGATAGCTCGCCGCGAGCTCTTGCTGCTGCTCGAGCGGCTCTGCCTCGTTCAGACCGCTGCGCAAAAACAACACGCGCGGCGAAAATGCCGCGAGGTTTGTCGTCCAATCGAAGCCTTCGCTATCGGCAAGCGCAAGCAAGCGCTCGCGCACGGCGGCGCCCGCGCGCCACATCGGCGGCAGGTTGTTCGGATCGCGATGCTCCGAGGGCGTGCCGCGCATCGCCATGAGCGTCAGTTGATAGTCGGCGCGCGCGTGATCGGCGGGCGACAGAAACTGCCCCGCCCACAGCGCATCGTTGAGCTGCTCGCCGGTGAAATCGACCGAGCCGGTGAGTCGCGCGATGAATGCGCGCAGTTGCTCGTCCGTGAACGCACCGGGGTCACTGAGGATCGCGCCCTTGATGCGGCCGTGATAGTCGCCGTACTGGTTGATGAACGCGGTCGCGTACATCGCGCCCCACGAGTGACCGATGAACACGAGCGGCTGCTCGGACGAGTAGTGCTCGATCACGAGCCGCAGATCCTCGAGGTAGACATCGAGGTCGATGTCCTTCGGATCGTGACGCTGCGAGAGCCCTGTCCCGCGCTGATCCCAGAACACGACGTGATACCCGTCGTCGGCGAGCGCGCGCAGCGGCAACAGGCTTCGGTAATCCGAGCCTGGACCGCCGTGGAGCACCATGACGATGGGCGCATCCGGATTACCGAACGTTTCCGCGTGGAGCCGCGTCCCGGCGACCTCGATCGCCGGTAGCGAGGGATCCTCGGCCACCGTTTTGGGAACGAGGTTTCCGGGATCGCCGGCGCACAGACATCCGGCGAGCACTAAAAAGGGAGCTGGAAAGATTTGCATGACCGCACCGTAAAGAGCGCGGCCTCGGCGGTCGCCCGGCCCCAGAACTCCGCACGTCTCGACGTCCGACCCGATGGGACAGGACGTCCAACGGCTGGGGTTTCAGGCCCTTGCCCGCTCGCGAAATTCGCGTGGCGTCACGCCGGTGGCCTTGCGAAATGCCGCATTGAACGTCGACTTCGATTGGAATCCGGCCTCGAACGCGAGCTCGAGCACGGGCCTCTCGGTCGCGGCGAGCGCGGCTTTGACGTGCTCGATCCGGTGCTCGTTGATGAACGTGTAGAAGTTCTTGCCTAGCCGCGTGCTGAGCACCTGTGACACCTCGTGCGGGGTGGCGGCGACCTCGTCCGCGAGCTCGCCGAGCGTCAGCCCACCGCGCTGGTAGAGGCGCTTGTCTGTCATAGACTTGGTGATCCGCGCTTCGAGCTCGGCGGCATCGTCGACCGCGAGCCGCGCCTTTTCGTACGTCTTGCGAGGCTCGGGAAAGATTTCCGCTTGGCCGAGCTGGAAGTAGCCGAGCACGAAGATCGTCGCGGTACATCCGATCGGAACGATTGGTGAGCCCGCGCCACCGATCACATACGCGACGAGCGCGGCGAGCCACACGGTGCCGTTGAGCGCGACGAGCAACACGAGCCAGCGCAGACTGACGCCGCGCAAGTTCGAGTAGACCGCCTGCACGTGGGCGCGATGCCGGCGCAACAGAACGAGCGCCGCGCACGCGTAGCCGATGCCGTACGCCAGCGTCGCGAGCTCGATCGCGCGCACGTAAAACGGCAGGTCGTGCTCTGCGGCGATGCGCAGCTTGTACGCGGCCGAGCGCGGGTAGAACGTGACGCCGAGCATCACGACGAACGCCGCGGTGACGATGAAATGCCGCCACGGGGGCGGCACTTCCCCCTGCGCGGTCATCTCGCGCACGTACAGAAACACGAGCGGACCGATCGCGATTGGCAGCCATGCAACCCAGCCGATCAAGTGCGGGTGCGCGGCGAGCACGCCGCGCGCATCGAGAAAGCCATCGAACAACAGCAACGCCAACGCGACGAGCAGCGCCGCGACGTAGCGATTTGCGCGGCGGTTACGCGCTCGCCGTAAGAGCACGATCGCGAGCACGATGCCGTGCGCGCAACCGAGCAAGAGGCTCGCCTCGAGACCACTCACGCACGGACGGTACCGCGATCAGCGCCAGCCGCGCAGATCGATGCGATCCGCACGCGCACGGAGCAGCGAGCTAAACGTCACGTGGCTCGCTTCGGTCGTCGTCGTCGCCGCCGTCGTCGTGGGTGCCGCGGCGGGCGTCGGGTTTTGCTCCCACAGGATCGATGCGCGCTCGGCCGTCGTCAGCGGCTCGGTTCGCGGCAGCGATTCGGCCACGGCCTGCATCGTCTTCTTTCGTTCGGCTTCGCGCTCGACGAACAGATCCATCGGCCCGCTGTCGAGACAGCCGAACTGGCGATCTTCGACATCGCAGTAGATGCGGATGTGCATGTGGTCGTCGTGGCGCGCGCTATCACCGGGCTGCTTCAACGCGCGGCGCGCGCGGGCGATGACCGCCTCGGGCTCGCCGATCTGTTTCGCGTGCTCGAGCAAGAGCTGCGAAATCGGCTCGTACATGAAGACGAACTGCACCGTTGCTTCCGGCGCATCGACGAGCTCCTTCACGAGCATCCACGTACGCGGCACGTCGACCGTGATGCCACTCTTGTCGCGCGCCTTGCCGTTGCGATCGAAGACGCGCATCGCATCGGCTTCGAACGGATTGCCTTCGGCATCGCGCATGAAGAACAAGATGTCGATGTCGCGGCCGCTTTGATGCGACTTGTGGAAATCGTGCGCGGCGCCGCCGCCGAACTCCGACAGATCCGCGATGACCATGCGCACGTCTTGAATCTTTGCGTGCAAGCGTGACGCAACGCCCGTCACCATCGTCACGAGCTCGTCGGTGCCGTAGCGATTGCCGCGCCTGCGCCAGACTTCGCGCGTCGTGAAGCCTTCGCCTTTGTCAGGCATGCGAATGCCGTCGAGCAACAGCCCATTGCTCGGCCGGCCGTACGAAACGCTAGTGCCGTCCGTGATGACGCCTAGCTCGGCACATCCGGCCAAAGCGAGCGCCCAGACAGCAAATGCAGCGCGCACGACTCTCCCAATATGAGGCATCTGCCTTCCGAAAACGAGCGAGTGTGATGCCGCGCCGCATCACGGCTACTCCGCCTTAAACACGCGCCAGGCGGGACCGAGCATTCGCCACCCTGTGCCGTCCCAGAAAAACATGTGGTACTTCGTCCCCATGTCCTTGCCGGGCTCCGTGACCTCGACCTCATAGAAGGTCGTGCCGCCCTTGAGGTACTTCTCGGCAAGCTTCTTCGCCCCGCCCGGGAACTCGTCGAACGCGGGCGTGCCTTCCTTATAAACGGCGAGGTCCTCGACGCTCGATGCGTGGACTTGGATCGCGGTGCGGCCCTGACCTGGGTAGAAGACGCAGGCGGCGGCCTCGTCGGTCGGCGGCATCTCCTTGTACTGGTCGGCGAGCTTTTCGATCTGGTCGGCGGGGACATCGTCCTTGAAGATCTTCTTGAGCTGGTCCTTGTTCGGAATGATCGCCATCGTCAGATCGCGACCCTTCTTGAAGTCCTTGCCGCTGCAGGCGGCGTGCGATGCCTCGAAGTACGCCTTGAGGCCATCTTTGCCGTCCTTCATCGCGACAGGCGCCGGCGCTGCGGCACCCGTGCTCTTCGCGTTTTCCTTCTTGCCCTTGTCGCACGCGCCCGCGACGAGGCAGACCGTCAGAAACAATGCCGAGCTGATTCGCATGGCGCGCATCCTAGTGCGTGCCATTTGCGAAATCACCTGGCGAGGGCTGTCGTCGTCGGTCCGTCGGGCGGCAGCGCCGGCCGTTCGGTCATGCTCCTCGGTGGTTGCCCGGTCAGGCTGCCGAGCCACGCGACGATCGCAGCGACCTCGTGAGCGTCGAGATCGAAGCCGAGCTGATGATGCGCCATCATGCGCACCGCTCGGTCGAGCGTCTTGGCAGAGCCATCGTGAAAGTACGGTGCAGTGAGCGTGACGTTGCGCAGGCTCGGCACTTTGAACGTCATGCGGTCGGCTTCGTTGTGCGTGATCGCAAAGCGCCCTTGGTCGGTCTGATTCGGCCACGGCTGGTTCACCCCGACGCGCTGGAACATCGACGCGCCGACGAGCTCGCCCGTGTGGCACTGGACGCAGCCAACGTCGGCGAACACTTTGAGACCTTCGATCTCCGTCGCCGTTAACGCGTGCGTATCGCCGGCGAGGAATCGATCCCAACGCGCGGGCGTGAGCAGCGTGCGCTCGAACTCTGCGAGAGCGCGGCGCGCGTGATCGAAATCGACCGACGGCGCTTCGCCGGGAAACGCCTTTGCGAACGGCTCGGCATAACCTGGGATCGAGCGCAGCACCGCGGTGACGGCGCTCGGCGACAGCATCGCCATCTCGCTCGGGTCGAGCAGCGGTCCACTCGCCTGATCCTCGAGCTTCGTAGTGCGACCATCCCAGAATTGCGCGAGGTGCCAGGCTGCGTTGTACACAGTCGGCGCGTTGCGCTTACCGTGCACACCCCTCGAACCGATCGACGTCGGCTTGCCGTCCGCGCCGCCCGCATCCAGCCCATGACAGCTGCTGCACGAGACGTCGCGGTTGCGCGACAGTCGCGCATCGAAGAATAACATCTTGCCGAGCTCGATCTGCGACCGTTGGGCCTCGCTTGTCGAAGCGTTCGTGCGGAGCGGTTTGAAGCGGCGGAGCAGCCGCGGGTTTAGCTCGGCCGCCGGCGACGCAGCCGCCCTGGATTTCGACGCCGGCGGGCCCAGGTCCGGGTCCTTCCCCGAGTCCTTCGCACAACCAACGAGCAGGACGATAAGTCCAAGCAGCCTCATCGGCTACGTGGTTCGTCCAACCCCCTGACCCATGTAGACCTAACCGATCAACCCTCAACTGATCAGGCATATGGCCGAGTCATCCAACGTATGCCCGAATGGGTACGTCCCGTTCCGTTTCGCCGCTCGATTCGAGCGAAGCTGATCGGACTTACGGCGATCGTGATCGGAGCGATCGTCGCCATTCTTACCGTCTACTTTCCGCGCCAGCAGCTCGACGAGATGCGCTCGCAGCAGCAGCGCCGCGCCGAATCGTACGCCGCGCTGCTCGCGAAACAGGCGCGGTCGGCGGTCGCGTTTTCTGATCGTGAAACCGCTCGCGAAGTCTTGAGCTCGATCGAGACCGACCCCGACGTCGCATCCGCGACCCTGTACGACGCCAGCGGTCAGACGCTCTATCAAAGCGGCGTACCGAGCACGTGGGTTGGCAAGGCGCGTCGTGGCGTCACCAGCCCACGCCTCGTGACGCTGCACGACCGCGTCGCGAGTGTCGTTCCCGTCGTCTCTCTCGAAGGCCCGCAGGGCACGCTGATCATCGAGCTGTCGTCGGCGGCGCTCGTTCGTCATCAATGGCGGGTGATCGCGACATCGGTCGCCGTCGCAGCAATTGTTCTCGCGTTTGGCATCTTCGCGGCCGTGTTCATCGCACGCTCGTTGGTGCGGCGCCTGCGTGTGATCGGTGACGTCGCGATCGCGGTCGCCACCGGCACGAGCAAGCGTCGCAAGGTCACCGTGACGAAGCGCGATGAGATCGGCGTGGTCGCGAGCGCCTTCAATTACATGCTCGAACAGCTCGAAGACGAGCAGGCGAAGCTCGAGCAGCGTGTCGCGGAACGTACGGCAGAGCTGCGCGGTGAAATGCTCCAGCGCAGCCACGTCGAAATCCAGCTACGCCAGGCGCAGAAGCTCGAGTCCGTAGGCCGCCTCGCCGCAGGTGTCGCGCACGAGATCAACACACCGATCCAGTTCGTCGGCGATAGCGTGCAGTTCATCAGCGAGTCGATCGAAGACCTGTTGACTGTCGTCAATGCCACCGATGTGCAGGAGCTCTCGCGCGCACGCGAGCAGGCCGATGTCGGCTTTCTCTCCGAGGAGCTTCCGCTCGCGGCGGCACGCGCGGCCGAAGGGCTGCAGCGCGTCGCTGCGATCGTCGCGTCGCTGAAGATGTTCTCTCAACCTCAGTCGCGAATGACGAGTGTCGACCTCAACCGCGCGATCGCGAGCACGTTGACCATCGCGCGCAACGAGTACAAATACGTCGCCGACGTGGTGACGGAGTACGGCGAGCTGCCGCTCGTCCATTGTCATCAAGGCGAAGTTAACCAGGCCATTCTCAACATCATCCTCAATGCGTCGCATGCGATCCGCGATGTCGTTCGCGGCACGGACCGCCGCGGCACGATCACGATCACCACGCGATGCGATGGCGACCAGGCGGTCATCTCAATTCGCGACACCGGCTCCGGAATCCCAGATTCCGTGCGAGAGCGCATCTTCGAGCCGTTCTTCACGACGAAGCGCGTCGGCGAAGGAACCGGCCAGGGATTGGCAATCGCGCACTCGGTCATCGTCGAGAAGCATCACGGAGAGCTGACGTTCGACAGCGAGCTCGGAGTCGGTACGACGTTCCACATCCACCTTCCGATCGCGGCGCAGCGCGAGTTGGAGCAGGCCGCATGACGCGAAGCCGAATTTTGTTTGTCGATGACGACGTGATGATTCTCAAATCGCTGCGCAGCGTGCTGCGCCGCGATGCAGCGCGCTGGGACATGCTGTTCGTCGCAGGAGCCGAGGCCGCGCTCCTCGAGATCCGGCGCTCGCACTTCGACATCGTGATCTCCGACATGCGCATGCCGGGCATGAATGGCGCAGCGCTGCTCGAAACGATTCGCCTCGAATGCCCCGACATGTGTCGGATCATGCTGTCGGGCAGCGCCGACCTCGACGATGTCGAGCGCGCCCGCACCGTCGCGCACGAGCTGTTGTCCAAGCCCTGCCCGACCAACGTGATCCGTCAAACGATCGAGCGCTGGTTAGCCGTGCCGTGAGCGATCAACGCCGCGCCACGCGGCAAATCCAGTACGATAGCCCGAATGGATACGCCAACCTGTCTCGACCCCGAGACGCTGGCGGCGTACGTCGACGGTCGACTTAACGCCGCTGCGCTCGGCGATGCGGATCGACACGTCGACGCGTGCGGCTCGTGCCGCCGCGAGCTGTCGGCGCTTGCCGCGTTGCACTCGACGCCAGGCGGGTCAGGCACACCAGAGCCGCACGAAAAACTCGGCCGCTATGTCGTGATGCGCGAGCTCGGCCACGGCGCGATGGGAACGGTGTATCGCGCGTACGACCCCGAGCTCGACCGCGCCGTTGCGGTGAAGCTGCTGCATGACGTCGATGACGGCGCGCGTGCGCGGCTGCGCAGCGAAGCGCAGGCGATGGCGCGACTCGCGCATCCAAACGTCGTCTCGGTCTACGACGTCGTCACCGATCGCGATCTCGTGTTCGTCGCGATGGAGCTCTTCGAGGGTAAGACGCTGCGCGAGTACGCGCACGGTGCAACGTGGCGCGACGTGCTCGCTGCGTGCATCGCTGCCGGGCGCGGGCTCGCGGCCGCTCACGCCGCAAACCTCGTCCATCATGACGTCAAGCCCGACAACGTGCTGTGTGCCGCCGACGGCCGCGTCGCGGTGACCGACTTTGGCCTCGCGCGCTCGACGGATGATGGCGGCACGCCGCGCTTCGCGGGAACGCCGGCGTACATGGCGCCGGAGGTTTATCGCGGCGAGCCCGCGAGCGCGGCGAGTGACCAGTTCAGCTTCTGCGTGACGGCGTACGAGGTCCTGTATGGCCAGCGCGCGTTCGTCGGCGATGACCTCGCGACATTGCGTTCGGCGATCCTCGAGGGCGCGCCGCGCGATCCGCCGGCATCGACGCCGGTGCCGGCATATGTCTGGCGCGTGCTCGCGCGCGGGCTCACTCGCGAGCCCACGCAGCGCTGGCCAACGATGACCGAGCTGCTCGATGCGCTCGCCGTCGATCCGGTTGCGCGCCGGCGCCGTCGCATCGCGTTTGCCGCCGCGCTTGCCGGCGCCGTCGTCGTCGGTGGGCTTGCCGTCGGCGCCGCCGTCGGCCCGGGCGCGCCATCGTGTCAGATCGATGCCGGCGAGCTCGCGAATGCGTGGGACGCGCCGCGCCGGAGTGCGGTCAACGCCGCGCTCGGCGCGCAGCACGGCGACGTCGCGCGCATCGATGCCGCCCTCGACGCATACGCCGCGAATTGGGTCGCCGCGCGGCGAGGCGCCTGCGAGGCTTCGCACGTTCGCGGCGTCGATTCCGAGCGCGTGCTCGACTCGCGTAACGCGTGCCTCGATCGCGCTCGGCGCGAGCTCGGTGCACTCACCGATTTGCTCGTGCACGCCGATAAGCAGCTTGCCGAGCGTGCCGTCGAGGCGGTGTATCGCCTGCGCGATCCGGCGAGCTGCCGACTCGAGCGCCAACCTGTGGCGTGGCTGCCGCAGCGCAACGAGCTCGATCGCGCGGCCGCGCTCTACGCCGCGGGGCGCGAGCAACAGGCCGATGCGATCGCGGCGCGCGTCGTCGCGAGCCTGCCGCCGACGTTTGCGCCCGAGATCGCCGCCGAGGCGCTGCTGCTGCGCGCCGGCGCCTCGAACGTCGCCGCGCGCATGGATGCAACGAACGCGTTTCTCTACGACGCACTTGCCGCCGCCGAGCGCGCACACGATGACCGCCTCGTCGCGCGGATCTGGGTATTGCTCGTGAGCACGACAGGCTCGACAGAGCACAAGTTCGAGCTCGCCGCGATGGCAGCACGCGCCGCCAGCGCGGCGATGGCGCGCATCGATGTCGACGACGCGCTCGCATCGGACTACGCCACGAATTACGGCTTCTCGCTGCTTGCCGAGGGCAAGCTCGCCGAAGCGCGCCAGCAGCTGCAGCGCGCGCTCGCGATCCGCAACGCCGATCGAGCACGGCCCGGCTATGCCGGCATCGTTCGCAGCTCGCTATGCGAGCTCGAGATGCGCGACGGCCACTACGATGCGGCGCGCGCGGCGTGCACCTCCGCGCTCAAGGAGCTCACTGCCGCGTTCGGGCCGGATCATCCACTCGTCGCGATCACGTTCACGCACATCGGCAACCTCGCAAGCGCGGAGCGCCGCCTCGCCGATGCAGAGCAAGCGTACGCGCGCACGCTCGACATCTTCGAACGCACTGGGCATCGCGATCACGTCGGCTACGCGGTCGCGACGTCGAACCTGGGCACGGTCTACAGCGAGAAAGAAGATTACGCGCACGCGTTGCCGCTGTTCGAACGCGCGCGCGATCTGTTTGCCGCGCGTTTCCCGACGCACCCGCTGCGCATCGTCGCGCTCTCCGGTATCGCCGATGCCGCGTACAACCGCGGCGATCTCGCGACCGCCGTCCGCCTCTACGAGGAAGCGCGCGCGGTCGTCGACAGCACGTATACGAAGGACAGCACGAGCTCGCTGAGCGTGCTGTACAGCCTGTCGAACGCGTACACCGAGCATCACGAGCTCGATAAAGCCGACGCGGTGCTCGATGATCTCATCGCGCGCGCGACCACCGCGAATCGGTTCTCGATCGTCGGTCGCGCGCTCGAAGGCAAGGCCGCGATCGCCGACCAGCGCAACCAGGTGCCTGCCGCGATCGCACTGCGCAAACGCGCGCTCGCCGCGTTCGATCGCGAAAACGATCCCTACGGCCGCGCGTGGACGGAGCAGCTGCTCGGTGATTCGTATCTCGCTGCCGGTAACGCCGCCGAGGCCATCGCGCCGCTCGAGCACGCTGTCGCGCAGTTCGCCGCGGATGGCGCGCGGCCCTACGAAGTCGGCAGCAGCCGCTTCTCGCTCGCGCGTGCGTTATGGGTGGCTGGCCGCGATCGCGCGCGTGCCATCGCGCTCGCGAAGCAAGCGCGCGCGGATCTTTCCGCAGGCAATGTCCGCGGCGCCGAAAGCCAGATTGCCGCCATCGATAAATGGCTCGCCGGTCGGCGCTAGGGCGCGCCGGCGAGACCACTCACGTCGTCGGTGACAAGCTTCTCGCGGACGTCGGGCGTCGCGACCGTCGAGCGGCAGTTGTCGAAGCGCACGCCGTCGACGTGGCGCAGGTAATAGCCCCACGCCGGAAGGTCGCCGAACATGTTCGACTCGGGATATTGGTTCGCCATCGCTTCAGGCGGCGCCGCCGGCACCGTCGAGCGACCGCCGACGAATGCGATCGCGACGTTCGTGAACGACAGGTTGCGGATCGGATAGGTGGTGCCGTTGTAGAGATGGCCGGTGATCAGCGAGCCTTGATGCGGAGAATTCGGCCACGACATCGTCGAGCCGGCGACGTCGGTGAACGAAACGTTCGCCATGCTGCCGAGCTTGGGCACGTCGCCGATCGGGTGCGTCGTCGCTTGTTGCGCGAGGTAGATGAAGAACGCTGCGCCGACGCGCGCGAATTCGATGCGCTGGAATGCAACGCCATCGACATCCGCACCCTGTCGCGACTCGAGCGCGACCGCGGCGTATTGCACCTCTTTGACGTAGCTGTCCTCGATCGTGATGTTCTTGAACGCGCCATACGTCGCGGTGCCGAACTTGATACCGTTCGAGCCGCCGTTCGAACCGCTGAAGATCGAATCGCGCACGATCATTGTATCGATGCCGCGCCGCACGCCGGTCTTGAGGCACATCGCGTCGTCACCCGCACGCACCGCGCTGTCTTCGACGATGATATCGCTGCCGTCGACGACATCGATGCCGTCGTGCGTGATGTTGTCGCTCTGCACGTTGACGTTGCGAATGCGCACGCGATCCGACTCCATTGTCACGAGGCTCCACATCGCGCCTTTCTTCAGATACACGTTTTGCACGGTGACGTTCTGCGACAGCACGGCCCACACGAGCATCGGGCGCGTGTTCTCCGCGCCGCCGAATGCGTCGCCTTGCCCGTCGATCGTCCCGCCACCGTCGATCGTCAGATCGCTGACCTCGTGCGCGTACAGCAGCGCGCGTCGGCAATTGCTGAGTTGCGTGTTACCGGTGTTCGGCGACTGCGCCGGATAGCTCGCGGCATCGCGCGAGCCGAGCAGCGTCGCGCCCGGTGCGATGAAGAACGTCATGCTGCTGTGGAGCGTCAGCGTGCTCGCGAGGAACGTGCCGCGCGAGAGCACGACCGATCCGCCGGTGCCCGCCGCCGCATCGATCGCGCGCTGGAGCGCGAGCGTGTCGTCTGTCGTGCCATCGCCGACGGCGCCGAACGATCGCGCGTCGTACACCGGCTCCGGCGGTGCGCCGATCAGCTGCGCCTCGTTGTAGACCTTGATGTTATCGACGAGCAGCGTGCCGGCGCCGGCTGAATCGGTGTAGTAGCGCACCTTCGTCACGCCATCGGTCGGCGTGCGCAGCGGCTGGTCGTGCGCCTTGCGCACGCCATCGACGAACAAATCGAACGTGTCTTCGTCGGTGTCGACGACGACGCGCACGCGATACCAGACGTTGGCAACGAACGCCTGCATCGGCGTGATCGCATCGCCGACGCGCGCTTCGATCATGCCGTCGTGAAATGCCACCGATGCGACCGCGGCACCGGCCGCGTTGTACACGTAGGGAACCGCCTTGAACCCGGCGGTCTCGCGCGCGAGCACCTTCGCCTCGAACGCGATGCGCCCGCGCTGTTCGGCAAACGTTGTCGCGATGCCCGCCGATCCGCCATCGCCCTTCGCGATCTCGACGCTCTTATCGCGCGCGAATGGCACCTCGCGCACGCGCGCCGAGCCCTCCACGCTCCACGACGTCGGCGGCGCATCCGTCGCCATCGCGTTGAACCGCTCGTAGCGGATGTACTTGCTCGTCGTCGAATCGTTGTCGTCAGCCTTACCGTCGGAACCGCCGTCGTTACCATCCGCCGCAGGCGTCGCGCATGCCGCCACGAGCGCCAAGATCGCCCATCGAATCATCGCGCGCGCTTCGAGCAAGATGTGGTCCATACGTATCATCGCGTCGCTGCACGGCGCAGCGTGAACCAAATCGCGCAGCATCGGCAACTGCACTAGCCACTCGCACGATGTAACAAGTCGTCAGCAACGATCCGCGCGAGCCGCGCATCGCCTACGGGTACGTCACGCCGCCCCAGCAGCGCACCGAACCTTGCGTGATCGCGCACGCGTGGTCGGAGCCAGCGGCGATCGCGGTCGCGCTGATCGAGGGCGTGCTCGATGAATTCATGCCCCAGCATGCCACCGCGTTATTCGCGATCGCGCACGTCAGGTCGCCGCCGGCGCTCACCGCTGTGGGGTTCGTCAGCGTCGGCACGGTCGTCTTACCGTACGTGCTCGCGCCCCAACAATGCACGCCGTTCGCGTCGAGAGCGCATGTATGCGACCCACCCGCAGACACGCTTGTCGGCGCGACAAGCGCGGGCACGGTTGTTTGCCCTGCACTCGACAATCCCCAACATGCGACGCCGCCATCATGGAGCGCGCACGTGTGATTGCCGCCTGCCGAAACCAGCTGCGGATTCGTCAGCGTCGGTATCGTCGTTTGCCCCCACCCGTTGCTGCCCCAGCAGTGCACGCCCGTATCATCGAGTGCACACGTGTGAGTCGTGCCGGCAGAGATCGCGCTCGGGTTCTGCAGTGCCGGTACGCTGCACTGGCCTTCGGTGTTGCGTCCCCAGCAATGAACGCCCGTATCGTCGAGCGCGCACGCATGCTGCCAGCCGGCGCTGATCTTTCTCGGATTGACGAGGCTTGGAACCGTCGTCTGTCCTTGCGAGTTGTCGCCCCAACACACGACGCTGCCGCTCGCGAGCGCGCACTGGAAGCGAAAGCCTGCCGTGACTGCGGTCGGATTCGTGAGCCTCGGAATGACAGCACCGCTGAGCGAGCCGGAGACGACGTTCGTGCCGAGACCGTCGAGAAACGTCGCGCTCCAGCCGGCCGAAATCGTATCGGTAAGCGCCGCCGTCGACATCGATAGTGCGAGCGTGCACGACGCAAGACCCGCGAGCTGAGCTCCGCACGTCCCGGTCGTGCCGGGATACGTGCCGCCTTCGAAGATAAATGGTGCCGTCGGAGCTGCGACCGCAAACGATGCCGCCGCCACGCGCCCGACGTTGCGAAGCGTGACTGTTCGTGACGCTACCGGATCGCCTTGATACGCGTTGCCGAACGCGATCGCGGTCGGGTTGACGAAGAGGTACGCGATTTCGGTGCGCGTCGCGGTTGCCGTGATCACGTGCGTGCCGATGCCGAAGCACGGCGTGCTCGTGGTTTCCGTAAATTCGAAACCCGTGAGCTTGCGTTCGAGGCGGAACGTATCGGTCACGGTCCCGCAGCCCGAGACATATTGGGCACGCGAGAAGTTGACGACTGCATCGGTCACGTTCGTCGACGTGATGTTCTGCTGCGCCGCCGTCAGGTTCCACGTCGTCGAGCCGCACCGGATCGTGCGCTGCGAAACCGCGAAATAGCCGGGGTCGGGGTTCTGCGCAGTCGCATGCCCGAAGCGAAACGAGGCATCGCTGCACGCCGCGCCGTTGTCCTGCACGTTCGTGAGCTGCCAGTACCCGGTGAACAGCACGGGCTGCAGCGTGACGGCGATCGTTCCCGGCGTCGGCGCGTTCGCGGTCCCATCACTCACCTGGAACGTGAAGCTGTCCGTACCCGCGACGAGTGTCGTCGCTACATACGTAAATGCGCCGGTCGTTGCATCGAACGTCAACGTGCCTTTCGTCGGCTGCGTGACGATCGAGAACGTCAACGCATCGCCGTTCGGATCGCTCGCTTGCATCATGCCGGTCGCCGTTGCACCCACCTCGAGCGCGATTGCACCATCCATCGCCGCTGGAGGCAGTGGCATCGGTGGCGTGTCGGGCTGAGCCGCGTCGGACCCGGCATCGCCGCCGACGCCGGCGTCGGGCTGTTTTGAATCGCCGCCGCACGCGACGACAGCAAGAAGCAACATGCCGCAAGACAAGCGCATGAATCCCCTCTCGACGGACCGCTCACACGCAGAACGCGCGAGTGGATCTTCAGCTTACAGACGTTTTATTCCGCGAACCGGTCTAATTCTCCCGGAGGGAATCGCCATTTGAACGCCAAGCCGCCGAGGAAGTCGTGTATCGGCAACGGGACGTGTTCCAGAAGGATTTGAACGCCAAGCCGCCGAGGAAAGTCGTGTATCGGCAACGGGTGTTCCAGAAGGATTTGAACGCCAAGCCGCCAAGCCGCCAAGGTCAGATCAGAGGAAGGGTGGGCAGAGAAACGGATCAGAGGAGG
>Ga0070698_100003886_pt1 | contig 16422 bp, 18 predicted proteins | sample KBSK1502metaG_FD_65477 | JGI IMG/M metagenome (GOLD analysis project Ga0070698, IMG submission 65477) | Corn, switchgrass and miscanthus rhizosphere microbial communities from Kellogg Biological Station, Michigan, USA - KBS K1-50-2 metaG | ecosystem: Host-associated > Plants > Roots >...
CAGGCGCAGGTCGCCGACCGCGATGTGCTGCTCACGCCGGACGGAACGCTCTACCTGATCGAGAGCACGGACAACGACGGAAGCGCTCCTCCGCAAGCGCAGCAATTCCTGAGACTGACCATTCAACGGGGCAACGCCAGCACCCAGAGCATCGTCCCTGAATCGCTGACAGCAGGCCGGCATTGGCGGCCGGCGCTGGCTTACGACGCCGACTCGAAGACGCTGTTCGTGTTCTGGCTCAAGATGCCCAATCCATTCTCGAGCGAGCTGCTGCTGGCTTCGTATTCGAATGGCCGCTGGTCGCCGGCGGTGTCGGTCGATAATCAGACCTATCACCTCCGCTTCAACCTGCGGATCGGCATCACGACCCGAGTATCGCAACTGCAGAGCAACGGCTCCTGGGCCGACGTTCCGGCGCTGCTGGTCCACGCGGTGTGGTGGGAAGAAACCGGTTACGGTGAGACTGCCCGATATGGTTTATTCACCATCGATCACGGAGCGATCTCGTTCATCGAGCTCCACAATCTGAACGAATTCTCCGGCTCGGTGCCGATGTTCCCGACCGAGGTCGATCCGAAATTCAACGCCGAGATCATGAAGCATCCGGCAATCGTGGACAACGGCACGCAGAATTCGATCGATGTGATCTTCGGCGATATCGACTACAACGTTTTCAACCGCGTGACGCTGAAGCCGGTCGCTGAGTCGCGCATTCACATTCCGATCGGCGTGCACCCGGGTGGACCTCGCGTCGCCGCTCCGACCAGTTTCATAGACAAGTGGGACGGCCGCATCTCGACGATCACGTCGCCGCATGACGGCCGCATGCTGCTATACAACACCACGCGCGACGCCGTGAACTACCTGATCTATTCGGGTGGGAAGTGGTCGTCCGTGAAGTCGGTGGCCTTGAGCGACAAGCTCTCTGTCGACGCCGCGGTCGTGGCGCTCAGCAGGATGATGAACCAGTAGTTCTCAGACCTGCGGCTTCGACTTACTCACCGAAGAAATCACGCCAATTCCGAGCAGCGCCAGCGCGCCGACCGCGATCCACAGCGGGGGGGCGTGCATCAGGTACGCGGCGATCGCCATCGCAACGATGAGGATGATCCACCCGACCAGGGCGAGATTGAACCAATTCACGGCGAACCTCCGTCAGAGGAGGCTCAGCAATGGCAGTGCCACGAAGGGGTCAGGCCGGTAAGGTTGGTAAGGCCCGTAAGACCGGCCCCTACCACCCTCTTACCGGCCTGACCAACCTTACCGGCCTTACCCAAAACTATTTCGCCTGGACGATGAAGGCGATGATCAGGCAATAGATGACCAGCGACTCGATGAGCGCGAGGCCGATGATCATCGCAAGACGGATGGCGCCGGCGGCGGTCGGATTCCTGGCGATGCCTTCGCAAGCGGCCGATACCGCGCGTCCCTGACCGATCGCGCCGGCGGCCGCTGCGATGCCGAGCACGAAGGCCGCCGAGACCAGTCCCCATTTAACGCCGGCGAGATTGCTGCCGCCGGAAGGCTCCTGCGCAAACGCTGACACCGCGAAGAGCATGGCTGTCGCGGCAAGCATGATGAATTTCTTGTTCACTCCGTTCTCCTCCTTTCGTGGCAATCTGAAATCAATGTTCTTCCGCGGCGATCGCGCCGCTGATGTAAACCATGGTCAGCATGATGAAGACGAACGTCTGCAGAAATGCGCCGAAGATTCCAAGGCCCATCATCGGCCAGGGAACCACGAAAGGCAGCATTCCCATGAAAATCCCGGTGGCGGTGTGCTCGCCGAAGATGTTCCCGAAGAGACGCATGCCGAGCGACAGCACGCGGGCGAAGTTGCCGATGATCTCGATCGGAAACATCAGCGGCGCCAGCCACCAGATCGGACCGGCGAAGTGCTTGAGGTAGTGAAGGACGCCCTGCCTGCGGATGCCCTGAAAGTTGAAATAGAGAAACGACGTGATCGCCAGCGCGAAGGTCGTGTTCGGATTGCTGGTCGGAGGCTGCAGGAAGAAGAACAGACCGAACATATTCGAGATGAAGATGAAGACCGCGAACGCGCCGATGATGTAGAGATAGCGGTCGCCTTCGTGTCCGATGATCTCGTGGAGCAATCCCTTCAGCGCGCTGACAGTCACCTCGAGAATGTGCTGGAAAGTTCCGGGATTGTCGCGGCTGATCCTCCGCGCGGCGATCGGAAAGATGATCGCCGAGATCACCAGAACCAGCGCTGCCATGATCACGTGATCGGGAATGTCCCACGCGAACCGGTGCTGCACGCTGTGCCACAGCGCATTGACGGGAGCGTAGAGGATCGAGCTTTCGTGTTCCATCTAATCAGTTCGCGAAGCTGGTGTACACAGCTTCGCCGATGATCCCGACCACCACAATCGAAAATCCCAGGAGCACACTTAACGGATTAAAACGAGCGACGATGATGGCGACCGATAACGCCGCACCGAGCAGAACATAGCGTGCCAGGGCCCGAAGCAGCATATTCCACGCTTGCAGGCGCGGCGATGGCTGAAGAACCGCTTCCACGATGTGCTCCAGCCAAAGGAAGCTGATCATAGTAACCGCTGCACTGCAAGTCAATCCGATCAATCCATTCCATCCGCTGGTGATGAGCACAGGAATCACGAACAGAAAATAGGCCGCGGCGCTGAACCGCCGCACGCGCCGCAGGACCAGAGCGTTGTCTTCAACTGTCACGCAGTCCGACCCGGAAAAGGTTGATGAAGGCCGCGATCACGCCGAACACGGTGAAGATCCACGTCAGCCATGGTTTCGTTCCGAACAATTTGTCCATGCCCCACCCCCACCCGAACCCGAGGGCCATTGCGATTGGAAACATCCAGCCGATCGATGAGGCATCGAGCAGTTGGCGGGCATCGCGCCGCTTCGCTTCTTTTTCGGGGCTATCGTCCGGCATGCGGCAGAATTTCGGCGCGCGTGGCGACCCAGTTCGACGATCGGGTCGCCTGATCGATGAGTGGCGCCGGGGCGATGCCGAACAGCAGCGTCACGGCCAGGCTGACGCCGGCCACCCACTTCAGCGCCGGCGTGATGGCCACTTCCGCCTCCCGCCCTTCACGGAGATACATCGCCACCACGATGCGGAAGTAGAAAAACATCGAGACCGCCGACATCAGCACCGCGATGATGGCAAGCCAGCCGAAGCCCGCCTGCACCGCCGCGGCGAAGAGAAAGTATTTGCCGATGAATCCTGCGGTCGGAGGAATGCCACCGAGCGAGAGCAGAAAGATCACCATCGCAAAAGACCAGAAAGGGGCACGCTTGTGGAGCCCTTCGAAGTCATCGACGCGCTCGCCGGCGTAGGCGTGCCGGCGCAACATCAACACGGTCGCCCAGATGCCGAGGTTGGCGAAAACATAGACCAGCGTGTAGATCAACACGCCGCGCAATCCCATCACGTTGAGCGAAAGAATTCCGAGGAGCACATAGCCGGCGTGTCCGATGGACGAGTAGGCCAGCATCCGCTTGACGTTGTCCTGCGTGATGGCGGCCAGGTTGCCGAGAATCATCGAGAGCGCGGAAATGGTCGCCAGGATGTTGCTCCAGTCGAGCTGGAAGTCATGGAGACCGACGTAGAAGATGCGCGCGAAGATCGCCACCGCCGCCCCTTTCGAGGCTGTCGACAAAAATGCAGCGATCGGCGTCGGCGCTCCTTCATAGACGTCCGGAGTCCAGACGTGGAACGGCACGGCTGCGATCTTGAAGCAGAGTCCCGCGCCGAGAAGCATGATTCCGAACATCAGCGCGTCGTTGGTGATGATGGTCGACATGGCCTTCGAGATCGTCAGCAGATTCAGCGAACCCGTGACGCCGTAGATCAGCGAGATTCCGTAGAGCAGGATTCCGGAGCTGACCGTCCCGAGCACGAAATACTTCATGGCCGCTTCCGTCGACTTCTCCTCGTTCTTGAAGAATCCCGCCAGGATGTAGCTGGAGAGCGACATCAGCTCCAGACCGATGTAGATCGACGCCAGATGGACTCCCGACGCCATGAACATCATGCCGGTGAGCGCGAAGGCGAGCAGCGAGTAATACTCCCACGCCGAGTAGCGAGACTCGCGAAGGAAGTCGTCGGACAGCAGCGCGATCATCGCGATGGCAGCGATGAAGAGCAGCTTGAAGAAAATCGCGAAGCCGTCGAGCGCGAACATCGCGGAGTAATTCGGTGTTTGGGGAAGACCCTCGACGACGTTCGAGCAGATGATGACCGCGAGCGCAGTGATGGCGAGCAGAATCAACATCGCCCATTTCGCCGCCCGCTCGCGGCTGCGCCAGCCGATCACCGGAGCGATCAGCAGCAGCGAAGCCCCGATCGAGAGGATGATCTCCGGCAGCAGGAAGACGATGTCGCTGGCGGTCACTTCGACTCCGCCATGTGCATGGCCGGAGCATTGAAATACCCCGGATCGACCTTCTGCACGATGTATTCGACGGGTTTGTCGATCATGTCGAAGATCGGCTTCGGATAAATGCCGATCCAGACCATGACTGCCACCAGCGCGACCAGCAGGCCGAGCTCGCGGCGATTGAGATCGCGAACGTTCTTGTTCGCAGGGTTGTCCAGCGGCCCCCAGAACACGCGCTGGTAGAGCCACAACAGGTAGGCCGCGCCTAACACGATGCCGATGGCTGCGAAGACCGCCCACCAGATGTTGCGATTCGCGGCGCCGATGAGGATCGTGAACTCACCGATGAAACCATTGAGGGCCGGCAATCCCATCGACGAGAGCGCCGCGATCAGGAAAAGCGTGGCGTACATCGGCATCTGCTTCGCGAGCCCGCCGTAGTCGGAGATCATCCGGCTGTGTCTCCGCTCGTAGATGATTCCGACCAGCAGAAAGAGCGCGCCGGTCGAGATGCCGTGGTTGATCATCTGGATGACAGAGCCCTTGAGCCCCATCGGATTGAGTGCGAACATCCCCAGCATGACGAAGCCAAGGTGCGAAACGGACGAGTAAGCGATGAGCTTCTTCATGTCCTTCTGCACCAGCGTCACCAGCGCGCCGTAGATGATGCCGACGATCGAGAGGCCGATGATGAACGGCAGCCATTTCTTCGTGGCCTCCGGAAGCATCGGCAGCGCCACGCGGACAAAGCCGTACGTTCCCATCTTCAGCAGTACCGCCGCCAGGATGATCGATCCGGCCGTGGGCGCCTCGGTGTGCGCGTCAGGGAGCCAGGTGTGGAACGGAAACATCGGCACCTTGATCGCAAAGCCGAAGAAGAATCCGGCGAAGATCCACATTTGCAGACTGACCGGAATCAGATGGCCGATGTTGTGATACTGGAGCATGGAAAAGGTGTTGCCGTTGCCTAAGCCCGAGATGTGCAGGAAGGGAATGCCGCCATCGTTGAAAAAGTAGAGCGCCAGGATCGACAGCAGCATCAGGACCGATCCGGCGAGGGTGTAGAGGAAGAACTTGATCGCGGCGTAGAGCTTTCGCGGTCCGCCCCAGATGCCGATGATGAAGTACATCGGCACGAGCATCACTTCCCAGAAAACGTAGAAGAGGAAAAAGTCGAGCGCGCAGAACGTGCCGATCATTCCGGTCTGCAGCAGCAGCAGGAGCACGTAATACTCCTTCTGCCGATGATCGATGGCCGTGAATGAAGACCAGATGGCGATCAAGCCCATGAATGTCGTGAGCAGGATCAGGAGCAGCGCGATGCCGTCGATTCCGAAGTCGTACTTCACGCCCAGCGACGGGATCCAGTCGCGCGTCCAGCGGAATTGAAAGATCGCTTCGCCGCCGGCATTGGGATCGAAGTTTTTCCAGAGAACGAGCGAAGCGAGAAAATCGATCGCCGCCACCACTGTGGCGGCATAGCGGATCTTCTTCGGGTCGCTGAAAAAGAAAAGGATGAACGCCGCGCCTAACAGCGGCAGGTACGTGACGACGTTCAAGATCCCGATATCCATCCACTCTCCTTACGGCTTTAGAAATAGGTAGATGGCGGCGATCAGCACGATCCCTCCGCCCATCACCAGCGCATAGTTCTGCACGAATCCGGTCTGCAGGCGGCGAAACAGCCGCGAGGTCGCCCCGGCGGTGTACGCCAGGCCGTTGACCGCGCCATCGACCACGAAGCTGTCGAACAGCGACGATCCATATCCGAAGACGAAGACCGTGACGTGCCGCGTCAGATTGACCAGGCCGTCGACGATGTTCGCGTCGAACCAGGAGAGAGCGCGGCTGAACACGATCGTCCCGCGCACGACAGTCGCGTTGTAGAACTCGTCGACGTAATACTTGTTCGCGATCAGGTCATAGATCGGCGCGAATCGCGTTGCCAAACGGGTTGCAGCGGTCCATTGCTCATCGCGTTTGTAGAAGCGGTACGCGATGTAGATTCCGACGAGCGCGATGCCAACCGAAAGCGCCATCAACAAAAGCTCTTCCCACTTCGGGGCCTCATGGAAGTGAAATTGGTGCTCGCCGAGCGGCAGCATCACCGGCTGGAGCCAGCGCTGGAACGGAGTCGGGAAACGGCCGCCTAACGCCGCCGGCCACCCGATCCAGCCACCAATAATCGAAAGTACCGCCAGAATCATCAGCACGCCCGTCATCACCAGCGGCGACTCGTGCGGCGCATGGACATCGGCGTGATGGCCGTGTCCTTTGTCCAGATGCTCGTCCCCCTGATCGAGATGCTCCTCGGCAGGAATGAGGGTGTGGCCGCCGTGGGCCGGCTCGGACGTCTCGATCCCGACAACTTGCGCGCCGCGATATTTCCCCCAGAAGGTCATGTAGTAGAGCCGGAACATGTAGAACGCCGTCAGGCCCGCTCCGAAGGCGCCGACGAACCAGATGCCGGGATGAAATCCGAACGCCCCCGAAAGAATCTCGTCTTTTGAGTAGAAGCCGGCAAAGAGCGGCATGCCCGCGATCGCAAGACACGCGACCAGCATCGTCCAGTGCGTCCGCGGCATGTAGCGACGCAGGCCGCCCATCTTGCGCATGTCCTGCTCGCCGCCGCAGCCGTGGATCACCGATCCCGCTCCGAGGAAGAGACAGGCTTTGAAAAACGCGTGGGTCATGACGTGGAAGATCGCGGCGGTGAAAGCGCCCACCCCCGCGCCGAGGAACATGTAGCCGAGTTGGGAGACGGTGGAGTACGCCAGAACTTTCTTGATGTCGTTCTGCGCCAATCCGATCGTTGCCGCGAACACGGCGGTCGCGAGCCCCACCAGCGCGACGACCATCATCGCGACCGGCGAGAGCCGGAACAGCACATTCGAGCGAACGACCATGTACACGCCGGCCGTGACCATCGTGGCCGCGTGAATGAGCGCGGAGACCGGCGTCGGTCCGGCCATGGCATCCGGCAGCCAGACATACAGAGGAATCTGCGCCGACTTTCCGCACGCGCCGACGAACAGCAGCAGGCAGATCGCAGTCGCGATGCTGGAATACTGCAGCGGATGGGCGGACGCTATCGCGAAGACCTTGCTGTAGTCCGACGTGCCGAATGTGTTGAAGATCAGGAAAATGCCGAGGATGAAGCCGAAGTCGCCGATGCGGTTGACGATGAACGCTTTCTTGCCCGCATCGGCAGCGAAGTTTTTGTCGTAATAGAAACCGATGAGCAAATACGAGCAGAGCCCCACGCCCTCCCACCCGACGAACATGACGCCGTAGTTCGCGCCCAGCACGAGCAACAGCATCATGAACATGAACAGATTGAGGTACGCGAAGAAGCGCGTGTAGCCGCTCTCATGCGCCATGTAGCCGGTGGCGTAGACGTGAATCAGAAATCCGATCCAGGTCACGATCATCAGCATGGTCAGCGAAAGCGGATCGACCCGCAGAGCGAAATCGATCGTGAAGTTCGAAAGGAAACCGCCGGTGACGCGCCCGAGTCCGGCCGGAATCCAGGTGAAGAAGGCGTGCTCCCACGGCTGCCGGTAAGAGATCAGCATCCAGGCCGCCAGAATCGCGGAGAGCCCGGTGGATGCCAGCGCGAAGAAATTCGTGATCGCGCGATTCTTCGGCTGCAGCGGCCGCGCGAAGGCCCGCACGCCGTTGATCAGGGCGCCGATCGCAGGAAGGAGCACGATGAAGAGCAGGATCGTGGTCATTCCGCTCCTCCGCGGATTTTGGATTTTAGATTTTGGATTTTGGATTGGTACCGCGGCTTCGCGTCCACGAATCCAAAATCCAAAATCCAAAATCCAAAATGGGATCTAGCCATTCAGCTCCCGCGCTTCATCTACATTTACCGTACTCTTTAATCGATACAATTGAATGATGATCGCGAGGCCGACCGCCGCCTCCCCCGCCGCCACCGTGATGATGAAGATCGCGAAAACCTGACCGTCCAGCGAAGAAAGGCGATGCGAGAACGCCACTAGATTCACGTTGACGGCGTTGAGCATCAGCTCGATCGCCATCAGCACCGTGATCATGTTGCGGCGGATGATCACCCCGATCAGCCCGACCGCGAACAGGGTGCCGGAGAGCATCAGATAGGCTTCAGTACTGGGCACTGATGGCCTCCGCTTTGTCATTCCGAGCGTAGCGAGGAACCGGTGTGGGCGGGTGGTGCGGAAATCGACATTCTCGCGCCACCCACCCACACCGATCCCTCGCTACGCTCGGGATGACAGTCAAGAAACTACGCACTCATGGCCTCCTTGACGTCCTTCTCGGTCTCAACTTTGTCGAGGATGAAATCGGGCGCAGTTTCCTCTTCAACCGCAGTCAAATCGCGCTTTCCGATCACGATCGCGCCGATCATGGCGACCAGCAGAAAGAGCGACGCGACCTCGAACGGCACCAGATAATCCCGATAGAGCGCCATTCCCACAGCCTCGGAATTCCCGACCACGGTCCCGCGGCGGATCAGTTTGCGCTGCACGGTGCCGTCGGGCATCTTCACGCGGCGGTGGCGATAGGTGTACGTCGTGCGCAATGCCTGCTCGTTGCCAACCGGATCGTGGTACGCGCCGGTGCGAACGACAGTCGCGAACAGAATGAAAACCGCGAAGCCGACCGCGAATCCGCCCTTCCAGAATCGCGATAGAACTTTTTCGTCGGGAAGATGCCGCACGTTGATCAGCATCACCACGAAGAGGAACAAGACCATGATGCCGCCGGCATAGACCAGCACCTGCACGGCGGCCACGAATTCGGCGGCCCTCATCACGAAGAGAACCGCGACGCACAGAAACGTGAGCAGAAGGAAGAGCGCCGAATGCACGGGATTGCGCATCCCGATGACGAGAATCGACGATGCCACCGCGATCGTCCCGATGATGAAGAAGACGATCAGGGCTGGAGTCACTCCACTCCTCCAGCGATTTGTTTTCCTTCCGGAATCTGCGGCTGCTCGTCTTCGTCCGGCGGCAACCCGGCATATTCCGGCCGGTGCTCCCAATACTCGAGCTGCTGCATGTTGAAGTAGAGATCGTTGCGATCGTAGGTCGCCAGCTCGTAGGTCTTGGTCGTCAGCCAGATCGATTTCGGCTTGGTGGGACAGGCCTCTTCGCACAGCGAGCAGAACATGCAGCGCTTGACGTCGATGTCGTAGCGGTCGAGGACCTTGAGCTTCTTCATCTTGCCATCGACTTCGCGCTGCTCGTCGTGCACGTCGATGTAGATGATGTCGATGGGACAGGCCACCGCGCATAGCTTGCACGCGATGCAGCGGTCGAACGAGAAGCGGAACATTCCGCGAAAACGATTCGCCGGATCGAGCCGCTCTTCCGGATAGCGAATGGTCACCTTCGGCTTGAAGAGCTCGCGGAGAGTCGTCTTCAGGCCCTCGAGCATGTCGAGGAGGAGGAAGCGCTCGCTCCAACTAGACTTCGGATACTCGACTTGCATGCAACCTTTCGTGTGTCACGGCTCGTTTGGGCCGCAGATAGTAGATGACCGCGCCGATGACCGCGATCCCAATCCAGTACATCAGCCGCTCCTGCCCGGCCAGAATGAAAATCGCGGTGACGAAGATGTTCCCCAGCGCCAGCGGGATCATCCACTTCCATCCGAGGTCCATTAACTGGTTGAAGCGGAATCGAGGGAAGGTCGCCCGGAACCAGATGTAGACCAACATGAACAGCATGACCTTCACGAAGAAGATGAAGGTGCCGATCAGGCCACCCACGAAGCCCCAGTGCCGCAGCACGGTGGAGGTCAGTCCCTGCCCGAACATCGCCAGCGTCCAGCCTCCGAAGAAGAGGCTGACAATCAGACAGCAATTCACCAACATGGCGGAATACTCGGCAAGCATGAAGAAGGCGAACTTCATGGCGGAGTACTCGGTGTGATAGCCGCCCACCAGCTCCGACTCCGCCTCCGGCAGATCGAACGGGGTGCGGTTGTTCTCCGCAGTCATCGAGACGAAAAAGATGAAGCACGCCACGATCTGCGGGATGAAGTTCCACGCGTTCTGCGCCTGGTAGTCGACGATCTTGACGATGTCAAGGCTGCCCGTGATCATCAGCACACCGACGATCGACAGCCCGAACGGCACTTCGTAGGACACCATCTGGGCCGCGGAGCGCAGGCCGCCCATCAGCGAGTACTTATTGTTCGACGCCCACCCGCCCAGGATGATTCCGTACACCCCTGTCGAGGTCAGAGCGAGAACGAGAAGGATTGCCACGTTCACGCGCGCGGCCACGAACGTCGGCGGCGGCCCGAACGGAATCAGGCAGTAGACCAGAAACGTCGGAATCAGCGGCAGGATCGGGCCGAGGAAATACGCCACCTTTTCTGCGCTGGCGGGAACGATGTCTTCCTTGAGAAGAAACTTGACCGGATCGGCGATGATCTGCAGCAGCCCCTTCGGACCGACGCGATTCGGTCCGAGCCGTGCCTGTACGAACCCCAGCAGCCGCCGCTCGATCCAGTTCATCGCGGCCACGATCACCTGCACGATGATGAAGGCCACCAGGAACTTGACCAGGGGCCAGATGAGGTAGGTCATCCAGGCGTTCATGCTGGTACCTCAAAAAATGAATGCAGAACGCAGAATGCAGAATTCAGAATGAAGAAATTTCTCACTTCTGCCTTCTGCATTCTGCGTTCTGCATTCATCTTCATCGGTCGACCTCACCCAGCACGATATCAATGGTCCCAATGAGCGCCACCAGGTCAGATACCAGGTGTCCCTTCGCCATCACCGGCAGCGCCTGCAGGTTGACGAACGATGGCGGGCGGACGCGCAGGCGATAGGCGTTCTGAGTCTTTCCGTCGCTGACGATGTAGTAGCCCAGCTCCCCTTTCGGCGATTCGATCGAGTGGTAGACCTCCCCTTCCGGAGGGCGAATGACGCGCGAGATTTTTGCCTTGATATCGCCGGCCGGCGTGGCCTTGATCAGCGGAATGCACTGCGCGAGGATGCGGCGCGACTGCCGCATCTCCGCCATGCGCACCAGGTAGCGATCGTACGTGTCTCCGTTCTTGCCGACCGGGATGTCGAATTGCAGCTCCGGATAGCACTCGTACGGCTGCGCGCGGCGCAGATCCCATTCGAGCCCGGTGCCGCGCAGCGGCGGGCCGGTGATGCCCCAGTCGATGGCCTCCTCCGGCGAGATCACGCCGATGCCGACGGTGCGGCGCTTCCAGATGCGATTGTTGGTCAGCAGCGATTCGTACTCATCGACCGCGGCATCGAATTTCCCGATGAATGTTTCGAGATCATCGAGCCAGCCCGGCGGAAGATCGTCCGGCATTCCGCCGATGCGCATGCAGTTGAGCGTCAGGCGCGCGCCGCAATAGGTCTCGAAGAGATCGAGCACCTGCTCGCGCTCGCGGAAACAATAGAAGAACGGCGTCATGGCGCCGATGTCGATGGCGTGCGTGGCCAGCCACAGCAGATGGGATGAGATCCGCTGCAGCTCGGACAGCATCACGCGCATGATCTGCGCGCGCTTAGGAATCTGGGCGGTGACGCCCATGAGCTTCTCGACGGTCTCGACGAATCCGAGGTTGTTGGTGGCGGCGGCGACGTAGTCCATGCGGTCGGTGTGCGGGATGCACTGCGGATACGGCATGTTCTCGAACAACTTCTCCGTCCCGCGGTGGAGATAGCCGATGATCGGCTTGGCGTCGATGATGCGTTCGCCGTCGACCTTCAGCAACACTCGCAGCACGCCGTGCGTCGACGGATGCTGCGGGCCGAAATTCACTTCCATTTCGTGGACGTCGAACATAGTTTGCCGTTGGCCGTTCGCCGTTCGCCGTTCGCCTGTCTCGGCTAACGGCTAACGGCCAGCGGCTAACAATTCCTTCAATTTCATCTCCGTTTCGGCCTCACCTGGCACGCACAGCGTCGGATCTTTCGATTCTCCGCTCGCCAGCGCGGCGGCGTAGCCTTCGCAATCCCAGCCGCAGGCGGTGCAGTCGGTCTGTGCCATTGCAGCGAAGAGCTTGTCCTTGAGTGATCCATTTTTCGAGAGCTCGAGGCGCTGGGCCATCGGCATCTCGGGGTCGTGCCACGGCGCCTCTTCGGTCGGCTTGGCAGTTTCAGCGACCTGATTTGCGAGCTCGGGCGCGAGCGGCTGTTGTGTTCCGGCTTTCGCGCGCGCGGCGATCGAAGCGGCCGGCCACACGCCGTAATGCTTCCACTCGCCCTTGTACATGTTGACGTCTTTGACATCCTTGCCGGTCGACCCGGCTTTCGGCCCGCCGCCCTCGGGAAAGACTTCGGGGTAGATGCGCGCGCCGGTATCGATGCCGCGCACCGGAAAGTCCTTGCGCAGCGGATGGCCGTTGAAGCCCTCCCACATCAGGATGCGCTCGAGATTCGGGTGTCCGTCGAAGCGGATGCCCATCATGTCGAATGTCTCGCGCTCGTGCCAGTTGGCCGTTTTCCACACTGTAGTAACGGTTGGTATAGCGGAGTCGGTGAAGACCTTCAGGCGGATGCGGGCGTTCTTGCGGAACGAGTACAGCATGTAGGCCACGCCGTAGCGCACGCCGGTCCATCCGGGGTATTTCGAGTAGTCGACGCCGGTGAGATCGACCAGATAGTTGAACCCTTCTTCCTTGAACGCCTCGGCCACTTCCCGAATGCGATCGCGCGCGACGGTCAGGGTGATCTCGCCCGCGAATTCCTTGGCGTCTGTGATGGCATCGCCGGCGCGGGCCACCGCCGCTGCGACCAGCGGGTCGCGTTTGATTTCGTCGGCGGTGCGGGCGGGGGACGCTGTTGCGGTCTCGGCCAACTACGCTCCCTCGTATTCCTTTCCGGCCGCTTCCATGAGCTCTTTCAGCATGTCGAGTGTCTCGCTCTCGCCGGGCACGCAGAGTGAGATGTCTTTGGTCTCGCCGGTCGCGATCGCAGCCGCGTAACCTTCGCAGTCCCAGCCGCAAGCGCCGCAGTCGGTCTGCGCCATGGCCGCGAAGAGTTTCGTCTTGAGGTCCCCACCTTCCGCCATCTGCATGCGCTCGGCGAGCGTGAGGTGCTCATCGTGGAATGGGACCGACGGCGCGGCAGGCGCTTCAGGAGCCGCTTCTTCGACTACCGCCGTCTGTGTAGCGGCGGCCGTCTCGGCCGCCGGGCCGGCGGCGGGTGCAGCAGCGACAGCGGGCTTCGGCGCCGGCTTCGGCTTCTCGGCCGCCGGCGCGCGCTTGACGCCCGACATCGGCGCGGGCTTGAGCTGCTCGATGCGCAATGCCGGACCTTCGTGCCCTGGACGGATCGAATCGCGCACGGCCGAGCGCGCGAAGTCGTACGACTCTCCACCCTTGCGGAGCACGTGCATCTTTTCGATCTTTTTCTGCAGCTCCATCAGGCCCCACATCAAAGCTTCCGGGCGCGGCGGGCAACCGGGAACGTAGACGTCGACGGGCAGGAGACGATCAACACCTTGCGTAACGGCGTACGTGTCGTAGGGACCGCCGCACGTTGCGCAAGATCCCATTGCGATCACCCACTTCGGTTCCGGCATCTGGTCGTAGAGCCGGCGAATGATCGGAGCCATCTTCTCGACCACTGTTCCCGCCACGATCATCAGATCGGATTGACGCGGGGTGGCGCGAAAGACCTCCGCGCCGAAACGCGCCATGTCGTGGCGTGGATCGAGGACCGCCATCATCTCGATGGCGCAGCATGCCAGCCCGAACTGCATCGGCCAAAGTGAAGACTTGCGCGCCCAGTTGAAAAATTTGTCGACTTTGGTGGTGAGGATGTTGCCTGCTGTGCCGGGCGCAAAATCGAAGCGGTTTTCGATCAGACCCATGAAAGGACCTTCCTCTTCCAGGCGTAGAAGTAACCGATCAGCAGGATCGCGAGAAAGACCGCCATCTCAATTGCGCCGAACCATCCGAGCTGCTTGAACCGGATCGCCCATGGGAAGAGGAAGACTGTCTCCACGTCGAAGATGATGAAGAGCACGGCGATGAGAAAGTACCGCACCGAGAAGCGGTGATCGAAGGCGTACGAACTAGCCGGGACACCGCACTCATACGGCTCGAGCTTCACCTTGTTCGCCCGCGAGGCCCGGACCAGCGGGGCGATGATGAAAAGCGTCAATACCGGCAGTGAGATGACGATGAGCGCGGCTACCAGCAACACCGAGTAGTTGGCCATATTTGTGCTGGTCAGCGAGACCGCGGTAATTGTAACGGGAGGGGCGGAGGAGTCAACCCAAACAAAAACCTGAATGCAGAACGCAGAACGCAGAACGCAGAATGAAGAAGTTAGAAGCGTTTTCTTCATTCTCAATTCTGCGTTCTGCGTTCTGCATTCAAAAGAGCTTTCGCTGGAACGACCACCCCTCCCCCCGCACACCCTTCCCCTGAACCAAAACACGAATGTCCTCGCCGATCCCGTCCGGCAGCACGAGCCGCCGCGCTTCCTCACGCCGTTCGCGCAGCGCCAGTGCCTCCTCCGTCGAGGCCGCATCGATTTCTTTGAGAGGCTTGAGCAGCTCGTGATCGGTGGCGCCGAGGGATAGGAGGAATTTTGCCTGGCGATCGAAAAAAAGGGTCGAAAAACCGTTCCTCTCGCCGGTTCGCTGGAGATCCGTGAAATTGATGTGGGCGGTCAGATCCTGCTGCCCCGGATTCGCGAGCAAATCGCGAGAAACCTGATGTCTGCTGTACGCCGCGGCCGTCCCGAAGTGTCGCATTCGACTCGCAAAGAGCTGATGTTCGGGATATCCATAATCGAAGGTGACGATCAGGCCGCGTGTCACGAAGCGACAGATGTCTGCATAGAGCGCCTGCCATTCGAGGGAAACATCGGCGAACTGGCCGCTCCCCAGTTCGATTCCTCGCTCCGCGAAGTAATCGTCATACGCCCCCTCGGCCTCGTGCTCGTTCCAATCCAGGTGGCCTTCTCGCTCCGTTACCCACAGCTCGTGAAGATGTTCCTCCCGCATGACGAGGCGCGCGAAAGGCAAAGCGTCGAAGAGCTCATTGCAGATGACCAGTTGGGCATCGCCAAGTTGAACGTTCTGAAGGTCAGTCGTGAACTCAACGCCGTCGCGTGATCGAACGCGGTCGAGCGATCTGTCGACGCCCCAAAAGCGCGCCTTCGGGTCGTGCCGAGCGGCATATAGAGAATGGATGAGTGAGCCGTCGCCGCAGCCGATGTCCACAATCGTGCACACTCGGCCCGAATTCGATCCCACAAATTCGGAAACTAGCAGGCTCAGCGCGAAAGAAAAGAGCGGGCTCAACAGCGGGCTGGTGACAAAATCACCCGCTTTTCCGACCGGTGAATTGTTTTGAGAGTAATAGCCGAGCTCGGGATCGTAGAGCGCCACTTCCATGAAATCGCGAAATTGTAAGTCGCTATCTTGGAGCATTTTGTGCAAGGTGCCGGCGAGGGAACGCTGGGGAATCACGTGGAAATCGTACACCGGATACCGAGCCCATCCCCAGCGAACATGTGACGCGCGTACCGAATTATTTTCAATGTGGCACCTCGGTTGCGATATCTGAGGGTCTGCCAGTCAAGGGAGGATTGATATGAGAAAGTACATCGCAACGCTGTTGACCGTGCTTCTGGCGACTGCGCCGGTTTTCGCGCAGACCGCTGATGAGCACGCAAAAGCCAAGAAGGGGGCGGTGATCGGCGGTATCGCTGGCGCGGTCGCCGGAGCCGTCATCGGCAATAACCGAGGACATCACAGCGCGAAGCGCGGAGCGGTGGTCGGCGGGATCGCCGGCACGGCCGCCGGCGCGATCGTCGGCGCGATGATGGACAAGCAGGAGCGCGAGCTCCGTCAGATCCAGGGAGTGGACGTCGCCCGGACGGCTCCTGACGAACTGAAGGTCACCGTGAAGAACGAAGTGCTTTTCGACTTCAACTCCACGGAACTGCGACCGGCATCACGCGAGTCGCTCCGCGAAATGGCCAATGTGTTCCAGAGCTATCCGAACACCACGCTCTATGTTGAAGGTCATACCGACTCGATCGGCTCAGCGG
>Ga0070698_100003887_pt1 | contig 16420 bp, 15 predicted proteins | sample KBSK1502metaG_FD_65477 | JGI IMG/M metagenome (GOLD analysis project Ga0070698, IMG submission 65477) | Corn, switchgrass and miscanthus rhizosphere microbial communities from Kellogg Biological Station, Michigan, USA - KBS K1-50-2 metaG | ecosystem: Host-associated > Plants > Roots >...
GATGCAGGCCGGGAAGCACGTCTACGTGGAGAAGCCGTGCGGGCACAACGCGCGCGAAGGCGAGCTGCTGGTCGAGGCGCAGCGCAAGCACCAGCGCGTGGTGCAGATGGGGACCCAACAGCGCTCCGCGCCGCGCTCGATCGACGTCGTGCAGGCGATCAAGGAGGGCGCCATTGGGCAGCCCTACCTCGGGCGCGCCTGGTATGCCAACACCCGTGCCACGATCGGCCGCGGGAAGGTGGCGCCCGTCCCCGCCAACCTGGACTACGAGCTGTGGCAGGGTCCGGCGCCCCACACCCCCTACCACGACAACGTCGTGCACTACAACTGGCACTGGTTCCACCGCTGGGGGACGGGCGAGATCTGCAACAACGGCACGCACGAGATCGACATCGCCCGCTGGGCGCTGGGTGTGAGCTATCCCACGCGTGTCACGTCGGTCGGCGGCCGGTATCACTTCGCGGACGACTGGGAGTTCCCCGACACGCAGGAAGCCTGTTTCGAGTTCGCGGGCGGCAAGACCATCATCTGGCAGGGGCAGAGCTGCAACGGCCTGAATACCTACGGCCGCGAGCGGGGCACCGCCATCCTGGGCACCGGTGGCAGCGTGGTCATGGACCGCGACGGCTACACGATCTACGATCTCAAGGAAAAGGTTGTGAAGTCGTCCCTTGCCGCACACGCGGGAGATGGCCTCAACATCAGCGCCGACGACGACATGACCGCGCTCCACATCGATAATTTCGTGGACGCAACCCGCAGCGGCGTCGCCCTTCATCAGCCGATCGAGGAGGGGGCGAAGAGCGTGCTGCTGGGCCACCTCGGCAACATCGCGCAGTCGACCGGTCGCGCACTGCGGGTCGACGCCACGTCGGGCCGGATCACCGGCGACGAGGAGGCGATGAAGCTGTGGCAGCGGGAGTACGCCGCGGGCTGGGCACCGGTCGTATAAGGCCGTGGCCGCCGTTCTCGAAGCCGACCGCTTTTTCGATCCCGATCCAGCCGTCCGCCGCGTCGCGCGCGAGCTGTACGATGACACGCGGACCCTCCCGATCGTGTCCCCCCACGGACACGTGGACGCGGGCATCCTGGCCCGGAACGAACGGTTCGCGGAGCCGGCCGCGCTGATCGTCCAGCCGGACCATTACATCCTGCGCCTCTTGTACGCGCGCGGCGTCCCACTCGAAGACCTGGGCATGCCGCGCCGCGACGGGGGGGGCGGAGGGGGCGGGGGGGGTGGAGGGGGCGGGGGCGCGCCCGTCGAGACCGATCCCTGCAGGGTGTGGCAGCGCTTCGCCGACCACTACTACCTGTTCCGCGGCACGCCCACCGGCGCCTGGCTCGATTACGAGCTGCACGAGGTGTTCGGGATCAGCCAGCGCCTGTCGGGTGAGACCGCCGCGCGCGTCTACAACGAGATCGCGGAGAAGCTCGCGTCACCCGAGTTCCTGCCGCGGGCGCTGTTCGAGCGCTTCAACATCGAGGTGCTGGCGACGACCGATCCGGCGAGCGATTCGCTCGATCACCACCGCGCGATTCGGGCGTCCGGGTGGAAGGGACGGGTGATTCCCTGCTTCCGCCCCGACGCCGTGTTCCGGATCGCCGCGCCCGAGTGGCCCGCCGAGCTCGAGGCCCTGGGCCGCGAGCACGGCGCGCCGCTCGTGGATTACGCGGAGTTCGTGCGCGCCCTGGAGGATCGTCGCACGTTCTTCAAGAGCATGGGCGCCACCGCCACCGACCACGGCGTGCTCGAGCCGTACACGACCTGGCTGTCTCCGGACGAGGCGGAGACCGTGTTTCAACGCGCCCGCCAGGGCGACGTGACGGCCGCGGACGAGCGGCGTTTCACCGCGCACCTCCTCATGGAGATGGCGCGGCTCTCGGTGCGCGACGGGCTGGTGATGCAGATTCACGCCGGCGCGCTGCGGAATCACAACCGGCTGGTGTTCGAGCGCTTCGGCCCCGATCGCGGCGCGGACATTCCCGTCGCCACCGAGTTCACGCGTAACCTGCGTCCGCTCTTGACTGCCTACGGCAACGATCCGCGGCTTACGGTCGTCGTGTTCACGCTCGACGAGTCCACCTACAGCCGGGAGCTGGCGCCGCTCGCCGGGCATTACCCGAGTCTGCGCCTGGGGCCGCCCTGGTGGTTCCATGACTCGCTCGAGGGTATGCGGCGGTTCCGCGAGCGCACCACCGAGACCGCCGGGATCTACAAGACGGCGGGCTTCAACGACGATACCCGGGCGTTTTGCTCCATCCCGGCACGGCACGACCTGGCGCGTCGCGCGGACGCCGACTTCCTGGCGGGGCTGGTCGCCCGGCACGTCATCGACATGAGCGACGCTCGCCGCATGGGACGCGCACTGGCGTACGAGCTGGCGAAGGAGACCTACAAGCTCTGATGCAACAACGGAGAGACGACATGCGCTCGGAACAGCAGGTCCTTCCCCACCCCTTGCCCGCGCGACGTCACCATTCTTAGCTTGCTGTAGCAGGCATCACAGCACCAACGCAAAGGACCTTTCAGTGATGATCCGCATCCGCGACGCCTCACTCACGTTCCGCTGCCGCACCGCCCGGGGATTCGTGTACCGGGCCGGGCCGCTGCCGGAGCGCGCTGGGCGTATTGCGTCGTACGACGCCGCGGTGCGGCGCCGACGAGCCCCCTAGAAGGATAGGATCCACTGCCGTGATCCGGCCTTCCGGGGTGCTCTACTGAACCCCGGGAGGCCGTTCTCGTTGTCTGGACCTTCGAACACGGATCACGTGCATGTCTACTGACCTTCACAGCCTCAACGCGGAGATCGTAGCGCGCTACACCGACCAGCCGCCCCGGCTGCCGGCCGAGCTGCGCCGCCAAGTCGAGGCGTCCTGGCACGGCGCCCCGGTCCAGCTGTACGCGCTCGCCGATCTGGACCACGCGCTCCGACTCACTCAGGTATGGGTCGCCCTGGGCCCCGGGCACCTCGCCGTGGCCCGGCCCGTGGATCGCGGCGGGACATGGGAGATCGAGAGCGTGGAGCGCGCCCGCATCGAGGCCGTCCGCGAGGCCCCCGGTCTCTCCGCCAGCACGCTCACGCTCCTGGGCCGTCCCGGCGATCCGCCGCTCGCCGTGGTGCGCTACAGCCATCGCCAGCGGCGCGCCTTCGAGAACCTGAAGTTCGTGCTCGAGCAGGCGGTCGAGGGGCGTGCGGTCGCGGCGCCGGATGCGGATCAGGAGTACGCGGCGAGCGTCGCGGGCCCGATTCGTGACGCCCAGGCCCTCGTGGCCGGGCGACAGGTCGCGGTGATCCGCCGGCTGCTCGGCTACCTCGCGCCCTACCGCCGCCGGCTCACGCTCGGCATGGCCGCGGCCACGCTGATCACACTGGTGAGCCTGGTGCCGCCGTACCTCGCGGGGTACGTGATCGACCGCGTGGTCCGGCCGGCGCAGGAAGGCCGGCTCGACACCGGTCGCGCCGCGACCATCGCCTGGCTCGCGGTCGGCGCGATGGCGCTCGTGTACCTGGTCCGCCAGGCGGCAGCGCTCGTGCGGCTGCGGCTGATGGCGGTGCTGGGCGAGTGGGTCGCCCGCGACCTGCGCGCCGAGCTGTATGAGCACTTGCAGCGGCTCAGCCTCGCGTTCTTCTCGCGCAAGCGCACGGGAAGCCTGATCACGCGCGTCTCGGCCGACACCGACCGGCTGTGGGAGTTCCTGGCGTTCGGCGTGGTGGACGTGTCGCTGTCGCTCGTGATGCTGGCGGGACTCGGCGCCGTCCTGGTGTCGCTCGACTGGCGGCTCGGCCTGGTGATGACGCTTCCCGTGCCGCTGTTCTGCTGGGCGATCTACCGCCACGGCGAAGCCCTCAACCGGGTGTTCCTGCGCGTGTGGCGCAAGTGGTCGCGCCTGACGGATGTGCTGTCGGACACCATGCCCGGGATCCGAGTCGTCAAGGCGTTCAACCAGGAGGCGCGTGAGGTCGCGCGGTTCGACGGCCACAACGACGACGTGACGGAGGAGATCAACCGCCTGCACGGCCTGTGGACCACCTTCTGGCCGCTGCTCATGCTCGCGGTGCACGCCACCACACTGGGCGTGTGGGTGCTGGCCGTGCCGCGCCTGCTGGGCCAGGGGCCCGCCTTGTCGGGGGGAACGTTCGTCTCATTCCTCCTGTACACGACGATGTTCGTGGGGCCGATCGAAGTGATCGGCCAGATGGCGCGCACCATGCAGCGCGCCACGACCTCGGCGCACCGCGTGTTCGAAGTGCTCGACACCGAGCCCGAGGTCACGGACGCGCCGCGCGCGGTGCGGCTAGAGCCCGTCCGCGGCCGAGTCACGTTCGACAACGTGACCTTCGCGTACGACGGCGTCCGCCAGGTCCTCCGGGGCGTGAGCTTCGACGTGGCGCCGGGTGAGCTGATCGGTCTCGTCGGGCCCTCGGGCGGAGGCAAGACGACGATTGTGAACCTGATCGCGCGGTTCTACGACGTCACGGGCGGCGCGATCCAGATCGACAGCGTGGACGTGCGCCGGCTCGAAACCGGACACTACCGCCGCCAGATCGGGATGGTGCTGCAGGACCCGTACCTGTTTCACGGAACGGTGCTCGAGAACATCCGGTACGGGCTGCCCGCCGCGTCGCTCGAGCAAGCCGTCGCGGCGGCGCGGGCGGCCAACGCCCACGACTTCATCTGCAAGCTGCAGCACGGCTACGACACCGTCGTGGGCGAGCGAGGGCACACGCTCTCGGGCGGCGAGCGGCAGCGCGTGTCGATCGCGCGGGCGATACTGCACGATCCACGGATCCTGATCCTGGACGAGGCGACCTCGAGCGTCGACACGGAGACCGAGCGGGAGATCCACGAGGCGTTGGAGCGGTTGATCACAGGCCGCACGGTGTTCGCCATCGCCCACCGCCTCTCGACGCTGCGCAGGGCGTCCCGGCTGTTCGTGATCGCGGACGGGCGGCTGATGGAAAACGGCACGCATGCAGAGCTGATGTCGCACGCGAACGGGAAGTATCGACGGCTGTACGAGATGCAGGTGGAGTTGGCGTGAACTGGGGTCGGGGGTCAGGGGTCGGGAACGTAAACCCCCGACCCCCGACCCCCGACCCCTGATCCCGGGAGGAAAGATGGAAACAACTGCTGTCCGGAGACCTGAGCCCCAGGAAGACACGACGCCCGCCGGCGCGCTCACCCTCGAGCGCCGCGCCGACGGCCGGCTCTGGGCCCTGCGGGGAGACGTGGAGCGCGCGGTATGGGTTCGTCGCTGCTTTCCGTGGTCCGAGCCGACGCGGTTCGTCTCCCTACGGGATGACGAGGAGCACGAGTTCGCGCTGGTACGCGATCCCGCCGAGCTCGGGCCCTTCTCACGCCGCGTGCTCGAGGAAGCGATGGTGGCGGCTGGCTTCGTGTTCGAGATCATCCGGGTGATGGTGATCCAGGAGGAAGTGGAGATCCGGCACTGGCGGGTCGAGACCCGGCAGGGGGCGCGCTCGTTTCAGACGCGGCTGGACGCCTGGCCGCGCCTGCTGCCGCACGGCGGCCTGTTGATGCGTGACGTCGCGGGGGACCTGTACCACGTGGCCGATCCGGGGGCGCTCGACAAGCAGAGCCGGGCGCTGCTGTGGGCGTTCGTGGATTAGGGGATCCCGCGGGGCTACGAGCCAAAGCGCGCCTTGAACGACGCCCCATAGGGGGTGGGCGTTCCGTCGTAGCTCTGGATCAGGTCCCACACCGACCCCCAGACGTCCCAGGTCCACGCGAGGTAGCTGCCGCTCCGCACGTCCATCCAGTCCATTAGTGAGTCGACAAACGTGCGGCCCCGGTCGTTCTGCCCCAGCTCGCCGAGCACCAGCGGCACCTGCTGAGCAACGGGGGCAGCCTGCCCGTCCCAGCAGCTCGGCACATGGCACCAGCTGAAGTTGTAGACGTGCCAGGAGGCGGCCAGGTCGTTCAAGGGATCGGTGGGCTCGTTCGCGAGCCACTGCGACAGGGTGGCGGCGTACTGCACGCCGCCGAGCATGATCACGTTGGTGGCGCCGGTGCCCCGCACGGCGTTCACCAGCTCCTGCATCCCCGCCGCCTGGAAGCTCATCCCGCGGCACGTGCCGCCGTCGCGCCAGCAGCGCCACGCCTCCGGGGTATCCGCGTTGCTATCCGGAAACGGCTCGTTGAACAGATCGAACATCACCGCGTTGTTGTGGCCGTACGCTGTCGCCACCTGGCGCCAGAATTCCGGCGTGTGATCGCGATTGGGCATCGGGGCCTGAGCGAGGGCCTTGGCCGTGTCGGCGGCGGTCCAGTGCAGGTCGAGGATGACGACCAGACCGGCGCGGTTGAGCCTGGCGACGAAACCCGCGATCGCCGTTTGGTAGTTCGCTCCCCCGTACCCGGCCGCCACGCCGTTGATGCCGAGCCAGCAGGTCTCGTTGAGCGGCAGGCGCACCACGTTTGCGCGCCAGGAGGCGATCGCGGCCACCGAGGCGGAATCGGACGGGCCGTCGAAAATGCCCCGCCCTTGCGCGCACGCGTACTCGGCGCCGGAGCGGTTCACGCCGCGCAGCCGTAGCGGGCGGTCGGCCGAGTCGACGAGCGCGTTCCCCTGCACGTGGAGGGCCGGGGCGGGCATGGGGCCGGGCGGGACCCGCACGCCGACGGAATTGGCGTGACAAGCGGCGACTGCGGCGGCCACCAGGAGCGCCGCGATCCTCGGGCGGCCGGCCTGCACCATCTTACAGTTGCCCGCCGCCGTTGAGCCGCAGCGTGGCGCCCAGCTGGAGACCCCAGTTCCCCGTGTAGAACGGGAGCGGATTGCTGGGCCGGCTATCGGTCGAGAACATGGCGTCGGCGTCGAATCCAGCCCGCAGCCACAGGCGCTCGGCCACGCGGTAGCGTAGCCCCAGGAGAACCGAAACACCGCCGTCGCTCACCGCCAACGCCCCGCCGTACGAGTTGCGCACATAACCGCCGCCGAGCAGCACCTCGGCGCGCCCGCCCGTCCCGAACGCCCCGACCACGCGGGCGTGCACCGGCGTGTAGGACACCGACCCGCCCGGCCGGTTGGACGACGTGCGGGACACTTCCAGCTCGAACGCGAGGTTGGGCCGCACGTACACCGCGCCCCGTCCCCCCACGCCGACCGTGTTCCCGAGCCCCAGACTGTTGTCGAAATCGGTGTAGCGTGCAAAGGCCCCCACTTCGACCGTGCCGACGCGCTGGGCCGCGAGCGGCAAGGCAGCGGCGAGCGATGCCGCTGCCGCGATCCGAATCACTCGGGTCATCATCGTGATCCTCCTGGTGGCTGCTGCCTGCTGTTCAAATTTGAAGCCGTGCCGCGCCACCCGACGCGCGTGCGCGACGCGCGGCTCTCGGGGGCCCGCAACGGGTCGTCCGTTGCGTCCGAGCTATAGGGACGGGAATATTCGTGTGGCACGATCGCAGCAGCACCCGTCAACCCAGCGCGTGACATGCGGGTTGAGTCCTTAACCGGGTTGAGTCCTTAACGATGACCACCCTTGGCTGGGTCGACTACGCCGTGATGGCGCTGTACTTCGCATTCGTGCTCGGCATCGGCGCGGCGTTGCGGCGCTACGTGCACACCAGCGAGGACTTCTTCCTCTCGGGACGCGCCATCCCCGCTTGGGTGACGGGGCTCGCCTTCGTCTCGGCGAACCTGGGCGCTCAGGAAGTCATCGGGATGGGTGCCTCGGGCGCCAAGTACGGCATCGCCACGAGCCACTTCTACTGGATCGGGGCGATCCCGGCGATGGTGTTCATCGGGTTGTTCATGATGCCATTCTACTACGGCTCGCGCGCCCGCTCCGTCCCGGAGTACTTGAAGCTGCGCTTCGACGAAAAGACGCGCGCCTTGAACGCCGTCTCGTTCGCCATCATGACGGTGTTCTCTTCGGGCATCTCGCTCTACGCCATGGGAAAGCTGCTGCACCTGCTGCTCGGCTGGAGCTTCGACTCGAGCATTCTCATGGCCGCGGGTGTGGTGCTCGCATACATCTTCCTGGGTGGGCTCACGAGCGCGATCTACAACGAGGTGCTGCAGTTTTTCCTGATCGTGCTCGGGTTCGCGCCACTGGTATTCCTGGGCCTGCGCGCGGTGGGCGGCTGGTCGGGACTCGTGGCGCGGCTCGCCGACCACGCCACCGCCGCGGGCTTCGCGCCGGGCGCCTACACGCGCAGCTGGGCGTTCATGGGACACGCGTCCGCCAACCCCGTGGGCGTCGAGTGGTTCGGCCTCGTCATGGGACTGGGGTTCGTGCTGTCGTTCGGGTACTGGTGCGCCGACTTCCTGGTGGTCCAGCGCGCCATGGCTGCGAACTCGATGACCGCCGCCCGGCGCACGCCGCTCATCGCCGCGTTCCCGAAGATGCTGTTCCCATTTCTCGTGATCCTGCCGGGCATGCTGGCACTGGTCGTGAGTCCGACGAGCGGGGTGCGGCAGGTGGAGCCGTCGGCGGTCACGATCGGCACAACCTCCTCCGACCTCCACCGACCTCCCCCGACCTCCGCCGCGCCACCGGCGGGAATCGTTCCGCCTAAGCTCGATCCCCACACCGGGCAGCCGTTGCGTGACGCAGCCGGCGGCGTGGTGCTCGATTACGACCTCGCGACGCCGATGCTGCTGCTGCACTTCTTCCCCGCCGGACTCTTGGGGCTCGGCCTCACCGCCCTGCTCGCGTCGTTCATGTCGGGGATGGCCGGGAACGTCACGGCGTTCAACACCGTGTGGACCTACGACCTGTACCAGAGCTACGTGCGTCCGGGCGCGCCGGACGCGCACTACCTGGCGATGGGGCGCTTCGCGGCCGTGGCCGGCGTCGCGATCTCGATCGCGGCGGCCTACGTCGCCGCCTCGTTCAATAACATCATGGACTTCCTGCAGCTCGTCTTCGCGTTCGTGAACGCCCCGCTGTTCGCCACGTTCGCGCTGGGGATGTTCTGGAAGCGCACCACGGGGCACGCCGCGTTCACCGGGCTCGTCGCCGGCACGCTCGCGGCGGCCGTGCACCACGGGCTGTCCCTTCCCGCTGGCGCCTCGGTGGGCGTCAAGGGCGGGTACTTGGGCGTCGTAACGACGTTCCCGAGCGAGCTGGCGCAGACGTTTTGGACCGCGATCGTCGCCTGGACGACGTGCTTCGTCGTCACCATCCTCGTGTCCCTCGTCACTCGAGCGCGCGCGCCCGACGAGCTGCGCGGCCTCGTGTACGGCCTTACGCCGAAACCTGTGGACACGTCGGTCCCGTGGTACGAGCGCCCGGTCGCGCTGGCCGCCGTCGTCCTCACGGTCACGGTGCTGCTCAACGTGGTGTTCTTCTAGATGTCGTCGACGCGGGATGCGCGGCTAAAGCCGCGGCTCGGCCCTGCCGCTCAAGCGGCGGCGACACGCCCGTTCACGGGCAGACGCCGAGCCGCGAGTTCACTCGCGCCCTCCCCGTGACGCTCGACGTTCGGCTGCCGATCGGCGGGTTCTTCACCCTGCTGGGCGTCCTGCTCACGAGCTATGGATGGGCGACCCTGGGCACACCCGGCACGGCCCCCGCGGGCGTGCCCATCGATCTGGTGTGGGGCGCGGCGCTGCTCGTGTTCGGGGTCGCCCTCCTCGGGCTCGCCCGTCGCGCGCGTAAACCCCCTAACCCCTAGCCCCTAACCCCCAATCCCGGAGCTGTCTCGTGTTCTCGCGATTCTCCACGCTCATCTGTCTCGTCCTCGGTCTCGCCGTCGTGCGCGATCCCTCGCCCCCGCTCGACAACCGCCTCGCCCGCACGCCGCCGATGGGCTGGAACAGCTGGAACCACTTCGGGTGCGATGTCAGCGCGCAGCTCATCAGGGAGACGGCGGACGCGATGGCGAAGGGCGGCATGCGCGACGCGGGCTATCAATACCTCGTGATCGACGACTGCTGGCAGGTCGCCCGCGACGGCGCGGGCCGGCTCGTGGCGGATTCCGTCCGCTTCCCCGGTGGTATCAAGCCGCTCGCGGACTACGTGCACTCCCGCGGGCTCAAGTTCGGCATCTACACCGACGCGGGGCGCCAGACGTGCCAGCGCCGCCCCGGCACCTATGGCTCCGAGGAAATCGACGCTCGTACCTTCGCCGAGTGGGGCGTGGACTACGTCAAGGAGGATTGGTGTAATTCCGATGGGCTCGACGCGCCGACGCAGTACGCCAAGTTTCGCGACGCGCTCGCCAAGGCGGGCCGGCCCATCGTCTTCAGCATCTGCGAGTGGGGCTCGAACCGGCCGTGGGAGTGGGGCCCGCGCACGGGCAACCTGTGGCGCACCACCGACGACATCGGCGACCGCTGGGCGAGCATGATCGCCCTGCTCGATTTCAACGCCCAGTACGCGCTGGCGGCGAGCCCCGGGGCCTGGAACGACCCCGACATGCTGGAGGTCGGCAACGGCGGGATGACGGACGACGAGTACCGCGCCCATTTCAGCCTGTGGGCCGTCATGGCCGCGCCGCTGATGGCAGGGAACGATGTCCGCGCGATGCCGGCCGCGACGCGCGACATTCTCCTTAATAGGGAGGTCGTCGCCGTCGATCAGGACAGCCTGGGCGTGCAGGGGATGCTGGTACAGGAGCCCGCACCCGATCTTCAGGTGTGGGCCAAACCGCTGGCGGATGGGTCGCGGGCGGTCGTGCTCTTCAACCGCTCGGCGCTGCAGACGGTGATCACCGCCTCATGGCGAGCCATGGGCATCCGCGGCCCCGCCCGTGTGCGCGACCTCTGGGCTCACGCCGACGTCGGCACGTTCCCGGCGCGCTTCATGGCCACCGTGCCCGCGCACGGCGTGGTGATGGTCCGGGTCACGCCCGTCACGGGCGGCTAACGGGCCGCCAGATACCCTTCGTTCCAGCTGATCTCGAACTGGCCGCCGCAGCGGTGACAGCGCATGTCGCTGCGACGTTCCAATGGTTGGCGCTCGCGGCAGTTGGGGCACACCGCATAGCGGCCCCCCCAGTCGGGGGGCACATGCGACGCATCACGCAGCTCCGCGACGACCGTCCAGCGGCGGGGCGGCGTGCCCACAATCTCCAGAAAGGGTCGCGGCACGGTCACTCGTCCGCCGCGGACGTCCAGGACCGCCTCCAGCGGATGGAGCTCCAGGACGCGGTACCAGGCGCCCCGGCGCAAGCGGAGGTTGAGATCGGCGTTCAGGCGAGCCCACTGCAACGCTGGCACGGTACACCTCGACACGGGGCCGACGGCGCGGGGATACAACAAGTAGACCTCGCGCGCGGGTGCGGCGCAAGATCTTATTGTCACGGCTGTTCTTTTTTGACCCAGATTGCTCCGTTCGTGCTGGATTTCACCGCGGCTTCGATGAACTCCACCCCGTCGAGCCCGTCCGCGACGGTCGGGAATAAGACCTCGCCGTCGGGCCGCTGGCCACCCCGGGCGGCGCGGACCGCGTGGGCCACCTCCGTGTAGATCGTGGCGAAGGCCTCGAGATACCCCTCGGGATGACCAGCGGGGATGCGCGTGACCCGCGCTGCTGCCGGCCCGGCGCCCGGGCCAGCGCGCGTGAGCCGGCGTCGCGGCTGGCCGAAGGGCGCGTGCCACAGCTCGTTGGGATTCTCTTGCTGCCACTCGAGCCCGCCCTTGCTGCCATAGACTCGGAGCCGCAATCCGTTCTCGTTGCCGGGCGCCACCTGGCTGGCCCACAGCATGCCTCGCGCGCCGCCGCGGAAGCGCAGCAGGATCTGCGCGTCGTCGTCGAGCCGGCGGCCCGAGACGAACGTCGTCAGATCCGCGCACAACGCCTCCAGCCTCAGCCCAGTGACGAAGCAGGCGAGATGGTAGGCGTGCGTGCCGATGTCGCCCAGGGCGCCGCCCGCGCCCGCCTGCGCCGGGTCGGTGCGCCACGCCGCCTGCTTTTGGCCCGTGGCCTCGAGCCGCTCGGTCAGCCAGTCCTGGGCGTACTCGACCTGGACGACGCGGATCTCGCCCAACTCGCCCGCCGCGACCATGACGCGCGCCTGGCGCACCATCGGGTAGCCGGTGTAGTTGTACGTCACCGCAAAGATCTTCCCGCTCTGCTCGGTCAGGCGCACGAGATCGCGCGCTGCGGCGACCATCGTGGCGAGCGGCTTGTCGCAGATGACATGGATGCCGGCCCGGAGAAACGCGGTGGCGACCGGCGCATGCAGACGGTTGGGCGTGACGATGGCCACCGCCTCGATCCCGTCGGCGCGCTTTGCCTCGGCGGTGGCCATCGCGGCGAAGTCGTCGTAGGCGCGGTCGCGGGCGAGGCCCAGCTCGAGCGCCGAATCGATCGCGCGTTGCCGCTCGGACGACAACGCGCCGGCCACGAGCACGTATTGGTCGTCGAGTCGCGCCGCCATGCGGTGCACGGCGCCAATGAAGGCTCCCTGCCCGCCCCCGACCATGCCGAGGCGGATCCGAGTATCCGCCGCGGCGTGACCGCGCCCCTCGATCACGAGGCCTTCCCGTCGAGTCCGAGCAAGCGACGATTCGCGCCCTGATCGACGCCCGAGTCGGCGAAGTCGTCGAAAGCCCGCTCCGTCACCCGGATGATGTGGTCCCGGATGAAGCCCGCGCCCTCACGGGCCCCGTCCTCCGGATGCTTGAGGCAGCACTCCCATTCGAGTACGGCCCAGCCGGCGTAGGCGTATTGGGTGAGCTTCGCGAAGATGCCGCGAAAATCGACCTGGCCGTCGCCGAGCGAGCGGAAGCGGCCGGCGCGCTCGAGCCACGGCTGGAAGCCGCTGTAGACGCCCTGCCGGCCGGTGGGATTGAACTCCGCGTCTTTCACGTGGAAGGCGACGATCCGCTCGTGGTAGCGGTCGATGAAGTCCAGATAGTCGAGGCACTGCAGCACAAAGTGCGAGGGGTCGTAGTTGATGCCGCAGCGCGGATGATTGCCCACCCGCTCGAGCAGCATCTCGAATGTCGCGCCGTCGAACACGTCCTCGCCGGGATGCAGCTCGAAGCCGACGTTCACGCCCTGCGAGTCGCAATAGTCGAGGATCGGCTTCCAGCGTCGGGCGAGCTCATCGAACGCGGTCGCGATAAGCCCAGCGGGCCGCGGAGGGAACGGGTACAGGAACGGCCAGGCCAGCGCGCCGGTAAAGCTCACCATCGTATCGAGGCCGAGGTTGCGACAGGCCTTGGCCCCGGCCTTGACCTGACCCACGGCCCACTCGGCTCGGGCGCTGGGACGACCACGCACGGCCGGAGCGGCGAAGCCATCGACGAGCGTATCGTAGGCCGGGTGAACGGCGACGAGGTGGCCCTGCAGGTGGGTCGACAGCTCGGTGATGACGAGGCGGTGCTCGGCGAGCACCGCTTTGATCTCATCGCAGTAGGTCTTGCTCGAGGCCGCCTTCTCGAGATCGAAGACACGCGCGTCCCAGGTCGGGATCTGAATGCCCTGGTAGCCGAGCGACGCGGCCCACCCCGCGAGCCCCGCGAGTGAATTGAACGGTGCGGTGTCGCCCGCGAACTGGGCGAGAAAGATCGCGGGGCCTTTGATCGTCTTCATAGGCTGATCACTCTGGGGCGTTCGTTGCGACGATTACACCGGCCGAAACAGCTCGGCCAGCTCCATCATGAACGGCGTCCCGGCTCTCCGCGGGTGCCACACCAGTCGCTCCCGCTCGATCGCCGGGAACTCGGCGTCGGGCGTCCACACCTCGACGTGCTGCTCGGTACCGTCCACGATCCAGTACAACGGCACCCCGGCTTCCTGGTATCGACGGCGCTTCGTGAAGCGGTCGGCTCGCGTCGTCGAGGGGCTCAGCACTTCGATCACCAATAGCAGCGACCGGAGGCGGGACCAATCGCCCGTCCGCGCTTCATCGACCGGCACGACGAATACGTCGGGCTGGACCAGCACGTCCCGCCCCCAGGAGATATCGGCTGGAGACGTGAGCACGAGCCCGATGGACTCTCGCGCCAGGTAATTCGCGACCGCCACGGTCATCCGGCTCACCAGGAGCTGGTGGGCGAGGCGGGGCGCGGGTGTCACGAGCAGCTCCCCGTAGACGACTTCGTAGCGATTGCCGTCGTCGGGGAGCTGGCGGACCATCTCCGCGGTCCAGTAGGTGGGGGCGGCCATGCCCATAGTATCTGCTCCTCGGCGCGGGGTGAGCAAGGGTGCGGCATGTGCGAGCATCACACCCGCCGCCCCCTGCATCGTCATCGTTCTTATGCCGACGGGAACGGAAAACCGGGCCGCGGGGAGGGGAGCACCGGAGAGCCTTGACCTGCAGAGCTGGGGCGGGAGGACTCGAACCTCCAACTTCCCGGTTAACAGCCGGGCGGTCTGCCAATTGACCTACACCCCAATGGAGGGGCTCGGGACTCGGGTCTAGGTCCCACTGCCTAGCCCTGAGTCCCGAACCGCGAATCCTTAGCCCCTAAACACAACCACGCCCCCGGGACCACTCGGTGCCGGGGGCGCGTTCACGGGATCAGCCGAGACGCTACGCCCCCACAGCCCCCGGATTCGGGTTCCCGTTGCAATTCGAGTTGGACAGGGCGCGCGTCGTCACAGGCCCGTACGGTATCATAAGGCGGGGTCAGGAGCAAGCCCCTGACCCCGGCCCCTGACCCCTGGTCCCTAGTATTTCATCCCGCTCTTCTCGGCGAACGCCTTCAGCGCCGTTTCCTGCTCGGCAGTCAAGTGCTCGGGAATCTCGACGTGGATCTCGATGTACTGATCGCCTCGCCGTCCGTTGCGCTCGATGCCCTGGCCCGGGATGCGGAACCGCTGGCCGTGTGGAGTGCCGGGCGGAACCTTGAGCACGACGCGCTTGCCGTCGAGCGTCCGCACCTTGATCTTCGAGCCGAGCAACGCCTGGGCGAGGTTGATCGGCACGACGCCGATGACGTCGAGCCCATCGCGCCGGAAGAAGCGGTCGGACTCGACCTGGATCGCGACCACGACGTCGCCCCGTCCCTTGGCCCCCTGCCCCTTGAGGCGCAGCCGCGTGCCGTCTTCCGTGCCGGCCGGGATGGTGATCGCCAGCCGCTTCTCGACGCGCACCTCGCCCGACCCGTGGCACGTGGGACACGGCTGCGCCGGCACGCGCCCGCGGCCCCGGCACACGGGGCAGGGCCGCGTGACGGCGAACCCGCCCTGGCCGAAGGAGATGGTGCCCCGTCCCTTGCATTCGGGGCATGTCGAGAACGTGGTGCCCGGTGCGCCGCCTGACCCGCTGCACGTCGGGCAGACCTCCGGGAGCGTGAGCGTGATGGGCACACGGCCGCCGAGCGCGGCGACGCGGAACGGGATCGACACCGCGGTCTCGATCTCGTCCTCGCCCTCCGCAGGGGGGCCGCCGCCGCGGCGCCCGAAAATCGACGAGAACAGATCGCCCAGCCCGCCGAACGAGCCCAGATCCGAAAGATCGAATTCGGCACCGGATCCCCCCCCCGCCGTGCCGCGCCCACCGCCCGTCCCCGCTCCCGCGAACGCCCCGTAGCGGCGCAGCTGGTCGTACTTCTTCCGCTTCTCGGGATCGCTCAGCACGTCGTGCGCTTCGTTGATCTCCTTGAAGCGCTCCGCCGCCTGCGGCTTGTTGGGGTTGCGGTCGGGATGGTACTGCTTGGCGAGCCGGCGAAATGCCTTCTTGATGTCGTCCGTGGTCGCCGTCTCCGGGACACCGAGGATCTGATAGTAGTCCTGCTGGCCGGCCATCTACGATCCGTCTCCCGTCCGCCCTTGCCACTGCAACACCACCACGCGCGCCGGCCGGATCAGGGTACCGCGCATCTGATATCCCGGCTGCAGCACGGCCCCCACGGTGTGATCCTTGGCGGGATGGTCCGCAGGCCCCGTCGTGACCGCCTCGTGCAGGTTGGGATCGAACGGCACGCCGCTCTGATCCACCCGCGTCACCCCGGCGGCTTCCAGCTCTTTCCACAGCTTGCGCTCCACCAGGTCCACGCCGTCGTGAATCGTCTTGGCGTCGGTCTGCGCAGGGTCGACGTGCGCGAAGCGCGCCAGATCGTCGAGCGCATCCACCAGACGCAGCACGAGATCGGCCTGTGCCTTCTCCCAGGCCTCGGTACGCTCCTTGAGCGCGCGCTTGCGAAAATTGTCGTACTCGGCGGCGAGCCGGAGATACTTGTCCTTCAGATCCGCGACCTCGCGCTCCAGTCGGGCCACCGCTTCCTCCGGTGGCTCGAGTAACGCGCCCCCCCCGCCCCCACCGCCCTCCCCGGACCCCTGGGGCGGTGCGGCAGCATCCGCCCCGGCCGACTGTGGCTGTTTGTCTTTATCGTCCATGGTGTTGCGTTTCTTTAGCAATCGATGTGCCGCCTCAAGTCCGCCGTTTTGGCACCAGACTCTCACTGACCCCGGGCGCAAGCCCGGGGTTCACGGTCTAACAGAGTGGGGCCCCCTACTATCTAGAGCCGCCCCGCCAGAAACGCTACCAGGTC
>Ga0070698_100003888_pt1 | contig 16417 bp, 22 predicted proteins | sample KBSK1502metaG_FD_65477 | JGI IMG/M metagenome (GOLD analysis project Ga0070698, IMG submission 65477) | Corn, switchgrass and miscanthus rhizosphere microbial communities from Kellogg Biological Station, Michigan, USA - KBS K1-50-2 metaG | ecosystem: Host-associated > Plants > Roots >...
GCAAGCTCAAGGAGTTCAAACGCATCGCCATGCGCGCCGACAAGACCGATCAGAGCTTCGCTGCCATGATCCACATCGCCGCCGCCGTCATAGCCTCCCGATGAATCCCAACAGGCCCTAAACCGCGGCCATAGTGAAACCCCGCTTTTCCATCTCGCCGGAGCGGCTGGCGTTGCCACCACCCCGTGACACCAGCCCAGGCCTCCAAGCCGCTATTTATACTCCGCTGCGCCTGCAGTAGGTGTGACAATTTCAATGAAAAGGAATGCGGCGATGCGCCGAGGCGGGGTCGGCCGGCCAGGGTATGGGCGCTGCCGGCCCAGGTTAAAGACTGGCATCCAGCCAGATGCTGCCGCCCCTGCCGGCGCCAGGTAAAAGGAACTAGCGTCCGGGCCAGCGCATTGTCGGCGAACTGCTATCCCGCCGACGGCAGCATCTGCGTCGATCGCGGACCGCCAAACCCCTTGTGCGGCCTCCATCGAAAGGCCGTGGGAGTAGCGCATTTGGTCCCACCTAGGGCCTTGAATAACTTGTCCTGAGTCAGCGCCAAAGCAACCGGCGGAGCCCAACGGGGAGGAGTGGTTGCATCGGCTTTTCCGCACGATCGACCGAATCGGGCCGGAGGGTGACAATGGGCTTAGCCGCCCAAGCCCGGCCATGGACGGCGCGCGCCTCCCGTTCCGCCGCCCGTTTCTCCAGCAGATCGGCGTATCTGTTAACTCGCGCTCTGGCGGCCGCTTCAGACAATCCCTCGCCCATCCGTCTGGCGCGCCTCGCGAGCGCGCGACGTTCGCCAGCTTCTTTTTGGAGATCGAGGCCCATGCCGTTCCTCGCGCAAACCAAATAGCCAACGCGAAAGACTGCATGGAGTTGCATACAGGTAATTAGCTTCGATCAGTTCTTCGACGGTGCCTTGTGATCCAGCTCTACGTGTTGCAGCACCTCCTCAAGGTCCAGTTCGTCGACCCAGTGGCCGCAAATCGGGCACTGGCAGTGGTGCTCGTCGCTCTCCTGGAGCGGCGTAACCGGGTATTTCACCGGCGGTGGTTTCTTCCGTTGGCGCGCCATGGCCTAGCGGCCCTTCAAGGCGGCTGCGATGCCGCGGCGTGTGGCGTCGTCCATCAGGAACGTTCGCTGGCTTGCCCAGCCCGGATAGCGGCCAGCGGGGCTGGCGCCCACGGCTTGGGCGAGCTTCTGAGCATCGGCGTCCTTCTCAAAGACGCAGTGGATCTCGGGCGTGCGGCCCTGCCGATCGATTGAGAGCGCGTAGAGCCCCTTGGGTGCCAGCCGGCCGATCAGCGCGGCCATAAGATTGAGCTGCGGTCTGGCGCTGCTGGGCCGCCTCATCCTCCGGCAACACCCCGGCGACCAGATAGGCGGCGGGGTGGCGTTGCAGGAAATCGGACCAAGAGAGCTTGGGCACGGCCGCCAACGGAGCGCGGCGCCGGCGGTTGCGGCCGGCGGCCATTTTCGCAGCAGTACGCGCGCGGCGCTAGCGGCGCCCTTCGTGCTGGTGCCGTTCCTGTGACAGCGCTCACCAAGAAGCAGGAAGCCTTCGCGTCATTGCTAACAATGAAAAATTCGGCGCTTGAGAGCAAGGATAAGCAAGTGCTCGAGACCGCTACGGGCGCACCGTGGCGCGCTGGGACCCCCCCCGAGCGCCCCCCGCTAAGCGGGCCCGCCGTCCATCATGCGCCAGACTTCCACCAGGGCGGCCCGCGCCTGGGGCAGCATTTTCTCCCATGGAACACCGTCGACATCGGCGATGACGCGGGCCAGACGCTCAGCGGGAAACTGCTGGGCCGCTTGAAGGGCCCGCGAAGCAGCACTGCTTCCTCTGGACAAGATCCAATACCTGCGTGTGTCTCCTCTGTCGTGTGTCTCCTCTGTGTCGCGATCCGCGAAAACTGTGTCGTCCGTGTCGTGCTACCTTCGCGCCTTGATCCTAACCTCTCTGGTGGACCCATGGCGCATGGAGATCTGGATGACAGACGCCTCTGGAGCTGCCATGTGGCCTCATTATTGTCGTCCAGGTCGATCGGGTTGGGGTGGAACGATGAGAATTGCGCACGATACCGTTAGTTTTCGTCGATTGTTGAGCCCGCGAATGGTAGCCGCCGCGTCGTTTTGCATGCTTCACTTTCCGGGTGTCGCCATGGCGCACGTCAGGGTGCCGAACTACACCCACCTCGGGCGTCCGATGGATGCTGGCGACCAAGGAGCCAGAACGGCCACACATTTGAGGCGTCCGGGAGCGACCGAGCAGGGTGCTGCTAAAGTCAGACCGGGATGCGGCGTCGGGGTCGGCGCAAGTCCCGCCGGTGCTAGGGTTGCTGCGAGTGTTCTTGGTGCGCCGCCTTTGCTGTTATCCGAGGTCAGGCTGGATAGCGTGCCGAGGCTGCCATCAGGCAGTTCTCTGGAGCGCGCCAACGCTGGCGCTTACCGGGAGGTGTTTTCCCTTCTGGACGGCTTCAACGCCAGATCGGATGTCGTTCAGGTAGCGGAAGGCGTGACCCCTGATGGTGTTTCCTGTCCGCTTTATGTTTCAGTCGGCAGTGGAGCTTCCAAGCAGACCTTTTGGCGTTATGCGCCAGACGACGAACCCGAGGGCTGGTTCGACGAAGCGGGTAGGCGGGCGGGAGAAGCTGCTCTTGCGGAGCCTAGGCCCGCTTCACGCATTTCATCTCCCTTCGGGCCTCGTCGCTACTATGGCCGCTCGTCGGGAGGCGGCTTTCACGATGGCATTGATTATGAGGCGCACGTAGGAGAGCCGATCTTTGCGGCGGCCGACGGTGTAATCGAGCATCAGGGCGGGTATTTCGAGTATGGCCTGACCATGAAAATCCGACACGCCACCAAGTACACAACGCTCTACGCGCACATGTCTGGTTTTGCCCGTGGCATCGGCGTGGGCAGCAGGGTCAGCAAAGGTGAGTTGATCGGTTATGTTGGCATGACCGGGCGGTCGACAGGGGCCCACTTGCACTTCTCGACCATCGTCAACGGCAAGTTCGTTGATCCCGTTCCGTACCTTTCCAAGAATGGCAACCGTGCGTTAAACGGCCAGGCACTCGCTACCTTTCGCAGGTGGCAGCACGACATACAGGCCGCAGTGAGAAGCGCACGCGACCGCCATCGCCTCGATCACGTCAACGAACCTGATTGGACATCGAGAACATGAGCGCGGACCGCTGGGAAACGAGTGAACATGCGAGGGGGCCTTGGGGCGGTCTGCCCAAGGAGCAAGAAGCTGCGGGCCATGACATGGTTGCGCGCAACGAAGAACACCGGCTCGCTGCAATGAAGAAGTACGCGGAAGAGAGAAGGCGAAAGCGCCTAGATGACTCTGAGGGTGGCTGGTCGGGCACGTTCGATCCTAACGCGCCAGCCTATCGGCCAAGCGAAACCGAACTCGAGCGCATCCGCCGCGACTGGGCGGCCTGACGCAGCAGACCCGATGACAGCCCGCCCGTGCACGCGCTTGGGCGGGTTGCCGTTGCGGGCGAAGCTCCCTAAGTCCGGAAGTCAGGACGGTTGTCATCATGGCGTTGCTCGTGGGGTTCGGTTAGCGACCGGCGCGGCTATGGCGTTTAGCCTGTTGGCGTTGACCGTGGCGACAGCTCAGCGGGCCAGGCCGTGCGACGTCGTGGAGCCCGATTCGCTTGGGATCAGCTGGACGGCGCCGTGCGATGAAGGCCGCTGGTTGCTCGATCCGCAATCCGGGTGCCGGATATGGGACTGGCATCCCGCGCCCGAGGATACCTCGACATGGACCGGCGCCTGTCCGGCTGGGCGAAAAGAAGGGCGCGGGGTCGTGCAATGGTTTGAGCACGGCCGACCGATCGATCGCTTCGAGGGCGTCTACCGCCGCGGCAAGCGCGAAGGCTTTGGCCGCTACGATTGGCCGACCGGGGACCGGTTCGAGGGCACCTACACGGACGACTTGCCCAACGGACGGGGCACCGTGACCATCGACGGCGCGTCGTTCAGCGGCACCTGGCGTCGCGGCTGTCTAGTGCTGGGAGACAAGCGCATCGCCATCGGCGTTCCGCTCGGCACCTGCGGCAGAAGCAGGGCGTCCTGAGCAATCGGGATCGAGAAGGGCGAGCCTGCCACGGTTCGGGGGTGGGGAGGGGACGAAAACCGGTCTATAAATACCCAAAACGTTACCCAGAAAGTCGAAAAAGCCCGCAGATACTGCTTGATTTACATTTCGGCCGGAAACGCGCGAGCTACAGTCTGGTTGCCGGGGAGCTTTGGCAGCTACGCAAGACGGGCTACCGGAAGGGGCCACCCGAAGGGATGGTTGACGGACGGGGAGGAGGCTCACCCGTCCACCTGTCGCAACTATCGCAACTATCGCCGGGGCTAGCCGGTCTCGACAGGAGCGGATAGAGGGCTATGCCCCTTCAAATATGCACTGCGACCGGCAAAATTGATAAGGTCTGGCGGATGGCAAATCATGCCGGTTGTGTCCCCCTGTGTCCCTCGTTTGTATGGCGACGCGGACGGGCATCTAAGTCATTGTGATTCAATGGAAATTTCTATCTGGTTGGTTTGTGACCTAGCCGATGAAAGGCGGGACGACATACCGGGAGAGACGACATGGCGAAATCGGGCAAGGTGGCGATCGTGACGGGCTCGGCGACGGGGCTGGGTGCCGAGTGTGCGATCGATCTGGCAGGACGTGGCTGGAACGTCGTCGTCAACTACACCAAGAGCAAGAAGGAAGCCGACGAGACCTTCGCCGCGGTGAAAGCCAAGGGCGCCGAGGCGATCCTGGTGCAGGCCGATGTCGGTCAGGAAGCCGACTGCAGGAAGCTGGTGGCCGAGACCATGAAGACGTGGGGCAGGATCGACGGCCTCATAAACAACGCCGGCACCACCAAGTTCCAGAACCAGGGCGACCTCGAGGGCGTGAGCCCTGAGGATTTCGACCGCATCCTGCGGGTCAACGTCACCGGCCCCTACATGATGTCGCGCGCCGCCTATCCGGCGATGAAGAAGCAGTGGGAGGACAAGCAGGAGCGCAGCTCGATCGTCAATATTTCCTCGATCGCCGGCGTCATGGGCGTCGGCAGCTCGATTCCCTATGCCTGTTCCAAGGGTGCGCTGAACACACTGACGCTCACGCTGGCGCGCTGGCTGTCGCCGGCGGTGCGGGTCAACACGGTGTGCCCGGGCTTCATCCAGACGCGCTGGCTGCTGGGCGGCATGGGCGAGGCAAACTACAACAAGATGAAGGAGTCGCAGGAGCAGACCACGCCGCTGCGTCAGGCCGGCACGACCGAACAGATGGCCGAGGCGGCGCTGTTCTTCCTGACCAGCGCGTCGAACATCACCGGCGAATTTTTGATCGTCGACGCCGGCATGCATCTCGCCAGCCTGCCGATGAAAGCACGGTAGTTTCAGCTTTCATGTTCCTCTCCCCCGCTAGGGGGAGAGGCTAGGTGAGGGGGTGACCCATGACGCCCGTAAACCCCTCACCCAACCTCTCCCCCTAGCGGGGGCCTTGCACATTAACCGGCGTCTGCACAAAAAGTCCCTCGGCTGCACAAAAAGTTCAAACCGGCGCTCGGCGAGATCGACGTAAATACGGTGATGCACGCGAACGTACCTCCGAACGTTCTCGCTAGGGCCAAAACGATGCTCGCGCGGGCGTACCGAAACCCTGAGGGGCGCGGGGAACAGGGCATCGGGCTATGCCTGATCAACTCGATTGACAACAATTTTAGTTCACTGTGGTTGACCACGAATCAACCAAATACGGGTCTCCTATATTCGGATTCCCTCTCGATAGCGGAGAACAGTTTTTCGTCGAGCATATCCACTTCTACGATACCAGCGGGGCACCACGATCAATATGGGATCGACCGGGGCTAGCTCCGGAAACGGGTGGGTCATACCGAACAAGTTTATGTATCCGCTCTATTGGACCGCGCTCTGCGATACCGCGCCCGGGCTGGGACAATCCTTCATCTACCAATTGTTCAAGCTAGCCGTCGGGAGTCTCGTACCGATTGGTCCGGCCGTGGTCGTATCAGGGGCGAACACATTCACGACCGGTCTCGTACAGCCGTACGGATACGTCTCGCGTCTCGATACACTGTTCATTCACGTCATTACCAGCGCCGGAGCCGCCGCAGCGAACCACCGTTGCATGATCTTGATGCGGTATTAGTCTTCTGCCGCCTCATACAGAGCACCCGAGAGTTCGCCGGGATCAGATCACATGGAAGGCCCGGAGCAGGATCAGGATCAGAACGACGGATTCGGTGCTGATGATAATGGTGGGCGAGAAGATCATGGGTACTCCGATAGAAGGGTGCCGCACATTGCAGCGGGGATTGGATTGCGCAAGAGCCCGCATGAGCCGGATTATCTCGAACCTGCAATTGCTGTAATTCCTGCGTATCCTGCGTCAACAGGATCAATCCCGGAAGGTCCCCGGAGCTTCCCGAAACGTCCCGTTGGGTCCCCTTGCATTGATTCAGGATCAATCAAAAGAAAGAATCTGTCTGAGAAGAAAAATCATGTACGGCTGCTGAGTCCAGAGGGCATCGCGGAAACCAGCGCTCGGTTGTATGCTTGGTAGTCGAATTGGGGCAGCCATGGCCGAACAAGCTTTGAAGAAGTGTTTCGCGATCAGTCCGATATCTATCGCGCTCGCACTCAACTTTCTCACTTTCGCGCCCGCTCAGGCACGGGAGACCAAAACGGTGATCCTGCTCGAATCGATGGGTGCTGCGCCGATCCAGTGTGGTGGTCTAGGAACCTTGGATTCAAAACGTACTCAGGAATGCATGGAAACCTCGGAATCCGAATCGAAGGACCTTCGCGGTGAGGTATTCGTCGAGATGCGCCTCGATCCCAACTGCGCGGGAATGGCCTTCGCTAATAATTTCACCGATGTGGGAAGCTTTGGTGAGTACAAAGAGATCGATTACATCAACGCGTCTGTGACATATTTTCCACTAACAAATGAGAGAAGTTGGTGGCTGAATATCCTTAATATCAACGGCAAAGCTGGGCCGGACTACATGGGCGGAATAGCGTCCAGTGCGAAAGAAATCGCCCACAAGCTCTGCTACATCATCCATCAAGAGAAGATCACGCGACGATAGTCGACTCTGGTCTCCTGAATCGCGAAGTTGCATCCCTGACACTCTCGCGTCACCATCACCCGAAACCAGCATGGGGGCTAGAGTGACCGAGGAAGAAGCCAAGCGCTTCGAATCGCTGAAAAAGCAGGTCGCAGATCAACAGACTGACTTGATCACGCTGCGGTTCCTTCTCGAATGCGCGACCGCCGCTCAATTCCACCAAGGTGGAGATGGTCTACGGCGAGCACGTGAATCGGAGCAAGAACTGCTTAAGCAAGTGGCAACCCTTATCGATCCGGATATCCCACCCGCAGCGCGCGAATATTTGAACAAATCCATCTCCGAACTGATGATGCGATTTTTCCAAGGAGTCCGCGAGAAGTTGGGAGAAAAGCCTGCGGCACACTAAGGGATCGAAGTAGTCTCTCGGCCGCCGGTTCGTGAGTCGTGATGTCCTTCATGACAGGTATTTAGGAATCGCCCATCGATGATCGCGATGATTCTGAACATGTCTGGGTTGGCCGCGACGCTGGTAGGGGTGCTCTTGTTGTTCCGGTTCGGAATGCCCTACCGGGTGCCGCAGATCAACGAAGGCAGTCTGTGGGCGGACAAGCCGACCGCACAGGACCTACGACTAAACCGCCGCTATCGTCTCTGGGGCTGGGTCGGTCTCGTCCTGATCATCCTTGGAACATTCGCTCAGATTGTTGCCGTACTTCTATCTCGACCGATGGTTGGCTAGGACCGCTCCACCGGTCCCTTCAATTCTAAGCCAAGAGGAAAGCTATGACATCACGAGCAACACTTGAGAAACAAGCGAGCAGTAAGACATTAAACAAGTGCATACGAGAACTCGACGACATTTTGACCAACAAGACTCTTCCAACGGCAAGTCTGGTGCTTCGCAGGAAGTACCATAACAAGCTGAAAGACTTGATCGAAGAAATCGCTTCGGGTTGGTACCAGACCGGATTTGAGCGTGCGCACAAGACGCTATTTGACGACGGAGATACGAAGCAGCGCAAACTTGAAAAATCGATGAATATGCGTGCGGGCTACTTCCGCAACGGAGTGGTTCGCACGACGCTCAGGTCCAACCTGAAAGGCCGATAACGGATATTTGTGCAGAATCGGCTCCTGCACAAAAACTCCGGGCTCTGGATGGGTTACTGTGCAAAGCCCCTAGCGGGGGAGAGGAGGAAGAAGGGCGAGCGCTAATCCGCCGCCTGATCCGTCGCCGCCCGGGCACGGAAGGCCGCGGCGGCGTTCTGCACGTGCCGCGCCGCCAATAGCGCCGCGATCTCCTCGTCGCCGGCGATCACGGCGGCCAGGATGCCGGCATGCTCCTTCCAGTCCTCGCGCGCGCGGGCGCGGCCGTTGGCGGCGAAGGCGAGGCTGGTGCGCTCGCGCAAGCTGCGCATGACGTCCGACAGCACCGAATTGCGGCTGGCCTCGGCCAGGCGGTCGTGGAACTCGCCGTTCAGCCGCGCCAGCTGATCGGGAGAGCCCGTCTGCGCGGCCGCGTTGCCGCGCTTCAGCGTATCCTGCAGGAGGGCGACGATCTCGGGATCGTGGCGGCGGGCGGCCAGGCGGGCGTTCAGCGCTTCGAGGAGCGTGCGCACCTCGACCAGCTCGGCCACCAGCTCGGGCGTGACGGCCGTCACGGTGGCGCCGCGGTTGGGCTCCAGCCGCACCAGCCCTTCCATCGACAGGCCGCGCAGCGCCTCGCGCACCGGCACGCGCGACACGCCGAGCTCGGCCGACAGCCTGTCCTCGACCAGCCGCTCGCCCGGCTTGAGCTTGCCGTCGAGGATCTGGCCGCGGATCTTCTCGCTCACGACCTTGCTCAAGGAGGCGCGGTCGGCGGCCATGGCTATTTCTTCACGGTGGCCAGGAAGGCCTCGATGCCGGCCTCGCAGCAGGCGATGTCCTGCTCGCCGTTGCCGCCCGAGGCCGCGATCGAGCCGACGCACTGGCCGTCGACGAAGATCGGGAAGCCGCCGACGAACACCGTGAAGCGGCCCTCGTGCTGGGTGAAAATGCCGAACGCCTCTTCGCCCGGCAGGGCATTCTTGTAGTTGTGGGTGGGCTTGCGATGGCCCGCCGCGGTGAAGGCCTTGTTCATGGCGATCTGCACGCTGGTGACCTTGCCGCCATCGAGGCGTCGCAGCGCGATCGGATAACCGGCATTGTCGGCGACGCAGAGGACCTCGGGTACGCCGAGCTCCTCCGCCTTTTTCTGCGCCGCGTCGAGAATGGTATGCGCCTCGCCGAGCGTCAGGGTTTTGTAGGTATGCACGCCTCAGTCCCGCTTAGGCCGCGAGCTTTTTGCCCTGGGCCTGTGGCTCGGCGATGAACTTGCGGTAGACGCCGTCGAGATAGAGGCGGCGCATCATCGTCGCTTCCTTGACCAGCCGCACGCAGGCGGCGCGCTGCTCGTCCGTGGTCGCGTACTTCTCGACAATCTCGAAGCCTTTCTCGCCATGCTCGGCATCGGCCACGATGTGCAAGGTGAAGAAGGTGACCTCGTCCTCGGCGAAGCCGTATTTTTCCAGCAGCGGCGGCGTGGTCTTGCTGTAGATGCGCGGCACCTGGCTCTCCAGCCCGATCAGCAGGCCCGACAGCGCCTCGACGAAAGGCTTTTGGGACTGCACGGCGCACCAGCTTTGCAGGCCGAGCGTCTCGGCCAAAAGCTCGCCGTTCACTTGCGCGTTCAGGATCTCGTTGCGCTTCATGCCGCAGGTTTCGGCGAAGTCGAGCAGCAGCTCGGAATGACGGACCGGCGCGAAATCGCCCGAACCCACGAAGCCTTCCTCCTCGGTGATGTTCTCCAGCAGGAAGTGCTGCACGTCCCAGTGCGGGCAGGTCGCATAGACCGCGCCCAGCCATTCCGAGAAGTGGCTGACGTAGTGGAAATGCTGCTTCACCCATTCGCCGAGCAGGCGGCGGTCGAGCTTGCCCGAGGTCCAGGCCTCGCTCCACGGATGCACCGCCGAATGACGCTGTTCGATTGCTTCCTCGAGAGCCTGACGGAACGCACTTTTAGCCATGGCGAGCCTCCTCATGGGGACAGAAAATTGTATACAATCGACGGCAGATTTGTCAATTTTGGCCCCCCGGATGGTGCCCAGAAATTCCTGATCGTATACAAATGAAGCCCGAGGACTACGCCCAAGGCGACGCCTTCCAGGCCGAGAAACGCACGGTTTTCTCGACCGAATGGCTCCCCCTCTGCGCCGGGGGCCAGTTGGCCAAGGGCGGCGACTACGTCTCCGCCACGGTGGGCGGCTGGGGTGTCGTCGGCGTGCGCGACAAGGACGGGACGGTGCGGGCGCTGCGCAACGCCTGCCGGCATCAGAACATGCAGGTCGTCGGCACGCCGTCGGGCAGTTGCGAGACCTTCCGCTGCCGCTTCCATGGCTGGACCTACGATCTGCAGGGCCGCTTCTTGAGCGCGCCGCCGCCGGTCGCGCCCAAGGATCCGCAATCGCCCGAGCATCATCTGCCGTCGCTCGCCACGACCGTGGCGTCGGGTCTGGTCTTCTTCAGCCTCGACAAGCCGCCGGCGGCGCCCGCAGACGATGCCTCGCTGCCGGCCTATGGCGGCACGCTGGCCACCGAGATCGCCTGCAACTGGAAGGTCTGCGTCGAGCATTTGCTGTCCGAGCACACGCTCTCGGCGGATTTCACCTGGACCTGGCCGTTGCTGGCGGTCCGACGGGCGGGCGCGATGACGATCATCGAACAGGTCGTGCCGCACACTTTTTTGCGCACGCGGCTTCTCACCCACATCTTCGGCGGCTCGGCCGACGAACACAGGCAGGCGGCCTCGACCATCAAGCATGTCTGCGAGCGCCTGCAGGCGGACCGTGTCGAAGGCAAGCCGGCGGCGGATGGCGCGCTGGTGGCAGCGTTCCACACCCGACTTGCCCAGGCCTACGCCCAGGACCGCTCAACGATCTGAACGTGCTGTCCCTCGTGCGGACGGCGGAAGATTTTTCGCTTCGCATTACGTCCGTTCATGGATCGCCGCACTTCTTCTCCATGGCGCCGTGCGCTCAGGCGACCCAAATCAAGCCGAATAATTCGGAGGTCTTGCCCCCATGAGCCTGCAAGCGAACGTCATCGCCGGCCTGCCGCGCGTCGAAGCCGTCATGAACTACCTGGTTCCGATGGCCGAGCGGCCGCGCAACTACACCTTCGAGCCGCCGGCCGGCGTGCCGCGCAGCAACACCGAGCACGAGCCGCACAAGGTGGCGATCCACGACGCGCGGCCGGTGGCGGGCGCCGTGTCGCTCGACGCCAACGGCTTTGCCCTGGTCGATCACCGCAGCGCTGTGCGCGACTTCTTCGACGACGAGGAAGTGCGCCGCGTCTACTACCCGGAAGTCGAACGGATCCTGAAACAGGCGACCGGCGCCTACCGCGTCCACATTTTCGATCACACCACCCGCCGCCGCGTGCCGGGCGCCCAGGACCGCAGCGATGCGCCGCGCCAGCCGGTGCAGCGCGTCCACATCGACCACACCGCGCGCTCGGGTCCGCAGCGGGTTCGCGACCTCCTACCCGACGAAGCCGACGAGCTGCTGAAGGGCCGCGTGCAGGTGGTCAACGTCTGGCGCCCGATCAAGGGACCGCTGCACGATTCGCCGCTCGCCGTCTGCGACGCCACGACCATCCGCACCGACGACCTGGTGCCGTCGGATCTCGTCTATCCGCACCGGGTCGGCGAAACCTATGCGGTGAAGTACAACCCCTCGCACCAGTGGTTCTACGTGCCCGGCATGCGGACCGACGAAGCGTTGCTGCTGAAGTGCTCGGACACCGCCACCGAGGTGCCGGCGCGCTTCACGCCGCACAGCGCCTTCGTCGACCCGACGACGCCGGCCGACGCGCCGCCGCGCGAGAGTATCGAGGTGCGGACGCTGGTGTTTCACCGCTAGGCGGCGTTACACCGGCAATTCGTGGCCGCGGCCGATGTTGCGGATAATCTCGCTCAAGTGCGGCTTGTCGTCGAGCAGCGCGCGCCGGTAGGCCAAAAGCCCGCGCAGCATCGCGCCGTCGCGTTTTAGGAGCTGGTCGGCGAACTCGACCATGCGCGTGTTGGGCCAGCCGTGCTTGCGCAGCTCCAGGAGCCGGAGGAACGCCGCTTCCTCGCGGCCGGGCGCGTGCTGGCACAGCAGGATCGCAGCGGCCGCGGTCGAGCGCGAAACGCCGGCATGGCAATGGACCAGGACGTGGCTGCCGGGCGCGGCGTGCACACGGTCGCCGAATTCCAGCACCTTGGCGATGTGAGCGGGCGTGCAGGCCTCGAAGCCGGGATATTCCGCCACGATATCGTCGAAACGGACCAGCTCGTGGTCGACGCCGCGGAAATCGTCGAGCACGGGCGGCCTCGGCTCGTGGGTGTCGATGATCGACAGCACATGGCTGACGCCGATCGAGCAGTGTTGCGACAGTTCGGGGATGCCGCAGATGGTTATCTTATGCGTTGGCAGGGGCATTGCGCGGAGTCTACAACAAGCCCCGCGCCATGTGCAGCCCGACGGCGAACATGCCGATCAGGAAGATCCGGCGGAAGGTCTCGGCCGAGACCGCCTGGCGGGCCCTTTGGCCGAGCCAGACGCCGGTGAAGGTCGGCACGATGGCCAGGATGGCGCCCACAAGGTTGGTCGCGTCGAACGCGCCCTGCAGCGCCAGCGCCAGCGTCAGCGCGCCGATGATGAACAGGAACATGATGCCCAGCGCCTGCACGAGATCGTGCCGGTCGATGTCGAGCGACTGCATGTAGGGCAGGAACGGCACGGCGGCGACGCCGGTGACGCCGGCCACTGCCCCGCTCGCCAGCCCGATCAGCGGATTGGCCCAGCGCTCGGTCGTGCGCGACACCGACGGCCGCCAGGCCGTGAGCGCCATGGTTGAGTAGACCACCAGGATGACGCCGACCCAAGTCATGGCCATGGGTGAGCCCAGGTGTCCGAAGCCCACGGCCACGAACATCAACGCCGCCACCGAGGTCGCGGCCATCGTCCAGAAGCGGCGCAACAGTCGCAGGAAGCCCGTGCCGTAGATCGCCTGCCAGACATTGGTCGCCATCGACGGCACGACCATGAGCGCCAGCGCGTCGCCGAGCGGGACGGCGAAGCTCATCAGCGCCAGCGCGATCGGCGGCAGGCCCATGCCGATCGCGCCCTTGGCGATGCCGGCGACGATGAAGGCGCCGGCGATCACCAGCACTTGCGTGACGGTCATCGACGCGCAGGCTCAGGCGGCGTCGGGAAAGAGCTGCTGGACGAAGCGCGGATAGGCCTCGCCGATCTGGCGCGCGATCGGGCCGCGGATGGCGGCCAGCGTCGGCGCATCGGGCGCCGGCGTCGTGCCTATGCCGGGCGCGACGTCGAAGGCGAAGCCGGTATGGTCGTGCACTTCCTCGAGGCTGTGCCCGGGATGGACCGTCTCCAGCCGGAAGCGCCGGCGCGCCTTGTCGAAGGAGAACCAGCAGAGCTCTGTCAGAAGACCGATCGGACCGCCCGGCCGATAGACGCCGTCGTCGCGCGGGCCGGGAGCGGAAATGAAGTCGACCTTGGGCACCATGACCCGGCGGCTATGCTCCTCGCGGAACAGGATCACCTTGGGCACCAGGTAGTAGAGGTAGGCCGAGCCGAAGGAGCCGGGCCAGCGCACCGCCGTCTGCGGATAGGTATCGCCGGCGCCGACAAGATTGATGTTGGCCTGGCCGTCGATCTGCCCGCCGCCCAGGAAGAAGGCGTCGATGCGGCCTTGCGCGGCCATGTCGAACAGCTCGACGCCGCCGCTGGTCATGGCGTTGAGGCGGCCGCTGCCCAGGATGGTGAGGAAGAGCCGCCGCGACGGCGTCTTCTCGGCTGCCCAGTGGCGCGCCAGCACGGCGCCGGCGCCGGGGATCGGCGAGGAAGCGCCGACCGCGACGCTACGGCAATCCTTGAGCAGGCGGGCGATGGTGAAGATCAGCAGTTCCTGGCGCGAAACGCTCATTCCGCGGCCTGGCGCCTGACGTGAACGAATTCGTCGAGGTAACGCGCGAAGCCGTCCGATGTGCGCGCCAGCTCGCCGTAGCGGCGGAAATGCGCCTCGTCGGTCGCATAGAGGTCCCACAGGCCGCATGGCCAGGCGCCGCGTTGGGCGATGGCGGCATGCCCGACATAGATCGCCGGCAGCGTGCCGGCGGCCGTCTCTTCGCTCGCCAGCAAGTCGACCTCGCGCACCTCTTCGACCGTCACCAAAGCGCCCTTGGTCGAGGCCTGCGCCATCGTGGCGAGGTCGCGGCGGCGGCCGATGAACACGTTGCCGTCGCGGTCGGCATAGGGAGCATGGAAGACGGCGAAGTCGGGACGGATGGCGGGCAGCAGCAGGATCGGATCATGGGCGGCGCCCTCTTGAGCGAAGGGATTGTCGATCGTCTTCCAATCCGGGCGATGCACGACGAGATCGCTGCCCAGCAGGCCGCGCAGCGGGATGAAGGGAATGTCCTTGTGGCCGGCCTCGAGCGCGGCATGGATGGCGGGGCAGGTGGCGTCGAGCATGCGGATGGCGCCCTGCTTCAACGCGTCGTGGAAGCGGTAGGGCGTGCCGTATTCGCCGAAGGTGATGGCCGAGGTCTCCAGCGTGCCGACGCATCCCGCGCCGATCAGCAGATCGACCTGCAGGCCGCCGATCGGGACGCAGACGACATGGAGGTTCTTTGCGCCGCGGCGGATCAGCGCCCGCGTCGTCTCCATGGCGACGCCCAGCGTGTCGTGCGGCACGGCGATCTTGGCGCCGTCGGGCAGTTGCGCAGCGAGCGCGTCGGCCGAGGCGAGCAGCCAGTCCTGGGACATGCGTCCCTCCCGTGGTCGTTGCGATCATTCTGTGACCGGCCGACAGAGGCGGCAAGCCGATCAACCCGTTGCCGTTTTCGCCAGTCGGTCGAAGGCTTCCCAGAAGCGTGCCCGGATATCATCGGTCTCCATCATGATCTCGTGGCGCGCCTCGGCGATGTCGAGATGCTCGCCACGGCGCAGCCGCGCCGCGACCGGCCCGTGTGTTTTCGGATCGACCAGCCGGTCCTCGCCGGCGCTCAGCAGCAGCAGCGGCAATTCGATGCGCTCGAGATAGCCCGGCGCCAGCACCGCCGTCATGGAGCGTATGGCCTGGCGCGCCCAGCCGATGGTCGGTCCGCCCAAGGCGAGCCGCGGGTCGGCGGCGAACCAGTCCTCGGTGAAACGGTAGCGCCGCTCGTCGTGGGTCACGAAGTTGGAGTGAAATTCGCGAGCCAGGCCGACGAAGGGTCCTGTGCCGAACAGGTAGCGGTCCTCGACCGCCGGAACCTCCGGCATCAGCATCAGGACGGACCTCAACATGGCTTCGCGCCGCAGCCCGGTCATCGGCGAGACGAAGAGGCCGGCCGCGAGCGGTCCCGATCCGTTCTCGGCGAGGGCGCGCATCGCGATATGGGCACCCATGGAATGGCAAAGTGCCAGGACCGGCCGGGGTGCCACCGGAGCGACCACCTTGTCGAGGAACAATTGGAGGTCGGCGATATAGGTCGCGAACGTGTCGATATGGCCCTTGTTGCGGTCGGCCAGCATGCGGTCGGACAGGCCCTGGCCGCGCCAATCCAGGGCGATGACGGCGTAGCCGCGGCCCAACAGCTCGCCGACCACTTCGGTCGAGTACTTCTCGATGAACTCGCCGCGGCCGGTCAGAACGACGACGGTGCCGCGCTGAGTTCCCGGGACGTTCCAACTGGCATAGCGCAGGCGCGCGCCCGACCGCTCGAGGAAGCCGCAACGATAGGGTGCCACGTAAGTGGCCGCCAGGTTGGACGGCACGGAGACCGGCGCCGCGGTCGGATCTTGATCAGCCATTGCGTGCGGCGTTTTGACGAAGCCCGCCGATCGACGCCAGCAGAGATTTAGGCATTTTGGCCATCATCACCGGCAATCTCTTTACCGTTTCGAGAGGCACGGCTATAGATCGCCCCGGTCGCCGCATCGTCTGCGAAGGGTCGCAGACGAGGAAACCGGGCGCAAGGAAGCCTCCAAGAGGTCAGCCGCACTGCGTGGTTATCGGCTCGTCGGTTGAGTCGATCCGGCACGGTCCTTGCGTCGACGGTCATCGTCCGCAGGAGACATGCGACCGCGATCCCGACGTCATCGTGTGCCACCGGCGGTTCGTCGGAGCGATCGCCCTTTTATGATCCGCCAGAGTTTGGTTCTTCTGATTGTCGTCGCGACCACGATCCTGGGTTGGCGTCTGCTCGACGGCCAGTTCGACGCGGCGAATGTCGAAGGTCC
>Ga0070698_100003889_pt1 | contig 16417 bp, 27 predicted proteins | sample KBSK1502metaG_FD_65477 | JGI IMG/M metagenome (GOLD analysis project Ga0070698, IMG submission 65477) | Corn, switchgrass and miscanthus rhizosphere microbial communities from Kellogg Biological Station, Michigan, USA - KBS K1-50-2 metaG | ecosystem: Host-associated > Plants > Roots >...
AAGAAGCCTGAGACTATTGGAGCTAAATGATCATGAGTGCAACCGTCTTAACAGTTTCTGACGCCAAGAAAGCGAATATCTCTGTGATCGAAAATGGGCGGGGAACGCAAGCCGTCCATGATGTGGTCGTGGCCATGCGGGCCAATCGCCGCAGCGGTTCAGCCAATACCAGGACCAAAGCCGAGGTAGTCGCTTCCGGTAAGAAGCCTTGGCGGCAAAAGGGAACTGGCCGCGCCCGGGCGGGTTATACTGCGTCGCCGATCTGGACAGGTGGTGGGGTCGTTTTTGGTCCCAAGCCAAGAGACTATTCGAAGAAAGTTCCAAAGTCGGTGAAGCGTTTGGCTTTTCTCAAAGCGCTTAGTTCGCGAATCATCGATGGCGACGTGCTGGTCGCTGACGCCGTGGCGGTGAGCGAGCCGAAAACGAAAGCGTTTATCAAGCTGCTTCGTTCGCACACGGAAGAAGAAAAAGTTTTGGTCATCGCAACCGATTTTGATGCCGGCACTTACAAAGCGGCGCGAAACGTTCAGCCTGTGCTTTTGAATACGCCCGCGGAAGTCAATACCGAGCAGTTGTTGGCGTTCAAAAAGATCATCGTGACCAAAGAGGCTCTTACGAAGCTGGCAGAGAGGTTGGCATGAACGAACCGACACACATCATTTCAACGATCCGGCTCACGGAGAAAGCGAGTTTATTGGGGGAAAGACACAATCAATACGTGTTCCGTGTCGATCCCAAGGCCAATAAGCTTGAGATCAAACAGGCGATCGAGCAGCTTTTGGGCAAGAAGGTAATCCGGGTAAACACCTGCCAATACGCCGGCAAAAAGAAGCGTGAACGCCGGGCTGATTTCGGCCGTCGGCCGCATTGGAAGAAGGCGATCGTGACCTTGGCTGAGGGAGAGAAGATCGATCTCGCTTAGGAGGACTAAAAATGGCACTCAAGAATTTTCGCCCATTAACTCCGACGCAGCGTTTTAAGCAGACCTCGGGCTTCGATGAGATAACCAAAGATCGGCCAGAGAAATCTCTGCTTGAGCCAAAAAAGCGGACAGGTGGTAGGAACAACCATGGCCGTCTGACCTCTCGCCACATCGGAGGGGGGCACAAACAGAAGTACCGGATCGTCGATTTCAAAAGAAAGGTCCGCGACGTTGAGGCTACGGTCGAAGGAATCGAGTACGATCCAAATCGGTCTGCCCGGATTGCCCTTTTGAATTACGGAAATGGTCAAAAGGCGTACATCCTGGCGCCAAACGGCCTGAGAGTTGGCGCGAAAGTGGTAGCCGGTGAAACAGCGCCGCCAGAAGTTGGGAATGCTCTTCCTTTGAGAGCCATCCCCTTGGGAACGGTCATCCACAATGTCGAAATCAATCCCGGCCGCGGGGGGCAGGTGGCGAGGAGTGCGGGACAGCAGGCCGTCCTGAGCAACCGTGAAGGCGGCTACGCGTTGGTTCGATTGCCATCTGGCGAAATTCGCCGGATTAACGAGAACGCCTACGCAACCGTCGGGCAGGTCGGTAACACTGACCACATGAACGTCTCGAGCGGCAAAGCGGGTCGGACCCGTTGGCTGGGTCGTCGCTCACGAGTGCGCGGTATGGCCATGAACCCGATCGATCACCCGATGGGCGGTGGCCAAGGCAAAAGTAAAGGTGGCGGTGGCCGGCATCACCCGGTGAGCCCTTGGGGCCAATTGGCCAAAGGGTTCAAGACTCGCCGGAAACATAAACCAAGCGACGCGTTTATTGTCGAGCGACGCAAGAAGAAGGCCAAAAAGAAATAAGTTATGGGTAGATCACTTAAGAAGGGCCCGTTCGTCGAGCCGAAGCTGCTGGAGAAAATCGATAAAATGAACAAAGGCGCTGCGAAGAAGCCGATCAAGACCTGGTCGCGCCGATCGATGGTCACACCTGATTTCGTGGGACATACCTTCTTGGTCCACAACGGCAAGATTTTCAATTCCGTCTTCGTGACGGAAAACATGGTGGGACATAAACTGGGAGAATTTTCTCTAACTCGCCAGTTTAAGAAACACGGCGCGCATACCGCAAAGGTGGCGAAGTAAGAAAGAGATCGAACAAACATGCAAGTAACCTCGACCTATCGGTATGCTCGTATTTCGGCTTTCAAAGCGCGCGAAGTAACTCGCGCGATCCAGGGCCGATCTGCTTCGGACGCTCTGGATCTACTGACCTTCAGCCCGAAAAAGGCCGCGCTCTTGGTAAAGAAAACCCTGAAGAGTGCGATCGCGAACGCCGAAAATAACGCTTCCCTTAAGGTCGATACGTTGCTGATTAAAGAGGCGGTGGTCGGGGAGGGGCCGACCTACAAGCGATTTCGTGCTCGCGCTAGAGGTAGCGCAAGCCCACTGCGTAAGCGCACCAGCCATATTCGAATTATTCTGTCAGATGATATCGGGTCTGATGGACGCAAGAAGTCGGCAGAAGATGTCGGCGATGTTGCTTCAGCCGACGCGCCAAAGGGCAGGCAGCAAAAACCATCTGCTGCTCGGGGAAAGAACAAAGGGGCGCCAAGAGCTCAAGTGAAGAAGAAGGACACCGAAGGGGCAGAGGCGAAGACAGAAAAGAAGGCAGAGAAGAAGCCGACGAAAAACAAAGATTGATTTTATGGGACAAAAAGTTAACCCCATTGGTTTCCGGCTCGCGCTTAATAAAGACTGGCGATCCCGTTGGTATGCATCAAGCAAGGAATTTCCTGAGTTCCTCCACACCGATTTGCGTGTTCGGCGCTTTGTGAAGCAGAAGCTGGCCCTTGCTGCCGTGTCAAAGGTTTTGATTGAACGTGCCTGGAACAGCATCCGGGTCACTATTCATACAGCACGTCCTGGGATTGTGATTGGTCGCCGCGGAGCTGAGATCGAACGGATGACCGAGGAGATCACGCGCATGTCTGGTGGAAAGCAGGTCAAAATTGACATCCAGGAAATCAAGACCCCTGAACTCGATGCGCAGTTAGTTGCGGAAAATGTCGCACTCCAAATCGAACGCCGCATTTCGTTCCGACGAGCAATGAAGAAGGCGGTCCAAACGACCAAAGACTTTGGTGCACTGGGCATTAAAATCCGCTGCTCCGGTCGTCTGGGCGGCGGCGAGATTTCGCGCGCTGAATGGTACCGCGACGGCAAGATCCCTCTGCATACCCTCCGTACGCCAATCGACTACGGATTTGCTGAAGCAAACACCGTCTACGGCAAAATCGGAGTAAAATGTTGGATTTGTAAGGTAGAAACGGCTGCAGATCGAGACCAGAAGAAAGAGGCGAAATCGGAAGGGGCCGCTCCAGAACCTAGAGTTTAGATAGGGAGTTCTTATGCCTTTGATGCCGAAAAGAGTGAAGTACCGGAAGACCCAGCGCGGAAGCCGCGCCGGAAGTGCTTCTCGGAACGTCTCGATCGCCTTTGGTGAGTATGCGCTGCAAACCTTGGAGCGCGCCTGGATTACGAGTATTCAGATCGAGGCGGCGCGCGTTGCGTTGACCCGCAACATGAAAAGAAAAGGGAAGCTTTGGATAAAGATCTTTCCGGATAAATCGGTGACATCGCGGCCGCCCGAAACCCGAATGGGTAAAGGAAAAGGCAATCCGGAACATTGGGTGGCGACCGTACGACCTGGTAACATAATTTTTGAACTCGATGGAGTGACGGAAAGTGTAGCGCGTGAATCTCTGAGATTGGCTGCCACGAAGTTGCCGGTGCGAACCCGGTTTATTGCGCGGCAGCACGCGGTAGCCGGGTAATCGGCGAGCACGGGGATCGAAATGAAAATAAAGGAACTTCGCGAACTAAGTAATGATGAGTTAATCTCCAGGCGCAGAGAATTGCGTAAGGAGACGTTCAATCTCCGGCTCCAGCAACAGGCTGGAAGCATTGAGAAACCCAGCGTGCTTCGCTTCCACCGCCGCGAAGTGGCGCGCATCGAAACCATTTTGAGCGAGCGAACGCAAAAGACCGCTGCCTGAGCGGGCGCTGGCTGGTTGAGGAAATAGTAAAATGAATCAAGAGACTGTGCATTCTGAAGGTACTGCCACGGCGCCTGCTCCGCAGACGCAGCAGTCTGAACTTCCGAAGCGGCATCTTCGGAAAACTCGGGTCGGCCAAGTCGTATCCAACAAAATGGATAAGACGATCGTCGTCGCCGTTATTCGTCGGGTGCCCCATCCTAAGTTTGGTAAGATAGTCAAACGAACCAAAAAGCTTTACGCGCACGACGCTACCAATCAGTGCGCCCTGGGAGACCTGGTTCGAGTGGAAGAAACGAAGCCGTTAAGCCGTTTGAAGCGCTGGCAATTGGTCGAGGTGCTCAAACATTAGAGGGACGACGAGATGATTCAACTTCGATCAAGACTTGATGTGGCCGATAACACCGGCGCCCGTATGGCCACGATGATTGGCGTGATTGGCAAGGCAGCTTTATACGCATCGATCGGCGACGTGATCACTTGTAACGTCAAAGAAGCTGCAGCCAACGGGACGGTCAAGAAGGGCGAGGTGGTTCGTGCGGTAGTTGTGCGCACGAAACAACCGGTCAAACGGGACGACGGTTCTTACCTTCGTTTTGACAACAACGCGATTGTGATCATCGACAAAGATCAAAATCCACGGGGTACCCGAATCTTTGGACCAGTGGCTCGTGAATTGCGCGAAAGGAACTTCATGAAAATCATTTCGCTCGCCCCGGAGGTGCTATGAGCAGATTGAAATTTCATGTCAAAAAGGGAGACGATGTCGAGGTGGTTTCCGGTAACCATCGGGGTGCGGCGGGAAAGATCCTTCAGGTTTTACCAAAGAAACAACAAGTATTGGTCGAAGGCGTTCGCATCATCAAAAAGACGGTCCGGAAATCGCAAGACCATCCCAATGGCGCGGTAATCAATCGGGAAGGGCCGATCCATATCTCGAATGTAAAGATTGTGGAAAAGAAGACGGCTAAACGAACAAAGAAGGCCAAGGCGGAGTAAACGATGGAAGCCGAATTGTTTAAAGAATATAAGGAACGAGTAGTGCCGGCTTTGCGCGAGCGCCTTGGGTACAAGAACCTGTATCAGGTTCCGCGAGTCCAGAAAGTAGTCATCAATACCTGCATCTCTACGCACTCGAGTGATGCGAAACAGGGTCTGGAAGACGCGAAAGCCGAGCTTGCCTTGATAACGGGACAACGGCCGGCCGAGACGCGTTCCAAAAAGAGCATTTCGAACTTCAAGCTCCGAAAGGACCAACCGATTGGAGCGAAGGTTACATTGCGGGGAGCGCATATGTATGAGTTCTTACAGAGATTTATCAAGATGTCTCTGCCGCGCATTCGAGATTTTCGGGGCGTTTCGCCGCGCGCGTTTGATGGTCGAGGAAACTATACCCTGGGCGTGTCGGATCAGTCTATCTTCCCGGAGGTAGAGCTGGACAGAATTAAGCGTAACATCGGTTTTGACATTACGATCGTCACCACCGCTAAAACGAATGAGGAAGCGAAAGCACTTCTGACCGAATTGGGAATTCCTTTCAGCGACCGCAAATTAGCATCGCAACAGAAGGAGTAGAAAGATTCGCAAATGAGTACTTTATCTGATCCAATCGCGGATTTTCTCACGCGACTTCGCAACGCTTCTCGCTCACATCGGTCGGACGTGACGGTCTCCTATTCTCGGATGAAGGAGCAAATTACTCGGATCCTGAAACAGGAAGGCTATATCACCGATTTCGAAGTTGATAACACGACGACGCCAGCGGTGCTCAAATTGACGATGAAATTTGTCAATCGGACGCCGGCGTTGACTGGTGTTAAACGAGTGAGTCGTCCTGGTCTGCGCAAATACGTCGGTTCCAAAGATGTGCCGCGGGTTTTGGGCGGGATGGGTGTGGCGATCATCTCTTCCTCTCGTGGACTGTTAACTGGACGCGACGCAAAACGTGAAAATGTGGGCGGCGAATTGCTGGCCGTGATTTGGTAGGGAGGAATACAAATGTCGCGAATCGGTAAAAAGAGCGTATTGCTTCCAGAGAAGGTGAAACTGGACATTTCTCAATCCGGCGACGTCACGGTCGAAGGCCCGAAGGGAAAGCTCGAATGGACCCTACCCAGGCAGATTAAGCTGCGGGTCGAGGGGAAAGAGGTGAGGCTTGAGCGCTCAGAAGAAGCTCGTAGCATTCGAGCCCTGCACGGGCTTTCTCGCAGCCTGGTTCAAAATATGGTAACCGGAGTCAGTGAAGGCTATCAAAAGGAATTAGAAATTCATGGGGTAGGCTTCCGAGCTCAAGTGCAAGGTAAGAATCTGAACCTGAACTTGGGTTATTCTCATCCGGTGGTATTCAATATACCTGAAGGAATAAAGATCACTGTGCAGGAGAACACCAAAGTTTTGATCGAAGGGATTGATAAGCAGAAGGTCGGGCAGGTTGCCGCGGACATTCGGGCTTATTATCCGCCCGAACCGTACAAAGGTAAGGGGATTCGCTACGTCGGTGAGCAAATCCTGCGAAAAGAAGGAAAGACGGTTCAATAGGCAACCGAGAGCGATACGATGCGGACTATTAATCGAATTAGAATCAGGCATCAGCGGATTCGCAAGCGGCTGATGGGCACCAGCGAACGACCGCGCCTAAGCGTACATTTCTCCGGACAGCACATTTACGCGCAGATCATTGATGATGTTGCCGGTAAGACTTTAGCGGCTGCGTCGACCGTAGAAGAAGGTATTCGAAGTGAGCGACGCGGATACGCTAATGTCGCGATGGCAGAGAAAGTCGGCTCATTGGTGGCGGAAAGAAGTTTACAAAAAAATGTCAAGGGCGTCGTCTTTGATCGAGGAGGATTTACTTATCACGGGAAAGTGAAAGCCTTAGCCGATGCCGCCCGATCGGCCGGATTGAAATTCTAATATATATGGCATACGAAGTGAGAAATCGCCGCAACGACAATGCGGAACGCAATCAGCCCAAGAGTGATACCACTGAGAAGGTGGTTTTTATCAACCGCTGCGCGAAAGTAGTGAAGGGTGGTCGCCGGTTTAGCTTCAGTGCGCTCATTGTAGCAGGCGACCACAAAGGACGGGTTGGGTACGGATTTGGTAAAGCAAACGAAGTGTCGGAAGCGATCCGGAAAGCTTCGGAAGCGGCTCGCAAGGCGATGGTCCCTGTCGCGATCCATGAAAATACTATTCCGCACGAAGTCATCGGCGAGTTCGGCGGAGGCCGGGTCTTACTGCGACCGGCGTCACCGGGAACCGGTTTGATCGCGGGAGGTGGCGTTCGTGCGGTGGTGGAAGCTGCCGGTATTCGCGACGTTTTAGCGAAATCTTTGGGTTCCAGCAATCACGCCAATGTCGTGAAAGCGACCATGGAGGCTCTTTTGGCGTTGCGGCAGCGTCAGGACATTTTGAAGCTTCGCGGAAAAGATGGTTCCCATTAATTGGTGGTTCCCTGAAGTCATCATCAATTGCTTCTGGAAAGCGGTGTTATGCAATTAAACAATTTGAAGCCTCGCCCGGGGGCGAAGCATCGGGTTAAGCGCCTTGGCTGCGGCGAGAGTTCCGGGCATGGCAAAACCAGCGGAAAAGGCCACAAGGGCCAGAAAGCGCGATCTGGCGGCAGTATTCGACTCGGTTTTGAAGGTGGCCAGATGCCTTTGATTCGACGTCTTCCCAAACGGGGTTTTAACAACGCGGCCTTTAAAACGCAGTACGCACTGATTAATCTGGATGAGCTGGAAGTTTTTGAGGCAGGTTCCCAGATCAACGAACAATTTTTGCGGGAAAAAGGGCTAATCAACGGCAAAATCGATGGGGTGAAGATACTTGGTCGCGGCGAGCTGACCAAAAAACTGACGGTCGAAGCCGATAAGTTCAGTGAATCGGCGCGTCAGAAAATTGAACAAGCTGGGGGCTCGGTTGTAGTACGCGCTTAAGCGGCCGTTCAAATGATCTCCGCTTTCTTCAACATCTTCAAGATTCCCGAGCTGCGCCAACGAATCATTTTCACGTTGGTGATGCTCATCGTCGTGAGAGCCGGGGCAGCAATCACTATTCCGGGGGTCAATGCTCATGTATTGAACGATTGGTTTCGCACCCAAACGTCCAACCCTACCGCCGGTGGCATCGCCGCATTGGCGAATATTTTTGCCGGCGGAGCCTTGGAGCATTGCGCCATTTTCTCGCTTGGCATCATGCCGTATATCAGCGCATCAATCATGATGCAGCTGCTAACCGCAGTGATTCCGCGCCTGAACAAGATGGCGCGGGAAGAAACTGGTGGGCGGCAGAAAATTACCCAGTACACCCGCTACGTCACGTTGGGCCTCTGCATTTTTCAGGGATTTCTGTTGGCCGCCTCGATGGAAAATCCGACATCGAACCCCTTCCTCCAAGGGATCGGAAATTCGATCGCTAAATTTGGTCCGCTAGTTCCGGATGGGGGGATCGGGTTTCAGATCATCGCAGTGATTACTTTAAGTGCGGGCACCATGTTCCTCATGTGGATCGGTGACCAAATCACCGAGCGCGGAGTTGGCAACGGCACTTCCATGATCATTACCGTCGGTATCATGGGTAGCGTTCCCGGGGCGATTGTTCAGGTCTGGAATACGTTCGTTCCACCGTCCGGTGCCCCGAGCCAGGTGAGTCCAATCGCGTTAGTCCTGATGGTTCTTTTCCTTGTCATCGTGATTGCCGGTGTGGTTACCATCAGTCAGGGACAGCGCCGGATCAGTATTCAGTATGCGAAACGGGTGGTCGGACGGAAAGTCTACGGTGGACAAACCCAATATCTCCCGCTGAAGGTCAATGCCGTCGGAGTTATGCCGATCATCTTTGCTCAAGCGATTCTACTTTTTCCTTCGACGATTCTCAGCATGGCGTTCCGAAACTCGGAGTGGGCTAATACTCTGGCGGTTTCGCTTGCTCAAGGACCAGTCCATTACCTCGTCACCGGCCTTTTGATATTCTTTTTCAGCTTCTTCTGGGTGGCAATCCAATTTCAACCGACCCAGATCGCTGATGACCTTAAGAAGAATAACGGGTACATCCCCGGTTTTCGGCCAGGAAAACCAACCGCGGATTTCCTCGAGTACACGTTAACTCGAATCACTTTCGCCGGAGCCCTCTTTCTGACGCTGATTGCGGTGATTCCGGAACTATTGATGACCTGGTTCGGTGTTCCTCGCCTCACGGCGCGATTCTTCGGCGGAACGAGTCTACTGATCATTGTGGGTGTCATCCTGGATACCATGAGACAGGTAGAGACTTACCTGATTCAAAGGCACTACGATGGATTTTTGCGTAAGGGCAAGATTCGAGGACGATTTGATCGGGTGGGCGGCGCTCAAGGGCATGCCGTACGCGAAGGAGCTTTGCTCTGGATGTGCGTTGGAGCTGCCGCACTAGCGGTGGCAGGAGTCGCGATATCGATATTCGTGACGCAACGGTAGCATCCGGGGGTGAAAAGGAGAATTGTGCTGCTGGGCCCGCCCGCTTCCGGAAAGGGAACACAATCTGAGTTAATTCAGAGAAAGTTCCAAATCCCAGCCACTTCAACGGGTGCCATCCTGCGACGCGAAGCTAAGCTGGATAGTTTGGTCGGCCGGGAAGCGGATCGCATCATCAGCAAGGGCGCACTGGCGCCGGATGAGCTGGTTCTCGGATTGGTCGGACAATGGCTCGATCAACATCGTGAGGCGTTTCTCTTTGACGGTTTTCCACGCACTCTCCCTCAAGCCATCGCATTCGATCAAATGCTTCGGACTCGCGGTACTCCACTAGATTTAGCCATATTCCTGGAAGCCTCTGAGCGGACGATCGCTTTTCGGATGGCACATCGTTTGACCTGCTCGCAATGCGGAAAAGTGGTGAGCATTGGACTGCATGTGCAGAGTGCGTCAGAGCGATGTCCCAACTGCGGTGGAAAGCTCGAAGTCCGCTCGGATGATAATCAGGCGGCGCTCGCTTTGCGCCTCGAGGAATTCCGAAAAAAAAGCTTACCATTGATCGATTTCTATTCGGAACGAGACTTGTTGGCAAAGGTCGATGGCAATCAGGAAGCTGACCGTGTATTTGAACAGATCAGTCGCGTAATCCAGGAATGATCCCGATAAAGACGGCTTCAGAAATCGAGAAAATGCGGGCTGCTTGCCGCTTGGCGAGTCGGATCCTGGACGAGATTTCTTCGTTGCTCGCGCCAGGGATAACCACTCGGGAGATCGATCAGGCTGCTGGTAAACTAATGGTAGAGGCTGGTTGTCGCAGTGCATTCCTCGGCTACAAGAAATTTCCTGGACAAATTTGTATTTCGCTGAACGACGAGGTGGTGCATGGGATCGGCGGCTCTCGCCGAATCCAGTACGGAGACGCAGTGAAGCTGGACATTGGAGTCATCTTGGATGGCTTTGTCGGCGACACCGCCGCCACGGTTCCAGTCGGGATCGTCAGTGAAGATGTTCAGCGATTGCTGGAGGTGGCCGAAAATGCCCTTTATCTCGGCATCGAGAAGGCGCGAGACGGTCGCCGCTTAGGCGAAGTTTGTGCGGCAATTCAAGACGAAGTGGAGAACCATGGATTTAGCGTGGTGCGCGAATTTGTGGGCCATGGTGTCGGACGGCGGCTCCATGAAGAGCCACAAATCCCGAACTATCGAACGCCAGGAGTAAACGCGAAATTGCGGGCGGGAATGACTTTGGCCATCGAGCCGATGGTAAATCTTGGGAACGCGGCGGTGAGATTACTGCAAGATGACTGGACGGTGGTTACTGCCGATCACTCGCCTTCCGCGCATTTCGAACACACGATACTAGTGACGAAAGGGGAACCTGAAATTCTGACATGGCGCGAAAAGACGTCATCGAAGTTGAAGGCAAGATAGTGGAACTGCTGCCCAACACGATGTTTCGTGTGCAGCTGCCGAACGGCCATAAACTGTTGGCCCATATCTCGGGAAAAATGCGGCTGCACTTCATTAGGATCTTGCCAGGAGACAAAGTTATGGTAGAGATGTCACCTTACGACCTAACGAAAGGCCGAATAACCTTCCGGCAAAGGTAAGGTTGTTGGATTAAAAACGCTCCCGGGAGGGTTGCTCCGCGGGGTGCGTTTTTTTGTCCCCCGGTAGGGCGATGCTCCTGCCGAGCCGAGAATCTGAAGCGATGAAAGTGAGACCATCAGTAAAGCGGCTTTGTGAAAGCTGCAGAGTGATCAAACGCAAAAACGTTGTCCGCGTGGTTTGTAAGAATCCGCGTCATAAACAACGGCAGGGAGGTTGATCTACGGAATTATCGAACGGAGCGAATAGAAATTTATGCCACGGTTACTCGGAGTTGAAATTCCCGGAGAGAAGCGGATCGAAGCATCCTTGCCTTACGTTTACGGAATTGGTCCCAAAACAGCGAAAAGGATTTTAGAACAGGCGAACGTTGATCCAAACGTTCGCGCAAAAAACCTGACCCCAGAGCAATTGGGCGAGATCGTGCATGCGATTAATGCGAGCGGCTTGCTGATTGAAGGTGATCTGCGACGGGAAATTCAAGGAAATCTAAAGCGCCTGCAGGCGATCCGTAGTTATCGGGGAATCAGGCATATCCGCGGACTTCCAGTTCGGGGTCAACGAACTTCAACCAACGCGCGCACCCGAAAAGGCCCGCGCAAGACGGTTGGCGTCCAGCGCAACAAGGACGCTAAGGCCGGCAAAGTGTAAGAAAGTATTGAGACATGGCGGACGAGAATACAACACCGGCATCCGGTACGAGTGAGCCCGCGGTGACTGGCGCCGGCGAGCCGAAGGCTCCGAAGACGACCAAGGCAAGGACTACGAAAAAGGAAGGTGCACCAGCTTCAACTGGAACCGGCGCGGCTCCCAAACCGACGCTTTCTTTGGCTGGAGCGGAGTCGGAAAAGCCCAAAATCATCAAGGCTAAAGGAAGCAAGAATGTTGGAACTGGAATTGCCCACATCCTGGCCACTTTTAACAATACGATCGTTTCTATCAGCGATTTGACCGGTAACGTGATTGGTTGGTCGAGCGCTGGAAAGGTTGGGTTTCGTGGATCTCGCAAGAGCACTGCTTATGCAGCGCAATTAGTGGCCCAGGACGCTTGTCGCCAAGCTATGGGTCACGGTTTGAAAGAAGTAGAGGTTTTGGTCAAGGGTCCCGGTGCCGGCCGAGAATCTGCCGTACGCGCCATTCAGGCGATCGGTTTAGACATCTCTGTAATCCGCGACGTGACTCCGGTGCCGCACAACGGGTGTCGTCCACCAAAACAACGTCGCGTCTGACCGGAGAATTTACATGGCTCGTTATACAGGTCCTAAGTCGAGAATAAGTCGTCGTTACGGCGTCGCTTTATTTGGTCCGAGCAAAGCTCTCGAACGTAAAAACTATCCGCCCGGCATGCATGGGCCGAAAGGATCCCGCCGCAAGCGCTCCGACTATTCGGTCGCTTTGGCGGAGAAGCAGAAGCTCCGATTCCAATATGGTCTAATGGAGCGGCAATTTCGCCGCTACTTTGAGAGTGCACTCCGCAAACGCGGTGTTACTGGCGAAACTTTGCTCCAAATGCTGGAGACACGACTTGATAATGTTGTCTACCGGCTCGGGTTCGCGAACTCTCGGAATGCTGCGCGACAAATGGTGTCGCATGGACACGTTGCGGTTAATAATCGAAAAGTTAACGTTTCATCTTTCAATTTGCGCGCCGGCGATGTCGTGACCGTCAAAGATCGGCCGGCCTCACGCCGCTTAGCCACCCGGAATCTCGAATTAACGCAGATTCAGCCGATTCCAGATTGGTTGGTGGTCGACAAGGATCAGTTCCAGGGCAAGGTGGTGCGCATACCTACTCGCGAAGAAATTGCTCCGATCGTGAATGAGCAGTTGGTGGTCGAGCTGTATTCTCGTTAGCGCAAAGTAGCCGCATCTTCCAGCTGCGAGGATTATGGCGTTCCACCTCCTCTTTGCTATGGCGGCGCGTCCGCCAGGGTCGCGCCATGGCAAAGCGAAGGCGTTCCGCACCTGGAAGGTGCGTCTACCGTCCCTACGCCAGCCGCCGGCGCAACTCCAAATACAGATTCTCGATCTCTGCCTGGGTATGCGCCAGATACTCATCGACCGCCTTGTAAATCGCTAGCTCTCCGGAACGCACGCGGGGCAGGACCGTGAGGGTAAAAAGTGTGAGATGCGGACGAGCTGTCTCCAGCTCACGTTGAATGATCTTGGCCATCGGGCCTATTCCCTCATGAAATTCCGGAGAAGCCAGACTCTCCGCCACTGCTTCTACCGGATACGGAACACGGCGCAGTTCGGTCCACCATTCACCTTCGCTCCAATTCAGGATTCCATATGCGGCCCGCCAATCTCCGTCAAAAGGGAACCCGACCGACCCTACGTTAAATACCCAAGTCGGTCCGATTTGCCTCTGCAACGGTAGATGCGTGTGCCCGCAACAAAGCACCCTGGGCATAGGTTTACCGAGCATATCGAACGCCTTTTCATCGCGCGTAGAGGGAAAAAAGCCTTCGGCGTTAGAACGAGGCGAACCGTGAGCGATACAGACAAATGAACCGTCCGGTCCGCTAAGCTGGATTGCGATCGGCAAGGTTCGCAAGAAGGGGATTGTTTCCGGAACTCTTTCCGCGGTCCAGCGGGCCGGTTGCCAGGCATAGAGATCGACCGCGTGAGCTTCTCCGGTGGGAGATTCGCTCTGCTCAATTACATAGTCTTCGTGGTTGCCGCGCAGGAGCGGCCAATCAAACTTGCGCAACCGGTCATAAACTTCCTTGGGAGCAGGACCCCGATTCTGGAAATCGCCGGCCACAATGACCTGATCCGGCTGCATGATTTCCAGGTCAGCAATGACCGCTTCCAGGGCGAGCAGATTGGCGTGTATGTCGGCCAAAACGGCTATCCGCATTGTAACTCGGACAACCTAATTGTTCGCCTCCAGATATCGACTCTGGATAAGTTCCAACGCTTTCGTCAGACTCATCCGATCCAAAAAATGCTTTAGCATTGGATCTGCGTCTGCCGGTAGCCGTTCTTTCAGCCGATCGATCTGCTCCGATAGCAGACGAAGTTTCTGCAATTGTGCTTCCGGATCTCTCGTTCGCAAGTCCTGATCGGAGATCACCTCGAGTCTTTCTTGTAAAGCCGACGCCAACTCTGAGTAATACTCCCCCATTTCGAAAATGTTGCCCAGCTGGATTCGCAATCAAGAGCTTTTGCTGAATTAGCTCGTTTGGTTCGCAGCTGATCCGGTCGCGGAATCACGCATCGAATTTGTCGGCCATTCAGATCAGGCAGCAGGATTTCGAGAGTCCGAATAGAAGCCTGGGAGCATTCGTGTAGCAGGAGAATTGCTCCGGGTCGCACTGCCTGTACCAAACGCTCAGCCACAGTCGCCGCCTTCTTTTCGCGGGTGTCGTAGGCCCGAGCACTCCAGCCTACGAGAAACAGACTACGAACCGAAAGGATGGGATGGAGATACGGATTTTTCATACCGGTCGGTGCTCGGAAGAGGCATGGAATCGGGCAGTTCAGGCTGGCCAGAGTATCCTCAAATCGTTCAATCTCGTGTCGGAGTCGGTGCGGTCTGAGCCTCCAGAAATCGAACTGCGGATGGGTCTGAGTGTGATTTCCAATCGAATGTCCGCGATCCAATATCATCTGAACGAGATCGGGAGCGTCCATTGCTTTTTGGCCAATCAGAAAAAACGTCGCTCTGGCATCAAAGCGATCGAGTAGATCCAAAATCGCAGGTGTTGTACGCGGGTCAGGGCCGTCATCGATCGTTAACCAAATTTCATCGCCGTCTTGGTCGAAAAAGGTCATCACCGGCCCGAAACCCTGAAATGAGGGGATGAGCGTGGTTGCGACCAGTATCAGGTGGGCCAGAAATAAAACCCAAAGCCCTTCCAACCATCCAAACCCGAGCAGCATCAGTGTGACAAAGGGAGCCAACACAATATACCAGAGGATCGGTGTAGGACGCGTCGACATCCTCTCTTCTAATGGCTTGCTGGAGTGCGCGAAAAGAAAAAACCCGTGCTAATGAATGTGGAATGCACAGTGTGGATTGGAGTGCGGAATACGATTGCGAATCGAAAGAGAATTGCCAATCTCCAATCGGAAGGTGCTAGCGACCGGCTCCTACTTTTGGTTGACTCCATCCAGGGAATCGAAAACGATCTTAGTTGGCATTCGCTTCGCCAACCGTGACAAACTACCCGAACTTCGCTTCTCCGCGTCCCCAAGTAGCGCTGCTAATTGAAACTTCCAACGCTTATAGCCGAGGGTTGTTGCAAGGAATCCGAACCTACGTGCGAGAGGGTGCGAATTGGGAAATCCATTTCACGGAACAAGGTCGGGGAGATGAACCGCCTCCTTGGTTCCACAACTGGCATGGACACGGCATTGTTGCGAGGATCGAGAACAGCCAAATTGAGGAGGCTGTCGCGGCGACGAAATTGCCGGTCGTCAACGTCAGCAGCAACGCGGTCAAAGGCAACTTCCCGACCGTAGCTAGCGATAGCGACGCCGTCTGCGCAGTTGCGGCGGAGCACTTGCTGGAACGTGGCTTCCGCTTATTTGGTTACTGCGGAGACATCCGATTTGATTGGTCGCTTCGTCACCAACAAAACTTCCGAAAGCATCTGCGTGAGGCCGGATTCGACCTCAAAGTCTTCGATTCGGAAATTGGCGATGCTGCAGATTGGCCTCGCGAACAGAGCAAGCTTATTCATTGGCTACTCGGTCTTCCCAAGCCAATTGGGATTTTTGCTTGCTACGATATTCGTGGCCAACAACTCCTTGATGTCTGCCGGCAAGCCGGCATACGCGTGCCAGACGAAGTAGCAGTCATCGGCCATCACAACGACGAACTTCTCTGCGAGCTTTGTGATCCTCCGCTCTCCAGTATTATCCCGAATGCCCGGCGCGCCGGTTATGAAGCCGCTGAGCTGCTCGACCGCATCATGCAGGGTCAGCAAGTACGTAACCAAACTCGTTTAGTCGCGCCGATCGGCGTTTTCGCCCGGAAATCAACCGAAGCCATCGCGGTGAGAGACGCTGAAACCGCTCAGGCCATGCGGTTCATTCGAGATCACGCTTGCCAGGGAATCGGGGTAGAGGATGTGCTGAAGGTGGTACCGATCTCTCGGACGGTATTGGAACGCCGTTTCCAGAAATTTCTCCGTCGATCACCCTACGAGGAAATCCTTCGACTTCGCCTCGAGCGAGTTAAACAGTTGCTAACGACCACCGATCTTTCAATCGCGCAGATTGCCGATCAAGTGGGATTCTCAGGGGTAGAGTATCTGAGCGCGATGTTTAAGCGAAAGCTGGGCATTTCTCCACGTGAGTTCCGGCGATCAGTGATCGCCAAATGATGCTGTTTGCCCTTTGAGCGCTCTGTACGACATTTCCAGGA
>Ga0070698_100003890_pt1 | contig 16416 bp, 18 predicted proteins | sample KBSK1502metaG_FD_65477 | JGI IMG/M metagenome (GOLD analysis project Ga0070698, IMG submission 65477) | Corn, switchgrass and miscanthus rhizosphere microbial communities from Kellogg Biological Station, Michigan, USA - KBS K1-50-2 metaG | ecosystem: Host-associated > Plants > Roots >...
CGCGCGCGTGACACCGCCAAGATGCGCGCTGTGCTGCATCCCCAGGCACGGATGGCGAGCCCGGGGACGCGCAACGGCGTCTTTGCCGTGTCGGTGGAGTCCCCCGATGGGTGGCTGGCACAGATCGCCCGCTCCACCGGTGCCGTGCCCGACGAGCGAATCAGCAGCGCCGAAGTCAAGGTCGATGGCGCGCTGGCGTCGGTATGGGCTGCGTACACCTTCTACATAGGCGAGCGCTTTTCCCACTGCGGCGTGGATGCGTTCCACCTGGTTCACATGCCGGAAGGCTGGCGGATCATCGATCTGGCCGACACTCGACGCCGGGAAGGTTGCTCCAACGCTCCGACACCGCCGTGAAATGAAGCCGGCGACCCAACCGGGCCGCCGCGCATCTCTCTGCTCATGTCGCATATCCGCAGCGTCCTGTCGTGTGCCGGCATCCTGATTGCGGCCGCGCCCATCGCGGCCCAGGACCCGGCTCCCGCTGCCGCCATCGACACCGCGCTGGCCCGCCGGTACTTCCTGGAAGCGCAGGCGCTGACGGCGCGCGATGCCGGCCGCCTCTGGGCGCACTCGCTGGCCGGCCCGCTGTTGCTGGTGGATCGCGCGAGCCGCATGGCGGTCGCCGACCGGCCCGATGGTGAGGGCCTGCTCCGTCCAATGGGCTCGCTCTTCGCCGGAACCCTTCCGGCATCGGAGAATGTCGCGAACACGACGTTTCGCTGGGGCGGCGTGCACTGGACGATGGTGGCCTGGCCGGTCAGGTCCGATTCGCTGGAGCGGAGCGTGCTGCTGGCGCACGAGCTGTGGCATCGGGTCCAGGACAGTCTGGGCTTTCCGATGGCCAGCCCCACGAATACGCACCTGGGGCAACGCGAGGGACGCCTTTGGCTGCGGCTGGAGGCCCGCGCGCTCCGGCGGGCACTGACCCAGGAGGGTGCCGCCCGTGCCCGCACCCTGCGCGACGCCATCGCGTTCCGGCGGGCCCGCCGCGCGCGGTTTCGCGGAGCCGATTCGACCGAGCGGGCCCTCGAGATGAATGAAGGGCTCGCGGAGTACTCCGGGATCGCGGTCGCGACGGAGTCACCGGTGCTGCGGCGCGAGCTGGTGGAGCGCCGGCTCGCCGGCCTCGACACCGTCACCAACTTCGAACGGAGCTTCGCGTATCACACCGGCCCGGCGTACGGGCTGTTTCTGGACGAGCTGGCTCCCGCGTGGCGGACATCCCTGTCGCCGCGCGACGACCTTTCCTTCCTGCTGGCTGCCGCGCTCGGGGCCGGTGCCGTCAGGAGTGCGGTCGCGACCCGCGCTGTGCCCTACGGCTACGAAAAGGTCCAGCGGGAGGAGCGAACCCGGGCCGCGCTACAGACGGCGCGACTGGCCGCCTTCCGGCGCCGTTTCGTGAGCGGCCCCGTGCTCGAGCTTCCGCTGGCAGAGATGAAGATGGGGTTCGATCCTGGCCGGGTCGAATCGCTGGACGGCGTCGGCTCCGTCTATGGCTCGCTGCGACTGACCGACCGGTGGGGTGTGCTGCAATGCGACGGGTCGGGGGGCCTGATCGCCGTCGATTTCAGCCATGTCGTCGTGCCCGCGCCGGCCGACACCGCCGGCCGCAGGCTGACCGGCCCAGGGTGGGTCCTCGAGCTCTCAGCCGAGTGGCGGATCGTACCGGGCAAGCGGAGTGGGGACTGGACGGTCACCGCTTCCCCAGCAGCACCCGCGCCGCCACCCGCGCCGTGACCGCATCGGCCGGCGCCGAGTAGATCTCTCCGCTCAGCTCGAACGCCCGCGTTGCCCGCCAGGTCGCCCCCGCGAACAGGACTGCCCGATCAAGGTCCACCGTCACCTTGCGTCGGTCCACTTCGTCGAACTGGTTGGTGAAGTTCACCTGAAAGCGGGGAGCCAGGCGGCTGTAACCCGCGCCCATATAGGGCCGGAGCGACCGTCCCAGACTCCAGCCGACCGCGACGTCGATTCCAAAGACATTGGGGTGAAAGGCATCATCCGACCGGGTGCCCTGGTAGCACTCGCTGGTCGGGTCGGCGAGCGCGGCGTCATCACAGGTGATCGGAGCCTTGATCACCCCGAAGGTGCCGTGCGCCCGAAACCTCACCGCCGTGCCCCTGGTGTCGACCGAAGTGGTATAGGCGAGCGCGACACCCACCAGGTTGGCCTGTACCTCGGCGATCCGCATCGGCGGGATCCAGCTCGCCTCCGCGGCGAAACCGCCAGGCAGCGCCAGCGACACTCGCGGGCGCGGTACCAGCGACAGCAGCTCGGTGTTCTCCGGCCCCTTGCCCGGCCGGCATGTCGTGGGGGTTGCGGTTTCCCGGTCTATGGTTGGCACGTAGCTCAGCTCGAGCCCCACGCGGAACCCACCCGACGGGCTACGCTCCGGCGCCGCGGCGGCGCTGAACGCGAGCGGTACGCCGAACTTGGCCATGGTCCTCGCCTCGTTCGACGACTTGCTCGGAAAGCAGTCGTCGTTGGGCCCCTGCGCGGTGGCCGTGCTCGCGACCACGGCGGCCGCGCTCAATGCGCCGAGCCAGGCTCTTGTCACGGGACCACCGTGATGGTGCCACTCATGCCCGAGCCCGCCGCACCATGTACATCGCAGAAAAACTGGAAAGCGCCCTGCGCGGGAAACGTCACGTCGAAGCTGAACGGTGCGCTATGTGTGCCGCCCGCCGGCGTCGACGCCGGAATGGTATTGGGCGCCACCGGCGTCACCGTATGGGGACCAGAGCCCGTGCCCCAGAGGAAAGTCACCGTGCCGCCCTGCTTGATCTGAAATTGGGCCGGCTGGAATTGGTTGTTGACCACGTTGACGGTCACCGCCAGCCCCGCGCCGGTGGCGACGGCGCTGAAGCTCAGCGGCGAGTTGGTCACTCCACTCGACGTGGCGGTGATCGTGCTGGTGACCGCGAATGCGGGCAGTGTGACCGTGGTGGATGCGATGCCGGCGACGTCCGTCGTCGTGGAGACCGGATTCACTGTGGCGGCAAACGTGGGTTGAACGGTCCAGGTCACCGTGCGGCCCTGGACCGCGGCTCCGTTATCGGTGATGCTCACTCGGAGCGGATTCGGGAGCACCGTCGCGACGACCCCGGATTGCGCGTCGCCGCTGGGGCTGGCCTTGGCCATGACCGGCGATCCCGGGGGCGGTGGCGGCGGAGGGGGCGGAGGGGGATTGGTACCACCACCACCGCCACAGGCCGCACCCAGGAGTCCCAGCGTCAAGAGTGTCGCGCTCGTTGTGCGTCGCATTGCGCCCTCCCCGATCGTTTGGATCCACGCGTTCCAGCCAGCCGACTGAAGATTACCTAAGGACTGAGGGGTTGGCGAGGGACGCGCCCGGCCCCATTTTGGGTGGTTCTCCCCATTGGAAATGCAGGTAGACGATGCTGACCGACGCCTCACTGACGTTTCTGACCGCTTTGCTCGATGCTCCGGGTCCCTCGGGATTCGAGGCCGCGCCGGCCCGGCGCTGGCGCAGCGAGGCTCAGGGGTTTGCGGATGAGGTCAGGGTGGATGTCAACGGCAACTCCTTTGCGACGCTGCACGGCGGCGCGGCCGGCCGGCCTCCCGTGATGCTCGCTGGTCACGTTGACGAAATCGGTCTGATGGTCGTGCACATCGACGACCAGGGCTACCTCTGGTTCGAGACGATCGGGGGCTGGGACCCTCAGGTCTTCGTGGGACAGCGGGTGACCCTGCTCGGCAGGGAAGGGCCGGTGCTGGGCCTGATCGGCAAGCCCGCCATCCACCTGATCGGCAAGGAGGATCGCGAGAAGGTCTCCAAGGTGGGCGACCTCTGGATCGACATCGGCGCCACCTCCAAGGCAGAAGCCGGCGCCATGATCCGGGTGGGGGACGCCGGGGTCCTCGCGGCAGGAGTGCTCCGGCTTCCCAATGGACGTCTGGTCAGCCGAAGCCTGGACAATCGGATCGGGGCTTTCGTCGTCCTGGAGGCGCTGCGGCGGATCGCCACGACGCCCGCCTCGGTCCCGGTGACCGCGGTCGCCACCGCCCAGGAAGAGATCGCGTTCAGCGGCGGCGGCGGCGCCCGGACCTCGGCAACCGGCTTGAGCCCGCTCGCCGCGATCGTGGTGGACGTCACCCATGCCACCGACACGCCAGCGGTGGAGAAAAAGAAGCATGGCGATGTGGCGCTGGGCGGCGGCGTTGTGCTGAGCCGGGGGTCGGCGATCAACAGCTGCGTGTTCGATCTGCTGGTTCAGGTGGCGGAGGCGGAAGGCATTCCGTTCGCGATCCAGGCCGCTCCGCGGGACACCGGCACCGACGCCGATGCGATCTTCACCGCCCATCACGGCGTAGCCACCGGGCTGGTATCGGTGCCGATCCGCTACATGCACAGCCCGAACGAGGTGGTTGCCCTCGAGGACCTCGATCGCGCCGCCATGCTGCTGGCCGCGTTCGCACGCCGGATTACCTCCGAGAGCGATTTCGTGCCGCGGTAGCTGCTAGCGCTGCAGCGCGGTGATGGCGGCGGCCGCGGCCTCCCGGATCTCGGCCGACGAATCCCGCTGCAGTGAGGACAGGGCATCGACCGCGATGGGCCCGGTCAGCGCGAGGCCGCGAACGGCGGTCAGCCGGATCGACATGCTTCGCCGCCGGAGCAGCCCTCCCCCCGACGCCCAATCCCGCAACAGCGCCACGGCTTCGGGGGAGCCGATCCGACCCAGCGCGAGCAGCGCCTCCTGCTGAACGGCGGCATCCTCCTCGCGCAGCAGGAGCTCGCCGATCGGGCGGATCATTCCCCGAACCCGGCGGCCGCGCAGATGCGCGACTGCCTGCAGCCGGACCGCTTGGGCCGGATCGGCAAGCATGCCGGCCAGCGTTTCGATCGCGACGGGCGTGCCGATCTTGCCCAGTGCCTCGGCCACTGCCTTGCGAACCCGTTCGTCGGAATGCCCGGTCTGCCTGGCGAGTGCGGGAATCGCTTCCGAAAGGCTCAGCTCACCGCACAAGTCGGCGGCATTCCGCACCACGTACCACTGGGGATGGGTAAGGTGCTGAACGATGACGGTGGTGCCTTCATTCATCTGAACCAGCGCCGAGTAGAACCCGCGCCGCTCACTGATGCTCGCCGCTTCCACGAGCATGTCCATGAGGATCTCCGTCCCCTCGCTGCCGAACCGCCGGAGCACGGTGATCGCTTCCTGTTTTCGTTCGCCGTGGGCCATTCGGGCAATCATCGCCAGGCTCTGCCGGGTCATCAGCCGCTTGAACTCGATGCGATGCAGGCTGCCGGCCAGCCCGGCGGGATCCTCGTTTTCGCCCTCGACGATCTGTACCGCCGCGTCCAGCGCGGCTTCCCAGTCGTCGCGATCCATGGCCTCGCGGCATTTCAACAGGAGTTGCGACATCCCGGGACGAATCGAAGGCTGGACGCCGCCGATCGGCGAGTCGGCCGAGTCGGAGACGAGCGCGGCCGCGGGATCGAGCTCGGTGGAGGAGAACTTCTGCAGTCCTCCGTCGTCCTGCTCGATCAGGGCGTGCGGGCGAGCCGCATCGAGCCCGTATATCTCGAAACCCTCCGAGACCCGACTCAGCTCGATCCGCTTCCCGGTTGGACCGAGCGCGGCGACTACCGCGTCGAAGGTGGGGTAGGTTCCGGGAAAACTCCCCAGCACGGTGGCAAATTGGAGGAGATCCTCCTCCGAGACGTCGGTCGGGATAAGGGCGGTTCGGATCTCCAGAATCAGCATTTGCTCGCAGACCAGCGCGCACGAGGGCGCATCGAGCGGGACGGCCTGATCATCGACGCGCAGAGCCTCGGTGGTGGCCTCGATCCGAAGCCCGTGGCCGTCGAGCGCCGAGCGCAGCATGTTGAGCAGGGCGTGCTGGTGTTGGGGGGCCCCTCGCTCATGGCGGAGCACGAACACCAAGCTGCCCAACAGGGCGACAAACGGATATGGGCTCATCATCGTCGACGGAGTCACCGGGGGAATGGAGGCTCAAGATATGTTTAGTTTCCGGGGTGGGCAATTGAATGGGACGCTTCTGATCTAAACGGACGGCCAGGGAGAACTCGATGCCGGTACTGAAGGCAGACAAAATCGTCGCCGCGCTTCGCGGGGCGTTCACGCGGGAAGTGAGCCGAGAGGGGTTGTTACGCTTGACCGCGGAGCGGATTCGCGCCGCCGGCCCGCCGTACACCTCGGTCTATTTGTACATGCTCCAGGGCGAGGAGCTTGTGCTCGAAGCCTTCGCCGGCCGGGCTACCGACCACACGAGAATCCCGATTGGCAAGGGCGTGTGCGGAACCGCGGTGGCCACCGGCCGCGACCAGAACATCGGCGATGTCCGCGCGATCGAGAATTATCTCGCCTGCAACCTGTTTACCCGATCCGAGCTGGTGGTGCTGATCCGCCGCGGCGACCTCATCCTGGGCCAGATCGACGTCGATTCCGACGTTCCCGACCCGTTCGATCGGGAGGAAGAGGCGGAAGTGCGCCAGGTGGCGGATGCACTCGCCGTCCTGCTGTAGCGGCCGGTGACCATCGTCACCGCCGAACGCCCGGTCCGCGGCGTCACGCTCTACGAGCGCCGGGCCGGGTCGGGCCCGCCGACCGTAGTACTGCACGGCGGGCCCGGAGCCCATCACGACTATCTCCTTCCCGGATTCGACCGGCTCGCGAGCCGGCGCACGCTGGTCTACTACGACCAGCGTGGCGGCGGCCGCTCCCCGGTTCCCCGCGACGTGCCGGTCGGATGGCGTGAGCACGTCGAAGACCTCGAAGCCCTGCGGCAGCTCTGGAACGTCGAGCGACTGTCGATAGCCGGCTATTCGTGGGGCGGACTGCTCGCCGTGCTGTACGCCATCGAGCACCCGGATCGGGTCGAGCGGCTTGCGATGGTATCCGCGGCTCCCGTCTGGCGCCAGGCCAGAGCCGAGTTCGAGCGCCGCCTGGCCGAGCGCAGCGCCGCGCCCGACGTGCAGGCGGCGAAGCGGGCGGTCCAGGATGGAGGGCTCCGGGAGCGGAGTCCGGACGAGTACCGTCGCAAGATGTTCGAATTCTCGGTGGCGGGTTATTTCCACGATTGGAAGCGAGCCGCCGAGCTCACCCCGTTCCGGATTACCGGACGCACCCAGCAGGAAGTCTGGGAAAGCCTGGGTGACTTCGACCTCCGGCCCCGGCTCTCCACACTTCGCCTTCCGGCGGTGGTGGTGCATGGAGAGGACGATCCCATTCCGATCGAAACAGCCGCCACGCTGGCAACGCTGCTTGGTGCGCCGCTGCACCGGATCGCCGCATGCGGCCATGTGCCGTACGTCGAGGCGCCGGATGCATTTGTCCGCCTGCTGGATCCCTTCCTGCCCCGCGAGCCGTGAAGCCGGCGGATCGGGTTGCGCCCTTCGCGCTGGTTCTCGGAACGATCGCCCCGGAACGGTTCCCGGCGATGCGTCTGGGCATCGCGACAGCGGGGCGGGACCCCCGCGACCGCGATGCGTTTCTGATGGTGCGCGAAGTCGTGGAGCTGCTTCGCGAGCTCGAACCCGAGGAAGGCCTGGGCGAGGGCATTGCCACGATGGCCGCGTTCCTCCATCAGTCGTATCTCTACTGGATGGACGGTGAGCGAACCGTGACGATCGACGACGAGGCTCTGGATCGGGCCCTGGCCGGAGAGCCGGTTGTGGCCACTCTCCGGCAGGCCGGCTACGTCCAGCTCCCCCCGCTCCGTGTCTGGGGAGTTGGAGTGGAAGGTGGACCGGCGGAACCGCTCGATGGCTGGTTTGTCTCGCCGATTGATGAATCACTTTCCGTGCTTGCCATCTTCGGGATCCAGCCCGGGCGTGCCGGGTTCACCGCGGTCGAGGTCGTCGGACCACGGCCCGGCTCGCTGGAGCGCGCCGATGGGTCCCCGCTGTTCTCGGCCGCCTTGCCCGGTGCGGCGAAGGCGGGACTCGCTTCGATCGTCGGTGCGGAAGAGCTGCTGGAGCTGGCGTGGAGGCTCCCGTCGTGAGCGTGGATCGCGCCGGCGTCGCTGGGGTCCTGGACCAGATCGCCGCGTGTCTCGAGCTCCAGGGAGAGAATCCTTTCCGGGTGCGCGCCTTTCGCACGGCAGGGAAGGCGGTGCGTGGGCTTGCCGCCGAGGTCGCCGAGGCGCTCTCCGACGGGTCGCTGGCCGCCACCAAAGGCGTCGGTCCCGCGACGGTGAGCATCGTGAAGGAGCTGGTGGAGACCGGTCGGTGCCAGCTACTGGAGCAGCTTCGTGAGGCCATTCCGCCCGGCTTGGTGGAGATGCTCCGCATTTCGGGCCTCGGCGTCTCCCGCATCCGCACCATTCACGAACGATTGAAGATCGACACGCTCGCCGAGCTGGAAGACGCGGCTCGCGACGGCCGGCTCGCGGCGCTTTCGGGATTCGGTGTGAAGACCGCCGAGACCGTGCTCCGCGGCATCGCCTATCTTCGGCGGGCGCAGGCGTTCCGGCTCTCCCACCATGCCGCCGAAGAAGCGGAGCTCCTCCGGTCCGCGCTCAGCCGGCTGCCGGGCGTCTCCCGCGCGATCGTCGCCGGAGAAGTCCGCCGCCGCTCCGAAGTGGTGAAAGACCTCGTCATGGTGCTGGTCGCGGAGGTGCCCGCGGAAGCGGTGTTCCGCTCCCTCGCTCAGGTGCCCGGTCTCGAGGAAATCGCCGGCGAGGATGACAGGAGGGTCACCCTGCGCACCTCAGCCGGGATGGCGGCGCGAATCGTGATCACCCCGCCGGTCAATCTGGGCGCCGTGCTGGTGCAGGCCACCGGAAGCGAGAGCCATCTCGAGCGGCTGGCCGCCCATGCGGCGTCACTCGGATTCGGTCTCAACGCCGCGGCGCTCTGGAAGGGCAGCGAGTTCGTCCCCACACCCGACGAAGCCACACTCTTTCGTGCGTTGGGGTTGCCGGAGATTCCGCCCGAGCTCCGGGAAGGCGGCGATGAAATCGCGCGCGCCCAGGCGGGCTCGCTGCCGACACTGCTCGAGGATGCCGACGTGGCGGGCCTGCTCCACTGCCACTCCAGCTATTCAGACGGCAGCCTGGCTCTGGAAGAGCTGGCCCGGGCCTGCCGGGAGGCCGGGTACCGCTACGTCGGTGTGACGGACCACAGCAAGTCAGCGGCATACGCCGGCGGGCTCTCGGTCGAGGCACTGCAAGCGCAGTGGACGGAAATCGACGCCCTCAACGCGCGCGGCGTCGGCATCCGGATCCTCAAGGGAATCGAGTCGGACATCCTGGCCGACGGGCAGCTCGACTATGACGATTCGACGCTCGCGGGCTTCGACTTCGTCATCGGGTCGATTCATTCCCGCTTCGGCATGGCGGAAGCCGAGATGACGGCACGGGTGCTCCGGGCGATGGACAACCGCCACCTCACCATCCTGGGCCACCCCACCGGTCGGCTGCTGCTCTCGCGCGATCCCTTTCCGATCGATCTCGAACAGGTTTTCCGGAAGGCGGCGGCCAACCGGATCGCCATGGAGATCAACGCCGACCCGCACCGGCTCGACCTCGACTGGAGGCGGTTGCGACGGGCGAAGGAGCTGGGCGTGAAGATTTCCATCGGGGCGGACGCGCACAGCAGGACGGGCATCGAGTACATGCACTACGGCGTGGGGATGGCTCGCAAGGGGTGGCTTTCCCGCGAGGACGTGCTGAATTCCGGCAGCGCAGACGATTTCCTCGCTTTCGCGCGGGCTCGGCGGACGTGAAGCGTGCGCGGCGTACCGCGGTGGTCCGGCGTCCCGCCTGGCCGCGGGAAACCCGGGACGTGCTGCGGCGGCGGGCCGCCCGGATTCTCGCCTTGCTGAAGCGGGAGTATCCCGACGCGCACTGCGAGCTCGACTACCAGACCCCCTACGAGCTCCTGGTGGCGACGATTCTCTCGGCCCAGTGCACCGACGTCAGAGTCAACCTGGTGACGCCGGCGTTCTTCGCCCGCTACCCCACGCCGGCGGCCCTCGCCGAAGCGGAGCGCGGCGAGGTCGAAGATTTGATTCGATCCACCGGATTCTTCCGCAACAAGGCCAAGAGTCTCGTCGGCATGGCGCAGGCGCTCGTGGCGGGGCACGCCGGCCTGGTTCCCCGGGAGATGGAGCAGCTCCGCGCCCTGCCCGGCGTCGGCAGGAAGACGGCGAATGTGATCCTGGGCAACGCCTACGGCATCAACGAGGGCGTCACGGTGGACACCCACGTCACCCGGCTCTCGGGGCGATTGCGGTTCAGCAGGCAGAAGACCGCGGAGAAAATCGAGCGGGACCTGATGGCGCTGATTCCGCGGGAGGATTGGACGCTGGTGTCCCACCTGTTGATCTGGCACGGGCGGCGGGTCTGCATCGCGCAGCGGCCGCGTTGTGAGGTGTGCGTGTTGCGGAAGCTCTGTCCGTCGGCGCGGGTGGATTAGGGCTATGGGCTATCGGCTATCGGCAAATGGTAGCCCATAGCCCATAGCCCATAGCCCTCACGTTACTCCCCACCTCCCAGCAGCTTCATCAGCCCTTTCTTCTGCGGCTCCTCTCCGCTGCGAAGTTTTTCCTTGATCTCCAGACTGCTCCAGCGGACCCGACCAGTGATGCGAATCAGGAGCCCGATCGGTGCTGCGCCCCGGACCGACCGGGTGGAATGAGTGGACGAGCTCATCCGCTCCTCGCATTCGTTCTCGACCTGTGCCCCGGCGGGCACGATCAGCACCAGGCTGCCCAGTGTCGCGTGCACGTCGATGTCCAGCACGTCGGACCCGAACACCGCATCCCGCATGTCGAGCACCAGTTCGCCGAGGACCACCTTGAGCCGGAGCCGCAGTGGCACCGTCCATGATCCCGCGCGCTTCGACGAGCCGAAGACGGTTGAAATGCTCAGTTCCTCGGCGGGCTCGACCGGGGCCGCGTAGGTATGGTCGGCATCCGCGCGCACCAGGCCGCGGGGAAGGCTGTACCCGCCGGATGGCATGACGTCGGCCACGATCGCATCGAGGGTGGCCAGGTTGGGAGCCTGCCGAACCAGCGCCAGCCGGGATTCGAACTGCGTGACCGGCAGGCGATCCGAGGCGACGGCCGCGGACAGCACCCGGATGGCGTCCTGGCGATGGGGCTCGAGGTCGTCCATGGCGCCTATTGTACTCGCGGGAGGGCTCCGGCGGCAAACACTCCGGCAGCGTTCCCGCCGGGCCTCCAGGAGGCTAACTTCACGCCGCCAACGCGTTCATCCTTCGACCCCTACCCTCAAGCCCAATGAAAAAGGCAGTCATCGAAACCAGTCGCGGCAGCATGACCGCGGAGCTGTTCGACACCGAAGTGCCCAATACCGTCGCCAACTTCGAGAAGCTGGCCAACGCGGAGTTTTATGACGGGACCAGGTTCCACCGGGTGATCCCGAACTTCATGATCCAGGGCGGCGATCCGCTCTCCCGGAACCCGGCGGACCCGCGGGTGGGCACCGGCGGACCGGGGTACAAGATCAAGTGTGAGACCCATCTCAACACCCACCGGCACGTCGCCGGGACGCTCTCCATGGCCCATGCGGGCAAGGACACCGGCGGGAGCCAGTTCTTCATCTGCCACTCGCCCCAGGCACACCTGGACCGGAAGCACACGGTGTTCGGGCAGGTCATCGAGGGGCTCGATGTGGTGAATGCCATCCGCAAGGACGACGTCATCACTTCCATTCGAGTGCTGTGAGCGTGCTGGTCGATTTCGCGGTCCTCGCCGACTACGCCTTGATCGACCAGCACGGAAAGCTGTCGGTGCTGGGGATTTTTCAGCACGTCTGGGTTGGCAGCTTTCCGGCGGTGCATCCCAGAACGCACCTGGTCCTTCGAGTGCGTGGCCGCCGGACCGAAGTCGGCACTCACCCGATCCGCATCCGCTTCGTGGACGAGGCGGGCGCCGAGCTGATGGGTGGGGACGGAACCGTGCAGTTTGGAGAGCCCCCCGCCGGCGTCACCGAGATCGAGGCGGGCGCTGTGCTTGTCTTCGACGTCCCACTGCCCCGGCCAGGCCCCTATGCGTTCGAGATCACGGTGGATGAGGGTTTCGCGGTCCGGGTGCCTCTGTCCGCCTCGCAGCTGCCCGACGAAGGCCAGATGAAGCACTAGACGGAGCCCCCATGAATCGCGAGCAGGCCCTCGAGTTGATGCACGCCTACACCGCGTCCGAGGCGTTGCGGAAGCACATGTACGCCGTCGAGATCGCGATGCGCGCGATGGCGCTGAAATACGGAGGAGACCCCGATGCGTGGGGCGTCGTGGGGCTGCTCCACGACTTCGACTACGAGCGGTTCCCCAATCCCGATCACGCGCCGGACCGGGAGCATCCGACCGAGGGCGTGCGCCTCCTCGCCGAGCGGGGGCTGCCGGCGGACGCCCAGCAGGCCATCCTGGGGCACGCCGCATACACCGGCGTCGCGCGGACCACGCCGATGGCCCGGGCGCTCTTTGCGGTCGACGAGCTGTGCGGCTTCCTGGTGGCGTGTGCGCTGGTCCGGCCGTCCCGGAGTCTGGCGGACCTCGAGGTCGGGAGCGTCAAGAAGAAGCTCAAGGACAAAGCGTTCGCGCGCGGAGTGAGCCGCGAGGACGTCCACACCGGCGCGGCCGAGCTCGGGGTGCCGCTTGAGGAGTTGATCGGCTTCGTGCTCCTCGCCCTCCGCCCGGAGGAGCGGGTGCTCGGGCTCGGGCCGGCGTGACCGCCCCGTCCGACCCGCGTCGCGACCTTCCCGAAGCGATCGTGGAGCGCGCGATGGACCGCGCGACCGGGAGTCGTCCCATTCCCGGCAACCGGCTGACCCTCTTGTTTGATGGGCCCCAGATCTATCCCGCGATGTTGGACCGGATCTCCCGCGCTACCCGATGGATTCACCTCGACATGTACATCTTCCGCTCCGACGAAACCGGTCGGGTCTTCGCGGACGCGCTGGAGGCACGCGCGAAAGCAGGCGTGGCGGTCCGGATCATGACCGACTGGCTCGGCTCGGTCACAACCCGGCGCTCGATGTGGCGCCGGCTCCGAAGGGCGGGGGCCGAGATTCGCATCTTCAATCCACCCCGCCTGCTCCGGCTGGGGGACAATCTTTCCCGCGATCATCGCAAGGTCATGGTGGTGGACGGAGCAACCGCCGTCGTGGGTGGCCACTGCATCGGAAACGAATGGAGTGGCAATCCCAAGGCCCGCCGGCAGCCCTGGCGCGACACGGCCGTCGCCATGGACGGACCGGCGGCGCTCTCCTGCGACCGCGCCTTCGCGGTGACCTGGACCGCGGCTGGGCGTCCCCTCGACGAGAGCGAATTTGCGACCGACGCATCCCTGGTGGGCGACTCCGAGGTCCGCGTCGTGGCCGGGGAGCCGGGCGGCGTCCGCGCCGCCCGCGCCACCGAGCTGCTCCTGGCCGGCGCCGCCGAGCGGGTCTGGATCACCGATGCCTACCTGGTGGCACCTCGCGGCATCTTCCAGGCGATACGAGACGCTGCCCGCGGCGGCGTCGACGTCCGAGTCCTGGTACCGGGGAAGAGCGACCTCCCCCGAGTGCAGACGCTCACCCGCAGCGGATATCGCGAGCTGCTGGAAGCCGGTGTGCGGATCTTCGAATGGCGCGGACCGATGCTGCACGCCAAGACGATCGTGGTGGATGGACGCTGGGTCCGGATCGGCTCCTCGAACCTCAATCTCTCGAGCCTGCTCGGCAACTACGAAATCGACGTGCTCTCGGATGACGTTCCGCTGGCCCATGCGATGGAGGTACAGTACCGGAAGGACCTCGACCGGAGCGTCGAGATCAAGTATCGAGACGCGGCAACCCGACGGCGGCGCCGGGCGCTGGCGGCTTTCCCGCTCGGACCGGCTCCCGAAGAGCGCGGGCACAAGCCCGGCCTCCGGGAGCGCCGAAACCGTGCGGCCCTGGCGCTGTGGGCCGTGGTATCGGGCGCGCGACGCACCGTGTTTCTCCAGTACAGCCTGGTCCTGACCGTCGTCGGGGTCTTCTTCCTGTTCTTTCCCCGTACCATGGCGGCCATCTTCGGCGTCCTGAGCCTCTGGCTCGCCGTCGCGGCATGGATGGAGACTTGGGGGCGCCGGAAAAGCTGATTCGCGCGACCCTTTCCCGGCCCTCGCGCATCCCCCGCCCAGAGTGCCGTCCCGCGACCCGCCGTCGTATTCCATGACGTGGCCTATCTTTAGGCAGGTCAACGACCTCAACGCCCGGAGCCCCCGCTGCGTAATTCGGACGTGGAAGACGCCGAGCTGGCAAACGCGGCCGGTGCCGGCGATCCCGATGCATTCGGACAGCTCATCGACCGGCATGGGTTGGCAGCCCGCCGGGCAGCTCGCGCGATTCTGCGGGACGACGATGACGCCGACGATGCGGTCCAGGAAGGAATGCTGGCGGCCTGGAAGGCGATCGACCGCTACGATACGGCCCGCCCCTTCCGGCCCTGGCTCATGCGCATCGTGGTCAATGCGGCGCTGGATGCTCGGCGGCGGGGCAGGGTGCGGCAGGCGGAGCCGATCGCCGACACCGTGGTATCCGGCGGCCTCGGCCCCGATCGGGTCGCCGAGGCCGCGCTGCTGCGGGAGAAGATCGACGCTGGATTGGCCGAACTACCGGAGCGGCAGCGTATCGCGCTGGTGTTGTTCGATTCGGAAGGGTGGGGGCACGCGGATATCGCCGCGACCTTGAATGTCCCCGAAGGAACTGTTCGATCGTATGTGTTTCACGCGCGCCGTGCCATGCGCAAGACGCTCGGAACACTCGCGGAGGGAATGAAATGATGCTGTCGCCGTTCGATCAGGAGCCTGATCCCGAGCTGGGCCGGATGCTGCGCGAAGCGCTGACCGGACCCGAGCCGGAGGCGTTTCTCCGACGGCTTCGGATGGCCGCGGCCGGCGCGGAGCGGGGCGATCAGTGGGACGTTCTCGCCGGCTGGGTGCGCCCGCGGGTTCTCGCGTTCGCCGTGGCCGCCGGGTTCCTGCTCTGGCTGGGCGCCTGGTTCGGCGAACCGGCCTCGCCGGCGGATTCCGGTGTCACGGTGGCGTCGCTTCCCGCCCACGCCGTCGTGTCCTCGCAGCCGCCCGCGGTCGATGAAATCATGTCCGCGCTCAGGGAGAGACCATGACCCGCTCGCGAACCGGGGCCGCTTTGCTGCTGATCGCCGCCTTCGTGCTGGGCGGCCTGGTCGGCGGCGCCGCCACCACGCTGGCCGATCGGGGCAGGCACGCGAAGCGTCTCAGCTATGTCGAGCGACTCACCGCGGATCTGGCGCTCAGCGCGGCCCAGCGGGACAGCGTCCAGACACTCCTGGATCGGCATCAGCCCGCCATGGATTCCCTGTGGGAACAGATCAGACCGCAATTCCTTTCGGAGCGGCAAGCCATTCGAAACGCGATCAGCGCGCTGCTCACCCCCGAGCAGCAGGCCAAATACACCTCACTGCAGCGTCAGGACAGTCTCCGTCGCGTCGAGAGAGTACGGGGCCGGAATGGTCATCGGTAGCCGACCGGGTTTCCTCCTAGTCGCGGCGCTCTTCGGCGCTGGTACGGCGGCCGCCCAGAAGCCCCGGCTCACTCTGGAAGAAGCCATCGCCCGAGCCAACCGGGTGCAGCCCAGCGTGATCTCGGCGGGTGGTTCGGTGCGGAATGCCCAAGCCCGGCAGCGCTCTGCCAGCGGTGCCTTCCTGCCGAATCTGACCCTGAGTGGGTCGCGGGGAGACAATTTTTCTCAGGGTTCGCTCATCGACCCGGGCACCGGCCAGCTCACCACCAGCGCCACGCAGAGCGTCGGGGCTACCCTGAGCTCGAACGTGGACCTGTTTGCGGGGTTCCGGCGCACCGGAGAGAAGCGCGCGGCCAGTGCCAACCGCGACGCAGCCGAGGCGAGCTTCCAGAACGCCCAGTTTCAGCAGCAGCTCACGACCACCAACACCTTTTTCGATGTGCTCGCCGCCGAGCAGCTCATGCGGGTGCGCGAGGCCAGTGTGCGCCGGGCGGAGGAGCAGCTCAAGGTGGCCGTGGCCAAGCTGCAGGCGGGGCGGGGCATCCGGCCCGACTCGCTGCGCTCCCTGGTCACACTGGGCAACGCACAGCTGCAGCTCGTCAACGCACAGACCGCGCTGGCCACCGCCGAAGCCAACCTGGGCCGGCTGGTCGGCGAGGACGGCCCGGTCGGCGCGGCGGACGATTCCTCGCACTATCGGCTGATCCCGACGGTCGACACCGCGGCGCTCCGGGCCGAGGCGCTCGCCAATGCTCCCGCCGTCAAATCCGCCGAGGCGTCTGCCGCGTCGGCCCACGCGGGCATCACGATCGCCAAAGCGGCGTATTATCCGACCCTCAATCTCTCCGGCTCGGCGTCCTACAACGGCAGCAGCCGGAACGACTACAAGCTGCTGCAATCCCGCTCCCTTACGTTCGGCGTCAATTGGCCGAT
>Ga0070698_100003891_pt1 | contig 16415 bp, 12 predicted proteins | sample KBSK1502metaG_FD_65477 | JGI IMG/M metagenome (GOLD analysis project Ga0070698, IMG submission 65477) | Corn, switchgrass and miscanthus rhizosphere microbial communities from Kellogg Biological Station, Michigan, USA - KBS K1-50-2 metaG | ecosystem: Host-associated > Plants > Roots >...
ATGGCAGGCATCGGTCATCGACTTCGTGCTCGCCTCGCTCCACACCGGCACACCCGACAGCGCGCGCGCATACGGCGATGCTTCGAACGCGTCGTTCTCTTCCTGCAGCGCGACGCCGACCTGAAAGTCTTTGCCGTGATCGCGAACGAGCGCGCGATCGGCGAGTGCGCTTGCGGTGCAACCCGGGCACCACGATGCCGAGAATACGACGAGCGTGGCGCGGCCATCGGCTTTCCACGCGGTCACCTTCGCCGGTTTGCCGTCGACATTATCGATCGGTGTCCACGCTGGAATGTCGGCGCTCGCTTCCGCCGCCGGTTTCGAGCGCACGGCGTGGCGTGCGCTCACGGTGACCGGCTCAACGTCCGCGGGCGGCCGATCGCCTTTGCTGCATCCAAGTAACAACGCGAGGACCACGAAGCGCATGCCGGGTAGAGCCCGCTGGCCGCTCCAAGTCGCAGAAAATTCGTTACTAGCGGCGCGCGCCGTCGAAGAATTCGTGCATGTTACGGTATGTTCGCGGCTCGTGATCGAGCTGCAGCGGGTTGGAAAGCGCTACCGCGAGAATTGGGTCGTTCGCGACGTGACGATGACGATCGCCCGCGGCGAGCTCGTCGCGGTGCTCGGCGAATCGGGCAGCGGCAAGACAACGCTGTTGCGGATGATGAACCGGCTGATCGATGCCGACGAGGGCGTCGTCAAGGTCGATGGCCGCGACGTACGCGGTGAAGATCCGGTCGCGCTCCGGCGCACGATGGGCTACGTCATCCAGCAGATCGGACTGCTGCCGCATCTGACGGTCGGCGCGAACATCGCGATGGTGCCGCGGCTGTTGCGCTGGGCCGCCGAGGACACCGCGAAACGCGTCGACGAGCTGCTCGAGCTTGTCGGTCTTCCGGCGGCGCAGTATCGCGAGCGATTTCCCGACGAGCTCTCCGGTGGTCAGCGCCAGCGCGTCGGCGTCGCGCGTGCACTCGCAGCGCGGCCGCGCGTGCTGTTACTCGACGAGCCACTCGGTGCACTCGATCCGATCACGCGCGTCGTGTTGCAGGACGAGATTCGCCGCATCCACAAAGAGCTCGGGCTCACGTCGATTCTCGTCACGCACGACATGGTCGAGGCGATCGTCCTCGCGGATCGGATCGCCGTCATGTTGCGCGGCGAGCTGCGCCAGCTTGCGACGCCGGCGGAGCTCGTGCGCGCGCCGGCCGATGACTACGTCGCGAACCTCGTCGCGCTCGCGCGGCATCAGGGTGAACAACTCGTGGCGCTGCGGTGATGCTGGCCGGATTGCCTCCACTGCTCGCGAGTCACCTCGAGCTCGCGCTCATCGCGCTCTTGCTCGCGTGCGTGATCAGCCTGCCGCTCGCGATCATCGTCGCGTCGCGGCCGCGTCTCTCGTTCGCGGTCGTGACCGCCGCGGGTATCGTGCAAACCGTCCCCGGCCTCGCGCTGCTCGCGCTGATGGTGCCGGTACTCGCGAAGACCGGGTGGCTGTCGCCGTTTGGGTTTCCGCCGGCGGTGATCGCGCTGACGCTGTACGCGATCCTGCCGATCCTGCGGAACGCGGTGACGGGGCTGCGCGGCGTCGATTCGGCGGCCGTCGAGGCCGCGCGCGGCATCGGCATGTCGCCGTGGCAGATCTTGCACATCGTGCAGCTGCCGCTCGCCGCGCCGGTGATCGCGGCGGGCCTGCGCACCGCGACGGTGTGGACCGTCGGTGCTGCGACGCTCGCGACCCCGATCGGGCAGCCATGCCTCGGCAACTACATCTTCGCAGGGCTGCAGACGCGCAACTTCGAGATGCTGCTCATCGGCGTCATCGCGGCGGCAACGCTCGCCGTCGTTCTCGATGCGCTCCTCGGCGCCACCGAGCACGCGCTGTCGAGTCGACGCAAGCGCCGCGCACTGATCCCGGCGGCGGTGCTCGCGGTCCTCGTCTTCGTGATCATCGTCGTGTTGCCGCGCGTCGCCGGCGGTGAGCGCGGTGTCTCGACGGGCGCGATCGCGACAGGCCCGACGGACGCGATCACGCGCGTGCGCATCGGCGGCAAGACGTTTACCGAGCAGTACATCCTTGTCGAGCTCGTGCGCGCGCGCCTCGAGCAAGTCGGCATCGCAGCGGATGTCGCGCAGAGCCTCGGCTCGACGGTCGTGTTCGACGCGCTCGTCAACGGCGACGTCGATGTGTACGTCGACTACTCGGGCACGCTGTGGACGACCGCGATGAAGCGAAGCGCCGGCGTGCCGCGCTGGCGCGTGCTTGCCGAGCTCGAAGGCTGGCTCGCGACGAGCTATGGCGTGCGCAGTCTCGGTGCGCTCGGCTTCGAGAACGCGTACGCGCTTGCGGTGCGCCGCGACACCGCGGAACGATTGCACCTGCGCACGGTCGGCGATCTCGCCGCGCATCCCGAGCTCGGGCTCGGCGCCGACTACGAGTTCTTCGGCAGACCGGAATGGGCCGCGCTGCGCACCGCGTACGGCCTCAGGCTCACGCGCACGGTGACGTACGACCCGGCACTACTATATGAAGCGATCGGTCGGCGTGACGTCGACGTGATCTCCGCGTTCTCGAGCGACGGCCGCATCGCCGCGTACGATCTCGTCGTGCTCGACGATCCGCGCGCCGCGCTGCCGCCGTATGACGCGATGCTGCTTCTCGGTCGTCGCGTCGCGAGCGACAGGCGGCTGACATGCGCGCTCGCGAGTGTGCACGTCGACGTCGAGCAGATGCGCCAGGCAAACGCGATGGTCGACCGCGATGGCAAGACGCCGCGCGACGCCGGCACATGGTTGCTCGCACGGCAGCCCAAGCCAGCGTGCGATGTGGTACCGACGCAGCCATGACCTACGAGCTCTATTACTGGCCAAAGATCCAGGGGCGCGGCGAATTCGTCAGGCTCGTGCTCGAGGATGCGGGCGCGGACTACGTGGATGTCGGGCGGCAGGCCGATGGCATCGCGCGTATGCGCAAGATCCTCGAAGGTGCCGACGGCGTGGCGCTGTTGCCGTTCGCGCCGCCATTTCTTCGCGCCGGCGACGTGTGGCTCGCGCAGACCGCCGCGATCACGAGCTTCCTCGGCGGGCGCCTCGGCCTCGCGCCGAAAGACGAGCAGGGTCGCCTCGCCGCGCTGACGATCGCGCTGACGATCGCGGACTTCGTCTCCGAAGTGCACGACACGCATCATCCGATTGCCGTCGAGCAGTATTACGATCAGCAAAAAGACGCCGCGCGCGAGCGCTCGGCATCGTTTCGCAAGGCGCGCATGCCGAAGTTTCTCCGGTACCTGGAGAAGAACATCGAGCGCAGTGGCTCCGGCGTCCTCGTCGGCAACGACGTCACGTACGTCGATCTCGCGGCATTTCAGGTCGTCGAGGGGCTCGGCTATTCTTTTCCGAACGCGTTCGGCAAGCTTCGCGGCGACGTGACGCGCCTGCTCGCACTGCGCGATCGGGTAGCTGCGCGGCCGCGCCTCGCGACCTATCTTGCCTCCGAACGGCGGTTGCCGTTCAACGAGCACGGGATCTTCCGGCGCTATGCCGAGCTCGATAGCTGAGGTACTTTCCGCGAATTAAACGATGTCGCTGGTAGAGCGATACCGCGCAATCCGCGCGAAAACGCGAGAGCTGTGTACGCCGCTCTCCGTCGAGGACCATCAGATCCAGCCGATGGCCGACGCGAGCCCGGCGAAGTGGCACCTCGCGCACACGACGTGGTTCTTCGAAGCGTTCGTGCTCGCGGCCGAGCCGTTCGATCGGGACTTCGAGTTTCTGTTCAACAGCTACTACGAGGCCGTCGGGCCGCGTGTCGAGCGCGGGCGCCGCGGCATGCTCTCGCGGCCTCCGCTCGAGCGGATCCACGCGTATCGCGATGCGATCGATCGCCAGATGCTGCACGCGCTCGCCGAGAACGTGCTCGATGAAGCCGCGCTCGCGCGACTCGAGCTCGGCCTGCACCACGAGCAGCAGCATCAGGAGCTGATCCTGACGGATGCGAAATACGTGCTCGGCACGCAGCCACTGCGGCCGGCGTATCGGAGCGATCTCGCGCGCGCCCCCGGCGATGCGGCACCGGCGCTCGGCTGGCGAGAATTCGCCGGCGGCATCGTTCAGATCGGTGCGTCGGCCGCGGCCTTCGCGTTCGACAACGAACGTCCTGCGCACGATGTGATCGTGCGGCCGTTCGTGCTCGCATCGCGCCCGATCACGAACAGCGAGGTGCTCGCATTCATCGCCGACGGCGGCTATCGCGACCCACGCTTGTGGCTGAGCGATGGCTGGCACGCGGTCGGCAGCGGCAACTGGTACGCGCCGCTGTACTGGACGCCCGACGGCACGTACTACGAGCTTGCCGGAGAACGCGCGATCGATCCCGGCGAGACCGCGTGTCACCTGAGCTTCTTCGAAGCCGACGCGATCGCGCGTTGGCTCGGCGCGCGGCTGCCGACGGAGGCCGAGTGGGAGATCGCCGCAAAGAACGCCGATCCCAACGTCGGTAACTTTGCCGATGACGAACGCTTCCATCCAACGCGTGCAACGAGCGATCAACTGTTCGGCGACGTCTGGGAGTGGACGGCGAGCAGCTACTCGCCCTATCCCGGCTTTCGCCCGCTCGCCGGAGCGCTCGGCGAGTACAACGGCAAGTTCATGTCCGGTCAGCAGGTAATGCGCGGCGGCTCATGTTTGACGCCGCGCGGTCACGTTCGAGCGTCGTATCGAAATTTCTTCGCACCGTCTGCGCGCTGGCAAATGACTGGCGCGCGCCTAGCAAAGGATCTCGCATGATGACGATGGATGCGCTTGCGTTCTCGACAGCGGCAGACGACGTGCTTTGCGGCCTGCGAGCACCGCGCAAAACGTTGCCGTGCAGGCTGCTGTACGACGCCCGCGGCGCCGAGCTCTTCGAACGCATATGCACGCTCGACGAGTACTACCTGACGCGCAGCGAGGTCGCATTGCTGGCCGAGCAGCTGCCAGCGTTCGCGCGCACGATCGGTCCCGGCGTTCGCGTGATCGAGCCTGGCAGCGGCGAGGGCATCAAGACTCGCATGCTCCTCAGCGCGCTCGATGCGCCCGCTGGCTACGTGCCGATCGATGTCAGCAGCGAGCAGCTCGAGCGCACCGCCGAGTCGCTGCGCGCCGAATTCCCCGGCCTCGAGGTCGCGCCCGTCTGCGCGGATTACACGACGCCGTTCCAGCTGCCAGCGCACGAGCGCTCGCTCGTGTTCTTTCCCGGCTCGACGATCGGTAACTTCGAGCCCGAGGCAGCGACGAACTTCCTCGCGCGGTTCCGCGGCCTCGCAGGCCCGCGCGGCATGCTGCTGCTCGGCGCCGATTGCAACCGCGATTGCGACTCGCTACTGCGCGCGTACGACGATCGCGAAGGCGTCACCGCCGAGTTCGATCTCAACATGCTCGCGCACCTCAACCATTCGCGCGGCACGGATTTCGATCTCGATGCATTCATGCATCGCGCGGTGTGGAATGCAGCACGCTCGCGCGTCGAGATGCACCTCGTCAGCAAGCGGCGGCAGAGCGTGCGGCTCGGCGACGAGGTGATCCACTTCGAGCGCGGCGAGCCGATCGTGACGGAGCACTGCTACAAGCACTCCGCATCGGCGCTCGCAACGATTCTCGCCGACGCCGGATGGGAGGTCGCGCGCGTCGCGTGCGATTCGCGCGAACGCATGCACCTCTGGCTCGCGACCTAGCAGCCGAGCCGGCGCTTCGCAGCGGCCGCGGCGCTCTCGAGCTGCGGCATCACGGCGACCGCGATCTCGGTCGGCATTCCGTGGCGCTCCGCGACGCCAACGAGTGGACGCGCGAGCGCCGCGATATCGACCGGGCCGACTTCTGCCGCGAGCCGCGCGAGCCGTGGTCCGAGTGCGCGGCGCTTTGCGATCAGAGCGAGCGCGAGCCGTGACTCCGGCGCGCTGCCGACGCACTCGAACGGCGTGTGCTCGGCGAGCCCGAGGAGCTCGCGAAACCAGCGGTCGTTCTCGACGCGCTCGCCGAGATCGTCGCCGAACGTCGCGTCGACGATCGCCGGCGGCAAGTGCGCCGCCATCTGCAGCCACACGTATGCGCACTTCGCGCATTGCCCACACCACGGCTTGCGGATGTTGCACGAGTGCGTGAGCGGTGCGAGCTCGGCATCGCGCGCGAGGAGCTCGAAGATGACCTCATCGTGCACGGGCTGCAGCACGCTGAAGTAGCGCACGCCCGCAAGCAGCTCGCTCGCGACGTACTCGTCGAGCAGGCGCTCGGCGTCCCAGCCTTTGCCCCATTGATGGTTGACCTCCTCGCCGGTTGCCGACCAGACGAGGTTGCCCGAGTTCGCGCTGTGCTCGTGAGCGACGACGAGTCCGCGATAGCCGCGCGCGAGCGCGAGAGGCAGCGAGGCGAAGACCGATGCCGGCGTCTCTGCTGCGAGGAGCGACTTCACACCGAGGGAAGGGCGCAGCCGAACGATCGGTGAATCGAGAAAATCGTCGGTGATCCACTGCCGCTCCGCGCGTGCGCGCGCGGTGCGGCCCGCAACGCGGTCGAGGAGCTCGTGCTGCCGCGCTGCATCGCCATAGATCGAGTGTGCGTAGCCGAGAGTCGCGAACGGCAGGCCCGCCCGTTCGAACAGCTTTAGCGCGACGAGGCTGTCCTTGCCGCCGCCGCAGAACACCAGCCAGTCGACGTCGCCGCGCGGAATCTGGGTCGGCGGGGGCGCGGCCGGCGCCGCAGCATCGGCGAAGCTCGGGCCGGCGTAGTCGGGAAGATCGTGCTCCCATCGCCACTGCGCCCACACGTTGCGAAACACCGTGCGCCAGAGCTCGATGAAGCGCGGCGTCGCGAACCGCGCGTACGGGCCGAGCTCGATCACATCCGGCCGCAGGCTCGCGACCGCGTTGATCTGAAACAGCGCGATGTGAAACGCGAGTCGATCGATCAGCTCGTCGCCGTGCTGCTTCGCGAGGGCGCAGAGATCCAGATCTTCATACCAGATCGTGAAATGAAACCGCAGGTCATCGAGGCCGCATGACACCGCGATGCATTCGCGCGTGCGTTGGATCTCGAGCAGGCGGAGGACACGCATCGCGCTACCGTATCACGCGATGCGCTCGGTGTAGCCGCGCGGGGCAACAGCGCGATAGAGCCGCTCGACGAACGCCAGCGCGTCGGCGCGCGGGATGCGAAATGTCGCGTCGCCGACGCCGATGTCGAGATCACCACCCGCGTGATCGTCGAAGGACATGCCGCCATACGTCTCGACGTAGCCGAGCCGCAGATCATGAAGCCCGAGGCGAAACAGCGTACGCGCGAGCCAGTAGCGCGGGATTTCGGCGATCGCATCTTCGAGCGTGACGGTCGCGAGCGATTCGCTGTGTTCGCGAACGAACAACGGGCCGTGCTCGAACGGTAGCGCGGCACGCGGCGCGTCTTCGAGCGGAGCGAACGGCGCAGGCGGCAGCGCCTGCCACGCGGGCGGAAGCGGATCGGGTTCGGCGCTTGGCGACGCGAAGACGAGCGCGCGCGGCACGTCGATCGTCTCGCCGGTCTGCAGGCGTTTGAGCTCGAGCGTGTCGAGATCGATGACCCAGCCGCCGAGAGGCGGCGCGATCGTGCCGGTCGCGACCTCGAGCGTCGTGGCGCCGACTGCGGCGATCACGCCGACGTGCGTGCGCACATCGACGATCGACATCGGCGGCGGTGGCGACACGTATGGCTTCGCACGAGCTTCGGCGGCGGCGATGTGGATGCCCGCCGATGGCGTTGGCACATTCGCGCAATACACGAGCGAGAGCATGCAGCGCCGCATGCCGTCGGGAATCGGCGGCATCTCGTAGGGCGGTCGCAATCGGCCGGGCCAATGCATGAAGCCGAGCGGATGCAGCACGAGCTCGCCGGTGCGATGGTTGTAGCGACCGACATCGCCGCGCGCATCGCTGAGGAACGTGCGCAGCGGAAAGCGATCGACGAGGTCATCGCCTGTCGGCAGCGCGAGCGCGTACTCGTCGCTGATGTTGCGATGGCCGAAGTACAGCGGCTCCGATGCGGTCGCAACTTCGAGCTGCACGGTGCCGATGCGCGCGACGACGACGAGGTGGTGCTCGAACCGTTCGGGTCGCGACGCGAGCTCGCGCAGGTTCATCGCGCCGACGGGCCGCGCCCAGTGCTTCGCGAGCGGATGCGCCTGCGCGGGCGGTGCTTCGCGGCGCCAGCGCGCGACAGCGTCGGCAATTCGGCGACCGAAGCCTTCGGCGGTTCGCAGATCGCCTGCGTGCAGCGCCGCGCCCGGCGGCGTCTGCGCCATGAGGCCGAGATGACTGCCGAGGCGATTGGTATCATCGCGCTCGACGCCTGCGGCTGCGTAGGTCGGCGGGAGACCGAGGCCGATCCAGATCATGCCGTGCTGCGCCGCGAACACGGCGAGCTGAGTCAGCGTGCCGAGCTTGTCGCCGCTCGGCGCCGCCGAGTGTGTGAAGCCCGCCGCGAGCTTGTCGCGCCAGCCTTGCAGCGCCCAGATCGCCGACGTGCCATCCATGAACTGCTTGAACGCCGCCGACGCGCTGCCCATGTACGTCGGAGCGCCAAGCACGATCGCGTCGGCTTTCGCGAGCGCCGCATGGTCGATCGCATCGACCGACATCGTGACGCCGCCGGCACCACGCGCGATCGCGCGCGCGAGCTCTGCCGTGCGTCCCGTCGCCGAGTGATAGACGACGACGATCACGCGAAGCGCTCTGCGATCCAAGGCACGACGAGATCCATGACGGCTTCGACGTGGCCCTCGTGTGTGCCTGGCTCGGCCTCGAAGTAGTGTCGCGCCGCCGCGATCGTCGTGACTGTCTTGTCGGGCGCGGCGATCGCACGATCGATCGCCGCGATGTCGCTCGGATAGATCTCGCGATCGCGGCCCGCCGCGACGAGCAGCGTCGGCTCATCGATGCGGGCGACGTTCGCGACTAGGTCCGCTTGCGAGCTCAGACCCGACCACGTCGACAGCCATGCGCGCGGCGTCGCGGTGCGGCCGAAGCCGAGCGCCGCGTAGTTCATCAGATCGGGACGCTCGCTTAGCAGCGAGCCGTAGTCGCGCTCGCTCGGCTCGACATGGTTATCGACGAACGCAGGATTTGCCATCGTGCGATAGACGACCATGATCTCTTCGCTAACCTTCGCGCGCGCACTGCCTCCGCGGCTCGCGATGCGCTCGCGCGCATACGCATCGAGACGCTCGACGCGCGCGCGTTGGGCTGCGCGATAGCGCGCGAGAAATGCCGGCTCGTATTCCGACCACGTGGGCGGCTCGCGAAACCCGTTGCGCGGATCGTACATGTCGAGCGCGGGATCGACGGAAAGCGGGTCACGCTCGTCGACGACCGACGGATCGATCGCTTCGAGCATCATCTTGCCGAGGCCGCGATGCGGCGCGAGATACACCATGCCGTCGGCGGCCAGCATCGGCGCGCCATCGAAGTACGTCGGCGAGCCCGCGGGCGTTTGCGCGAGCCGCTTCGTCGGCGGCAAGCGCGCTTGCGCCTGGTAATACGCGACGAGCGAGCCCCCGCCACAATTTCCGATCAGCACGACCTTCGCGACGCGCTTCTTCTCGCGCAAGAAGCGAACGCACGCGGCAACGTCGAGGACGACCTCTTCGTATTCGCTCAGCGTGTCGTTGCCGGCATGGCGCGCGGTTGCAGCGAGCACTCCGAAGCCGGCATCGACGAGGCGCGGGATCGCGTAGTGGTGTGCGAAGTCAACGCGCGGATGAATGACGACAACGCCAACCTTCGGCGTGCCGCGATGCCACCACAGCGCGCGCAGCTGACGCATGTCGTGTGCGCGCAAGACGAGCGACTCGACCTCGGCCTCGGGTGCGCGCTTGAACCAGAACGGCATGCCGGTCCAGTACGTCTTGCTGACAAGCGTCACGACGTAAAAGGCTACACCACGTTCGTCAATGGCGCGTAGACTCGCGGCATGCGACCGGTTTGGCTGGCGGTGCTGCTCGGCGCGTGCGCGGGCGATTCGCCCACGACGAACGACGCGATGACCGGCGGCGATGGCGGTGATGCATCGACGCAGCCGACGCGCTTCGTCGCGTACATCAGTGGCGGCGCCGACATCGCGTGGTACGACGTCGACAAGACGTCGGGCGCGCTGACCGCGGTGTCGAAGATCGCGGCGTTTGCCACCGGGGCGTCGTTCCTCGCGTTCCACGGCAACAACATGTATGCCGTCACGTCGGGCGATCGCGTCGGCGCGTATACGATCGATCCAACGACGGCCGGGCTCACGTTTGTAAACGATGTCGCATCGGGCGGCAGCGGCCCCACGCACGTCTCCGTCGACAAGACCGGCGCGTACGTCTTCGTCGCGAACTACGGCAGCGGACACATTGCCGTGTATCCGGTGCAGGCAGGTGGTCGGCTCGGTGCGGCCACGCAAACGATCCTCGCGGGAGCCAACGCACATGAGATCCTGCCCGATCCGTCGAATAGCTTCGTCGTGGTGCCGTGCCTCGGCGATGACAAAGTCGCGCAATACGTGCTCGCCTCCGGTGCGCTGATGGCGAACGCAGTGCCACAGCTCGCAACAGCCGCCGGCGCCGGGCCGCGGCACATCTCGTTCGCGCCCGATGGCAAACACGCGTATCTGATCAACGAGCTCAACAGCACGCTCTCAGCGCTCGCGTTCGACACGACATCGGGTCAGCTGACCGAGATCCAGACGGTATCGACGCGCGCCGCTGGCGCGGCGGGGACAAACACCGGCGCCGAGGTCGTCGTCCATCCAAGCGGCAAGTTCGTCTATGGCTCGAACCGCGGCGACAACAACATCGCCGTGTTCTCGATCGACGCGACAACGGCGCGCGTGACACTCATCGCGAATACGAGCACGCAGGGCATGACACCGCGCAACTTCACGATCGATCCCTCCGGCAAATTTCTCTACGCGGCGAATCAGAACTCCGGCACGGTCGTCCCGTTCGCGATCGACACGACGACGGGCCTCATCACGCCGACCGCATCTCCGATCAACGTGCCGACGCCGCAGTTCGTCGGCATCATCGCGCTGCCGCTCCCGTGAATGCGGAGTAGAGTGCGCGGATGCAAACACGCAAGCTCGGGCGCAATGGTCCAAGCGTCGGCGCGATCGGCCTCGGCTGCATGGGGATGTCCGCGTTCTACGGGCCACTCGACGACGAGGAATCGATCGCAACGCTCGACCGCGCGCTCGAGCTCGGCGTCACGCTGTTCGACACCGCCGACATCTACGGTCCGCACACGAACGAGCAACTGATCGGGCGCTGGCTGCGCGAGCGCCGCAATCGCGATCGCATCGTACTCGCGACGAAGTTCGGCATCGTCGTGACCGGCGATCCGTCGAAGCGCATGGTCAGCGGTCGCCCGGAGTACGTGAAGTCCGCGTGCGACGCGAGCCTGCAGCGGCTCGGCGTCGAGACGATCGACCTCTATTATCAGCACCGCGTCGATCCATCGACACCGATCGAGGAGACGGTCGGCGCGCTCGCGGAGCTCGTTCGCGCGGGCAAGATCCGCTACATCGGCCTCTCCGAGGCAAGCGCGCAGACGCTACGGCGCGCAAACGCGGTGCATCCAATCGCCGCGCTGCAGAGCGAGTACTCGCTGTGGTCGCGCGAGCCCGAGGATGGCGTGCTCGCCGCGTGCCGCGAGCTCGGCATCGGCTTTGTCGCCTACAGCCCGCTCGGTCGCGGCTTTCTCAGCGGCGAGATCAAATCTCCGTCAGATCTCGCACCCGACGATTGGCGGCGCTCCAACCCGCGTTTCCAGGGCGAGAACTTCGCGAAGAACCTCGAGGTCGTCGCTCATCTCACCGAGGTCGCGCGGCAGAAGAACGTCACGCCGTCGCAGCTCGCGCTCGCGTGGGTGCTGTCGCGTGGCGATGACATCGTCCCGATTCCTGGTACGAAGCGGCGCAAGTACATCGAGGAGAACGTCGCCGCAGCCTCGATCACGCTCACCACCGATGAGCTCGCGCGCATCGATGCGATCTCGCCGCGCGGTGCCGCTGCGGGCCAGCGCTATCCCGAAACGCTGCTCGCGAGCGTCGACCGCTAGCGCGCATACCGCTCACGTAACGTTGGCCGCCTTTGCATCGCCACGTGCTTTTGAATCGCCAAGGCGCCGCGGAGCCAAGGCGGCCAGGCAGAGGGTTGTTTAGGACCGCGCTACTCGAGCAGTCACCGGCTATGTCGCCATACTAACGTGCGAGCAGCGCGAAGCGCCCCAATTGCCGCGGCTTGATTCGGCCCCGACCCCTCTCTTTGTGGCGGCTTGGCTCTGCGGCGCCTTGGCGATTTTCTGGGAAACGTTACGTGTGGCTTTGCCGCTAGCGCGCCTTCGCGAGCCAGTGCTCGACCTCGGCGAGCGACGACGCTGCCACGGGTCCGAGCGCGCGCAATTCGTCGCGCGCCCTGCGAGCGAGCGCGACCGCACCCGGACGACCGGCACGCGACAACGCTTGCGCGAGCACGTAGCGCGCCTCTGCCGTCCGCAACGGGTCGTCGCCATGCTGCTCACGAATCGCGAGACCCTTCTGCGCGAGCTCGAGGCCACGCTGCATTTCACCGAGTCTCGTCAAGCAATCCGCCATATCGGTGTACGCCGTCGCGAGGAGCGGCGAATCGGGCTCTAACTGCGCCTCGAAGCCGAGCATCACTCGCTCGAGCAGCGGGCGTGCCGACTTCGCGTCGTTCATCGCGAGCTTTGCCTCGGCAACACGCTCGGCCGAGAGCAGCGTGGTCTGATGGCTTTCACCGTACACGGCTGCCGCCGAGGCGAGCGACTTGTTCCACGCGTCTTGCGCATCGCGATACCGCTCGGCCTCGTAGTACGCAGACCCGAGCTCCTCGAACGCGAACCCTGTCGCGCGATCGCGCACCCCGAGCGTAGCTTCGGCGCGGCGCGCGACATCCTCGAGCATCTCCACGCCCTCGCGCGCACGTCCCGTCGCGCGCAGCTGATTTGCGACGAGGACCCGCGCATGGATCCCTTCCGCGCTGGTCACCGCGTTCGCGGTGCTCTTCAGCGCGCGCGCCAAATACCGCTCGGCACCTGCAGGATCTCCATGGTCTCCGGCGACGGTCGCGAGGTTGATCAGCACGGCTGCAAGCGCGGGCGCATCGCCGCCATAGCCGCGCTCGAGCGTGGCGAGTGCTGATTCCCAATGTTTCCGTGCAGCCGTGACGTCGCCCGAGATCGCGAGGACCTTGGCAAGATTCGTCTCGGCTTCTGCGACGAGCGGGTGCAGCTCGCCGAAGCTCTCGCGCACGAGCTGCAACGCTTCATCGCAATGTGCGCGCGCATCGGCGAGCTTGCCGAGCTCCCCTTCGGCCGCACAAACCTGCTCGAGCGCGATCGCGATGTCTCCGGGCAAGCCGATCTTTCTGCGCAGCGCGAGCGCCTTTTCGTACTGCGCGTGTGCTTCTGCGAACTGCCCGGTGTCCTCGGCCATGAGACCGCGCTCGTGCAAAAGGCGCGACTCGAGATCCGGCAAGCGACCCGCGCGCGCGATCGCGACTTCGGCGGCGCGGAACAACTCGGCCGCACGCGGCCACTGCTGACGCAAATCGCCGACGAGGTAGGCGCGGTTGAGCAGTAGCTCCGCAGTCGCGACGTCGTCGCCGGATTCACCCGCGGCGCGCAACCCGACATCGAACGATGCTTCGGCGCCATCGAGATCGCCGGTCTGCATCTGCAAGCGCCCGAGCATGTTCGCCGCCTGCGCGATCAGCGGCGGGTGGTGCAGCGATTGGATCGCCGCGAAATGCGATGCGAGCTTGTCGCGGCCCGCGAGGTAATGACCGAGGGCGAAGTCCGCGTGTGCCGCAGCGACCCAGCGCTCCGCCTCCGCGACCGACGCCGCCTTGCCCGCGGGCACCGCTTGCTCGGCGCGATCGAGCGTCGCGCAACTCTCGGGCGACTCGAGGCGCTGTAGCGCGTCGAGCATCTCGAACGGCTGAGCATTGCTGTGCACGAGCGCTTCGTGCTCGTCGAGCCGTCGCTCGAGACAATGCATGCGGCGATCGAGCAGCGCAGCGGATTGCCGGCCGTCTTGCGTCGCGCGGCAGACACCGACGTGCGTCTTGCGCCACGCCATCGCGCGCTTCGCGAGATCGTTTGCGAGCGCGCCGCACGCAGCGGACTCGCACCGTGGCACGACGAGCCCGCGCGTTCGTTCGATCGGATCGTTGCACGCCGATGTCGACGTATAGTTGGCCGCAGCGAAGATACCGCCGGCAAGCGCGACAGCGGATGCTGCCGTAATGATCGCGATGCGCCGCCGCCGCGGCCCGGCACCATGCGCGCGTTCGAGCGCGACGATGAACTTCGCGAGCGATGGAAATCGTGCATCGCGATCGGCAGCCAGTCCGCGCGCGACGACGGACCACACCGCGCGCGACATCGCGGCCGGTCGCTGCGGCCGTTGCTGCTCGATCGCTTGCAACAGCTCGTCGATCGATGCCGCGTGCCACGGTCGCCTCCCGGCAACGGCTTCATACACCGTGACCGCGAGCGCGAACTGATCGCTCAGTGCATCGGCTGGACGTTTGCGCAGCAGCTCCGGCGCCATGTAGCCCGGCGTGCCGAGTAGTCCGACGGCGTTCGCATCTTCGCCGATCGTGCGCGTCAAACCGAAATCACCGATCAGTGCGCGACCGTCGCGATCCACGAGAATGTTGTCGGGCTTGACGTCGCCATGCGCGAGTCCGGCTGCGTGCGCCGCGCAAAGTCCGCGACCTGCCGCGATGCACAACGCGACCGCGTCCTTGCGATCGCGTTCGAGGTGCCGCGCAAGGCTCTCGCCCTCGACGAGCTCCATCGCAACGAACAGCTGATTGCCGACGACACCCACGTCGTACACCGTCACGACATTCGGATGACGCAGCCGGGCCATCGCGCGCGCCTCGTCGCGCAAACGTACCCGCCACGCGCCCGATGTCGCCGACGTCCACGGATCGACAACCTTGATCGCGACGGCGCGATCGAGCTCTGGATCGCGCGCTCGTACGACGACGCCCATGCCGCCGCGCCCGATGATCTGCTCGACGATGTAGCGTCCGATCGCGAGACCGGGAACCGGATCGCCGGCACCGCCGCGCGCGAGCGCTTCGATCACCTCCGCCGCCGGCGCTTCCGTGTCGCTGACGAACGAGTGCATGACAGGCGACGCAGCCATCGCCGAGAGCTGCGCGCGGCACTTCTGACAGCCATCGATGTGCTTGTCGATGCGCATGGTCGCATCGAGATCGAGCGCACCGTCGACGTACGCCGCGATGGTCTCGTCGCCGAGGCAACCCATGCCGCGGCAACGTAGCACGCTACTTCTGCGGTGCCGGCGCGAACGTCATGGCGGATTCGACGACAACATCGCCCGGTTTCGTGGGCTTCGGGAACTCGATGGCCTTGATCACACCCGCCACACACGACGTGACGGTCTCGCTCATGCCTTTTGCCGTTGCCTTCGTCACGACGCCCTCGGCGCTGATCGTGAACGTCGCGGTCAGCTTGCCAGCCGGCGCGTCCTTGTAGCACTCGCGAATTTTGGCGGCGTTGCGCGCGAGGTAGCGACGCACGATCGCCTTATCCAACGGTCCCTTCACCACGGGCGCGTCGAGCTTCAGCGTCGGCTCGACGACCGGCTTTCCACCTTTACCGATCGGTTCAAACGCCTCTGCATTGCTCGTCGTCGTCGAGCCGAGCACGCCTTCTTGCGCGGCCTGCTGACGGTTGCCGGTTGCCGATCCGGTGGGAGCCGCCGCGCTACCTCCCTGCGGAGGTGGCGGTGCAACAGGCGTGGCTTCGGGCGGCGGTGCGCCGCCGACGGTCTCCCGCTGTTGCGACTCGGGTGCCCGCTTCGCACTGCACGCCACGACAAAGACCAGAACCATGTACCGAGCCATGCCTGCGACGATACGGTGTTACCGTTCGCGCATGAAGCGAAGCGTGGGGAGATCGATCGCATGCGTGGCGATGATGGCGGGCGTCGCGCACGCACAGGCTGCGGATCCGCCGAAGGCGCCTTGCTCCGACGACACCGTGCTGCCGCAACCAGGCGAGTGTACGCGCTCCGAGCGCGATGGCCGCTGGTTGCGCGTCGGTCGCATCGGGCTCGAGGTCGTGATGGGCACAGCACTCGGCGCGGTGGCGGAAGTCACCGGCGCGTACGTCGGGCTCAGCATCGACGTCGCAGGTGGCGGCGAGGCCGGCGCTGGCCTCGACATCGGGCTCGGTATCGGCGCGATCATGGGCGTCGGCTCGTCGGTGTACCTCGCGGGACACTTGATGGACGGCGACGGCGCGTACGGATGGACGATCCTCGGCACCACCGTCGGCACCGGCCTCGGCGCAGGCCTGCTCGCGCTCAACAGCACGAAC
>Ga0070698_100003892_pt1 | contig 16413 bp, 17 predicted proteins | sample KBSK1502metaG_FD_65477 | JGI IMG/M metagenome (GOLD analysis project Ga0070698, IMG submission 65477) | Corn, switchgrass and miscanthus rhizosphere microbial communities from Kellogg Biological Station, Michigan, USA - KBS K1-50-2 metaG | ecosystem: Host-associated > Plants > Roots >...
CTATCTCTCGTGGAAGCTCCGGCTCGACGGCTACGAATCACGCTTCATCGCCCTGGCCGACGAGATCAACCGCGCGATGCCCTCCTATGTGGTCGAGGTGACCGCCGAGGCCCTGAACCGCCAGCGCCGTTGTTTGAACGGTGCCAGGATCCTCGCGCTGGGAGTCGCGTACAAGCGGGGAGTCGGCGACATCCGGGAGTCGCCGGCGCTCGAGATCCTCGAGAAGCTCCGGGAAGCCGGCGCCGACGTCTCGTACGCGGATCCGCGGGTTCCGTCGGTTGTCATCGACGGCGCTCTCTTGAAGGCAACCGAGCTGACCGCCGAGGGCCTCACGTCGAGCGATTGTGTGCTGATCCTCACCGATCATCCTGAATTCGACTACCGCCAGATCATCGAGCTGGCCCCCCTCGTGGTCGACACCCGCAGCGCCACGTGGGGAATCCCGGCGCGGCCGGGCAAGGTCGTCTCGCTGTAGCGACAATGGAAGCGAAGTCAGCCATCGTGAACGCTCTCAGCGTGGACGTGGAGGAGTATTTCCACGCCAAAGTATTTCAGGAAGGGACGAACGGCGCGAGGGCAGGTCTCGAGAGCCGCGTCGAGGCGAGCACCGAGCGAGTGCTGACGCTCCTGGCATCCACCAACGCGCTGGCGACCTTCTTCGTCTTGGGACAGGTCGCCGCCGCCCACCCCAGCCTCGTCCGGAAGATCGTGGGTGAGAAGCACGAGATCGCCTGCCACGGCGACGGTCACGAGCTCGTCTCGCGCCAGACGCCGCTGGAGTTCCGTGCCGATGTGCGCCGCGCCAAGGCCATCCTCGAGGACATTACGGGGGAGCCCGTGATCGGTTACCGGGCCCCCAATTTCTCGATCGGCCGCGCCCAGGCCTGGGCGTACGACGTTCTTCTCACGGAGGGGTTCCGCTACGACTCCAGCACCTATCCGATCCGACACGATAGCTACGGCGACCACGACGCGCCCCGATTCCCGCACGATGTACTACGAAGTGGGAACCAGCGGCTGATCGAGTTCCCCATCGGGACCGTGCGTCTGCTCGGCGTGAATCTCCCGATCGGGGGAGGAGGCTATTTCCGGCTTCTCCCGATGGCCGTGACCAGAAGCGGAATCAAGCGGGTGAACGCGCGCGAGGGGCAGTCGATCCTCTTCTACTTTCATCCCTGGGAGCTGGACCCGCGTCAGCCGCGTCCTCCGATGCCCTGGCGCCATCGGGCTCGCCACTACATCGGCATGGAGCGCGAGGAGCGAAAACTGTCTCGCCTCTTTTGCGACGTCAAGTTCACGACCATCCGACGCGTGCTCGGGATCGAGTCACCGGCGTGAGCCCGATGCGTGTCGTCAACATCGTCGGCGCTCGCCCCAACTTCGTGAAGATCGCTCCTCTGATTCGAGCGATGACGCGTCAGACGACGTTGACCCCGACACTGGTTCACACCGGCCAGCACTACGACCAAGCAATGTCCGAGCAGTTCTTCAGGGACCTGGAGATTCGCCCCCCGGATTTCAATCTGGAGGTCGGCTCGGGGGCCCACGCGGTGCAGACGGCCCAGGTGATGCAACGCTTGGATCCGATCCTGGAATCAACGCGCCCCGACCTGGTGCTCGTTGTCGGCGACGTCAATTCCACCATGGCGGCGGCCATCACCGCCGTAAAGCGAGGCATCGCCGTCGCTCATGTGGAAGCTGGCCTTCGCAGTTTCGACCGTTCCATGCCGGAGGAGATCAACCGGATCTTGACGGACGCGATCGCAGACCTTCTCTTCGTGACCGAGGAGAGTGGGCGTACGAATCTGCTGAAGGAAGGCGTCGATCCAGGGAGGATCTACTTCGTCGGGAACGTGATGATCGACGCGCTCGAGACCTCCCGGCATCGCTGGGAGCAGTCGTCGATCGTCCGTACGCTGGGAGTGGACCCCGGCTCGGCGTATGCCGTTCTCACGCTGCACCGGCCGAGCAACGTCGACGATCCCGATACGCTCGGCAAGTTCCTCGAAGCGTTCGAGGCCTTGGCACGCCACATTCCGATCGTGTTCCCCGTCCACCCCCGGGTCCAAGAACAGCTCGCGCGGCAAGGGTGCAAGAGACCCCCAGCCGGCGATCCCGTCCGGAGCAAGGGCATCGTGTACGTCGATCCCCTCGGCTATCTCGATTTTGTCGCCCTCGTGAGTCGCGCCCGACTGGTGCTGACCGATTCGGGCGGCCTTCAGGAAGAAGCCTCCATCCTGGGGGTCCCCTGCCTCACGCTTCGCGACACGACCGAACGGCCGGTAACCGTCACCCACGGGACCAATCGCATCATCGGCAGCGACCCTGGCCGGATCCTGGACGAGTCCCTCCGGACTCTCGCGGACCCGCCGCGTGCCGACCGCACTCCGCCTCTCTGGGACGGTCACGCGGCGGAGCGAATCGTCGAGATTCTCGAGCGGCACCGCCAAGCGAAAGGGACGTCCGCATGACGACGCAGGGTCTGGGAGACCTCAACCCCCGAGTGCACGTACGACATCAACCACCGTGCATAGGTGCGGCTCGCGCGGCTGGCGGCCGGCTCCCGCGCTTCCTGTTCTCGTCCTCGTACAGCCCGTGCGGAGTGGCCGCCATCAAAAAGCTCCAGGCCGCGGAGCCGCTCGACGACACGCTGCGCTGCGTGGGGCCGGCCACCGCATCGCGCTGATCTCTAACTTGCCGGTTCCAAGAAGAGTGCTCGAACAGATCGAAATTGTGCATGGCGACTCCATTGCCCTGTAAAGGGACGACCCCGACCTCGTCGGAATCACTCATGGGGTCGCTTGCCCAGTCACACATACCGGTACTGGACGGACTTCGAGCCGTGTCGGTGTTCACGGTGATGGTCTACCACTTTGGGTTTGCTCGGGTGCCGGGCGATCTTGGTGTTAGCACCTTTTTTGTACTGAGTGGATTTCTGATTACGTGGCTCCTCCTCAAGGAGGACCGCGAGACCGGTCGGGTGTCGCTGACCGGATTCTACACACGGCGCGTTTTGCGAATTTTTCCGGCGTACTACGCCTTCCTGGCTCTTTCTTTTGTCATCGATCACTTACGTCATCATCCGTGGAGTCCGGCACTTCGAAATTCAGCAATCTTCTACGTCGTCAACTACTTCAATGCGATTCACGGTGATCATCACACGTCCGTGGCACACGCCTGGTCGCTTGCGATCGAGGAGCAGTTCTACGTCCTGTGGCCGCTCGCCTTCCTGCTGTTGCGACGGCAGGGTGGACGAGTGACAGTGAGAGTCCTCGTCTGGATGATCGCGACGGTCGCGATCTGGCGATCGGTGGCGTTCTTGCTTATCGGGACAAGCCCCACGTACGTTTACAACGCCTTCGAGACGCGCTTCGACAACCTCGCCATCGGGTGCCTGCTCGCGCTGCTGTTGGAGCGTGGCTACCTGGAACGCGCTCTCAATGCAACAGCGCGCCTGAGCTGGCTCCCTCTATTGACCATCATCTTATTGGTGATCTCGCGGATGCTCATGCCTGCGAGTTATCACTATTCGGCAGGTTTCACCGTCGACGCTGCGCTCATCGCCGTCTTGATCGTTCAGATCCTGCAGCACCATCATCAGCGCCTGTGGTCCTGGCTCGAATCGCCGACGGTACGCTACCTGGGGACGATTTCCTACCCGTTGTACCTCTATCACCCATGGGGCCTGGGGGCGGCTCGACAACTGCCCGGGCTTCCGGAGGGCGTGCGGTTCATCGCCGGTTGCTTGATATGCGTCACGGTCGCCTCGGGCTCTTACTTCATCGTCGAGCGACCGTTCCTGCGACTCAAGCGTCACATCGGGGCCGGCCGTACCGAACGCGTGCTCCGCGTTACACGCCTCGAGCCACCCGAAGCTACCGCCTAGAAGGCCACCGTGATTACAGTCCGGACAATACTTACATACGACGAAGGTATCGCGTGGGATCGCTACGTCCTCAATCACGCCATGGCCTCGGGCTATCAACTGATGGGCTGGCGCCGCGTCATGGAGCAGGCCTTCGGCCACCGGACCTTCTACCTGATGGCGCGGGATGAGCAGGAGCAGGTCTGCGGGGTGTTGCCGCTGGTCCTCGTCGCCAGCCGGCTCTTTGGTCGCTTCCTGGTCTCGATGCCCTTTGTAAACTACGGCGGCATTTTGACGGACAGCTTCGACGCTCAGCGGGCGCTGCTCGACGCCGCGGCCAATCTCGCAGCAAAGGTCGAGGCGGTACATATCGAGCTCCGTCACCAACGACTGCTCTACCTGGACTGGACGTCGAAACAGCACAAGGTCTCGATGCGACTCGATCTCCCGCGCGAGCCCGAGACGCTCTGGAAGCGATTCCCGTCGAAGCTGCGCAGCCAGATCCGGCGAGCCTTGAAGGAGCAGCTCACTGTCCGCATCGAAGGTGTCGAGATTCTCGACGATTTCTATCGGGTCTTCGCGCGGAACATGCGTGATCTGGGGACGCCGGTTTACGCTCGGCGTTTCTTCGAGACCATTCTGGACGCGTTTCCCAAGGACGCGCGGATCTGTGCCGTCTACCGCGAGGGGCAGCCGGTTGCGGCCGGGTTTCTGTACGGCTTTCAGACGACGCTGGAGATTCCCTGGGCCTCGTCCGACCGGCGCTACAACCACCTCTCGCCCAACATGCTCCTGTACAGCTCGGCGCTCGAATACGCGTGCCGTGAGGGATACGAGGTCTTCGACTTCGGGCGGTCAACCTCTGGCAGTGGGACCTATCGATTTAAAGAGCAGTGGGGTGCCCATCCCGTGCCACTCTATTGGTACCACTGGTCTCTTGACGGTCGTCCCGTCGCCGACGTCAGCCCGGAGAACTCGAAATACGACCTCGCCATCAAGATGTGGAAGAAGCTGCCGTTGTCCCTCACGCGGCTCATCGGCCCGTCCATCGTCAGGAACATTCCTTGAGTCGATTCCGTCTGGTGGCGCCGGCCGGCGCGCCGTTGCCTGCACGGGGCGTGCTGCCTTCGGTCTTCGGGAGTGGCGGAGACGGCCATGGGCTCGCGGAGCTTCTCCGCGAGCGCCTGGGCGTGCAGAACCCGTTCTTCGTCTCATCGGGCCGGGCCGCCCTGGCGATCCTCCTCAAGGCGATGCGACAAGGCTCGGACCGCCGAGAGGTGGTGGTCCCGGCGTACACGTGCTTCTCCGTTCCGTCCGCCGTGGCGCGCGCCGGGCTCACGATCAGGCTCTGTGATGTCGACCCCAAGACGCTCGACCTCGACCTGAACGCGCTCGTGCGGCTCGATCTCGGGAGGGCGCTCTGCATCGTTCCCTCCGGGCTGTACGGCTTGCCGGGCGACCTGGTCGCGCTGGAGCAGATCGCCCGCACTTCCGGAGCCTTCCTCGTCGACGACGCCGCGCAGTGCCTCGGGGCGACCAAGGAGGGCAGGGCCTGCGGGAGCTTCGGCGATGCGGGCTTCTACAGCCTGGGCCGAGGCAAAGGGATTACGACGATGGGCGGCGGAATCCTCGTGACCCCCAGGCAGGACCTCGCTCGGAGGATCGCGGGAATCGTACGCGACCTGCGCCGGCCCTCGCCGTGGGCGGTCGGTGCGGCCGTCGCCAGCTCGGCGGCATACTCGACCATGCTCAGGCCGTCGCGATACTGGCTCATGGACCGCATCCCCTTTCTCGAGCTCGGCGCATCGCACTTCGAGCCGGATTTCCGGATCGCGCGCCTCTCCGCGTACCAGACGCGGTTGGCCGCGCGGATCTTCCCCCGCCTCGACTCCTACAACGAGACTCGGCGAAATCACGCCGACCGGTTGCGCTCGGGTATCGAGGGCGTCGAAGGAATCGAGATTCCGCGACCGGTCGACGGGGCCAGCCCCGTCTACCTGCGCTTCCCCGTCCTGGCGCGGGACGTGGCGCACCGTGCGCGCCTGCTCGTGCGGGTGCGGCGGGCGGGCATCGGCGCGAGCACGTCGTATCCGACTGCGATCGCAGACATTCCCGGCATCGACTCGTACCTCGCGCGTCATCAGGAGGTCTGTCCCGGCGCCCGCGAGATCGCTGCGCGCATTCTCACGCTTCCGACTCACCCCGGTGTGACGGCGCGTGACATCGAGATGATCGTCGGGGCCATCCGAGGAGATCATGGACGTGCGCCCCAAGCGTCTCGCTAAAGCCCTGCTCGGCCAGGCCCTGGTGCGCGGCGGTTTCTGGCAACGCAGGCTGCGCACGTGGGCCGAACGTAATGCGGTGGTCATCCTCACGTATCACCGCGTGACCGACAAGTGGGACGAGACTCTGGATTATTCGCAGCCGGGCATGGTCGTGACCGACTCGACCTTCGAACGCCAGGTTGCCATCCTGAAGGAGCACTTCGAGGTCGTCACCTTGGGCGCCCTCCTCGCGGACGGAGCCAGCGCCGGGCGGCCCGCTCGTCCGCGTTGCGTCATCACGTTCGATGACGGCTGGCGCGACAACTACGATCTCGCCTTTCCGATCCTTCGCCGACACGGTCTTCCCGCGACCGTCTTCCTCGCGACGGATTTCATCGGCACCGATCGCGCCTTCTGGCACACCGAGCTCATCTATCTCTTCACCCGTACCGAGTTATCGCGCTCGCTGGGAGGGGAGATCACGTTTCGGGCCTATCCGGGCCCTGTGCGTCAGGAGCTGAGGCGACTCGCGAAGCGTGAACGCCTTGGAGCCCGCGACCTCGATCCCCTGATCGAAACCGTGAAGGCGCTGTGTGACGAAGAGGTCATCGAAGAGCTGGTCCACACGCTCAGCGAGGCCGTGAGACTCCGTAGACCCCTTTTCCCGGACCGCAAGTTCTTTCTCGACTGGGACCAAGTCCGGGCGATGGCCACCGCCGGGTTCGAGATCGGGTCGCACGGCTGCTCGCATCGAATCCTGACACGTCTTCCTGCCGACACGGCGAACGAGGAGCTCGTTCGGTCCAAGGTCGAGATCGAGCGGCGCGTCGGCGGCAAGGTCGAGCACTTCGCGTTTCCGAACGAAGCCGCGAGCGAAGCTCTGGTGACCGCGGCGGCAAGCGCGGAATACCGGACCGCCTGCTTCGCCGCGCCCGTGGCGCGACGTGGTGCGCTGGGGATCCGGCCTCTGCGCCGGCTCGGGATGCACGAGCAAGTCTGTAGCGACGGTCGGTCGTTCGACGAAAGCCTGCTCCGCTACTGGCTGTTCCGCGCACCGGAGGGGGTGCCTGCGTGAGCGCGCTCCTGACTCCTGGAGATCTCCGGAGCGCCCTGGCCGTGACGCGCAGCCTCGGGCGGCGAGGCATCAAGGTGACGGTGGCCGACGAGGGCGGCAAGAGCCTCGCGGGAACCTCGCGCTATTGCCAGGCGTCCGTTCGAGTGCCCTCGGCCGCACGGTCCGGCGAGGCGTTCGTGAGCGCCATCCGGCAGGAAGTCGCTCGCGGGAAGCACCGCGTCGTCATCCCGGCCGACGACATTTCCCTTTCTCTCATCGCGCAGGCGCGATCAGAGTTCGAGGGTCTTACCGCGCTACCGTTCCCGGACTTCGAGACCGTTCAGACCGCTCACGACAAAGGCGCCTTGACGGCGCTCGCCGCAGAAGCGGCGATTCCCGTTCCGAGGACCGTCATCCTGCGTGGTCCGGCCGACCTCGGGGGCGCGATCAACCAGGTCGGGTTTCCCGCGGTCGTCAAGGCGCGCGTCTCGAGGTTCTTGCACGGGGGCCAGTGGAAGACGGGAGGCGCCGTCCACTATGTCCGCACCGCAGCGGAGCTCGACGACGCGTTTCGGGCTGTCCACGCCGTCGTTCCCTGTCCGCTGGTCCAGGAACACATTCCCGGCGATGGAAGGGGAATCTTCGTTCTGATGAACCGGGGACGACTCCGCGCGGCCTTCGCCCACCGGCGACTCCGTGAGAAGCCGCCCTCGGGCGGAGTGTCGGTACTCTCCGAAAGCATCGGGCTGGATCCGAAGTTGCTCGAGCACGCCGAGCGGATCCTCGAAGCTCTCAAGTGGCACGGCGTGGCGATGGTGGAATTCAAGCGTGACTCCCGGGATGGAGTGTCCAAGCTGCTGGAGATCAACGGACGGTTCTGGGGCTCGCTGCAGCTCGCGGTCGATTCCGGCGTGGACTTTCCGTATCTGCTCTACCGGCTGGCCGTCGACGGCGACATCGACCCGGTGTTCACCTATCGGGTCGGAGTTCGCCTCCGCTGGTGGCTAGGTGACCTCGACTGGTTGCTCATCCGACTTCGGGAGAGGGGCAGCCTGGCGCGGCGACTGAAAGCGCTCCCGGAATTCCTGAGACCGGCGGGCAGGGGGACCAGGGCTGAGGTCTTTCGGCCGGACGACCCAGCACCGGCGATCAGGGAGCTCTCGCTGTATTCGCGGGCGCTCCTCCGCGACGCGGTCGCGAGACTCAGCCGCCCGGCGGGCCGAGCATGAAGATCCTGTTCTGGGTCGCGGCGTCGCTCGTGGTCTACACCTACTTCGGCTACCCGTTCGTGCTCTGGGCGTTCGCGAGGGCCAGGTCCCGCCGCGTCCTGAGGAAGGAGATCTTTCCGTCCGTCTCGATCATCATCGCGGCGCGAAACGAAGCGGATAAGATCCGACAGAAGATCGACCACACCCTCGCCCTCGACTATCCGGGGGAGCGGCTCGAGATCCTCGTGGCCTCCGACGCCTCGGATGACGCCACGGACGAGATCGTGAAGGAGTACGCCGCGCGTGGGGTCCAACTCGTTCGAGCGCCACAGCGCAAAGGAAAGGAGCACGTCCAGGGACTCGCCGTGTCCTTGGCCAAGGGCGACATCCTCGTATTCACGGACGCCGCCACGCTCCTCGAGCCGGACGCCCTGCGGCGGCTTGTCGCGAACTTCGCCGATCCCACCGTCGGCGCGGTCAGCACCGAGGATCTCATCGTGGACGCGCACGGCAATCCAACGGCCGAGGGACTCTACGTGAAGTACGAGATGTGGGTCCGCCGCCTCGAGGGACGGTTTCACTCGTTGGTCGGGCTGAGCGGATCCTGCTTTGCGAGCCGCAAGGAGCTCTGCTCGGACTGGTCAGCCAGCCTGGCGAGCGATTTCATGGGAGCGCTCCGCGCCGCACGGCGAGGCTACCGCTCGATCGCCGATCCGTCGGCCCTGGGGCGGTTCGTCGCGCTCGCGTCGCCCCAGGACGAAATGCGCCGGAAGATCCGGACGTTCCTCCGGGGCATCACCGTGCTGATGGCCAACCTGGATCTCCTGAACCCGGTCCGTCACCGACGGTTCGCGTTTCAGCTGGCGAGCCACAAGCTTCTGCGCTTCCTGGCTCCATTTCTCTTGCTGGCAACCCTGATCAGCAGCGGCCTCTTGAGCCGCGAGCCCCTTTATGGCCTGAGCTTCTGGGCGCAGGCCGGCTTCTATCTTCTCGCGGCGGCCGGTGGAGTCGTGAAGCCGTTCCAGCACAGCCGCGTCGTCCGCACCGCCTACTTCTTCACGATGGTGCAGTGGGCCATGTTGACGGCCTGGGGACGATACGCGCTCGGTCATCAGCAAGTGACCTGGGAGCCGTCCAGACGGCAGGGGCCCAGCACCAGCGATCGACCCACAAGAACGACGTCGTCCGTTGCGCAAAGATGACCGTCCTCCACGTTTTCTCGGGCGATCTCTGGGCCGGCGCCGAGGTGGTGATTTTCAACCTCCTCAGCCGCCTCCATAAAGAGGACGGCCCGCGGGTGGTTGCCCTGTCGCTCAACGAGGGCGTTCTCGTCGACAAATTGCGTGCCGCCGGAATCGTGACCCATGTAATCCCGGAAGCCCGCCATTCCTTCGTCGGGATCCTGTGGCGGGCAGCGCGCCTCCTGAAGGGCACGCCCATCGCCGTTATTCACTCCCATCGCTACAAGGAAAATCTGCTGGCGTGGCTCCTCGCGAGATGGCTCGGCGTCGGCAAGCTCATCACGACGATTCACGGTATGCCCGAGTCAGCGACTCACAGCGGCCGGGAAGCGCGCCTCGCTCGATGGCGGTCCAGGCTCGATTTCTTCGTCGTGAAGCGTGGTTTTGGCTGCGCGGTGGCCGTCTCGGAAGAGATGAAGCGGACCCTGGTCAACCAGCACGGTTTTCGAGAGGAGAGGGTTCACGTGATTCGGAACGGGGGCGTGTTTCCGCCGCTCGCGCCGGCTCCGTCGAGCTCGAGCAGGGAATGCTTCCACATCGGGACGGTCGCGCGGATGGTGCCGGTCAAGGGCCTCGATCTCTTCCTGGACGTCGCGGCCCGGGTGCGACGTGAAGCGCCGGTTGTCCGGTTCAGTCTCCTCGGGGATGGGCCGCTGCGAGATGAGCTGGCGCAGCGCGCCACAGCTCTGAGCCTCCGTGATTGTGTGGAATTCCTCACGCCACGACCGGATCCGTTCCCTTACTACCAGAGCCTCGACCTCTACCTCAATACCTCACGTCACGAGGGAATTCCGCTGAGCGTGATCGAGGCCATGGCCTGTGGCACACCGGTGGTGTCAAGCGCAGTGGGCGGTATTCCGGAAATCGTGACCGACGGCGAGCACGGATTTCTGGTGGAGGGTCGCGACGCCAGCTCATTCGCGGCGCGATGCATCAGCTTGATGGGGAACGATCCCCTCCGGAGGATAATGGGGGAGCGCGCCTCGGCCTGGGCACGCTCGCGCTTCAGCGCTCCCGCAATGGCTCGCGCCTACCGCCGCCTCTACGAAGAAGGCGCGGTCACGATACCCCGAGCGCGCCGATGAGCACCGCCTCGCTGTTCTGGGCCGAGATGCAACGCCCGAACGGTACGTGCATTCGCGTCGAGGCGTGGAGCTACCGGAGCATCGTCTCTAAGATCCGGTTCTTAGCCACGGTCGAAAACGCGAGGCTTCGGGCCCGCGGGCCGGTTCCCGCGAACGCCACGCCCTGTACGCGCTGCCGTGGTCTATTCACGCAGGAGAACGGATCTCAGTCGGCTGTCTGCGAGGAATGTCTGGAAGAAATGGTGGCGGGGGAGAAGTCCCCATAAATGGAGCGCACGAGGAGCAAGGCATGACCGATATCCTGGGCATCTCCGCTTTCTATCACGACAGCGCCGCGTGCCTGCTGCGAGACGGTGAGATCATCGCCGCCGCGCAAGAAGAACGCTTCAATCGAAAGAAGCACTACTCCGGGTTCCCGAGGGAGTCGGTTCGCTATTGTCTTCGCGAAGGGGGCATCTCGCTGGGCGACCTCCGCTACGTCGCGTTCTACGACAAGCCGCTGGTGAAGTTCGAGCGGCTGCTGGAGACCTATCTGGCGTTCGCGCCGCACGGGCTCCGGTCGTTCGTGACCGCGATGCCAGTCTGGCTGAAGGAGAAGCTCTTTCAGAAGAAGATGCTCCAGACCGAGCTGCAGGCGCTGACCGATGGCCTCAAGAAGTCGGACTTGCCTCCGCTGCTCTTCGGCGAGCATCACGAATCGCATGCCGCCTCGGCCTTCTACCCTTCGCCGTTCGACACGGCGGCGGTCCTGTGCATGGACGGAGTCGGCGAGTGGGCCACGACGTCGGCGTGGCTCGGTCGCGGGAGCGAGCTCACCCCGCTCTGGGAGATGCCGTTCCCGCACTCGCTCGGGCTCCTGTACGCGGCCTTCACGTACTACGCGGGCTTCAAGATCAATTCTGGAGAGTACAAGGTCATGGGCCTGGCCCCCTACGGCCAGCCGAAGTACGTCCAGAACATCTACGACCATCTGATCGATCTCAAGCCGGATGGGACGTTCCGGCTCAACATGGATTACTTCGACTACTGCACGGGCCTGACCATGACCAACCGCAAGTTCGACGCCCTGTTCGGGGGCCCGCCCCGGAAGCCCGAAACGTGGCTCACCCAGCGGGAAATGGACCTGGCCCGGTCCATCCAGGAGGTCACTGAGGAAGTAATGTTGCGCCTGGCTCGGACGATGCACCGGGAGACCGGAGCCGAGAACCTCTGTCTGGCGGGGGGTGTGGCTCTAAACTGTGTGGGGAACGGAAGAGTTCTCCGGGAAGGCCCGTTCAAGGGCCTCTGGATCCAGCCGGCCGCGGGTGACGCCGGCGGAGCGGTTGGCGTCGCCCTGAAGGCATGGCACGGTCTCGAGGGACAGCCTCGCAGAGCGAACGGCCGCGACGATGCGATGCGCGGAGCCTTGCTGGGTCCGTCTTTCTCCAACGAGGAGATCGAACGGTTTCTGACGAAACAGGAGGCGCCTTACGTTCGCCTGAGCGACGAGGCGCTCGTCGATCGAGTCGCGCAGGCGCTGGCTGCCGGCAAGATCATCGGCTGGTTCCAGGGGCGCATGGAGTTCGGACCCCGGGCGCTCGGGAGCCGCAGCATGATCGGCGACGCCAGGAGCTCCGAGATGCAATCGATGATGAATCTCAAGATCAAATACCGAGAATCCTTCCGGCCCTTCGCGCCCTCCGTGTTGCGCGAGCGCGTGGCCGACTATTTCGAGATGAACACCGACAGCCCGTACATGCTGCTGGTCGCCCCGGTGCTCGAAAAGCGCCGTACCGAGATCACGCAAGAGCAGGAGCGTTTGTGGGGCATCGATCTCCTGAAGGTGCCGCGGTCGGACATCCCCGCGGTGACGCACATCGATCACTCCGCCCGCATCCAGACGGTCCACGAGACGACTCATCCGCGGTACTACGCGGTGCTGAAGGCGTTTGAAGCGAAGACCGGGTGCGGCGTCATCGTGAACACCTCGTTCAACGTCCGGGGCGAGCCGATCGTGTGCTCCCCGGCCGACGCCTATCGCTGCTTCATGCGGACCGAGCTGGACCTGCTGGTGCTCGAGAACTGCGTGCTGGAGAAGACTCAGCAGGAACCGCTCGTAGGCGACGGCGACTGGCGGAAAGAATTCGAGCTGGACTGAGGAGAGAGACCCCGTGAAACATCAGGACGACAAGAAGCAGCTCCGGCACTTCGGTCTGATCGTCGGCGGCGTCTTCGCCGCGATCGGCCTCTGGCCGATGGTCTTTCGCGCTGAGGCGCCGCGTCTCTGGGCGCTCGCCCTCGCGGTGGCGCTGATCGTTCCGGCCCTCGTGCTGCCCCGCAGCCTGACCTATGTCCACCGAGTCTGGATGGCAGCCGGTGAGGCCCTGGGGTGGATCAACACGCGCATCATCCTCTCGGTGATCTTCTACGGGATCGTGACGCCGATGGGGATCGTCATGCGCCGCTTCGGGCGTGATCCGATGCAGCGGCGCTTCGAGCCGGCCGCGGCAACGTACCGCGTTTCCAAAGCAGGCCGGCCCGCCAGCCACATGACTCGCCAGTTCTGAGACATTGGTTTAGGGAAGGAGATACCGGATATGGGCGAGTTCGTCTTTGAGCTTTGGGCATTCATGAAGGAGCGGAAGAAGTTCTGGCTGCTCCCGATCGTCGCCGTGCTCCTCCTGTTCGGCGGCTTGATCGTGCTTACACAGGGCTCGGCGGTGGCGCCGTTCATCTATACCTTGTTCTGATCGAGGATGGCAGGTCGACGCGTTTGCACTGGCAGGAGCGGATCATCGCATCGGTGAAAGCGACCGGGCGCCGGCTGCTCGAGAAACTCGAGCGACGTAAAGCCGAGGCGCTCCGACGGAACCCAGCTCGGCTGACGAGGGGCCTGAGTGAGGCGCGCAGCGTCCTCATCCTATGTCAGGGGAACGTGATTCGAAGTGTCTTCGCGACGCAGCTGCTTTCCGCCGCGCTGGCGGGCCGAAGCGGGGTTGCCATTCGGTCGGCAGGCCTCGCGACCCAGCCGGGATGGCGCCCCCATCCCCGCGTGATCGCGCGATGCTCGGCCCTCGACATCGACCTCGGGGAGCAGTCGTCAGTGGCGGTCACCGAGACGATGGTCAGGAGGGCGGACGTCGTGCTGATCATGGAGCTGTCCCAGGCCATCGCCGTGACCCGACGATTTCCTCGAGCCCGCCGGAAGACCTTCCTGCTCAGTTGCCTCGCGCCCGAGGTGCCCATGGACATCGCAGACCCGGCCGGCAAGGACGACGCGACGGTCGACGCGTGCCTGGACCACGTGGCACGGGCACTGAAGCCGGTGATCGAGATTCTGGCCCATCGCGGCACTGCGGCGGCGTGAAGTTGTGACGCAAGCGAGAGACCTGGGCGTCAGAACCATCCTGCATCTGTCGAGCTCCAGCGGACCGGGAGGGGCGGAGACCGTCGTCGCCAGTGTCGCGTCGGGGCTCCACCCGTCGCGCTATCGCTCGCTGGTGTGTCTGTTCCGCGACGGCTGGTTGCGTCATCACTGTGAGCAACTCGGCCTGGAAACACACATCATCCCTATCAACGGGATGCTCGACTTCGCGTGGTTGCAACAGTTTCACCTGCTCCTCAGAGACCGCCGCGTGAGCTTGATCCACGCGCACGAGTTCGGCGCCAATACCTACGGCACGCTGGCCGGCCGGCTCGCTCGGGTCCCGGTCGTCGCGACCGTTCACGGGAGGGGCTACTACGCCGACCGTGGCCACCGGCGCCTGGCGTACCGGGCGGTCAGCCGCGCCGCGGCGATGGTCGTGGTGTCGGAAGAGGTCAAGCGCTTCGTGGTGGAGCGGACCGGCGCGTCGGCGCGTCGTGTCCGAGTCGTCTACAACGGGATAAGGACGGCGGGGTCGGTACCGCAAGAGATCCAGGCGAGCCTCCGGGCCGACCTGGGGATCTCCGACGAGGAGCGGGTGGTCGCCGCCGTGGGGAGCCTCTACGCCGTCAAAGGGCACCAGTATCTGCTGGAGGCGGCCCCGAGCGTCCTCCGGGCGTGCCCGTCGACCGTTTTTTTGGTCGCCGGACGGGGTGAGCGTGAGGCCGCTCTCAGGGCGCAAGCGCGGAGCCTCGGAATCGACTCGCGTGTGCGGTTCCTGGGCTTTCGCCAGGACATCCCGGCCCTCCTGGCGATGTGCGACGTGTTCGTGCAGCCCTCGCTGTCCGAGGGCCTCTCCATAGCGATCCTCGAGGCGATGGCCGCGGCGAGACCGGTCGTGACGACCAGAGTCGGAGGCAATCCGGAACTCGTCGTCGACGGTGAGACGGGCCTGCTCGTGGAGGCGGCAGACGCGAAGGGTCTGGCGTCGGCCATGATTCGGATCCTCAGGGATCCCGCAGAGGCGCGCCGGCTCGGGAACAACGGGCTCAGCCGTGCGAGCACCCGATTCACCGCCGCGGCCATGGTGAGAGAGTACGAGGCCATTTACGACGCGGCGCTGGGGCTGCCGCCGAGATCCATGGTGGTCGACCGGGTCGCCGGATGACGCTCCTCCCGACCGGGAAGCGCTTCGCGTTTTCCATCCTCGACGACACTGACGACTCGACGCTCGAGAACGTCGAGCCGCTCTACGCGATACTGCACGACCATGGGTTCCGCACCACGAAGACCGCCTGGCCGCTCGATTGTCCCGAAGGGAGCCGCAATTTCTTTGCGGCCGAGACTCTGCAGAACAAGGAGTATCTCCGGTTCGTGCACGAGCTGGTCGACCAGGGCTTCGAACTGGCCTTCCACGGCGCCACTATGGAGTCGAGCACCCGCGAGCGGACACTGGAGGGGCTGGAGTTCCTTCGGAGCGAGTTCGGGCGCTATCCTAGGATCTTTTGTAATCACGGCCAGAACCGCGAAAATCTGTATTGGGGAGCCCAGCGCTTCCGCACGCCGGCGCTTCGCGTGCTCAGCCGAGTATTGATGCGAGAGCAGGGCGGCTCGTATGAAGGCGACCAGGAGGAATCCCGATTCTTCTGGGGCGATGTTTGCCGCGACGTCATCCAGTACGTCCGGAACTTCACCTTCGAGCGCCTGAACCTGCTCGAGGTCGATCCGGGCATGCCCTATCACATCGCGCGCGCGCCCTACGTGAAGTACTGGTTCTCGACGACCGACGCGCCAGACGTCGATGCGTTCAATCGCGTCCTATCTCGACGGCGAATCGACCGGCTCGCGGCCGAGGGGGGAGTGTGCATCGTCTCGACCCACTTCGGTAAGGGGTTCGTGAAGGACGGCCGGGTCAATCCGCACACTGCGAGCCTCCTGAGCCACCTGGCCGACAAGGCAGGGTGGTTCGTCCCGGTCTCCGAGGTGCTCGACAGGCTCCTGGAGGCGGGCCGCGGGCGAACTCTGACCCGCCGGGAGATCTTGCGACTAGAGCTTCGGTTCGTGGCAGACCGGATCAAACGGCGGCAGTCGTCGGGAATATGAGACCGCCAGCGCTAACGGGTGGGAGGGTGAACGGGAGCATGGAAGAGCAAGGGGACCATCGCAAGAAGGGAGCCGCCGACGAAGTCGCGGCCCAGCGGCTCGTGTACCGCGAGCTCAAGGAGAGCGGACGAACGGCGGAAGCCCACGCCGCGTTGAACCGCCTGGTCGAGCTCGATCCGTCGGGGGGGACAGCCACGTTCGCTCATCGCGAGCGAGCGAAGCTCGGCGAGGTGGGTGAGCGGCCGGTCCG